>Ga0207984_1000933_pt1 | contig 15880 bp, 16 predicted proteins | sample ETNtaG_30_FD_185760 | JGI IMG/M metagenome (GOLD analysis project Ga0207984, IMG submission 185760) | Marine microbial and viral communities from oxygen minimum zone, Eastern Pacific Ocean - ETNP201306PF43B (SPAdes) (version 2) | ecosystem: Environmental > Aquatic > Marine > Oceanic ...
ATTGCTTCGGCGATTTTTTCGCCGATTTCACGGTCATCGTTGGCAGAAATGGTAGCCACATTAGCAATTTGCTCGCTATCGGGAAGATCCTTACTTTGTGACTGTAATGCTTCAACAACAGAATCACGTCCGGCATCAATACCGCGCTTGATGGACATGGGGTTGGCACCAGCAGTCACATTTTTCAGACCTTCGGCGATGAGGGCCTGGGCCAGGACGGTAGCCGTGGTTGTGCCGTCGCCGGCAACATCAGACGTTTTGGACGCCACTTCACGGACCATCTGGGCACCGACATTTTCCAGTTTATCTTCAACTTCAATTTCCTTGGCGACCGTTACACCATCCTTGGTGATGGTGGGCGCGCCAAATTTCTTTTCAATGACGACGTTGCGGCCTTTAGGGCCCAGTGTGACCTTAACGGCATTGGCCAGTTTGTCTACACCTGCTTTCAGGGCGTTACGCGCTTCTAGACTATAGGTAATTTCTTTAGCCATTTTCTCTATCCTCCTTACAGGACGGCGAGAATATCACTCTCGCGCATGATTAAATATTCTTTTCCATCGTGAGTGACTTCAGAACCGGAATATTTACCGTATAATACCTTGTCACCTTTTTTAACAGTCATGGCGATAATTGTACCGGCATCGCTGGCTTTGCCAGGACCGACAGCCGCGACTGTTCCTTGTTGGGGCTTTTCTTGGGCTGTGTCCGGAAGGATGATACCTCCAGAGGATTTTTCCTCTGCAGCAGCAGCTTCCACAACCACACGGTCAGCCAATGGTTTGATGTTCAGAGCCATCATTTAACTCCTATTTGTTTTGTTGTTAGTTATTGTTCGTCTTCCAGTAGAATGCCCGTAGGCAGCGAAGAAATTATATGTTAATAATAACGTGAATCAATACTTTTTAGCACTCTTTATAGTAGAGTGCTAAATCACTTCCCTGTACTGCCAAACCCCCCGGAACCACGGCTTGTCTCTGATAGTTCATCAACAATCTCAAAATGGATCGGCGAACCGTCCATTGCAACCAGTTGAAACAAACGCTGCCCCGGTTCCACTGTATAATCTTCCTCTTTGATATTATCAACAGCAGCCATGATTTCACCACGGTAGCCACCATCAATCAATCCAATTGAATTACTTAACCGCAGAGGTGTTTTGGCAATACTGGAACGGGGCATAACCAGATATGGTTTATTCACCGTGTTTTCGCAAGCAATCTGCAAATGAATGAATGTCGACTCCCCTGCTTTTATCGTTTGTTCATTGATTACAAATAAATCGATTCCGGCATCACCATCATGAAAATGACTGTGGTGCTCATACAATTCTTTTACTGCAGCGTTGAATGGTTTGATCTTTAGATCCATAAGGAATTAACTCAACATATCTTTTAATAATTGAATATGCTTTGGCGTGGAACCGCAACAGGCACCAAGCACTGCCGGTTTAAGCTCCAAATATCTCGTAAAATTGTCATTAAAGTTAGAATCATTTATAATATCAAAATAATCATTATCAAAGTCTGTTTTGCCCAGATTTGGATACAATCCCCAATCACTCTCCCAATGTGACAGGAAAAGATCCAATGCACTATTCGTTGTTTCGATTTTATTGCAATTCATCAGCAGGCAGGAAACGGTTTGTTCAGCAATATAATTTAAACATGATATCAAGGCAGTTCCATCCAGCAAGTGTTCACCATCCTTGAAAATAAGACTTAACCAGCGAGGATTTGCATTATTTTGGCTCACTGATAAAGCAACCTCGATCTCAGCCATATTCCCCATGGTCTCAAAAAGCAAAATATCCACTCCTGCTTCAGTAAACCATTCCACAATCTCGCCATAGGTATCTTCAGCGGCACCCTTGCCTGGAAACAGATCGGGGCTGTAGCAATCTTCCACAGCAGTCATGGAACCGGCAACTTGGATGTATTCACCACCTGCTTTTCTTGCCAAGTCAACTGCAGACATTAAACTATCTTTCGCTCGTTCTTTAGCGCGCTGATGGGATAGACCAGCTTTGCGATACGTGTACGTGGTAGTACGAAATGTATTTGTCCTCAGTATATCAACGCCAGCTGCAGCATAGTCTTTATGTATACCTAAAACAACCTCTTTGTCATTCAAGTTGGCGTCAGCTGACCACATTGGTAATGGGAGATCCGCTCCCCGGTTGATCAATTCGGTACCCATGGCGCCATCAAGAATTGAAGGGATCAGTGATTGTTTCACATCCATTTCTTCCAAATTATATATATGATACTTCCAAAACCTAAAAATGCCAAGCCCCACACAGGTAAAATACTTCCCTGGGATACATGAAATTGAATAACACCCCAACTGATAAAAATTGCACTGATGATGTAGGCCACCGGAACTAACGGAAATAAAGGTGTACGATACACATCTTCATTTCCCCCCGATATACTTTGAGTTTTATGCACTTTAAGTAGAGTTGATATTGAAAGGGCTGAAAACATGATCATGACCACAGTAGCAGAATCAACCAGGTTTTCAATGTCCAATACAAACATGAGGACTATTGTCCAAAAAGCTTGAACCAAAATGGCGTTTACAGGTGTTTTGAATTGCGTGTGTAATTGCGCTGTGAATTGAAAGAAAACTCCCTGTTCCCCCATGGCTTGGATAACTCGCGCTCCTGCAGTCTGGATTGTGATGGATAATGAGCTGGCAACACTTACAAAAATGAGGATGGATAAAAACGTGGTCCAGCTTTCCGCGCCTACTGCCTTTAGTGCAATTAATGGAGCCATTTCCTGTCCTTGAATACCAGCCAATCCCACCGACATTAAAAAAGATAAATTCACGATAACATATATGATTGTGGTGATGAGTGTTCCGCCAATCAATGCTTTGGGCAGTGTCTTACGCGGATTATGAATTTCACCACCAATATATCCTGCCACATTCCAGCCCGTGTATGCAAAAAAGATGGGAATTAAGGCCCGGGAAAAATCGATGAATGGATTATCACTTTGCACAACTGGTTTTACTGTATCGGCTGTTGTTGAATCGCCACCAAACAAAAGTGAAACCATGAGGAAAATACCCAATATTTTGATGACAGTGAGAATGGATTGAAATCGTGAACCTACTTCTACTTTCAGGCAATGGATCCCTGAAAAGAAAAGTACCATAATTGTACCGAGCATAGGGACGGACAAGGCGTGCGATGCCGGGAAAAAATGGTGGACATATTTAGCTGAAAAAAGAGCCAGAACCGCAATAGATCCCGTTTCAAAAATAACCAAACTCATCCAACCATAGAGAAAAGCAGGAAACGGCCCAAACACCTTGTGCAGGTAAAGAAAGTCTCCACCTGTTTCCGGGAAGCGTGTGGATAATTCTGCTATGGCAAAGGCACCTAACAACGCCATCACTCCGCCACATATCCATGCCATTATTAATGCAAAATCACTAGATACAGGCGCTGCAGCGTATCCTGCCAACAGGAATATCCCTGAACCAATCATGTTTCCGGTGACCATCGATGTGGCATCGAATAGGCCTAAAACGCGCTTCGTTGATGTCATTTAATAATTGACTACGATTTATAAAGATTGAATGCGAGAAACAGCCAGCCCGGCAAAAATTGCGCCGGAGATTATGATCGATTTCATTCAGATGATGATTTTTGAACCACTGTGCGCATGGGGAATGGAATTTCAATACCCTCTTCATCAAAACGTTTGTGCAAATGTTTGATAAATTCATGGATCATTGGATGATGATCGCCATATCTACCGGCGCGCATATAAACAGTAAAATTAATACTTGAATCATCAAAGACTTGAAAACGGACTATGGGATCATAATCCTTGTTGGCTTCATCCAGGTCATCTATGACAGATTGGGCGACTTCCATCGTTACTCGCTCAACCTGTTCCAGGTCACTATCGTAAGCAACGCCCACAGGAATTTTGATAGAATAACTCGTATCCTTCAGGTCAAAGTTTTTGGTAATGGATTGGGAAAGCTTATTATTTGGAATGCTGATCACATTGTTGGCGCGCTCCACCATGGTTGTATTGCGCCAGGTGATATTGGAGATATAGCCCATTTCCCCGCTTTCCAATTGCACGAAATCCCCGATTCTTACCTTTTGGGATAATAAAATATGCAGACCGGCGAAAAAATCGGACAGTGTATCTTTCAACGCCAATGATACCGCCAAGCCACCCACACCCAAGGCTGTCAAGATGGGAGCGATAGAGATGCCGAAGGATTGAAGTATGATCATCAAGCCAATGGCAATGATAGTGATCCGTGCCAGGTTTGAGAAAATAGCTGTTGAAGGAAATCGCGAGCCCTTGCTAGCTGACCATTCATTGAGCAAATCAATGGTCATAGTGGATGATGCCATTGTTACGGAAAGCATCATTAATGTGATCGCGATCTTGGCAACGTATTCATTGTAAGGCGCATAGATTTCCAGGTCTCCTGCTGCAATATATAATACCACCAAAAAAAACCACAGGACTATCCGGGTTGAAATGGCGGTGAAAATTATATCATCGTATTTCCACTGGGTCTTGCTGGTGAGTTTTTTGACCCGTGAGTGAATAAAGCTCTTGAAAACCCATCCGGCGAGAATACCGATAGCGACCGTAATCATCGGCGGTAACCATATGTTCAATAATGGGTACATTTCTAAATATTCTTTTATTTGTTCCATCATAAGATAGCGAAATTACAACGCAATGGTTTAAATCTCCTCCTCTTCTATTTTAACAATAACCTCCAAAGCGCTGTTAGGATACAATAAATCCTGCTGTTCTTTTTCCGGTTCTAGTATATTCCTGCGAAACACTTGCTCACCTTCGATGTACAGAGATAAATATTGCAGTGACCGATCTTCATTGAAAGCCAAAGCCAAACCATGGAGGTTTTCCCCTTTGAAGGAAGTTTCCGAACGCAGGTTCCCTGATTCAAAGAGCTCAATTTTTGTGGTGATGCCAAGTTTATTTTCTGCATCTGTTGTTTCCAGGCCGAGATTATTCCAGTCCTTTTGAAAAACGATTTCATCGTTTTTGTACACCAGGACCTGCTTCATCCGGGAATTATCAAAATATTCTATCTGGCAAACCGGTGTATCGAGGTGATAAAATGTTTCTTTTTTAATAACGCCGCTGGGACTATAAATGCGCATAATGCCGTGTAGAATGCCATTATTATACGTTGTTATAGTTGAATATTCCCCATGGCGGTACCAGCGAAAATTGACGCCATCCAGTTTGTCATTTAAATAAACGCCACTTTCACGCTTGAAGCCGTTGGCATTCCATTTAGTAAAAGGGCCCGAGCGGATACTATTATTATACGTTATTGTTGATTCTAATTCACCGTTTTCAAAATACGTGTAGTGTTCACCATCTATTTTCCCATGAACATATTCAGCTTCACTTTGGAGGGTACCGTTGCGGTAATATTTTTCAACAGAACCGTTATATGTTCCCGACAGATATGTAATAGCAGAATCCAAATTGCCGTTAATGGCATACCATTTCCAAATTCCCGTTTTGAAACCATTTTGATATGTACCCACTATTGCTTTTTCACCGTTCACGTGCCACTTCCTGTAGTTACCCATATACTGGTTATCAGCATATTGAATCAGTGAATCGAGTCCTTTTATGTCATCATACCATTTCCATTCACCATCCTTTTTATCATTTGCATATGTACCTGTCATTACCTTTTTACCCGCATCATTCCAAACGGTTACCGGTCCATTCTTGATGCCGTTTAAATATGTGACCATACGTTCTTTTTTACCATTGGTACCCAGCCACGTCCATTTGCCATGGGGAATTCCATTTATATATTCACCAACCATGGACTTTTTGCCTGCTGAATTATAATGAATTATTTTACCATGGAATTTGTGATTCAAATATGTCATTTCTCTGATTTTTTTACCGGAGTTTGAATAATCAACACTTTTACCAGAAAGCATACCTTGTTCATACGTACGCACTGAATCTGGCTGCCCTTCTTTACCAAACCAGGACCATTTACTGCTTTTGCGGTTTTGTTCATATTTGCCCTGCTCGACTATTTCTCCAGATGATGAATACGCAACATGCTTACCATGGCGGACATTGCGGATCATCTCTGTTTTTGATGCCAACTGACCATTAATATGATAGGTCAATAATTCAACAATTACTGAATCTTTTGTACCGTCAACTCTCTGGACCTTCATCATAGCCACCGTTTTATCCTGGCCGTTGGTATAGCTGTCCATGACCACTGATACAGGGGCACAACTAAAGATTAATAAGGATAATAAGATGATGGTGATTCGATTCATGACCAGAATCTAATCAGGAATAACAGGAGTGAGTTAAGAAGAACTCCATGAAATAATAGAGTCAACGAGTTCTTCAATTCGACTTATCACTTCTTCATTCGCAACTTGCGAGCTATCAAATGCATCGCCAGTTGCATAAACATAGCGGGGAATAATTCGACAGCGGTAATCCAGCATAAGGCTGTTGGGGTTCAGGCTGGTGGATATGATTAGATGCATAGTGTTCTTTCTTAATAGGTTTGTGAATTTACTCCAGCCAAAGCTGCCTGTCTAAACTTCTGTACTGGATGGCTTCGCTCACGTGCTGAGACTGGATGTTTTTTTCTCCCTCAAGGTCTGCGATGGTTCGGGATACTTTCAGTATGCGGTCATAGGCCCGTGCGGACAAACCCAGTTTTTCCATAGCCTGTTTTAACAGGCCGCCTGCTTCCTTATCCAATTTACAATAAGTATTCAAATCACCCGTTTCCATCTGGGCATTGCTGAACATGCCGGGAGTTTTACTAAATCGATGCAATTGAACTTTTCGAGTGGATTGAACACGTCCCCTGATTTTTTCAGACACTTCACCATCTTCCTTGCCGGCCAATTGTTCAAAGGGAACAGCCGGGACTTCAATATGAATATCGATCCTGTCCATGAGCGGTCCGGAAATACGGCTCATATATTTCTGGATCATCTGGGGATTGCAGGTACATTCATTCTGGGGGTCGGTGGCATATCCGCAGGGGCAAGGATTCATGGCTGCCACGAGCATAAACCGCGACGGATAACTTAACGACACAGCCGCCCGCGCAATTGTTACTTCTCCATTTTCCAACGGCTGGCGCATCACTTCCAATACATTTTTTTTGAATTCTGGCAATTCATCCAAAAACAAAACACCATTGTGGGATAAGCTGACTTCACCCGGCCTGGGTACTGTTCCGCCGCCAATGAGACCGGCATCGCTAATAGTATGGTGGGGTGCGCGAAACGGGCGCGTGGCAATGATGCCCTGGCCATCCGACAGCAATCCGGCTACTGAATGAATCTTGGTTGTTTCCAGCGCTTCTTCCAAAACCAATTCCGGCAATATGGTCGGCAAACGCTTGGCCAGCATGGTTTTGCCGCTTCCCGGGGGACCGATCATAATTACGTTATGGCTTCCGGCCGCCGCTACTTCAAGGGCGCGCTTAACGTGTTCCTGTCCTTTTACATCGGCAAAATCAACGCTGTAATTTTTATAACTTTTAAATAGCGCAGCCTGGTCAACGGAAAACGGTTTATATGTATCCTGCTCATTCAGGATGGCAATCACATCAGCGAGCGATTTTACGCCCACAACCTTCACACCGTCTACGACACCAGCTTCTTTAGCATTTTCTTCCGGCAGTACTAACCCTTTGATCCCTTTATCCCGAGCACAAATGGCTATAGGCAAAGCACCACGAATGGGACGCAGTTTACCATCTAAGGCCAATTCTCCTAACAAGAGCATTTTTCCCAAATGGTCATGCTGTACTTCACCGATGGCCGCTAATATTCCAATCGCCATGGGCAAGTCAAAGGCACTGCCTTCCTTGCGGATATCAGCAGGAGCAAGGTTAATCGTTACATGTTTATGGGGAAATTTGTATCCGCTGTTCTTGATGGCGGCCCGCACCCGCTCCTTGCTTTCTTTCACGGCGCCTTCCGGGAGGCCGACTGTTCGAAATTTGGGTAATTTGGCGCCGGTAAGGTGGGCTTCTACTTCAACAACGTAGGCATCGATTCCGAGTATGGCAGAACTTAACGCCTTGGCCAGCATCAATTGCATGTGATGATTCCCTTGATGGCCAAGTAGGGAATCAGCAGGTATAAGATAGAATCACGAATCAGGTAAAAAGTGAAAAACGCAGCTAATACCACCCAGCCCTTTTTTTTGATCAATAATTTATAGCCCCCCTCTTGCCTGATGGCATTCCATTCCGATAAGAATCGGGGTTTATAAAATGACATTATTCCTCGCCGGGTTTGATCTTCCCATATTTTACATTCTCGTATTTTTCCCAAAGAGTTTCCCCTGCCGCCTGCTGAAAGCGAAATGCAAAAGCCATAGCTTCGTAAAACGGCTGATTAACAAACTCTTCGTGGCTGTAATATTCATCAATCCAACCAACAAATTCGTCGAGATCCTTGTCTTTCAATTGATCGAAGATACCGAAGACCAGTTCGGCCCGGTTATCATAATACCACTTTGTGAGATCTGTATGACCCAGTTCATTTTTCAATTCTTCGTACGTTTCATATGTTTGGGTCATGTACGAAAATAAATAGGTCTCTTTTTGTGCAGGTGTCAGTGTTTTCCAATAGGCCACGATGGGCGACATATTGGTGGGTTCAAAGTCCTGAGGCCAAATGAATGATATAAAAATAAATGGAATGATTAACTTTTTCATGCCTTACCTGTTTGCGAATTATCCATTCAAACTACAACAGCGAACTATTATTTACAATCCTCATTCTGCCCCAACCTCAACCCAGTCATCGTGCTCTTTTATAAGGTCGATGAGCTCATCCACAGCATTGGATGTAGGAATGTTGCGCCGGACCACTTCCTTCCCTTTATATAATGAAATGACACCTTCCCCACTGCCCACGTAGCCGTAGTCGGCATCAGCCATTTCGCCGGGTCCGTTGACGATACAGCCCATGATGCCGATCTTCATTCCTTTCAGGTGAGCAGTGCGCTGGCGGATATTAGCTGTGGTTTCCTGGAGGTCAAACAGCGTGCGGCCGCAGGATGGACAGGAAATATATTCCGTTTTGGAGATCCGAGTTCGGGTGGCCTGCAAGATTCCAAATGCGGTTTGATTGATGAATTCCAGATCTTCATCACCATTCAGCCAGACCCCATCTCCAAAGCCATCAACCAAAAGTCCACCAATATCTGTAGATGCGGCCAACCTGCAGTGTTCCCTGTCCAAGTTATCAAGGTCGCGTTTGATGATCACCGGTAACTGTTGATCCATTGTTAAGAAACCACTTCGCAATTCTGCCAAGGCATGGTCGGTCTCTGCTTCCAGGATCAATACAGAGTTGGATGGCAGCGATTGCATGAAATCTTCATTTATTTTTGACAAAGTACAGCTGACAAAATTCAATTCTTTTGATGTATTTGAAAGATCGTCTGTAATCAACGGATATGTTTGAGGTGCGTCTTTCCATACATCACTATCTTGGATCACACTAACCATCCCCGGTAATTCAAATTCGATCTGTTTCTTTCCGATATATATAAAATCTGCCGCTGCATCGGCGGTGGTCCATTTATCCAATTCTTCATTGTAATAAAGCCCGCTAGGTTTCAGATCAGCTGGTGCAATGGTATCCAAATGACTTAAATCAATGATGACCCTGGGAACCTCCTCGCCACCCACATTTTGTACCTGTATGGATGGACGTTTTTCATACTCAAAGGGATGGTAATTGACTGAATCAAATTCCGGAAGATGGGCGGTTCGAGGAGATGCATATCTATCCGCTAATGCTTTGGCCACCGGAATCTCGGCTTCCGGTTCTTCCGTGAGTGAAACACGGATCGTATCACCCAGTCCATCTTCCAAAAGAGAACCAATTCCTACAGCAGATTTGATGCGGCCGTCCTCGCCCTCACCGGCTTCGGTCACACCCAAATGGAGGGGATAATCCATCCCTTCCTTGATCATGGTGGCTACCAGTAAGCGGTAGGCCTGGACCATAACCTGGGGATTAGACGCTTTCATGGAAAATATAATATCATGATAATTTTCATCCCTGCAGATCCGGGTGAATTCCATGGCGGACTCTACCATACCCAGCGGTGTATCGCCATAGCGGTTCATGATCCGGTCCGAAAGGGAGCCGTGGTTTGTACCGATACGCATGGCAGTGCCTTCTTCCTTGCAAATTTTAACCAAAGGCGAAAACCGTTCTCGGATCCGTTCCAGTTCTTCATTATACTGATCATCAGTGTATTCCAATATCTCAAACTTTTTCTTATCAGCATAATTACCGGGATTTACGCGGACCTTTTCCACGATCCGTGCGGCGATCTCCGCGGCGTTGGGTGTAAAATGAATATCGGCCACCAATGGCTGTGTGTATCCGCGGCGGTGGAGCTCATCTCGAATATTTTTCAGGTTCTCGGCCTCGTTCTTACTGGGAGCCGTGATGCGGACGATTTCACACCCGGCCTCGATCATACGAATGGACTGCTCCACCGTGCCCATGGTATCCATCGTATCGGTGGTGGTCATGGATTGGATACGAATGGGCTGATCGCTGCCTACCACTACATCGCCAACAAGGACCTCGCGGGTATTGAACCGGGAATAGGAATTCAGGCTATTGCAAAAAGGGTGATATTTTTCCACAGGGAAATTTAATTCTTAAATGGCGTTTCAGAATATGTCTTCGCCAGTTCGATCGTATAGGTATAATTATCAAGAGCGATGCATTCTGAATATGCCTGGAGTGCAGAATCTCGTTGATTTTTTACATCATGGATTTGACCTTTTAAACACCAAGCGTTAGCCAAAATGATGTCCAGTTCGGCGCCGTAATTATGCACAGCTTCATTAATATAAGCCAGTGCTTTATCATTTTTTCCTTCTTTAAAATGGAATAATGCAAACTCATACTGTAAATAACCATAATACCAACTTTTTTGAATCTCGGTCAAATTTGAATACATTTTTTTCAACGTGTTCAATGATGTCAGTGCCGAATTCATCTTTCCACTGCGGATCAAACTTTCTGTATACAAGATGCGGAAATAAAAATTCCGGGGAAATGTTTGCGCCAGGATAGAACTATGCTCCAGCGCTTTTTCAGGGTCGACATCTACCCAGAGATAAATGAACGAAATGATCCCTTTGGCCTCGATCCACGACCAAGGGCCTTCGTTGGCTGCCCATTCTATCTTTCCTCTGCCCCGCTCCCTGGATGGATCTAATCCCAACAGACTGGCGCCCCATTGGATGAGCACGTTGCTCAATCCGGCATAATATTCAACAATTCCTATTGGCAGTGCTGCATCCACAATATCCGGGTGATCCCTTTCCACTGTTTGAATGATACGAAACCCGGAATAAGCCCAGTTCAATGTTTCCAACCATTCCTTTTTCCCCAAATAAATACGGGCCTTGAGCCCCGTGGCGGAACCCAGGTAGAGTTGGTAATTGGGGTCTTCGGGATATTTCTCCACCAACACTTTATAAACAGGAATGACTTCATTCAAAACACTTTCCAGATCAATGTAGGTTTGTTCTACAGATGAATTGGCCTGGTTGTGGGTAAAGCGTGCGGCTGCCCATGTTAAATGAATTGTGGGATTTTCCGGGTGGTCCTGCCGTACTTTCGCCAAGATCTCGATAGCTTTTGCTGTTTCATAATTGTAAAAGGCGTGGACGCCTTTGCGAATAGCATCATCGCCTGGGTAGGATTGGGCGAATATTAATGTAGTAAATAAAACTGGAAAAAATTTCTTCATGTAATAATTATAAAATAAACGTGAAAAAAGTAGTATCAACCCTGCTGGGCGATCATGAGCCAGCCCCGTGCTTCGTTACTGTCGGGGTTCAGCTCCAGGCTCCGCTGCCAGGCGGCCTTGGCCAGCTGGCGTTCATTCATCTTCCAATAGGTAATGCCCATTCCGTTGTAGGCTGCGGCGTCCATGGGTTTGAGTTCCACTACTTCTTGATAGGCCGCCAATGATTCTTTATGCATGCCTTTTTCTCGGTAATACTTACCCAAGCTGCGCATGGCTCCCGGGAGCCAACTCCGGGAATGATTGTTCACACTCAATGCTTTGCTGAATGACGTCCGGCCCATGGACGATTCACCCAAGCGGTTGTATTCCACCGCCATGATGTAATAGGCCTGGGGCAGCAATGTTTTCACTAACGGATGTTCAGATGCATAATGGAGGAGGTCTTCCCAAGCGGCTGCGGACCGTCCCCATTCATTGGCGTTAAAATAGCTCAAACCCTGCATGTAGCGGGCATCCACATCGTAATTATTCAAATATACCACATCACTGAAAGCCAGGGCGGCATAGACGTATTTACCCTGGTTGAAATATAAATGTCCCAATGAAAGATGAGCGTCCTCATTCCGGGGATCCATTTTGATGGCGCTCTGGTATGACGACTTGGCCCGGTCGATCTCACCCAATTCTTCGAAGGCCCTGCCCTGTAGATACACAAAACCACCATGCTCGGGAAATTTCTCTCTAGCCAGGACTGATAGTTTGATGGCGTCTTCATAATCACCGGAATTGAGTTTTTGTTTAATGAGGGTCAATTTTTGTGCGGGTCCCTTGGGGTTCTTTATAGCAGATTGCTCAAGGACAGTTGTGTTTTCATTTGAACCTCTGCCGGAAGCCAATATATCCAGTGTGGCTCGGTGGCTGGGGTCCAGTGCCAGGGCTTCTTCGTAGGATTGCCGGGCTTTGACCATATCACCCATGCTCTGGTACATATTTCCAAGATAAAAATGGGCATCCGGGTTCAAGGGATTCTGGGTCAATACACGCATGTATACATCCTTGGCGTTTTCCCAATCGTGGGTCTGTTCATAGTGCATGCCCAATTGACGCTGGGCGCGGATATCATAAGGCGCCTTGGCGGCAGCAGATTCATAATCCGTCGTAGTGTATTTTGCCTTGGATTCGATCCGTACCACTTCTTTCTTTTGCTGGGGAGTAGATAGATAGCGCGTGGCGCGGGCCATGCGGCTGCGGCTGGTGTTCATTTTATTGGTATAATCGAACAGTTCGTTGGAAAGTTGAAACACTGAAACTTCTTTTTTTGGAACCGGTGTCGCTTCCACTTTTTTTGGTGCACGCTTTTTGGTCTTTTTGGAAGGTTTCTTCTTTTTAGCAGGCTTCTTTTTCTTGGATTTTTTCTTTTTAGACGGTTTTTTCTTTTTACTGGATTTCTTTTTCTTGGAGGATTTTTTCTTTTTTGACGATTTCTTTTTCTTACTTGGCTTTTTCTTTTTCTTTTTCTTCTTATCCTGTTCCTGGGCAACAATAGAATTTGAAGATGTATTCATGGGGAGTGCCCCGGCAAACATAGCCAGGAGCAATAAGCGTGTGATCCAGTGGAATATCTTTATACGCATGAGGTCTTGAATGAATTTACGAAGAGACGGGAAAATGAAAAGGTGTTTTTGATCAAAGGTTAACTTCCTAATTGGATCCATTTAGATCGAATTCCACCACCCTCTCCCGGTTCAGTCCAGGCAACAAATACATGATCGTCCACCAATGCCAGTTTGGGATATCCGCTTCCTCTTCCGGAGCTGATATCGAACTCGCTCAACAGTTTAGCACTTCCAGAAGCACTCGCCTTTTTCAAGACCAATTTACCACTTTCTACACCTTCTTCCAGCCAGCTCACCAAGACCGTTTCATCATCCAGCCATACCAGGTCCGGGCGGCCGATGGCCTTGCCATCATCGATTCTGATGGGCGCGCCAAATGACATTCCGCCATCATGGGAAAATGAGATATTTACCTGTGGTGCATTATCAGGTGCAGTATACCAGGCGATGGCCACGTTTTCGCCGTTTGCTCTCATGGCAGGACCATTCACTGGGCAACCGGGGACGACCCAGCCATCATCATGGATAGGACGGGGAAGTTGAGCACCGTTGATAAATGATAATTGAATATTTCGTGTTTCATCCGGATCACGATCCCGAAATGCCACCAACGGTCCTGCGGATGTATTCACTGCCGCCGTTGGACAGCATTCACAGACCATGTCGTCCAGCATGATCTCCAATCCCAACTCACCTGTTGGGTCAATGGTGGATGCATACAAACGCATGGAACCGCTTCCATGACCGTGACCTCCCGGCATCATTGCCCGTCCATCCAGCCAGATCAATCCGGTAGACCCCATGAAGTCAAAAAAGGAAACAAAACCATGTTCACCTTTTACACCGTCACGGTGAGGAATAACTGGTTCGGACAACGTAGTTCCCCGATCCGTGGATATGGATACATGGACGTCATAATCGTAGGTTCCCTCACCACTCATCTCCAGCCAGGATAAGGCAAATGTATTTCCACCGGCGTGATAGACCTGGGGCAGGTCAGCCCAATTCTTAAAAAAGCGCTCACTGGACACAATGGTATCTTTTCTTGACCAACCTTCAGCTGTGAATTCGGATATAACGATATGCTGATCGCCTTCGTACCAGATCATGACGAAACCGTCATCGGTCTGGCAGATATTGGGATAGGTGCTGCCTGGCGCTGTATCGGGGCTGTCCGGAGCGCTGAATTGCCCGCAGGAAAAAAACAGCCCCGCAGAAAGCAGGGCTGTGCATAGGGAGAGTCGATTAATGACCGCTGCCGACCTTGCAGCAATCGGGCAATGCATCGTAGGCCGCAGCATCCACCTTGGTATTATTGGCATCATAACCCAAAGCAGCAATGGCATTTTCGATGGCAGAGAGGTCAACCATACCAGCTTTGAATTCAACATGGCCCACTTTTGTTTTGGGATCCACGTCAAAGGCAACAATGCCGTCCAGGGCCTTTACGCCTTCTTCAATGGTATCTTCGCACATACCGCACTGCATGGTAGCTAAAGCAATATCCGCTTTCGTGGTGTCATCACCGCAGGCGATCAAACCAATAATGGCCAGTGTTATGAGTACATGTTTCATGATGTTCCTTTTCATTTTAATGTGATTAGAATTCTTAATTAGAAAAAACAAGACAACAAAATTCAGCCCAAGTTCAAATCCAAACAAGACCTTATTTTCCATGTAAAATGACCAATAGGGATCCACGATCATTTCAAAGACGGGAATCTGACCTTGTTCCGGGTAAATATCGTATACATGAAAATTCTGTGCTGAAAACGGGTAGAGCCATTGGATCCCGACGGTCCTTGCGGTAAGCCAATCTGTAAATAAATGAAGTTGTGCACCCAAAATAATGCCAAATGAAATTGGTTTGATAACGTCAATTTTCAGGAATACGTTAAGGAGCGACATCCCGCCAATAATAATAATCCAAAAAATGGGTGTGTGTAAAATAGAATGGTGCCCGGCAACCGTTGCTGAAAAAAGACCATCAATATCTGGAAAAATAGAAGCAAATAATAATACAGGAATAAATGGGTAAGTTGTCCACGATGATTGTTTCATGGCGCGACCTATTAAATAACCGGATGCTATGTGAGATGGAACGAACATTAATGCATCAATTTCCTTTCCTGGACAGCGGCATAAATAATAGGAACGACAAAAGTAGTTAAAATGGCAAACAGCATTCCACCAAAGCTGGGAATTGCAATGGGCACCATAACATCTATTCCGCTGCTGGAGAACATTTGCACAGAAATTAAAGCTAATATGGTTGTAGCACCGTTGAGTTTATTCGTTAGTACCTATATTTTCCTGTATCCAACCGCTTTCTTGCTTTCTTATCCTTTCCCCCTGACCCGAACTTATAACGAATGTTAAGAAACAGCGTTCTTCCATCCGGCTTGGTGTAGGTCACTAAATTTCTTAAAT
>Ga0207984_1000943_pt1 | contig 15763 bp, 14 predicted proteins | sample ETNtaG_30_FD_185760 | JGI IMG/M metagenome (GOLD analysis project Ga0207984, IMG submission 185760) | Marine microbial and viral communities from oxygen minimum zone, Eastern Pacific Ocean - ETNP201306PF43B (SPAdes) (version 2) | ecosystem: Environmental > Aquatic > Marine > Oceanic ...
CAAATAGAAAAGTAATATCCCGAGTTCATCAGATCCCGACTTCGCCGCCCTTCCTTCTGGGGAGATAAAATGTACTTAAGACCGAAACCAAAAAGTGGATTCACGCTCGTCGAGCTTATCGTGGCCATTGGAATTATGGCCGTGTTAGCCGGGATGTTGATGGGTGGCATCTCCGTCGCCCGCAAGGCCGTGAAGAAATCACAGGCAGCAACTCTGCTGAGCAGCCTGGAATTAGGATGTAAGGTTTTCGAGAATGAGTGGGGCTTCTTTCCTCACGATGATGTGGCCAACCTTGGCGTAACCCTCACCGAAGATTTCGGCGGGCTCACTTACAGCAACGTCGCAAAGGTCAGAGCCAACGCAGTCATGATGCTGCAACTCTTGACACAGAAGAAAAACGGACCCTATTTTGAGCCAAATGAGGATGACATAGTGCTTCAGACCGTTGCCAGCGACGCCACAACGTGGAACTCACAGTTTAAAGATTCAAGTTCAGGCAATGACTATGCCCCTGTAATTATCGATCCCTGGGGGATGCCATTCGTATATGACAGAAACAGACCAGAGGGAACAGCCGTTATAGGGACCAACCATAATATTAAGACCGTGGATATGTATTCATACGGCCCCAATGTCTTAGACGAGGATGGGGCAGAGGATGATATTAATAACTGGTAAACCCGGCGAACCGAGATAATGAGCAAACAAACAAACAGATTTCTAAGAGCATTCACTCTCATTGAGTTGGCGGTCGTCGTGTCCATCATCTTCATCCTTGTTGGAAGTATGGTCGTCATGGTTCCGAGGATCGAGCTGCGTGCGGCTATCCGCAGGGCTCAAGGAGACATTTTGCTGCTGGAAGCAGCATTAGGAATGTATGAGGAAAACGAGCGTACGTTGCCTCCGGATAAATTGGATTCGAATAATAGCTGGCAGGGTACCGCCCCCCCCGCCGAAACTATTTCAAACATAATGATGGTTCATTACCTCACCACGAACAGAAGTAAATCCGGGTACCTGGAATTAAAGACAGACAATGTTGAAAGGTATTCTGACGCAAACATGGATTACAATCAGGCAGATTCCATGCTCGTTCAGAAGTTCAGCAGTGTGACTAGAAATCCCAGCGAAACGAATATCCCTGTATTTCAAATGCTCGATCCATGGGGTAATCCGTATGTTTACGACAATAATGCGAACGATGACAATGCATCGTTTGGAATAGACGGCAGGCCAAACCAGAACCCCGATTTCGATCTATTCTCACGTGGCCCGAATTCGATGACTGGTGAGGACAATGGAGTGGATGATGATGATGACGGCGCTACCGATGAAATAACTGGCTCGGATGAGCGATTGTTCAATGGCAGAGAAAGAAAAGAGAGCGGCGAGCTCGGTGATGACATAAACAACTTTAAGACTGTGAAATAGTGAACACTGAACTTAAAAGCTATCGATCTGGGTACACGTTGACTGAGATACTTGTCGTACTCGGGATCATTATTGCAGTCGCAACCATGTCCTTACCTGCACTGATTCCAATTATGCGCGGCAGGCATCTCAAAAACGGCTCATCCATGCTCAGCGCAGCACTGATGAACGCGCGCATGTACGCCGTTACTTACCGGATGGATACGCCGCTTGTCCTTGCTCAGTGGAGCAATTTCAATGACCTTGGATCAGCGGATCAGACATACGCTTATTTCGCAACTTATGGAAAGAAAGGCATTGAACCCTATGAGCTGCCGCCTTTCGTTCAGATTTACCCATTTGCCATCGATAATGACGCAATAATCAGCTCTTCAACTGCCCCGTCATACCTGCAGGAAGTTGCGGGGGCCACCAACAATTACGTGCTTGCCACCTTTCGTTCTGATGGAAGCGCGCTTGGGGACGCAGTCAGATTTTATGTAGTAGATCTGCGTACCGTTGATGTAACTCAAACCACTGCATGGGGTGCTAATGGCGACTGGTTTGATGGCGCCGAGGCAAATGGCACCCTTCGCGGAGACTGGCAATACAGAGCAGTAAAACTGAATCCCATAACAGGAAGAGTCAGTTCGATCGATCCGGATCAGCCATGATTCTCAGGCTGAGGAGATTAAACATGATCAATCAACGAAACATTCAGACTGGTGAATCTGGATTCTCCCTCATGGAGATCACACTGGCTATGTTTGTACTGGTCTTCGGACTCCTCGGGATTCTGGCGGTATTTCCAGTCGGCCTTGATTCAAGCCGGAAGAGCATCGAGAACACCACTGCGGCGCTTATAGGAAAGTCCGTGCTCGAGTATTTAAGAGTGGATGGCACTTTATCGACTATTGCGGACCCGGATGGGAATGGCACTGACGACAACTACGCGCCCTGGCCGGATTTTGAACAGCCTTCCCTGTCTTCCGGGTCTACAGATGAGAGCGGAGTCATAACCGCCATGGGGTCGATTTCAACACTTACCTGTAAACGGTCGGATGGCACCACCGATCCAGCCTGGCCCACTGTTGATGGGGCCGCGCGATGGATTGACCACATTCTGATGCTCACTACTGGAGCATTTAAGGGAAAGGTCTACCAAATCTCAACAAACACAACGACAGGGACGCTGACGCTCACGCAACCAGTACTGGACGACGCCTATTCCGGTAACCTTAATCTGGATCTGATCGAGCAAGGCACTCACTTTGTTATTTTGGGGAAGGTGACTAATACAATTCCACAGGACTTCTTCAGCGTCACGCCAAACCTCAGATTGGTCCAATATGAACGTCTTGAAACCGATGCGAATGGTGACTCAAATGCTGACTACGCAATTCCCGATTATGATGATTCTGAGTCGGATTACTCATATGTATGTATTCTGAGCGGCCATCTGCCCGGCAGCCCGAACACTGCTCAGGCTACCATCCTTGTGTACAAAAATTATGTTGATTTCCATACCGCAACTACACAGCGACCTGAACAAAATCAGCCGCCAGTCACTTACTTCACGACTATTTTAACGCGTTGAAAATCATGCTGCACAAAAACATCAGAGTGAGAGGAGGGTTTACATTAGTCGAGCTCATGGTCTCCGTTGCCCTCGCATCCATCATGATGGGCATTGTGTCCATGGTATTCTTTACTGCCGGCCGCTTGACACGCGAAGCAGACAGTAAAGTAGAGATCCATACAGAGGCCCGTTTTATCCTGGACAAGATTGCTGGTGAAATCGCTTCGGCAAATGTGCATTCAATTTATGTAGACACTAACAACGGACCCTTTGTTTCTGAAAGTGGTGGAAACTACGATTCAGACAAAGACTATCGGAATGGGGCCGTTGCGTTTTCTACGATTGATCTGGATGGTAAAGCAAGTGTGATTGCATACGCGTTGGATTCAGGCAACGTTACATCGCCAATCAGATTGGTCCGGGAATCTGTTGATATCAGCACGTCAAATACGGACCTAAAAACAAGATTCATCGATGCCGCGGACAGAGGGTCGTGGTCGACCATGTCAGAAAATGTTCTTTCTTTTGAATTGCGTTTGTACCCGGATTACGACCTTGACGGCAGGATCAACGAAGATCCGGGCTATCCATCTGGCAATAGTCTGGACGATGATCAGGATGGGCTCGTCGACGAAGATCCACCGGCAACGTACGGGCCGGTTCCAACCACTACAGATAGACTGTATTTCAACGAATGGACAGGAGCCAAGATTGCGGATGGCCTGGGATCTGTGCCCGCATTCATAGATATTCGCATGGTGGTCAGAGATACTGAAGACCGTGAGAGACGTCTTTTTACCAGGATGGTCCGCCTGAACAATTACCTTGCTCAATAGAATTCTCCAGAGGTATTGCTAATGCGCTTGCTGCGACTATTCAGTAAATCTGAAAGTGAAGAAAGGGCGGCTGTACTGATTGTGTCTATAGGCATATTGACCGCCCTGGTCATGATGGGGCTGACATTTGTTACATTGCAGCGAATGGAGTCACGAGGTTCAAGAAATTTTCTTGACAGCGTTGGTGTGGACCAACTCTCAAATGCAGTACTCCACTACACCATGGAGCGGCTACGTTTCTCTAATGCAGTTGGCAATGCTGATGCGCTCTATCAGGTGGGCGCCGCCTATCGCACCTACTCCGTGAATCCGGAGGCCTTCTCGAACTACTACAACTTCCAATATTATGTGCCGGACGGAGATCCAACCATCGATTCCGTTTGTGAGGTAGCGGTCCTTGACTGTTCGAGCCAGATCTATATTGGGGACGGGCTCGGCAGGATGAATGATGTTCAGAATGTCCTTGCTGCTCTAATGACCTATGTGGATTCCACCGTGTTTTCCAATGCTGATACTACCGCGGCATCTATTGTTGCCGCATCAGGCAACATCACCGACAAACTGCAGGTTAAGAGCATCATAGGTGAAGAGAAATACGAACTTCTGAAGGATTACCTGACCGTATACATTCCTGAAGTCGAAGAGACGACTAACGCTGCCGCCGGTTTGAACGTGCCCGAATTAGGGATAAACGTGAATACTGTAAAATACCAGGTTCTCTATGCGATGCTGAAACAGATGGTCAGCGACGCCGCGGACTCAGACGCTGCTGCGGACAAACTGACACAGGAGATCTTGAACAACAGGCCCTATCATGGTTGGAAGAAATCTGCAGACTCGCCATGGACCGGCCTGGTGGATGTTTTGGGCGACTCGAATCTTGATTCAACAATGACAGCTTCTGCGTTCACCAATGCGGATGACTGGCATGCCGCCAGAGATACAGTCATTGCCAACTTGCTTCCCAATGGGCAGTATTCTTCGGCCAATCTAAACGGTTACGCTCGAGCATCTACTGGATGGGATTCTCTGAGTTCTCTCAATGCGACGTATCTGAGTCTGAAGTCATCGGGCATTTATGAGATTCAGATAGCCTCACGCGTTTACATGGCAGGTACAGAAAATGTTGAGAGCCTGGGGGATGTGGAGGCAGTGGTAAAGACTCACGACCTCTTACATTATTCCACTCAAACTGATTTCAACCCAACGGTTGGAAATGCTGACTTCGCGGCAATCATTGATGGAAATATTGAACTCTTACCAGAAATCGTTGCTGCGAATAACATCTCATCAGTTGATGGATACCTCACCATTAAACCAGACAATCTGAGCTCGGGCTCGAACACCCATTTTTACGTCGATTTCTCCGACGATTTTCTCGCTGACAAGGCTGACTATTCAACTACTGCCCTGGTCTATACGCACCCCACCAGTGCTACTGGACTTAATGCCAATCCACTAACGGAAAGTAGTTCGGACCCGGGGGAGGTCTGCAGTGACGGTATATTTATTGGAGTTGATGATGCCGGCACTCCCGACGACAGCTCTGATGATTTCCTTGAATCCGTCTTCTATAAAGTCAGCGATGGCTCTACTGACAATTTCAGCGTGAATGAGGGAACGTTTGATCTGTTCTGGAAGCCGGCAGTGGATGTCTCTAACGTGACGTTTGTTGAGCTCCTTTACCTGCCCTTCAAAGATGCGGCGGCAGGAGCTAATGGGGCCTCATATAACGGTGATGATTGGAATAACATTACTGGCGTTGCGAGTGCTGGTGATGCTTCGACTCCAAACATTGGTTCCGCCAATGCAGATGCAGGCGCAGGCATGACGTCTGTTTCATTCAAAAAAGATGCTGGAAGTGAATACGAATTCTATCCAGGATCTACTGGACAGACAGAAAAAGTCGCCGAGTATCAACAGTTTCTCTGGTGGTTTATAGATGGAAATAATATGAACGTGCGGATCGTTGGATCTATCGCGCCGGCCGACGGGAGTGGCCTCGACGACGATGTGGATAATGACAAAGATGGCACCATAGATGAAACTGGAGAAAGGCAACCTAATACCCCTGTTAATTTCAGTCAGGACATTTCTTCCCTGAATCTGAAAGCTGGGGACTGGCATCATTTGATGCTAACGTGGGATCTTGACAATGGGACAGGGACATCGATTAAAGTGTACGTAGATAACCAATTACTCGGAACACAAAACACAGATATTCCTTTGTTGATTGACGCGCTGAAAGTTACCGACGCTGCCGATCCATATAGTTTTGCCTGCTTTGGCGGGCTATTCAGACGTGGAGCAAACGCCACGCCCACGGGCACTTTTGATGAGATACGATTTATGAAAGGCCTGAGGCCCGTCCCGGTACCTACTAACAGGCGATACGTCGATGTCAGCAGTGTGACAAATCCAAGATATGTCTCTGCCATCTATCCTGATGCCAATGCAGATCCTCTCCCATTTGGGACCGTTCTCGGGCCGATTTCCTGGACGGAATATACGCCGGACGATGGTACAGATGGAGCGGATATCGGGGTAAAGGTATGGGTAGATTTGGATAATGCCGGTTTTTCGAATAGTGCTGAGGCTGAATATATTCTGAGCACCGGGAGTAACGCCGATTTCACAAGCCCTGAACAGGGCCTCGATGACGGTGAACCCTTGAGTATTGGATACACGAGTGGAAAAGCAGGGGCGAGACTGAGAATTCGAGCCCAGTTTCAGGATGCCAATTCCCCGGATGGCACCAACTATGGCGGCGCTACGGGCACGTACCCTAATGCCGGCAACGTTACGGTTCAGGCAAAGGACACCCCTATCCTTGACGATATGACGCTCACTATATTGCCGCCCCGCCCCAAAGTGCTTCTGTTAAGAAAAGTGGATTCCAATTAACAACTAATTCAGCCACACGGCTCTCACGCTGGAGATGGAGTGACGGCATCCTCGGCGGGGCTGAACAGTTACTATCTCTTATGTATTCTGAGGTCTGGGCACATCTTTGAACGCTTGTGCATGTTTTCGGTAGAGTCCACGAAATTGGTGATAGGTCAATCCGAGTAATTCCGCGGCTTTTCTCTGATTGAATTTCGAGTCGGTCAGTGCCCGCTGCACATACTCTATCTCCAAATCGTTGATTGCACTGCGCAGAGGTTTCAGCTCCGGTTCATTGGCGAAACTTACGGGAACGGGAGCTGGTGTTTCCTGAGACCTGACTGTGGGATTATACGGGGAATCGAAGGGATCGAATACTATTTCCGTGATGATCTCAGAGTCTGCCCGGTAGGTTGCCCTCTCGACTACATTCTTGAGCTCACGCACGTTGCCAGGCCACGGGTATTGTTCCAGGGATTCCATTGCGCGGAGACTGAATTCCGGCAATTGACTCTGTCCGAGCTCAAATGCCATCCGAGCGGCGAAGTGGCTTGCCAGAATCGGTATATCTTCTCGGCGTTCACGCAGTGGTGGAAGGAACAGAACTTCGAAGGAAAGCCTGTCCAGAAGATCCTCCTTGAATCTCCCTTCTGCTGCGTGTTGCCTCAGATCGACATTCGTGGCCCCCACAATCCGCACATCGACCTGGGTTGGCTGAGACGCACCCACCCGCTCGAACGATCCATACTCTACGACTCGCAGGATTTTTTCCTGAGCCTCAATGGGAATACTGCCGATCTCATCAAGAAACAGGCTCCCGCCATCCGCGGTTTCAAATCTTCCAGCCCTCCTCCCCATGGCGCCGGTAAACGCGCCCTCTTCATAACCGAAGAGTTCTGACTCGATGAGAGTGGGAGACAGTGCTGAGCAATTCAGCGTCACCAACGGCTCCTCCCATCGCTTCGACAGGTAATGCAACCGGGCAGCCGCCATCTCTTTGCCGGTGCCTCTCTCACCAATAATGAGAACGGGCCGGTCCACCTTTGCCGCTCTGGCCAGGCGTCGCTGGAACTCCACGAAGGCGTCCGATTGCCCAAGAGGGTCTTGGAGTGCTGTGCTTGAAGTCATCTGATTCCTGGTCGGGAAGAGCTTGGCAGAATATACCAATTAGTGGATTTTGTCGCCTCACAATGGCGATCATCAGACATGGAGTCTTGGGCCAGAATCCTGAGGGTATCGTAAATGCTTGCAAACAAATGCCTTGAAAGAGCAGATCGATTTGGCTTCCAGCTTGCGATAAGCAGGCAGCGATGTGGAACATTGCGCCATTCGTCTTTGTCCCACACGGCTTAGAAGATTTTTTCACAAAAGGAGGGCTCAGAAATGGGTATTTTCACAAGGCTTAGAGACATCATTAATTCCAACATCAACAACATGCTCGACCACGCGGAAGATCCCGAGAAGATGGTCAAACTCATGATCACCGAGATGGAAGACACGCTCGTCGAAATCAAGGCATCCTGCGCAAACACGATTGCTTCGAAGAAAAAGGTCGAGCGCATGCTGAACGAAGCCACCAAGCTCGCAGAAAACTGGGGACAGAAAGCAGAGCTGGCCATCGAAAAGGGTCGCGAAGACCTGGCCCGCGAGGCCCTCAACCAGAAGCACAGCTACCTGGAAAGAGTCAGTACTTTCGAATCGGAGCTCACGCAGTTCGACGTGTTGGTCGAGGAATACCGAAACGACATCCAGGCGCTCGAGGAAAAGCTGGATTCCGCCCGCGACAAGCAGCGGATTCTCGTGCAACGCCAGATCCATGCGCAGCGTAAACATCGGGCCCAGTCAGACATTCGACGCTATGACGCTTCCGACGCTTTGCTGCGGTTCGAGCAGTTCGAGCACAAGATCGACCGGCTCGAAGCGGAGGCCGAGCTGGTAAATGTCCCCAGCAAGCCGACGCTCGAAGATGAGCTTGCCGGACTGGAGTACGGTGACAAAGTGGAGGAAGAGCTCGCCTCTCTGAAGGCTTCAATCAAGAAGGAAAGCGCAGCCTCTGAATCTGCTTCCTGACCGAAAGAGAAAGGAATATCGCTATGCCGGAGCCCATCACATCGGGTATCAGCATGATGCTGACGTTAATCCTGGTCCCCGTAATCCTCTTCGGAATGGCCGGCATCTTCGGCCTCATCCTGCTGAAGATGCTTAAAGGAAGCTCGCGGGAGCGCGGCGCGGCCGAAGAGGAGACTCGGATGATCCAGGAGATCTATAACAACCTTTCAGATATGGAAAAACGGATTGAATCTTTGGAAACCATCATCATAGACAAAGAAGGAGAGCACGATGAATAGTCAACAGAGGCGACAAGGTCTGTATCGGTCACGGGGCGGCATCGTCATGGGTGTCTGCCAGGGCATTGCTGAGCACTGGGATTTTTCAGTGTTCTGGACGCGCCTCGTTTTTGTCCTCACCTTGTTGTTCACAGGCTTCTGGCCGGTCGTCGCCATTTATTTTCTTGCGGCTCTTCTGATGAAACCAGAGCCGGTCATGCCGTTCACCACCGATGGGGATCAGGAGTTCTATGATTCCTACGTTTCATCCAGAACGCTTGCTCTGCGCCGCCTAAAGCGTGTATATGACAATTTGATGAGGCGCATCGAAAGGATGGAGGACATGGTGACGGCCAGGGAGTACGAGTGGGACAAGAAGTTTAATGAAGGCAAAGAGGGATAGCAGGAATGTCAGGTTGATGTTTCGGTTGGCAAATGGAAGAACATTTCATACTGAGCAGGATGCGAGCGATGACTCTTGGGAGGGCAATTCCAAGTAAGTCACAGCCTTGTCTCTGCTCGGTAGGACAAGGAATAGGATGGCACCATTCGACTTCATGATCATCTTGGGAATCATCAATTGGTGGTTCGATCTTCAGCTATTCTGGAAATGGGGAGTTCCAGCAGGTCTCATTCTGCTCCCTGCCGTGATAGCTTTGATGACCGGCACTCTATATCTGTTTCCACTGATCATTGGCTCGATCCTTATGTTGGTGAACATCCACAACCTAGGAAAACCTGACGTTGGTTGGTAGTGTTCGTGAGCTTTTTCAGCTCAAGACCTGTCGAGAACCCGCATCAACTCTGAAGCGCTACCACTGCCAACACGGCAACTGAAATCCCAACCAGGCCGCGAGCGGACAACGATTCCTTCAGCCAGATCACTGCAAACAGAGTAGTCATCAGCAACCCGCCTGCGCTGGCTACGGGAAACACCACATAGCCCGGATATCCTTCGAGCGCCTTCAGGATGAACAAGACCTGCAAACTGTTTGCGATTCCAATCAGCACACCAGTCCAGCACTCCGTCCATCCAGGCTTTACTTTACGTTTCATAAGCATGACGGCAGAGCAGACGCCCATGACGGTGAACGCGGCCAGCAGGTAGGCCATCTGCTCGTTCTCTTCGGCCTGATGCTTGAATCCCTCCTGCGCGAGCCTGGAGCATCCAGCGATCAAGAAGAAAAGGGAGATGGTGACGAAGGCCCCGGGGGGCAACTTTTCCTCAATGAGGTTCTTTCCGCCGCCGATCAGCAGCAGGGATACACAGGCCAGCGTGATACCTCCCCACTCAGCGCCATTTGGCGTCTCGCCCCACACAATAATACCAACACTCACGGGAACGAGAATGGACAGCCTCGCAAAGACCGTTGCCTGCGCAGCGCCCTTCCATTTCATTGTTCCCAGCAGCAGAAAGAATGCGATGAAGTATCCAGCGCCGTTCACCGTCCCCCACAGTATGGCCGGGCTCGAGTGGGCCTGATTGCCGGGCAGCAGGTACAGGATGAGCGAGACCAGCCAGCCGGTGATGTAGTTGATTGCACCGACCGAAAGGAGGTCACGATCGTTCAACTGGTTCCACCGCATCCCGAGGATGAAACTCGAACTCAGTAAAATGTTTAGGATGATGAACAGCAAATTGCCGGACGGCGATGGCCTAGAGATCCCGTGAGAGGATGTATTCGCCCAGTGCGCGGAGGCCCTGTTTGGCATCGGAATCCGGCACGTCTTCGAGACGCTGCCAGCCTTCTTCGATGAGGGCGCGGGCCGTATCGAGGGAAGACTCCAGCGTGCCGTATTGCCGGACCAGTTCGTGGAATCGAAGGCGGTTCTCCTCTGAAAGGCCATCCTGCATCACCGCCCTGATTTCATTCCGCTTGTCGCCATCCAGACGCTGCAGCAGGCGAATGGCCGGGAGTGTGAGCTTGCCTTGCCCCAGATCAGTACCGAGGGATTTGCCTACGATGTCCTCCTCACCGGTTATATCGAGGCAGTCATCAGTGATTTGAAAAGCGAGGCCGAGCTTCAGCCCAAAATCGTAGAAACTGTCGACCGAATCCCTGTCTGCACCCGCCAGGAGCGCGCCGAGCTGCGTGCTGAGGGCGCATAGCGATGCGGTCTTGAGTTCGGCAATCTTGAGATACATCTCCTCTGTCAGGTCCAGGTCATACCGTGACTTGAGCTGGATTAATTCGCCTTCACACATCTTATCCGTGGTTCTGGTGATGTATGGTAAGCACACGCTGCCGTCGAATTCCGCTATCACTGCGAAGGCTCGTGAAAAGATGTAGTCGCCCAGCAGGACGGAGATCTCAGTTCCCCAGATGGCGCTGATGGTCGGGATGCCTCTTCGAATCTGAGCTTCGTCCAGAATGTCATCGTGCACGAGCGTGGCGGAATGAATGAGCTCCACCACCGAGCCCGCGTAAACATGTGCGGTATCGACGCGATCAAAGCACTTGCCGGCGAGCAGCGCCAGCGCCGGCCGCATGCGTTTGCCCCTGAACGAAGTCACATGATCGAGAAGATCCCTGATCTTGCCAGAGTGGGCTGAGAGCTCTCTGTCGAGCAGGTCTTCCACTCGCTGCAGATCGTCCTGAACGGGCGCGTAAATGTCCTGGAGTGTCATTCCGGTTGCGGCAGTCAAGAGGGCTTTTCCCGCGGTTGGTGGGTGTTATGGGGAACTGGTTCTCAGTATCAGGCGTGCCCGTTGCCGCCCCTTTGTAGGTGTTCGCAGCGTGAAATTTTTCAGGCGGGCTAGAGTACCAAACCAACCTGATCCTGCAACGAAGCCCAAGAGCAGCGCACAGGGGCGCCCAATGGACGCCAAACCGCGGAATCTGAATGCTCTTAACGCCCTTTAATGATTCAAGATTCAGGATTCAAGTATTAAAGAGGATTCAGGATTCAGGATTCAAGATTCCTGATCCTTGAATCCCTGAATCCTTGAATCCCTGAATCCTCGAATCCCTGAATCCTTGAATCCTTGAATCCTGAATCCCCTTGAATCCTGCACCGTTCACCATTCACCCTTCACCACCCCCTGCATTCTTTAGCACCATCATGTGTTTGAACTAGACTCCAGGGCTGTGCCCTGAGACGTGAAAAAGCGACAAATATGTCCGAAGACCGAAATACCAAAAAGCGCACTCGAAAACCCTCGAAGACGAGAGAAGAATCAGATGCATCGAAGGCCCGGCGCGCCAAATCGAAGAGCAATTCAAAGACCGGAGAATCCCGCACCAGCACCAGAGAGACCGGTGCGCCGCCCGGGACGAAAAGACGAGGACCTCCGCCATCCCTGCCCCTTCCACCGCCGAAACAGGGGGGCAAGGCTGGAATTGTCATCAGCTCGATACTCGCCATTGCCGCCGGATTGGGCGGCGTTTATCTGATCTCCCAACAGGAGGAAGAGGCAGCCGAGATCCTCGAAAACGCCAACGCGCGCCCTGAGCCCAAAAGTGAGCTTAAGGACATGCGTTCGATGATGCAGAAGAAGAAGGAGGTCTCTCAGGCCGAAGCCATCGCCCGCAAGACGCGTGCGAACGTCGCGGCAAGGGCCATCAGCGTGGCCGGCGATTTTCAAATGGAATTTCCGGATGAAAAGTATGAACAGCTCAATCTGTGGAAGGTCGCCATGGAGAAAGCAAAGGGCACCGGTTACCAGAAACAGACGGTCGAGCACGTCCTGAAACTGCAACAGGAAATCAATCAGATGGAAGGCAAGCGACCGCCGTTTCCGGGGCTCAATGAAGCCAAAGCCAAGGCCTTCGCTTTCGCCAGGGCTAATGACTACGTCGCGGCGATTGACACGCTCAACAAATTCTACGACGCGCATCAAGGCTACCACCGTTGGAAGAAGCAGTTCGAGGGTCTGCGCGTCAAAGTGGCTCAGCAGCGCGTTTCATTCTTCGGTGTTCAGAAACGCAGCATCGACAGCCTCATCGAAGAGGGCAAATTTGCCGAGGCGAAGGCCGGGCTTGAAGCGGTCATCGCACAGGCGCCGCCCAACATGAAAGGGCCGTTCGAGGATTTGCTGGCGCGGCTTCCCGAGCTCGAACGAATGTTCTACCTGACCGCTGACCGGCAGCGTTCCATGGCAAAAATCAAGCACGACCGGCTGCTGAAAGAGTTCTTCACCAGCATTGAAAAGCCGATGCGGTCGCGGCAGTTCGGCAACGTGCGGAGCCGAATCAAATCGATGCTCGACAAGGATGAATACGAACTTATCGAAATGGAACTGCAGCAGGGACTCAAGGATCTCGACAACATCGAAAACTTGTTTCAGTTCGCCCGTGCCAATCTGAAGGACATGATCGGCAAGGAGCGAACTGTCGGAGGCATCAGCGGCAAAGTCCTCGATGTAAAAGGCGACGTGATTCACATCGAGAGCCAGGGCGTCAAAATGCAGAAGAAATTCAGGGACCTGCGCGAACGCGAGGTGCTGAAATTGGCGTGGGGCGATTACGAAGAGGACGACCCCCAGCTCCGGCAATCCGCCGGTATCCTCTGGTTGTATCGATACGAGACCGTCCTTGCCGAACGTGAATTTGACATCGCCAGGGAGCAAGGGATGGAAGTCAATGCCTACTACAACATCATCGGCGTGCTCGGTCTCGAGATGTCGAGTGAGGAAGCGGAACAGAGTTACAAGGTCTTCAAACGTTACTGGTCCCGCGGTAAGTGGGTCGCCGCCGGCAAAGTAGCCCGCGACATCGAGCGTTACCACAATCTTTCACGCACCTTCACCGATAACAAGAAACAGCTCCAGCAGGCGCGGGCTATCTACGATGTCTTTGGCGGCTCGCATCTGCTCCATCCTGCCAGCCTGTCATTCAAGAAGGGCGGATTCGTCGAGCTTTTTTATGACTTCCAGACCCCGGTGCAGCTTCTGGATTGGACCGGCCGCGGCCACCAGCCGGGCTTCTACATCGACCGCGGATCGCTCACTCTTCACAACAAGACCTCCGGCAACGCCGAGGTCTGGATGCGCGCCGGGCTTATGGATATCGCCCGGGTCGAGTTCGATCTGATGATGGGCGAAGAGGGCAGCGACGACCTGACGTGGGAGATGGGTTACACGCCTTCGCTGGAAGACGGCCTCGTGGCACGATTCGCGCGCACGGACATTCAAAGCACTCTCGGAAGAGGCGACGCCAAAATCGACTACAACCTGGACGACAGCTTCCAGGCCGGGAAAAAGTATCACGTTGTCACCAGCCGTTCCGGGCCTGACACGGTCGTCACAGTGAACGGCAAGAAGCTGGTAGGCGGCGAATATCCCTTCGCCATACCCGGCCGCACCTTGCGCATCACCGCCGGCTATCACGCGCATCTCGATAATCTGAGGGTGGTCACCGCCATCGATCCCTTCTGGTCAGAGTATGCGGCCCGGCAGCGCCTGGGTTCGCAGCAGATGATGAAGGCTATCAACGGCGGGTACCAGCGCGGAGAATGGGTGCCGCTCATCGTCGAAGGAAAAGCTCTGGGCTGGAAATACGAGCCGGAAATCTGGAAAACCAAAGAAGGCGCATTCGGCCTCGAGAGAAGTGAAGACGCCAATGAGGATTACCAGGGGGATGCGGTATTCCCGCACAACTTTCAGAGCTACGAATTCAAAGGCAAGTTCATGCCGGCCGTGGACGAGGTGGATTCCATCCGCATCTACTTCCGCCGTCACATTGCCAAGTTTCAGTCCCAGTCTCTCGAGCTCATTCCTTACCGAAGCCGCGCAAAGCTGAGATGGAATTATCGGGACAGGAAAGGCGTGCACGTGCCCAATGCCGAATCCGCTCGTATCAAGGACATCCCAACCGGAGAATGGACGGATTTCTTCATCACCTGCACCACCAAAGAGACGGTCATCAAAGTTGGCGAAGAAACCGTCTTCACCAAAAAGCTGCCGGCCCCCGCGGGCCGCGTCGGCGTGGGGGCCACCAATGGTGAAGTATGGTTCAAAGAATTCGAGATCCGGAAGCTGAAGTGATGGGCTCCTGGATACGGCGTCCCTGCATCCAATTACGGCCACACCGTGTACATCTTCGTCCCGGTGGCGAGCGCGACAAACGACCACATGCCACCCACCACGTAATCGCCCAGGATCAGGCCCAGGAAAAAGGGCAGGCATTTTCGGTATCCGGCGCCACCCAGGTATTTCACGATGCTGAGCTTCAGGCCCCAGGCAATGAAAATGGGAAACCACACGTGCTCCATCGACCAGCTTGTCGAGATGGCAAAACCGATCGGATGGAAGGGAATCGACGAATGGATGATCTTCAGTAGCGGCATCAGGGCAACAATCAGGAAACCTGTCACATAAAAAAACGCAGCCAGAAGGTCCGCTTCCTCTGGGTGGCTCACCCATCCCTGGAGTCGCCGGTAAGTGCCCCCGCCAAACGGCCCCGAGAGCAGCCATGTCGCGCCGGTTTCGTTCTGGTAGGTAAGGTGCAGGATCGCCCAGAATGAACAGATGCAGCCGAAGCTCACCGCCAGCATTTGCGCCAGGAAAACTCTACGCTGGCTCGCGCCCGTGCGTTCGGCGAGCTTGAGACCTTCCAGTGAATGCGCCATCGGGTGCCCGCGATAGGCGCGATTAAACCCGAAGAAAATGCTCATGAGTCCGAGGCTCTCGCCGCCGAGGTTCTCAGTACCAACACAAGTGGTAAGAATCTCGCCCGGGCCCGCGTAATGCAGGTCATGGGCAGGCGGTCCGCAGGTGGCACGCATCC
>Ga0207984_1000944_pt1 | contig 15742 bp, 8 predicted proteins | sample ETNtaG_30_FD_185760 | JGI IMG/M metagenome (GOLD analysis project Ga0207984, IMG submission 185760) | Marine microbial and viral communities from oxygen minimum zone, Eastern Pacific Ocean - ETNP201306PF43B (SPAdes) (version 2) | ecosystem: Environmental > Aquatic > Marine > Oceanic ...
AAGAGCCCAAACCGTATGGACTGGAATGGCCGGGAGTGGCGCAGCCACTTTGAGCCCTTCATCTGGCTGACGGATGAAGACCGCGGGTTCCTTTATTTCTGCGAATCCGAAGCGAACTGGATCTATGCCCGTGGCGAGCAGGTGACTGTTGTGCGGGGCGGCGAGGATGCCGGAATTAGATTGCGCCTCATCACACGTCCAACGCGGCTGACCAAACCGGTCCGGTATCAATTCGGTTTCCAGGCCACACCGGTTAAGCCACTGATGACCGGCTGGCGCGAAATGAATTTTGGGCCAGGCCTGCCCATCAGACACCAGACCCATCAGCCCTGGATGAATGGTTACACAGATAAGAACGGGCTCTGGACCGCCCCCAGACCGGATGTGATCACCAAATTCGACATCGAGCGGCACAACAAAGGAGTGCTGACGTTTTTCTACGCCACGACGAGTTGCACGCCAAACAACCACCCCACTTATCATCTGTTCCGCAAGCTCTGGAACAGCCCATACCCCGCGCAATTCGGCCCTTACCAGAATAAGGAAAGCCGTTTTCGTCCAGCCACGTCTCCTTACCATCTCGTTCCCGTCTGTCCGGGAGCCCCGACTTTCGTCGACTATGAATTGTGGCTCGCGAAGCGTTTCCACGAACAGACCGGCGCCATGGCCTTTTACACCGATACTGATGGAATATGGCCGTGCGAAAACCGCTCCCACGGTTGCGGGTTCGAAGATGTTTTCGGCAAGAAAGGCGTCTCTTATACGATTCTGAATAAACGTGAATTCTCCAAACGCATCGCCGCGCTTTGCAGGCAATTCAAACGGGACGGCGAACGCGGTTACTGGATGACTCACTGTCATTCCAAGCTCGTACCGCCCGTGCATTGTTTCGCCGACTTTTTCTGGCCGGGCGAGGAATACACGCACCGCCTTTACGGAAACAGGTGGTATTACACGGACACGATGGACGAACTTGACTGGCGCGCCCAACTGAACAGCAACGTGGCCGGCCTCCCGCACATCTTCCTCCCTGAATTCAAACGCGGCACAAAAGACCCCACCGACATCAACCAGCCCCAGCCGACGGAAAGCCTGCTCGCCATGTGCGCAGTGAACGACATCAATACTTCAGCGGCCTACTGCCACCTGCCAACAATGATCGATTGGTGGTCCCTGCGAAAGAAACTGAATCTGAATTCCGGAAAGTTTATCGCCTACTGGCGCGAGGACTGCCCGGCAAAGGCTATCAACAAAAAGGCCCGCGCTTCGGTTTACCTCTGGCCGAAAAGGGCAGCAGTCGCCCTGGCAAACATCAGCCCGCAGAAACAGTCAGTGAAGTGCAAGCTCGACCTCGAAAAGATGGGCCTGGCCGCAAAGGTGAAAGCGGTCGACATGAGATCCGGCAAAAGCCTGGAGATCAAGGATGGCGTGATAGAGACTCCGATTGCCGCGCGGAGCTTCACGTACGTGAGCCTCGGGTTGTGAGAGGAGTTGAATGGTGGTCTTGAAAGGTAAGCAGCGCCGAGGCACCGCAAGTGCGCAGACACTCTGAGACCTGTTGAATCTCTCACACCTCCCACAAAAAAACGCCCGCCGGTGTATTCACACCGAACGAGCGTTTCTTGGTGGAGCATTCCATTGCCTATTGATGGGTATCCGGCTCGAGGAGGACATGGATCATGGCTTCGCTCTCGTCTTCGCTCAGGTCGCCGGTGATGTTTGAGATGATGGAATCGATCCGTTCATCGAACTCCACACCTGCGTCATGTTCATCTTCGAAATTATGGCCGTCTTCGAAGAATTCTTCATCAGGCTGGGTCGATATCGTTGTTGATCGAGCTTTTTCTCGACAGACGTAATCAGGATTCACGATCCACCATTCACGATTCACTCTTCACCATCCTCTCTTCGCCATCCACCTCTTCCACCCCTTCATGTGCTGACGAGAAAGTGATGGGCCGACGGGCGGAGCGGTCGACCGTAAGCCTGAAGATGTCGAAGCGATTATATCCTCCGGCGACATCATGAATCTGCTTGGGCTCTACGCATGCCGAGATATCGATATCCGCGTAAAGCAGGGATTCCTCGTCCTGCACTATCTCACTGACCGGCAGCCCGCCCGGGCCCGTGACCAGCGATACGCCCCGCGGGCTGGCGTCCAGTACCTCGCCAGCCTCGGCATTCAGTGCGGACAGCTCATCCCAGGCGGCCTTGTCGAGAAAGGCGGAAGCGACTACCGTAAATAATTTGCCTTCAAATGAGTGGGCACCGGCACGGATCTGAATCGCCTGCTTCAAATCGTATGTCCCCGCGTCCTCCGGTGAATGGGTCGGCCAGATGGGCGGATAGGTGGCGAAGTGAACCTGCTCTCCCTGCGCAATCAGAGTGTAGCGGGCAAGCGGGTTGGTGTTTTCGCCACAGATGAGCATGCCGAGCCGGCCGATACGAGTCTCGCAAACCTGGAGCCCGCCACCATCGCCGGGGGCCCAGACGAGCTTTTCGTAATACGTCGGGACGATCTTGCGATGATGGCAGAGAACCGACCCGTCATCTCCAATCAGTGCGTTTGAATTCCAGATGCAGCCGACACTTGCATCTGTGCCTTCGTTGAAGCCGGCAGAGACAAAGATGCCACAGGAACGGGCGGTTTCCGCGATCTGTGCAATCTCCGGCCCAGGGCACCGAATCGCGCTCGCGGCCAGTCGCTTAAAGAACTCGTGATTATAAATCGGCGACTGCAGCGATAGCCAGACAGGGAACGCGGGTATGAAAGTTTCCGGAAAGACGATCAACTCCGCCCCGTTCCCGGCAGCTTCGCGAATCAGTGAACAGGTCTTGTCGACGGTTCGCTCAGTGTCGAGAAAGACAGGCGACACATGGGCCGCGGCAACTTTGAAGGCAGGATATTGATTCATATTGGACAGGTCGCCGGCCGGTTTGGTTGGAGAGTCCCTGCCCTTCTAACTCCTTCAGGCCGTGGTTGCCATTGAAACTCGCCTCGGGCATTCATACGAAACGATCTTACGGATGAAAACAGTCAGGATCGCTGCTGTAGATGGACATATTATGGGCAAGACTTGATACTCTTGACTTGTCGTATCTATTGCGTGCAGTTGACGCTGGCGTTGGGCCCCGTCACGCATTCTCACAAGACTTTTCACGGAATCGAAGATGACTGCAATGAACTTTCTAATTCTGTTTCTTACCAGTTCTCTGCCGGGCCAGGCACCAGACGTTGCCCCGGAAGCTGTCAAAGAGAAACAGGCCCCAGCCGAAAGCACCATAGGCACGGAACAGGCATGGGAAGCTTACCGGGCCGGCAGGTATGACGAGGCCCTTAAACATTTTCGCTGGCTGTTTCACAAGCAGCCCGATACCCCGTCAGACCGGTTGAGCAAATATGTCGATGTCCTGCTCGAAACCGGCAAATATGAAGAGGCGTTGAATCGCTGCCGAGAGTATTCGGAGAAGCACCCCGGCGACGCTGTCGCATTCACCAGGCTTGGTGAAGTCTGTTCCATCACCGGCAGGTTTGAGGAGGCAGAAAAAGCTCTCAGAAACGGACTGAAAATCTCTCCGGAATCCACGGCCGCCAAAATCGGGATGGCCATGCTTCACAAGAACACGGGAAAACCAAAGGAGGCAGAGTCGCTCTTCAACCAGATCGCTAACCGTTTTCATCAGGAGAACCCAACGGACGTTGATTCGCTTATCTTCTGCGGAATGGCTTTGCAGGAGCTCAACCGGCCGCACCAGGCTTTGAATATGTTCGTGAAGGCATCAAAAAAAGAGGACAGCACCGACGGCAAACTGGCCACCGGTTTTCTCTTTCTGGACAAGGGGCAGATCAACGATGCCGCGGGTGAATTTCGGCCCATCCTGAAACAGAATCCCAAGCACCCGCTCGCCCGGCTTGGAATGCTTGTCTGCTTTTATCACGACGGCAAGTTCCCAAAAGTTGAGGAAGAGCTTGAACGGATTCAGGAAGTAAATCCCAATCTCATCGATGCCATCGAAATTCAAGCATCGCTTGCCGTACATGAAGAGGATTACGAACGAGCCATCGAGCTCTTGCAGCAGGCGCTGAAGATCAACGACAAAAGCCTGAGCGTGCACACGCGGCTGGCATCCGTTCACTACCTTCAAAAGGATCTCGAAAAATACGAATTGGTGAAGAAGAAGGTGGAAGCCATCCATCCGAGCCACGCGGAGTTCTATCGGACTATCGGCGACGCGGCAGAGCGGCTGCGCAAGCCCAAGATTGCACTCGATTTCATGGAGAAAGCCTACAAGCTTGAGCCGACGAACTGGCGAGTGCTGCAAAGCCTCGGCTTCCTCTATTGCCGGGAAGGCGACGAGGCCAAGGGATACCAGATTCTGGAAAAGGCGTTCCAACAGAACCGGTTTAATCGAAAGGTCTACAACATGCTCGAGACCCTCGATTACATGGATGAATTCGATGTGTACGAAGACAAGAGTTTTCGCATAAAGGCACACCGAAAGAAGGATGGCTTCCTGCTCCGCTATGCCCGCAAGTGGCTGAGTGAACAGCAGAAACTGCTGCTCGAGCAATACGCCACGGAAATGAATCACCAGGTAGTGGTGGAGATGTTTCCCCGGCACGATTACTTCGCGGCCCGGGTGCACGGCCTGCCCGGTATCGGTCTGAACGGTGTCTGCTTCGGACGGGTCATCGCTATGGATTCGCCGCGGGTTTCGCCGGGGCAGTTCAATTGGAAGGAGGTGCTCGTACACGAATTCAGCCACGCAGTCACTCTGCACGCGACGAAATTCAACATCCCCCGCTGGTTCACCGAGGGCCTGGCGGTCTACGATGAACATACGCCCCGTACCTTCACCCAGGACCGGATGCTGGTGACCGCGCTGAAGAAGGGCGTGATCATCCGGCTGGAAAACCTGAACCGCGGATTCACTCGACCCAAGTCACGGTTTCAAATTCTGCTCGCCTACGTTCAGGGTGAGATATGTATCGATTACCTGGTGAAGCAGTTCGGCTTCGAAAAAATTCTGGCCCTTCTGAAATCTCTGCATCAGGAGGTCGCCTTCGAGACAGGGGCGAAAGAACTGCTCGGGATGAGCATGCAGGAACTTTCGGACGCGATGTATGCGCACACAAAAACTTTGGCCGAATCTCTGCCACTGCTGCCACAATACTCTCCCCACGATCTGGAGAAACTGAAAACGGCCGCGCAGGCCGCTCCAAAGGACGCGGACCCGCAGGCGGAGTTGGCCTTCGCATACCTGATGACCGGTCAGAAAGATCAGGCCGAAAAAGGGGCGGAGAAAGCCCTGAAGATCGATTCGAAATGCGCCAAGGCCGTGCGCATTCAGGGCGAGCTGGCATTTCTCAAACGAGAGTGGGATTCGGCGAAGACACTTTTTGAAAAGTCCATTCAGCTCGACCCCAAACCCGTGGGCAATTACTTCAGACTGGCATTGGTCGCCAAAGAACAGGGCCGCAGAGCGGATGCGATCAACCATCTCCGTAACGCATCGAAGAGGTATCCGGGATATCCCCCGCAATTCAAAGTGATGGAAACACTGGCAAACGAGGCCAACGATAATGACCTCCGTCTGCAGGCATGGGAAGGCATGCTCAAGATCGATTCATCGGCCGCCTACGCCGGCCCGCTTCTCTTAAATGCCTACTCCGCCGCCGGCCGTCACGCAGACGTCGAGCGTGTGGCCCTTCGTCTGTTCGAGGTGCAGCCTTACCTGCTCGAGCCCCACGAAATCCTCGCCGAATCTCTGCGCGCAATGAACAAGCTTGATGATGCTGCCGGTGAGCTAGAAGCATGCACCAGAATCAACCCGCGCAAAGTCGATAACTACATCAAGCTGGCAAAACTCCTCATCGAAAGAAACAAGAAGACCGATGCCCGCAAGATCCTGCAGCGCGCCCGTAGAGTGGACAGGCAAAACGAGGAGGTCAAAAAACTCCTGGAATCAGTCGGGAAGTGATCCCTGGTTGGAAGGTAGTTTATTGTCGCTCAAATATTGTCAGACGAATGGGGACAGACGAAAGAAGGAAAAACTTTCTTCATTCGTCTGTCCCCATTCGTCTGTCCCACTGTCCCACTTCTTCTCTAGTCATTCTTACTGGGAGGTGCTCTGCGATCTGGTGAGTCGTGTCCGCCGGCAGTGTCCTCGGCGGCGTCTCCCCGCGGTTGGCACCGGTTGCGTAATCGGTGTTTGAATTAATGACATGAGTGCGTATCTTCGAATTCAGAATTTGGGGTCGCAAAAATAAAGTAATGCTTGTCTGGGAAGTCTATCATCTGAAAAGTTCCTCTGACGCTCGTCGGCGATCACTCGCGGCGCGTCGGCTGGGCGACGTCGCGTCTCCCAAGGCCCTTCTGCATCCCGATAACAATGTTCGGACCAAGGCTGCCGCGGTTCTACAGTTGATGAGTTGGGAACCTTCGAACAAGACCCAACAGGCCATTTTCGCCGTAGTGACACAAAACTGGGAAGAAGTGGAAAAGCTGGGTGAGGCCGCGCAACTCCCACTTCAGGAATGGCTCGCAGATGAAACGACGCCGGAAATCGTAAAAACCCCGGCCGCCGTGGTCTTTGCCCAACTCGACCCCGTTCAAGGCATGTCATGCCTGCTCCATCTCGCGGGAAACTCTGCAGTGGCGGGAGATGCGGTGGAGGCGCTCGAGAAAGTGCTCGAAGATCATATCGAGGAAATGACAACGGATAACCTGCAGTTCGCCACGTCTCTCACGGCCAAGCGCGATGTCTACCGTGAGGTCAAGACCAGTTCGTACGACGGCCCGTTCTCCGGGACAAGCCAGGTGCCCGAGGGGACCGAGCCCATCGATTGCTCCCGCATACATCAGCTTGCACAGGAAGAATTGGAACGCCGCGTCGAAGTGTGAAATCCAGTCGGCCCTGTCCGGCCACTCGTGGGATCCGATGAGACAGAGCGGCCCCTTTCTACCGCCTCAAGTAGGCTGCCATCTCCTCTTCGGTCATCGTGTCGCCACTCTTGATCCGGCTCTGCAGTTTCTTTAACTGAGATTTGAGCCGTGAGTTGTTGGTTGTGTTCAATCGTAGCGCCTTGGCCTTCTGCATTTCGATCATATTCTCAAAGCGTTTGATTTCCGAGCTCAGCCGTTTGATTTCTTTCTCGGCAGTACTTTTCGACTTGCTGATGAGCAGGGATGTCTTTTTTACGTGGTCGCCCAAATACTTCTGCAGATCGGCAAGATTAGCGAATTTCTCTTTTGCTACTCCCTCTTTCTGAATTTCTCTGAGGGTCTTGTTCTGATTGTTGATTCTGATGCTCTTTGGACCTTTCTTTGGTCCTATCAGCTTATATGAGAAATTGTCCCTTTGCGGCTTCTTCTCTATCTCTGCAATCTTCTTCATAATTTCGCCGTTTTTCTTTGAGATCTCAGATCGGATCTTCACCTGAACCTTCTCGGACAACGCTAAGAGCGCATCGATCTGTTTCTTTCTTTCATCCCTGTACTTTGCCAGATCCTCATCCGCCTGAATAAGGAGGTTATTATAGGCTGAAGTCACTGGGGACTGTTCATGGGATTCCCGCAGCTTCTTGGTCAAGCTGGATAATGCCTTGAGATCTTTGGCCTTTTGAGCTGTCTGGATTTCACGGACAATCTCAAGAGCCTTGGAGTCATTGTCTTTGTTCATGAACTCCAGATAACTCTCGGAATTGTGGGTGAGCTTGGTCTCATCCAGAAGCTTCCGGGCCTGCGAATACTGGCCATCACAAAAGTAGACCAGCCCCATCGCGAACAACTGGTCCGTGTTCGCATCCTTGGAGTTGATTCCCTGCACTTTCATGTGCTCGGTCACCTTGATCTTGCATAAGGGCACCGTCTTCTCGCGGCCGATGGCTTCGATAACCATCTTTTCATCGCCTACGGATTTGACCTTTGACGGCAGCCCGCCCCAGTGAATATCGCTCCCAACTTTCTCTTTCAGGAGACCGTGGGTTGCCACGATGAATTCATCCGCCTTTGTGAGATCGCCTTGGAGCTGATTCAGAAAATTGTAGTAAAGCTCGTTCTCCGGCTTCTCGACCAGTTTGCCAAGAATCCCTTTCGCCTCGCCAAACTTCTTCTCTTTCAGCAGCGGATCGATTTGCTGTCGAATATTCGTGTAGGTGTCGATCTCTTTGGTCACCTGCTTCGAACCGGAACCCTGACCACCGGCCACGGGAAGGCTCAGCTCAGGTTCTTCCTCTTCCTCTGGTACCGGAGGAGGGTTCTTTTCCTGGTTCACCTCAGCAATCAGGGAATCTACTTTTGCTTTTAAGACCGGATCGCCGGAGGTGTTGAGTTTGTAGGCATTCAGTTTCAGAAGGGCCTGGTCATAATTCTTGTTGGTCACCAATTCCGCCACCTGAGAAGACAGGACTTTGAGTTCCGCATTGGCCTTATTGACCTGGGCCTGAGAAAGTGCCCCCCCAGGGCCATTCGGTGCCAAGCCGATAGGCGCTACACCCGGATTGCCTTTCGGTGGCCCGCCCGGTTCGACTTTGGGAGGCCCACCCGGAATGCCCACAGGCGGTCCGCCTGGATTGACCGTCGGAGGCCCACCTGGGTTGACTGTTGGAGGTCCACCGGGATTAACTGTTGGAGGTCCGCCGGGATTGACTGTTGGAGGTCCTCCCGGAGTAACTGATGGAGGTCCGCCCGGAGTTACAGGTGGAGGCCCACCAGGATTCACGGCCACCTTGTTAGCATTGTTTCCAGTTTCATCTGTATTCCCCGCCGCAATTGCCCCGCCGTCTTCTGGTGTCACTGGATCTGCCGGGGGCTTCAAGAAATAGAAAGCCAGTCCACCACCGACTGCAATGACCAGGACAATACCGGCAGCGATCAGCCCGACGGGTACCGGCCCTTTGGCTTTTGCAGATACACTTTCAGCGGTATCCGCTGCAGTGGCCACCTCCGCCGGTGCAGCAGCGGAATCAGGAGGTTGCGCTCCTGGAACACCCGGCGCTGCGCCTGGCATTTGTGGCTGGGCTCCTGGAACACCCGGCGCCACGCCTGGCATTTGTGGCTGGGCTCCTGGAACACCCGGCGCAACGCCGGGCAATTGTGGCTCGGCCGCAGGAACACCCGGCGCAGCGCCTGGAATCAGTGGCTGGGCCGCAGGCACTGCAGGAGCAGCGGATGGTATCTGCGGGGCAGCAGGCATTTGCGCAACGGCGGCTGGCATCTGAGCCTGTGCGCCAGGAACAGCAGGAGCGGCCGGCTGCGCACCAGGGGCGGCTGGTTGTGCAGCAGGAGCAATCGGCTGGGCCGCAGCAGCCTGTACAGCAGGCATGGCGGCAGACGAGCCGGGGCTGGCTTGGGCCGCGGGAGCGGCAGGTGAGCCAGGGACGGCTTGAGCCGCGGGAGCGGCAGGTTGAGCCGCGGGCATGGCGGCAGGCGAGCCAGGGACGGCTTGAGCCGCGGGAGCGGCAGGTTGTGCCGCGGGCAGGGACGCAGTTGAACTCGCTCCGGTTTGTTTCTTTTCCGCCTGAAGGATGAGCTTCACCACATATTCAGCCTTCTCCTTTGGCAGGAATTGCCAGTGAACCAGCAGGTCCCAGACAAAGATTGGATTGCTCTGGGCACGGGCCTGCTTGATGCCTTCCTGTGCCTGAGTCAACTGGGTCTGGTCCAGAAGCTTCAGATTACCCGCGGTTTTCAAAAACAGAACTTCCCTCGTATTCAGCATCTGCTGGTTACTCCCTGAAAAATGGCTCGTGCTGGCATGAGCATAAACGTTGCCAAGATTACAGTTGTGGCCGGCCCCAGAACGTAAGAAGTTAATACGCCTGTAAATGTTGGCAAGGATTTATTTAAGGGTAATTTCTCGGTCCTGTCATCTTCTTTCGTGAACGACATTATGGTTGATACCGAACAACCTCGGCAAACACAGAGACCTGACGACGAGAAACAGGCAGCCAGAGTGCACCGCAGCCCCTGGAAACGGCTGGCCGTCAGCCTTGTTACTCTCATTCTAGCATTGCCCGTGGCGGAATTCGTTTCACGATTTCTGATTTCGGATGAAGACCTGAATGTCATCCGGTACAGCACGATGACCTTTCACGTAAACGATGGCTACGAACTGATTCCTAACACCGAGGAGGACGGCGTCCGTATAAACTCGACCGGCCACCGAGACAGAGAGATCCAGGCAGTTAACACCGCCACCCGAATCCTGATGCTCGGCGATTCGATCGTCTTTGGGCCGGGCGTTGCGCAGGAGGACACGTTCCCCAAACAGGCTGAAGAATTCCTTACCGCTGAATGTATTAATGGCGGCAATCCCGATACCGGTATCAGGGAACAAATTCGCATCTTCAAAAAAAGAGACCTGCCACTTTCGCCGGACATTGTGCTTTGCTGTTTTTATATGAACGACTCGCGCCCGCCTGCCGGTTTTCGTTCCGAGTTCGTAAAGGGCAACCCAATCGTCCGATTCACCAAACGATTTCCGTGGACTCGCCGGAGCATGGTCTACAGCATGCTCTACAGATTCTACTTTTCATGGGCCATTGCCGACGAGGCCTCGCGCCTTCCTGTCTCACGCCGTATGGAATGGCTCGAGATCTTCCAGCAGGAAAACTGGCGCGGCGACCCGGACACACTTCAGGACCTCATCGATGCCGCCCAATACGATTGGGGCGCAGCATGGAAACCTGAAACCTGGCCTGAGGTAGAATCGCAGTTGAATCAGCTAAACCAGCTCTGCACGCATCACAACATTCGTCCGGCTCTGGTCGCCATGCCCGTTTCCGTCCAGGTCAACGCTGAGACCGAGCGTCGTGAGCCTCAGGAAGAACTAAAGAACATTGCCGATGAAATGAACTGGCCATTCCTCGATCTCCTGGACGGACTCAAGCGGGCGAATGAAGGCGAGGACCTCTTCATCGACCAATGCCATCTGACAGTCCGCGGCCATCGAGTCGTCGCCAAACAAGTGGCTGAGTTTGTCAAGAAACAGGGATGGGATGGAGGAGTAGAGTGATGGATGGGGGGCAGTGATGGTGGAGTGCAGTGATGCCTCATCGAGTATCCAGCATCCATCATTCCAATCTTCCCAGCACCGCGTCGCCCATCTCGACCGTCGTTGCACTTCGCTCGGTGGGAGCGCCGGTTGAAATGTCACGAGTGCGCCAGCCTTCGTCGAGCGCGCTCTCCACGGCATCTTCGATACTTTTGGCTTCGGCTTCCATGCAAAAGGAATGTCGCACCAGCATGGCTACCGTCAGGATGGCTGCGATCGGATTGGCGATGCCCTGGCCGGCGATATCGGGCGCGCTGCCGTGGATGGGCTCGTAGAGGCCCGGCCCCGAATCGCCGAGACTGGCCGACGGCAGCATGCCCAGCGAACCCGCAAGGACCGCGGCCTCATCGCTGAGAATATCGCCAAAAGTGTTTTCAGTGACGATGACATCGAATCTGTCCGGATCGGTGATCAGGCGCATGGCCGCGGCATCGACCAGCAGGTGACTGAGCTCGATATCGGGAAACTCATCCGCCATCTCAAGCGCTACCTCTCGCCACAGTTTTGAAGTCTCGAGCACGTTTTCTTTGTCCACGGAAAGCAGTTTCCCGCTACGGGTCCTGGCCGCGTTGAACGCGAAACGAAGGATCCGTTCGATCTCGTGTCTGGAATACTCCATGGTGTCAACGGCATGCTCGGAATCGCGCAGCCGGGGTTTGCCGTAGTAAAGCCCGCCGGTGAGTTCGCGAATGATCAGGAGATCGATGCCTCTTTCGACGATGGAATCCTTGAGCGGCGAGGCAGCGGCGACAGCCGGGAAGAGCTTGACCGGGCGCAGATTAATGTAGCTGTCGAGTTCCTTCCGCATGCGCAGGATGGCCGACAGAGGTGTCTGTCCGAGGGGCCGCGAATCCCACTTGGGGCCGCCGACTGCGCCGTACAGAAGCGCATCAAAACCTTTCAGGGCCTCGACGGTGTCGTCATCAATCGGCACGTCTTTCTGATCGATCAGGGCCCCGCCGACGGTGAACTCTGTCAGCTCGAACGAATGGGCCGACTTTGCCTCGACAGCCCGTAAGACCCGGACGGCCTCGGCGGTAACGTCGACGCCAATTCCGTCCCCCGGCATGACTGCGATTTTGTATGTGCTCAATTCAGATACCAGAGTCTTGAGATGAAATGCTGCTGCAGATGGACTCGATCTATTCCTGCTTCAAGCAGACCAGAGTGCCGTCTTCAAAAGTCGCATAGATTTTGCCTTCCGCAATCGCTAGCCCCTGGTAACTGAGCGGCGTGGAAAAGACCTTCCTGTCCAGCAGTTTTCCGGTCTTCCGATCGACGACTCTGATAAAGCCCTCTGACTGGCCGCCGGTGCCGAAATGGCCGCCCGCGCAGACGACTGCGTTTTTGCCCATGGCAATGGCGGTCACCTGGTCGCCTCCCACTTGGCTGGCCCATGCGGTCTTCGTGGCAACGTCTGGTCGTCCCTTGCGGCTGGACACGTTTACCCCTCCACCGTTAGCTGCGGCAATGACCGACTCATCCCATGCCAGGACCATTCCCCTGGCGTGTTCGAATTCAATGTACCTTTTACGTCGAGTGCCCAATTTGGTCCAGTTAGGGCTGGCCATTCCCTCCATCCCGATGTTGGTCATGGCAAGCCCCTCCGGCAATTCCGGTTTCGGAGGTATTGGCTTTTCTGCTTTGATTGCTGCGGCTCGATCACGATGCCACTGCCGCATTGCCAGGTCATACGCTGTGCGGGGGTTCTCAACGATCTCGCCTGTCTTCAGATTGAGAATGGACTTCATCAAATGAAGATTGTCGCCGTTGATGTACATGACATCATTGACGTATTCGCCGCGGCCCGCGCGATGGGCGATGGCCTTTGACCATTTCACTTCGCCGGTTTTTGGCACGAATGCACGGACGACGATGCCGCCCTCTGCACCCGTGCTTTTGCCGGCCGATGCGTATGCGGTTCCCTCTTCTGAAACCAGCACGCTGGAGATCACACTCCACGGCGATTCGAGCTGCGCGTACGAGACCATTCGCCTGTCTTCGGGGCCCATCCGCAACTTCCATGCGAGTGAGCCATCGACGGTATCGAGCGCATAAACATATCCATCACTGGATCCGAACATGCAGAGACCATCATAGATGGTCGGCGGGGTAGTGATACGGCCGCCCGCGAACTTCTCCCATGCCACGCTGCCGTCCTCGTCCTTCAGCGCTACGACCTTGTGGCGGTGACGGTCGGCCGCGATGACGAGCCCGCCAGAAGCGACGGGCGCGGTCAGCAGACCTGAGAGTGAATCTTTCCAACTGCCTTCGATGGTGCTGTCTGAGATGGGTGAAGCGATCTTGGCTTGCCATTCGATGGCCAGCTTGTCGGGCAGGGAGGCTGCGCTCGAGTTGTTGCGCTTGCCGTTGCCCATGTAGGCGAACCAGCCATCCGCGCCGGTGGCCGTCTGCCTGCCGTACGATGGGCCCTTGGTGAGCCGGGGCGCGGCGACCATCTGTGCGGGTGTTGGCTCGGTGTGGATCGCGCCAAACGAAATGAAACCGGGGACGGTGCCCGGCGCACACGCGCAAAAAGTCTGGCAAGTAAAAAATGCTCCGTGAGCGGGGATGGCGGCGAACATGCAACTGCCGCGGGCCGCTCCAAAGGTGACGGATTTGCCATCCACCCTGTAATTGCATCCACGGTTGTTGGTGGTCATGCCGTTCACGTAGACCTGGGGCGTGCAGACGGTGACCCGCAGGCCGATGCCGGGCTTATCGGACTTTTCGCCTGTGCCCGGGGAGAATGCCTGACCGTCGAAATTTATCTTTCCATCGTAGAGCGCCGGGAAGCTGCTGGTGTTCTTCCGCATGACAATGCTTCCGCTGGTGCCTCTGAGGATGATGGCTTCACGGCCGCTGTTGCCGGGCGCGCTGGTGATGGCGTGGGTGTTCTTACCGACGACTACGGCGCCCTTCCCCGCGAGATTGACCGCGATGTGATCGACGGGCTGCAGCTTCAGCGCGGCTGCTTCGACCTCCCAGAGAATCTTGCCGCTCTTCACATCGATTGCCATGACCGTCTGATTGCCGCGGCCGGGCGCGCTGCCGTATTTTTCCTTCATCTCTTCAGGTTTGGATTTGTCGTAGTCCTTATATTTTCCGCGGCGCCTTGCCCGCTCATAGGTGTCCTGGGAATAGTTGTCCCGTCCTTCACGATGCACGATATAGGCTCTTCCGTTTGCGCCCCGCATCGATGTTGCGAGTTTTTTGTGTTCCCAGATCTTGCTGCCGGTCGAGAGACTGAATGCCACCACTGAGCCTTCCTCGATAGTCACATCCATTGGCCGGCGATCGACACCGGTCAATCCACCTACCGCGTGGCCTTCTTTCCAGCAGGCGGCGACGAGGGTGTCCTCCAGCACCATGACTATCGAAGGCAGGAAGTCCGTGTTGAATTTTCGTAGAGTCTTGCCGGTGGCGCCGTCTACCTCGAGCAGATCTTTCTGCCTGGTCACCGCGTAGAGTTTTCCGTTCAAGGCCACCATCGGGGCGCGGGCCGTGTAGAACAGTCCGCCGTAAAAAATATCACCAAGCTTTTTGCGCCAGAGGGGAGTCCCGTTCCATGCGTCGCGAGCTATCACGTACTGATCCTGCGTTACTTTTACTGCACGCATTTCATCTCCCGTGCGCTTGAGATTTTCTCTTGCGCAGTTGGTGATGTAGTAGACACGGCCGTCGACAATTGCCATAGCGCGGGTGTTCGTCCAGGAGTTCGAGCTTTGCATACTTGTACTCAGGTTGAACGGCAGGTCGTCGTGCCACCTGATGCCGAGGGGGAACTTCACAAATTTGTCCGTGGAGACGCCGCTGTTGCCGCCCGCGTCGCGATAGCTGTGTGTCCATTCATCCATCCCTTCGGGACGTTTCCGCACGGTGACCTTCCATTGGCCTCCTTGCAGTCGACAGAGCTTCCCGCCCGGCGCTACCGCCCTGAGCGCCCCGGCAAAATCGATCCCGTCGGACTTTTCCACGACAAGACCATTGAGAATGTAATCCCGGTAAGGCAGCGGTTTCGCGGGAATCGATTCGACCAGCAACTTGCCGCCCACTCCGGCTTTGTCCGCTGCCCTGGCAATCTTGTCGGCAGCTTCTTCGGTAGGTGCGATGCAATGGACGACGACTTCGCCGGTTCTGGCCAGATCGATCATCCAGGGCGAAACCTCGCCGTCACTGATCACGCCACAGATGCCGTGCTTCGGTTGATGTTCGGCGGGCAGGTTTGATGCCTTTGCAGGTGAGAAAAAGAGGCCAATGCCCAGAAGGAGAATCGTGCATCTAAAAGTCTGCGTAAGCATTCTGTTCCTCGGGTCAGTGATAGTTCATTCGAGTCGAAAACCCAGTGTCCGTCATTGTGCCCATTCCGCCAATCCATCAGCGGAAGTTTCTACAATGCAATTCTCCTTCTGTTACTCTTGTGGAAATGATGCACTTCGACCCTCTCACCGCCGTCCATTATCAGGAAACAGACCCGGGCCTAGACTGGGTCAAAGATCCCGCGATCGCCATCGATCTCGATTCTCCTCTCGATTCGCTCAAGGTCCTGACTCCGAATGTTGTCAAGCTTCCTGAGGGTGGTTATCGAATGTACTACACCGGGTTTGGCCCGGCGCGAACGGTCGAAAACAGCAGCGGGTACATCGTGAGTACGTACTCCGCTGATGCTCACACGTGGGTGAAG
>Ga0207984_1000945_pt1 | contig 15737 bp, 9 predicted proteins | sample ETNtaG_30_FD_185760 | JGI IMG/M metagenome (GOLD analysis project Ga0207984, IMG submission 185760) | Marine microbial and viral communities from oxygen minimum zone, Eastern Pacific Ocean - ETNP201306PF43B (SPAdes) (version 2) | ecosystem: Environmental > Aquatic > Marine > Oceanic ...
TTGACCGTAACACTCTGCTCTCCCTTCAACGTGATCACCGGCGCGGTGTTGTCCGTCACGTTGAACGACACTTCAGCCAACTGGTTATAACCGTCGTTCTCGAGGTATCTCGCGACATACTCGCCCGCCGGCAAGCCGGCAGCAAAACTGACGGAGCCGGAAACAAGCCCCTCGCCGGCGATCTGTGTTCCATTGACAAACGCCCACAATAGGCCGGGCACCTTGGCGGGAATCATGTCGGGCCGGTAAACCGCGATCCAGTCCTTCGGATTGCCGGGGCCGTTGGCAAAATGAATCGTGATGGTCTCACCTGAAAGGTATGCATCACTGCCTACGGTGACGCCGGGCGGCTCCGCGATGGAGAAGTTCACGCTGGCCATCTGCTTGAAACCGTCATCCTCGAAAAACCGCGCTATGTAGTTGCCGGGCTGCAACACGGCATCGAACACGAGCGTTCCATCGGTGAGACCCTGCCCCGACGACTTGGAGCCGTTCACGTAAGCCCAGGCCGGAGCCGCGGCAGACCCGGGGATCATGTCCGGCCGATAGATGCCGACCCAGTCCTTGGGATTGCCGGGGCCGTTGCTGAAAGTGACCTCGATCGGTTCGCCCATCTCATAAACCACGCTGCCGACCGCCAAGCTCAACGGTGGTGGAGTTTGAGCGGCAACACGGGCGGAGAAGTTTCCACGGCCGTTGACTGGGATCTGCAACTGCCAGTCCGGCGCCGCTTTCGTTCCGGCATTGAGCCAATAAGTCCCAGCGCTGGCTCCGCTGTCCGGTTCGTCGTGAAGGAGCAATCCAACTTTTCCGATATTGGTCAGACCAGAAAACTCGAGGACCCAAGTCACCGATGTGATCTCCTCGGGCACCCGCACTCGAAGGTCGCTTACCGTGACCATGTTGTATCCGGCTCGAAGCGAAAAGGCGTCACTCTCGAACAAAAGATCGCCCGGTTTTTTCGGGCCGCCCCCCCCTGTCACCGGGCCGTTGTTGGCGTAAACATTCAGCACGCCTTTCTGGTCGGACTCAAACGGATTCAACGCAGCGAAATACTCGAACTGAATCTGGTTGATAATCCTCTGGCTGCCGTCGAGTGTGAACTCGTCGCCGATCCCGCCGCTGGCAAGTTGGATGTCGCCCTTGACTCCGCGCGGATTGTCGTACACCACCAAGCCGCCGAGTTGCAGTTCCATTTCTCCCCGGGGATCCACCGGCACCTCCGCCGTTGCATGGCTCTCGCCGTCGTTAAGGTAGATGCGAACCTTGCCCTTGGGTATGTCGCCGAACGGGGATAGGGCAGCGTAGTACTCGAACTGAATGGCAGTCAACTCGCTGTTGTCCCCGTCTAAGACCACCGTGTCCGCGATCTCCCTATAGGAAAGGTAAACCTTGCCAAGCGAAGTCTCAGCATTTTCGTAAATTATTGTATCATCCTCCTTGCCCATGGGCACCCCAGCCAGTCGTGCGGCAAAACTGGAGCCAAACTCGGTTGACCTGAGTTCCCAATCATCGTTTACCTTTTCCCAAAAGTCGTCGTGACTTTCGCCGATAGTCGGGGGGTCGTAAAGCAACAGGCCCGCACGACCAACGCCGAGGTTAAGGAACTCGACCGACCAGGTTACTTCCGAGGTGCCTTCCGGCAAATCCAGTCCAAGCCCATGGACAGTGACCGTGTTATATTTGTTTTGCAGGGAAAAGGTGCCACTCTCGTAAAGCAGAGTACCCGGTTGGTGGGCCACCGGCCTGGTCTCAGTTAGGATCTGGAAATCGATGGCCACCGACTTGATGGTTTGTGCGGCCACCTGGCCATGAAACGCGAAGATACTGCACACAAGCAGGCATCTCCGGATGAACTGAACTCCTTTCTTCACGAATATCAAAAAAAAATCGAGGCCTCCCGTCCGCTTGGCCAAGGTTCAAGCCAAGCCATTGGCCGCGTCAATGAAAGAGAGGCAGCCATCCCGTAAAAATCATTCCGCCGCCACCAACCCGGCCACCTTGGCCAAGGCCTCGTCCAGCTTGGAGGCATCCTTGCCGCCGCCCCGGGCCTGCGCCGGCTTGCCGCCCCCCTTGCCGCCGACGACCGGGGCAATGACCTGGATGATCTTCCCGGCCTGAATGCGATCCGTCAGCGAGTCGGCTACGTTGGCCAAGAGCACCACCCGGCCGTCAGCGGCAGCGCCCAGCACGATGACGCCCTCGAATTCGCCCTTCATCGCGTCGGCCACGGCCTGGGCATAGTCCCCGTCCGCTTGGCCAAGGTTGGCCGTGACCAGCGGTACGCCGGCAATCGTCTCCACCTTGGCCAACAACTCCCGGGCCGTGCCGGCCGCCTGGCTTTGCCGGAGGGACTTCAACTGTTTCTCCAGTTTTTTGACCTGGCCAATCGCCCCCTCGACCTTCTTTTCAATCTCGCGGACCGGCGAGTTGAGCGTCTCGGCCAAGGCGGCGATGCGCCCGGCATCGACGCGAGCCTGCCCGGCAGCCACGAGGCCTGCCACGGCCTCCACACGCCGCACACCGGCGGCGATCGCGGACTCGGCGGCGATATGGAACAGACCAACCTCCCCCGTGGCGCGCGCGTGGGTGCCACCGCACAACTCCATCGAGTAGCCGTTGAGCGCGCTGGCCTTGCCACCGATCTGCACCACGCGCACCGTATCCCCGTACTTGTCACCAAAAAACTGCAGGATGCGGTCGTTGCCGCTGACCTCGCTGTAGGGCGCCTCGGCCCAGCTCACCACGGCGTTGTCGACGATGCGCTCGTTGACCAACTGCTCGATGTCGCCCAACTGCTGCGGGGTCAGCGCCGAACTGTTGAAATCAAACGTCAACTTCTCCGGGCCGACATAGGAGCCCTTTTGCGAAGCGTCCGGGCTGGTGACCTCGTGCAGCGCCCAGTGAAACAAATGCGTGACCGTGTGGTGACGCTGAATGGCAGCCCGGCGGTCGGCGTCCACCGCCACCTCGACCTCGCTGCCCGGCTCCAGCGCCGCATCGCCCTTGACGAAATGCAGAAACGCGTCGCCGGCCTTTTGCGTGTCGGTGACCGTCCACGTTTTGCCGCCAAGCGCCAGCGTGCCGGTGTCGCCGACCTGGCCACCCATCTCGGCATAAAACGCCGAGCGATCCAGCACGATGCCGGTTCGTTTCTTTTCCTGAACCACCTCGATGACCTTTGCAGTGGTCCTAAGTTGCTCGAAACCGACAAACTCCGTCGTGGCACCGGAGGAGAGGCTCGTAACGCTGATGACCTCCTTCTTCTGCGCGGCCCGTGCGCGGTTGCGCTGCTGTTCCATCAATGCGTCGAACCCGGCGTTATCCACCGTCAAGCCAGCCTCGCGCGCCATCAACTCCGTCAAGTCAAGTGGAAAGCCATACGTGTCATAAAGCTTGAAAGCAAACTCACCGGTCAGCTCTTTTTTATCTCCCAACCTCTCGACTTCTTCGCGGAATAGGTCGATGCCTCGGTCAAGGGTTTTGTTGAACGACGACTCCTCGGTGCGGATGGTCTGCTGGACGATCTCTCGGCGCTTTTTCAGCTCAGGGAAAACGTCGCCCATCGAGTCCGCCAGCACATCAACGAGCTTATAAAAAAACGGCTCGTGAAACCCGAGCGTGCGGCCGTAGCGCACGGCGCGGCGTAGGATGCGGCGCAGGACGTAGTTGCGATCGGTGTTCCCCGGCTGGATGCCGTCAGCGATCGAGAAACTCAACGTGCGGATGTGGTCGCCGATGACGCGGAAGGCAATGTCGGTTTTTTCCTGCTCAGTCTGCTCAGGGCCGGGCTGCGTGGCGGCGTATTTTTTGCCGCTCAGCTTTTCAAGCGCGTCGAAGATGGGACTGAAAACATCGGTGTCGTAGTTGGAGACCGGCGTGCTGAAGTCGGTAAAGCCGTTGGTCGACTGCATGACGGCGGCGACTCGCTCGAATCCCATGCCGGTGTCCACGTGCCGGGCGGCCAGCGGCGCGAACGAGCCGTCCTGATTGGCGTTGTACTGGATGAAAACCAGGTTCCAGATCTCGATGCACTGCCCGCTGTCGGCATTGACAAGTCTCCCATTCGTGTCGCCCTCAGGCGTAAGGTCGATGTGGAGTTCGCTGCAAGGGCCACACGGGCCGGTGTCGCCCATCATCCAGAAGTTGTCCTTCTTGTCGCCGTTGACAATGTGCACTGCGGGATCAAGCCCGGCTGCGGTAAAGATGGCCGCCCAGCAGTCGTGCGCCTCCTGGTCGAACTCACCCGGATCGCCCTCGACCGGCAGGTACACAGTGGCATAGAGCCGTTCCTTCGGGAAGCCCCACACACCTGTGAGAAGTTCCCAGGCCCACTCGATCGCCTCCTTCTTGAAGTAGTCACCAAACGACCAGTTGCCGAGCATCTCGAAGAAGGTGTGGTGGTATGTGTCCAGCCCCACGTCCTCGAGGTCGTTGTGCTTGCCGCCGGCGCGGATGCACTTCTGGGTGTCGGCGGCGCGGCCGGAAGTGTAGGGGCAGGTATGCTCGCCGAGGAAGATCGGCACAAACTGGTTCATGCCGGCATTGGTGAAGAGCAGGTTGGGCGCGTCCGGCATGAGGCTGGCCGACGGCACGATGGTGTGCTGTTTTTCCTGAAAAAAATCGAGGAAGGATTGTCTGATCTCCGAACTGGTCTTCATCGTCCGGCCGCGGATGGCGGCGGCAGGAAGAAAAGCTGTCCCGGCGTCCAACTGCAAGACAAAGGACGGCAGATTTGAACAGAACCACCGCACCGGCAGTCAGTTGCCAACGAAGACGCCCCGGCCAGGGGCGTAAATTTTCGCGTGGCCGAGGCGCGGCAGCGCGAGTATGGTTCCCGCGCGTTTTTGGAACAGAGCTTCGTGCATTTTGAACATTCCCAGATTTTGTGGTTGGCGGCGCTCATCATGCCGCTGCTGGGCCTCTTCCTTGGATGGGCGTGGCGGCGGCGCCGCGAGCGGGTGACACGCTTCATCCACGCCAACCTTGTGAAACAGCTCACGCTTGGCCTCTCCACGGCCCGGCGCAAGGCCAAGCTGGCCCTGCTGCTCGGTGTCGTGCTGCTGCTCTTCCTCGCCCTGGCCCGGCCCAAGGGCGGTTACGAACTGCAGAAAACCGAGACGCGCAGCCTCGACATCCTCGTCGCCGTGGACACATCACGCAGCATGCTGGCCACCGACCAGACCCCGAATCGGCTCGAGCGGGCCAAGCTGGCCGTGCTCGACCTGATGCGCCTGGCCAAGCGCGACCGGCTTGGCTTGATCGCCTTCTCCGGCACCGCGTTTCTGCAATGCCCGCTGACGATCGACCGCAACGCCTTCGTGCAGAACGTCAACTCCCTCACCACCGATATCATCCCGCAGGGCGGCACCGCCATCGGCGAGGCAGTCAGCGAGGCGCTGCGGACGTTTGAAAAGGAGGAGGACAACCACAAGGTGCTCGTGCTGATGACCGACGGCGAGGACCACGAGACCGGCGTCACCGATGCCGTCCAAAAAGCGAACGACATCGGCATGAAGATTTTCACCATCGGCCTTGGCTCCACCGAGGGGGAACTCATCCAGTTGCCCGACCCTCAGACCAGCCGACTCGAGTTCCTCAAGGACGAGAACGGCAACGTGGTCAAGTCACGCCTGAACGAACCGCTCCTGCGCGAACTCTCCGCCGATACTGGGGCGTTTTACCTGCCGTTGCAGGGGGCCGACACGATGGAACGACTCTACGAGGCCGGCCTGGCCGGCCTGACACCGAACCGGGTCGAGAACCAGATGACCAAGCGCTACATCGAGCGTTACCAGTGGCCGCTTGGCCTGGCCATCCTGCTGCTGCTCGGCGAGATGCTCCTCGGGGAGGGGCGGCGCCAATCGCACAAAAACAAGGCCACTGCCCTGGCCGCTCTCGGCCTGCTAATGTTCCCACCGGCCACCTTGGCCACTCCTGCAGACGCCTGGCGGGCGATGGAGCAGGAAGACTACGGAAATGCCCTGCGCCTCTATGAGGAGTTGCTGGAAAAAAACCCGAAGGATGCCCGACTGCATTACAACGCCGGGGCCGCGGCGTACCGTACCGGCAATTTCGAGAAAGCGCGAAACCACTTCAACTCCACCCTCGCTTCGCCCGAGGCCCCGCTCCCCCTCCAGCAGCGGGCCTTTTACAACCTTGGCAACGCGATGTTTCGGCTCGGCGAAACCACCGACAACCCGGACGACAAGGCCAAGCAGTGGATCGATGCCCTGAAAAAATTCGAAGGTGCGCTCAAGCTCAGTCAGCAACTGAAGGACACCCCTGACGACGAGGACGCCCAGTTCAACACCGACATCGTCAAAAAACGGCTCGAACAACTCCAACAACAACAGCAGCAGCAAAGCGACGACAAGCAGGACAAAGAAAACCAGGACAAAAACGAGCAGCAAAAAGACCAACAGAAGCAGCAAAAATCAGACGACCCAAAAAAACAGGAGCAGGAACAGCAGCAGAACGACCAGCAACAGAAGCAGGATCAACAAAAGGGCGACGACGAGAAGAAAGAACAGCAGCAACAGCAATCCGGACAGAAGCAAGAGGAGAAAAAAGAGGAACAACAAAAACAGGACAGCTCAAACAGGGAGGACAATAAGGAGCAACCTCAGCCCAGCCAGGGGCAGAAACAGTCTGACGACGGCCAGTCGCAGCCGGACGGCAAGATGACGCCGGAGCAGGTGCGCCAGCTCCTCGACACTCTTAAGCAACAGGAACGCTCACTGATTTATCGCCCTGTCCAAAAGGAGAAGGCACGCCGCCGTGGGATCACGAAAAACTGGTGAGATGAACCAAACCGTTGCATTCAGTTTTGCATTGCTGTTCGTGTCGAATGCGCTTGGTCAGCAGGTCAGCGCCAGCCTGGACCGTGCCTCCACGTCCATCGGCGAGAGCGTCACCCTGTCCATCACATGTATCGACTTTTCCCCGTCATCCCAGCCGGTGATGCCCTCGATTCCAGGGCTACGCTTTGCCAGTGCCGGAACTTCCCGGCAGTTTCAATTCGTCAACGGCAAGCGAACCTCTTCCTACACGTTCAACATCCTGGTCACGCCGCTTAAGCCCGGCAACTACTCCATCTCCCCGGTCCAGGTGCAGCACAAGACGCGCCTGCTCAAGCCCAAGCCGCTCACGCTCCGGGTGCAGCCGGCCAACCAACAGCCCAAGAACGACAACGGCCTGTCGCAATACGCCTATGTCCGACTGCTGCCCTCCAAGACAAGCGCCTACGTCGGCGAGGTCATCCCGGTTGAGATTCAGCTACATTACATCGACGGAGTGAACGTACAGATGCCGGAACTGACCGCCGACGGCTTCAACGTCGCCGCCTTCCCCAAGCACAAGCAATCGCGGATGCAAAAGGACAACCGAATCTACCAGGTGCTCACCTTTCGCACCGCCGCCACGCCGCTCAAAGCGGGCGAACTCCAGCTTGGCCCTGTGAAACAAAGCATGGTGCTGCGCGTCCGCCAGAGAAAAAGCCGGCGCAGCCCGTTCAACGACCCGTTCGACGGGTTCTTTGACCGCTACCAGCAGGTGCCAGTCAAACTTGAGGCCAAGGCGCAGCCGGTCAAAGTTAGGCCGCTGCCCGCCGCGAACCGGCCGGCCGGCTTCAACGGCGCCGTCGGCCGGTACACGTTGCAGGCCAAGGCCTCGCCGCTGGAGGTGACGGTGGGCGATCCGGTCACGGTGAGCATTCAAATCTCCGGCCAGGGAGCCATCGAGTCGCTTAACCTGCCCAAGCTCGACTGGCCCGGCTTCAAGAGCTACGAACCGTCCGTCACCACAAAAAAAGACAACCCGCTCGGCCTGCTCGGCACGCGCATGTTTGAGCAGGTCGTGATCCCCGAAAGCGACACTCTCGCCGAGGTGCCACGCATCGAGTTCCCCTATTTTGATCCGATCGCGGGCCGGTACCGCGTGCTGGCCAAGGGACCGTTTCCTTTGAAAGTCAACCCCGGCGACAAGCCGGTCGCCCCAACCATCGCAGCCGACTCGGTGCCAGAAACCGAAGAGCCGGAGCCCCCACCGCAGACCGACATCCTGACCATCAAGCATTACCTCGGCTCGCTTGGCCAAGCGACACCGCTCGTCGCCCGGCCTGGCTACTGGCTGCTGCAGGCCATCCCCCTACTGCTCTGGCTTGGTGCACTGGCGTGGCGGCGGCAGGCGAACGCGCTGGCCAACAACCCGAGACTGCGCCGCGAGCGGCAGGTAGCGGAGCGCACCCGGGCCGGCTTGGCCAAGCTCGACACCTTGGCGGAGAGCGGCGAGGCCGGCGAGTTTCACACCGAACTGGCGGATCTGCTGCGCGAACAGATCGGGCTGCGGCTCGACATCCCGGCCGAAGGCATCACCGGCGACATTGTCCACAGCCCCGCTGCGCGCCAACAGTTCAGCGAGGATACCCGGGACGACATCCGGAAATTGTTCACCGCGAGCGACCAGGCCAGCTATGCCGGCTCGCAGACCACCGGGGAAATGAAGGCCCATCTCGCCCTGCTCAAGGAGTTGTTTTGCGCCCTCAGATGAATCCGCACCGCCGCCCGCACCGACCCCAGATCCGGCTTGGCCAAGCGCTTGGCCTGCTTGCCGGCGTCCTGCTCCTAGCCGACTCGAGCCCGGCCAGCGAGGCGCAGTTCGAGGAAGCCAATCGTCTGTACGAAACCGGGCAATTCGCCGAGGCCGCCGCGCTGTACCGGGCCGCCACCACGAACGGCGTGTCCGCGAACCTTCTGTTCAACCTCGGCAACGCGCACTTCAAGGCCGGCCGACTTGGCCAGGCGATGGCCGCCTATCATCAGTCGCTGCGGCTTGATCCACGCAACCCGGAGACCTTGGCCAACCTCCGCTTCGCCCGCGAGCAGGTCGGCATCCAGCCGCCGCCGCTCACCCTGCGCCAGCGCTGGCTGCGCCGGCTCTCGCTCGGCGAATGGACCATCCTCGCCTCGGGGGCGCTGACCCTGCTGCTGCTGCTGTTGACGGCGAGGCAACTGAAGCCGGGAGCGTTCGCGGGCAAACCGCTTTGGATCCGGCTCCCCGCGGCGGGCGCGCTGGCCACAGTACTCCTGCTGGCCCTAGCCGCAGCGGATTACTTCCTCGACGAGCGCGCCTTTGTTAGCACGGCAAAGGCGGTCGTTCGCAACGGACCGCTGGAGGAGTCACCGGAATCGTTCAAGGCCCAGGATGGAACAGAGCTCCGCGTGTACGACCGCAAGGGGGAGTTCCTCGAGATTGAGACCGCGCTCGGCCAAAAAGGCTGGATCCACTCCGGCAACGTCGAGTTGCTCGTGCCCTGAACGAAGGCTGAAAGCTTAACGCCTCTCCCGGCTGGGAAAGCGCCGGATGCCGGTACGCTCTTCGCGTGCGCGTTCGGCTTCAACTTTCTTCAGTGTCGCACGAGCAGAAGCAAGTTCCTCCTCGCCCAATCGACCGTCGCCATCTTTGTCGCTTTTGCGCAAAATACTCGCACGCGACAAACCTTCTTCGTCACGACGCATATCCCGATTGCGATCACCCCGACTGCTACGCGAACGAGTCAAATAACCCATCAAGAAACCCATGTCCTTGAACTTTCCGGCCTCGACCTGCTTCGACAGCGCGGCACGCTCGCCGGTGTTTAGGCGGCCATCCTTGTCAGCATCGTACTCGGCGTTGATCTCCTTGAACCGCTTGTCTACCCACTTCTGGGCAGCGTCAAATTCCTCCCCGTCCAGTTCGTTGTCATCGTCCTTATCAAAACGAGCGACAATCGGGTCGGGATAACGAAACCTGCGCCTCTCCGACCGCCCCCTAGGGTTAGGCTTGAGTTTGTCGGTGCGGATGGCTTCGCGCTCGGCGGCGTCGAGCCGCCCGTCCTTGTTGGCGTCGTACTTGGCCAACAGGCCCTGGTACACGGCTGACAGTTCGTCCGCCTTGGCCAAGGACGCGGCGGCTATCGACAGTAGGCCGATGATGGCAAGGGTTGATCCGGTAGGTTTCATGGCTTCAAATTTCTGGCGACCTGTTTTCCCTTCACCTCGAACGGCAGCTCGTCGATGGCGCTCCACTCGTCCCCGAACAACACGCGCACCTTGACAACGCGGGTCTTTTCAAGGCGCACAGGGCGGCTGTATTTTTCCGCGGCAGGTGAAATTTTCCCGCCGATCAGGCGCGGATCCGAGCCATCGAGCGTGTAGTACACCTCACCCTGTACAGCGGACATTTCCAGTTCGAAGCCCTGATCAATTACCCCTCCCCGCTTGGCCAGGCGGGCGGACTCGAGATCGGGGATCAACCCGTGTTTCCAGAGCTGATCAACGACGACCCTCGACCGGGCCGGGATGTAGTCGTTAAACCATCGATCCACCTCCGGCTGCCAGTCGTCGTCCAGCGTGCGAGGCCTGTTATCCCAGCCCTCGCGGGAAGGAGGCGCCCAATTGCTCCGATGAGGATCGCCCCACCGGGCAGACTCCCCGATGACAGCCAGGCGCAGCTTCCCGACTCGCTTGTTCAACAGGCTGGCCACGGACTCGGGAGTCAGCACGCCGCCATGGTTGAAATGCCGATGGACCCGGTCGGCCACCAGCATGCGGAACTCCGCGTTGTGCAGGCACTGTTGCCAGATCCATTGCGGGTTGCTGCGCGCGTACTCGTCGCCGGCCGGGTATGGGCCGGTGCGATCCTCGTTGATCTTCAGGAACGTGTGCTCGGCATCCCACACGTAATACCGAAAGCCCTCCCCGCCGTTGCGGTTGCGGATGCCGTACCAGTTGTTGGCGGATCGATTCGCGCCGAAGGAGGTGATGGGCGCATCGAGGTTGCCGCCGTAAAAGATCACCAGCATGTAGTCGATCAGGTTTTCCGGGTCGAGAAGCACCTCGTAACCCGAGTTACGGGTGCCATCGGGATCGTTGCCCAGAATCTTTTGGTACGCCGCATTGCTCTCCACCCCCTCCTTGCAAGTCTTCCACAATCTCTCCCACGCATCGAGGTTGCCGTCCGTAGCGAACAAACCGTACTGGGTGTTCCCCTGCCCCTTGCCCCGGCCCCGCCCGATCTTGATCACATCAAAATCCTCCGTCTTCCCCTTGAAATAGGAACCGCCAAAGGAAGCCTCCGGACGCTCACAGGCATTGAACAGGCCCCAGTACTGGCCGTTGATGTACAGATGGCAGAAATAGCCACGGGCTGTGGACTGCCCCATGGCCAACTGCAGGTCGCGGTTAAACTGATCCCGCATGAAGGTGCACCGTGGATCGTGGCTCAAGCTCCACGAGTAGTTGCTGAACGTTCGCAGGTCGAGATTGTCGAACTCCCGCGCGGCCGCCTTGCCGAATACGGGATACTTCAATTTTGCGGGGCCATATTCGCTCCGGAAGAAAAAGCGGAAGGCATGCTTGGCGTTGCTGGTCATGCGGCTGAACCCGCCACGTATGCGGACACCGCAGTTCTCCTGAAAACCCTCTTGGTCGTCACCCTGTATCAATTCAAGCGAGCAGGGTCTTTCCCAGCCGCGCCCGTCCTCCTTGGCATTGGCATAAATGCCGTCCTGCTCGCCGAACAGGTCCTCCAGATCCATCACCAGCGAGTAGCTTGGAATCACCTTCATTCCCTCGAAAATCTTGTCTCGATACCGCTCATCGTTAACCACACGCTGGTCCATCCCGTAGTCCACGCGGTTCGAACCCCACTCGTAGTGGAATCCCGCCGGCGGCAGGCCATCGTATGACTGCCGGACAACATCCTCCAGGAACAGGTATGTCTGCGTGACTACTTTCGTCGGCTTGTGGCCCGGCTTGAACGCCGCTGCACGGATCACCGTGGTTTGAGCAACCGTCAACGCGCCGTCCAGCACCCGGCCGCTGTCGATGGTCGGCACCGAGCCGTCGGTCGTGTAACGCACCACAGCTCCCGGTGTCTGGGAGGTGATCATCAGCTCGAACGGTTCCCCGTGGAAACCGTGAGGCTGGCTGAAGGTGAGCTTGACCACCTTGCCGGCGAGGGTTTGCCCGTTGGGCGCGCCCGGTGTCGGGCGAAGGAAATAAACCGGCCCAGCGATCACCGAAGCCTTGGAGGTAGGGTCCGGCTGCCAGCCAGCCGGAATGCCGTAGGAGATGTCATCCCGCTGTTTGGGATACTTCATCACAAAATGATGCGCCACCGCTCGGCCGCCCGGCTGAACCAGGCCAAGGTACTCGCCGCTCGCACCCAGCTTGAAATTGGCATGCAATTCCCGGTCCGGCCTGACCCGGTCGGCACCGGAGGCGAATACCAGCAGATATCCGCCAGCCTCGATCTTGACGGCGGGAAACGTCCACTTGGCCAGGTTCTCGGCGTCATCGGTCAGCGTCCATCCTGCCAGGTCGATCGTGGCATCGCCGGCATTGTGAATCTCGATCCAGTCCGACCGCTCGCCACCGGCACTCACCAGGCCCTTGTCGTTGACCGCGAGGAATTCGCTGATGATCACCCGGGCCTGCGCTTGGCCAAGCAAACCCGCCAAAAAGGCCAGAAGGGCCATCAAATTGACGCAGTGTCGTCGCATAAGTGGATCAATACGAAGGTGCAAATGGAAAAGTTTCACTTGGCCAAGCGACGAGTGAAAGAAAAAAACGCCGGGAAAAATCCCGGCGCTCGGCTTAATTATTTAAGGTGCGATTTATTCACCTCCGCGGCGACGGTTTTTGCCGCCTTCACCACGCTGGCTGCCGCGACGGCTGCGTTCTGCATTTTCACCGCCACGGCGGTTGGATCCACGACCACTGGCTTGCTCACCTCGCTCACGACGCTCACCAGTGCGGCTGCGCTCGCCACGCTCGGAACCACCACGGCTTTGGTTACGGCGCGAAGACAATGCCTTGCGGGCGGCTTCACGTTCCGCCTCGTCTAGTTTGCCGTCTCCATTCTTGTCGTATTCCTTCATCAAGCGGGCACGGTAGTCGTTCCCACCACGGCGACTGATGTCGCTGTCGCTTCGAGACTGGCTCTGGCTCGCTCGCTTCCTCAATGCCGCCATGCGTTCCTTACCTTGTTCTTCTGTTATTTCGCCGGCTTTCATCGCAGCACTAATTTGCTTGCGGGCTGTCTCGATACGCTGACGGCGTCGGTCGCTTTCGCCACTTCGGGATTGGCTCTGGCTGATTCGCTTCTTCAATGCCGCCATGCGTTCCTTACCTTGTTTTTCTGTTATTTCGCCGGCTTTCATCGCAGCACTAATTTGCTTGCGGGCTGTCTCGATACGCTGACGGCGTCGGTCGCTTTCACTGGTCTGGTCGCTTTGACGACCAGACTGTTTCCTTAGCGCGGCTCCAACAGCTTTGCGTTCCGTCTCGTTCAACTTGCCGTCGCCATCCTTGTCGAAACGCTTGATGATGGCTTCGCGTGAGGGCCGGGCGCTCTTTTTGGCAGCCGGCTTTTTCGCCTCCTCCGCTTGGGCCACATTCAGGCTGCCGGTTAGCAAAGCGGCGGCAGCAAATGTTCCTATAGTCTTGATGTTCATGTTTTGTCCTTTCTTGTTTCTGGTTAAAGAATCTTGTCATTCATAATCGATGACTATTGTAGTTAACGCCGGCCAAGCGCGAAAGTTACAAAAAATCTCCCCACAAAAGGGTTTCCCTGTTGACGCCGCTTGGCCAAGTGCACCTAATTGCCGCATGAAAAAGCAACAAACTGGGTTTACTCTGATCGAGTTGCTGGTGGTCATTGCCATCATTGCCATCCTTGCCGCCCTGCTCCTGCCGGCCTTGGCCAAGGCCAAGGAACAGGCAAACAGCGCCGGCTGCAAATCTAACCTCCGGCAGATCACGCTGGGCACCATCTACTACTGTGACGACCACGATGGCAGAATGCTGCAGGTGCTTGGCCCGTCCAAACCGTACTGGTTCCATGCCATCGCACCGTACCTCGGCGACAAGCGCTACGCCAAGGATCCGCAGGCCGCCTACCACGGCGCGATGAAAACGGTGATTTGCCCGGTGGTCAAAACCCGATCAAAGGGAGTCAAGGGCGGCCTCCCCCGCGGCGACAACAAAACAAGCTGGTCATACTGGTGGGGCAATTTTGGCAACTCATTCGCCGAGGGAAGCTATACGATCAACTCGTTTATGCAGGATCCAAATGGCAGCTACTACGCACCAAATACCGCTGATGAAAAAAAGAAATACTGGGAGCAGTTCTCCAACGCCACCTCGGAGGTTCCCGTTTATGGGGATGGCAACTGGGTCGACTCGTGGCCCCGGCCCGATAATGCTCCACCGCCGGACTATTCCGGCTCGCACTCCGATAACGGCATGCGCCGATTCTTTGTCAACCGCCACAACTTCGGCATCAACGCCGGCTTTGCCGACGGCCACGTGGACAAGGTCACGCTGCGCGGTTTGTGGGATCAAATCTGGTACAAGGGTTACGTCCTCACGCGCGAACCCAAGCTGCCTCGGCGATAATTCGCCCCATGTTCCTGCTTGCACTTCGCCGCAATTCTGATTCGGTTCTCCCCGCCGCATGAAACCGACAACCGTTATTCTCGGGATCGCGTTTGCAAATGCGCTTGGCCAGGCGCATTCGGATGGCTGGAACCAATTCCGGGGCCCGAACGGCTCCGGCGTGGCGAAGGATGGCAAGCCGCCGGTCGAACTCGACGCCGCCCGACTCGCCTGGAAGACGGCCATGCCACCCGGCCTGTCGGCGCCGGTGCTGTCGAGCGAGCGCGTTTTTCTTACCGGCTTGGCCAAGGGCAGACTGGTCACGCTCGCAGTTGACAAGGCCGACGGCAAAATCGCCTGGCAACGCGCAGCGCCAAAGGTCGACCTCGAAAAGGTCCACAAGGCTAGCCACCCCGCCACCCCATCGGTGCTCGTCGGGGAAAACCGCGTTTTCACCTACTTCGGCTCATACGGTCTGATTTGCCACGACCACGACGGGCGGGAACTTTGGAAAAAACCGATCCGCACGCCCAGGTCGCTTTACGGCATGTCCACCTCCCCGATCCTCCACGGCGAACACCTCATTCTGGTTTTGGACAACGACGCAAACCTCCCCGGCAGCCGCCTGAGCCAATCCAAGGTCATCGCCTACAACAAAACCAACGGTGAGGTTTCTTGGGAGATCCCGCGCCCGTTCCACCGCAGCGGCTGGTCGACCCCGATGATTTGGAAACATGACAACGGCACCGAACTCGTCGTCCTGGGCAACGGCCGCGTAAGCGGCTACGACATGAAAAGCGGCACACAAAAATGGTTTGTTCCCGGCTTCTCCCGCGAAACCATTTCCACCCCGGTCGCCGGCAAAAACATCTTGTATGCCTCCTCCTCGAAGCTCGGCGGTGGCGCAGACATCCGGGTTGACCCATTGCCGTTTTGGGAGGCCATCATTCGTTTCGACCAGAACAGCGACGGAAAAATTGAACGCAAGGAAATGACCGGCCACTTCACTTTTCCCATTCGGCCCGAGCTTCCACCGGGCCATCCCGGTTTCGGCATTCCGCTGCCCGAAGACAAACGCAGGCGACAGGAGCGGCTCGACGGAATGTTCCGCGGAGTCGACCGCAACCGGGACAAGTTTTGGACCAAGGAGGAATTCATCTCAAACATGCGTGGTGGCCGGGGCAAGCCGCTGCTGATCGCCATCCGCCCCGGCGGCCAGGGCGACATCACCGACACACACCTGAAGTGGGAACTGAATCGGAGCATTCCCGAGATCCCCTCGCCACTGCTCTACGGCAACCTCATTTACATGGTGCG
>Ga0207984_1000956_pt1 | contig 15638 bp, 6 predicted proteins | sample ETNtaG_30_FD_185760 | JGI IMG/M metagenome (GOLD analysis project Ga0207984, IMG submission 185760) | Marine microbial and viral communities from oxygen minimum zone, Eastern Pacific Ocean - ETNP201306PF43B (SPAdes) (version 2) | ecosystem: Environmental > Aquatic > Marine > Oceanic ...
CGTCAAGATCCTCAAATCCTCAAACTCAAAAGTGGTGTTGACTCAGATCCGACATTTCACAGGCTGGGCAGCCCGTGGCTACGTGGTGTCACTCCATCTCCGTGGCTACGTGTAGTCACTCCATCTCCGCTATCCGGTCGAACACCGGTGACGTCAGCCTGCCTCTTGCGAACTTTGCCCACTCTGTTTCCGGGTAATCCTAGACGCAGCGCTTGAACATCTGGTAGGCGAGGAGGGCGTTGTTGGCCTTGAGGTAGGAATCGCCGGACCAGTAGAGGGAGGCGGGGGTGAGGTCGCCGGCGGGCTTGCCGGAAGCTCACGAGTAGTTTTGACCTATTGCCGCTATGCCAACGAAGAACCAGGCGTGGAATAGTGACTCAGATTTCAGGTTGTGTGAATGTCTATCTGCCAAAGCAAAAAACGGAATCTGAAGATTCCGGCAGGGAACGCATTTTCACTCCTGACAGTGACCCTGATGGGCGACCCGCGCGAAGCCGACCTCCGAAGGGGTGCCAGCGCAAAGCAAAGGGTAAGGCCTTGCTCCGCCACCCTGGATATCGGAATGTGCGTATGAATTGACCCCGTTCCGGGCACAGCCGTATCGCTACAACGATTAATTCACAATTCAATTCAAGCTCCGACCCCAGCGAAGCCCCTAGACTCTAATGGGTGACAACAGCGAAGCCTCCAAGGCGGGATAGCTCAAAGCGTCCGAATGCACCCCAATGAGGTGAAAGCTCAAAGCGAAGGGTAAGGGGCTTGCCTCGCAACCCTGGAATATCTCTCAATCTGATTTGGCTGCGACTCCTTCAATCTCCAACCGCCATTCCTTCTTTGCCAACTGCGAAACGAACAAAAGTGTGGTCGCAGGTCGAGTGTCCTCCAGGAAATTGTCCCGCACGGATCGGAATACCGGCAGGTCGTCAGGGTCGGTCATGTAAACCGTGAGCTTCACGAGGTCGTGCCGGCTCATCCCTGCCGATTCCAGGACGGCGTAGAGATTCGTCCACACGATCTGACACTGTTGTTCGAAATCATCGGGAATCCCGCCTTCCTCATCGAGCGCTATCTGACCCGAGATATAAAGCCAGCGCGACCCCGGCGGTACCTCGATGCCGTGGCTGTACGAACTGACGGGTGCGGGAATACTCTCGGGATTGTGAATCTTTGGCATCGTTTTGGTTCGTTTTGAAAGGTCTAAACCGAAAATCCCGGCAGGGAACGTATCTCTTGCTCTTGACAGAAGCCCTGAAGAGTGACTCGGCGAAGCCACAAGAACCGGAGTCAGGATTACGGAAGAATCCCGAACCATCCATGCCGATTGCGCTTGAGGAGTTCTTCCGCCTCTTCGAGCTCTTCGATATCCGAAACGTCAGGCACGTCCGCCTCATCCGCGGGCACATAGCAGACCTGGCCATCCTTCCAGACCACGAGCGGGTCACCAGCCTCGCGGTGATCTTCAATGGCCTTGATGCCGGCGAGGCGCATGGCCATGTCGGTTTTCTCAAACCATGAAAGCTCTTTGACTGATTTCTTCTTAGCCATTTGCTGAGTCCTTGAACTGATCGAACAGAGCAGGATTGTGGACGGTAATGCCGCCTTGGCCCTTTGAGGCGATGCATCATTCATCCCATCATTCCACAGGCTGGCAGCCCGCGGCTACGTGGTGTCACTCCATCTCCGCGATCCGATCGAATACTGGCGACGTCAGCCTGCCTCTTGCGAACTTTGCCCACTTTGTTTCCGGGTAATCCCAGACGCAGCGCTTGAACATCTGGTAGGCGAGGAGAGCGTTGTTGGCCTTGAGGTAGGAATCGCCGGACCAGTAGAGGGAGGCGGGGGTGAGGTCGCCGGCGGGGAATTTGTCGATGAAGGCTTTGAAGTGGTCGCCGCCGAGGGCGAAATCTTCGTTGAGGATGTAGGCGAGGCCCATTTTGAAATAGACCTTTTCTACGTTCTCGTTGGCGGGGTACTTTTCGATGAAACGGTTGAAGACGGAGATCGAGGTCTCGTAGATCTTCTTTTCGAAATAGTAGACGCCGATGCGCACCATGGCCTCGGGCAGGAGGTGCGAATCGGGGAATTTATAGGCGAGCTTGACGTATTCTTCGCATGCCTTGTCGAACTCGCCTTTGAATTCGTAGGCGCGGCCCATGGCGTATTGCGCGTCGGACGCGACCGGGCTGTCCTGGTAATCGCGAATGAGGCGGCGATAGGAGATGATGGCTTCTTCGTAGCGCTTCTCTTCGAGGTCCATGTTGCCGAGCATGAAGGCCGCCTGGTCGAGCATTTTGGATTCGGGGTAGTAGGTGAGGAGCTCGCCGAGGACGTCGCGGCCCTCTTTGAGCTCTCGTTTGGCCATGTCTTCCTTCTTGAGGCGCATGTGCTCTTTGCCGAGGAAGTAGAGGCATTCGCCGATCTTGAATTCCGTTTCGATGGCTTCGACCTCGTCTGAGTATTTCTTGCTGAACGCCGAAACGACGCCGTCAGTGCCTGCGACGACGGAGGCAGTCGTGATTCGCTCGACCGGTTGGGGTTCGTCGGTATTGCGGACGTCCATGTAGCGGACCGTGAGCATGTCGCCGTAATCGGATTCGAGGGTGTTGTTGCCGGAGTTCGGTTTGATGGCGTGATTGACAGTGATGCCAGCGCTGAAGATGCCGCTGTGCGAGAGTGTCTCTTTCAACTTGGTGGTGAGTCGTTCGCCGGAGGTGGCCGAGATATCAACGGTGATGAAATCGTTTTCGTTCGATTCGTCCGCGTCGAAATCGGTGACCATTATGTAAATCTTTTCCCCGACGTGGGCGAACTCGTTTTCCGTTTCGTAGGTGTCATCGAAAAGCCCGACCGAGCCGTTGCTGAGGATGCGTGCGCGCGCGATCTCTTCCATGGCAAGGGGGCTGTCAGGGCTCTGTTCGTCCACGTAGACGATGTTGATCACGTCCTGGCCGGAGACGTTGAGGACGGGGATCTGGCTCTCGTCGTCTTTTTCCTTTTTCGACTTTACTTTTTTCGCGGCTTCCGCGTTGAACATGCCCGCGGCCTGGACCATGAAGTCCGGTGATTTTTCGTCGCCGAGCAGCGTTTTGATGTGGCCGCGAAAGAGGCCGATGCCGAGTGCGTCCAGAAGTGTTTCACGATCGCCGCCTCTACCCAGCGCGCCTCCTGCTGCGGCGCCTGCCACGCGACATTCTACAAGCGCGGTGTCTTTGCCATGGGTGCCGGTGAGGTTGACCCGGATGAGGCTGCCTTCGTGCAGGCATCGGTCGGGGTCGACCACCTCAACGGTGAGGCCGTCTTCGAGCGAGATGAGCCGGAGCTTGTCTTCCCACTTTTCGTTGCCCTTGATTTCCTCGCCCCACGGGACGGCGCGTACCATGCCCTTGGTGGGCTGGTTATCGAGGACCTTCCACGAACGCTCGACCGCGTGGCCGGGCTCGGTGTTTTCACGGTCGATGTATGCCAGTTCCATGGCGTCGCCTGCGGAAAGGAAAACCGCTCCGGGTGCGTCTTCGATGGAGGTTTGAATCTCCGCCTCGAAAATGCCGGTGAAAGGGTCGGTCTCGCGAGCTTCGAATTTGTATGTCTTACCGTTGGAAAGCGTACGGATGGTGAAGGGCAGCCTGTCCATGCCCTCCGAGGTGTCTTCGTCGTAATCGGTGATGCGCACAACGAACGGGTCGCCTGCGTTAATGCGCTTGGTGAGCAGAAAACTGTCGTCCCTGTTGCCGTCCTCGTCCTCGACGACGACCCTTGTGAGCGCCTCGATTTCGCCATTGAAATAGGTCACGTTCAATGTGCTGCGCAGGATGAGCGGCGAACCGGGCTCGACGTTGACTTCGTCGGTGTAGGCTGCGGTCACTTCGTCGCCGGGGGTGAGCTCCAGCACTTTATTGGTGGCGAGAGTGTGGATGTCGACACCTTTGGTGGGCACGATCCGATTCTCTTTTGCCCACACCTCGAAGGTCGCGACAGCGGGCGCGTCGGAATGAAATTCGTCAATCATCATGCGCAGGTAACGCACCTTGCGGGGCTCGAAAGTGATCGTCGCGCCGTACCCGTCTTTGGCCTCTGTCACATCGAATTTACGTTCGGAAAGCTTCTCCTGCTTTTTGAGCGCTGGGTATTTGACGGGATCGTAGAACTCTTTGGGGATGACCTCGAATTCCGTGCGGGACGGTAGTTTCCACGCGGCACGAATCACTTGAATGATTTCCCACTCCTGGAAGTAATAGGTGATCTTGTGGACGCCCTTCTCCAGGAATATCTTGCCCTTGTGATCCCAATTGTCGGCTTTGGCGTGGTTGCCTGGGAATTCGGCCACAAGCTCGCCATCGATAAGAAGGAACGCGGCGTCGTCCGAATCGACAGCGAATTCATAGGTACCGGTTTCGGGGCAGTAAAAATTCCCCCAGTAGACCGCAATGTAGTATTCGTCCGGGCCCCACGGATTGCCCTCCTCGTCGTTGATCCATTCGACCCGCCCCTCGCCGTATTTGCGCGGGGCAAGCTCACACATGTCCATAATCTGGCGGAGGTCTTTCGGGTCGCCGATGTAGTTGGGCATGGTGCGGACCTTGAGCGGGCCGTACATGAGGCGGTCGTGGTAATTCCAGTCCTCGGGGAAGGTGGCCGCGGTCTTCCAGACCTGGTTGTCGTCGGATACCTGAATCTGGTAGCGGATGGGCTCCCGGTCTCGCGCGCCTTCGCCTCGATGCCACACTACCTTGTCGACCGCATGCAGTTCCTTGAGATCGATCTGCAGCCACTTGGGGGACTGGCCGTCCATAAGGCCCATCCAAGTTTTCTGCGGGTCGTTGTTGCCATCGATGGCGAAGACGGCGGTGTGGCCTTCGCTGTGGTCGCTGGCGATGGCGTCGGGCGGGCGGATGCCGGTTTTGACGTGCCCGAAAAACTTGCCGGTGTGGACTCCTGTCTCCTCGAGATCGAAATCTACTTTGTCGCCGCTTGTAGTGGTCAGCGTGACCGTCGCTTTGTCGACCCCTGAAGTTTTGTCGAGATCGAAATCAACGACCTTCAGATAGATATTGTTGCCGGGCTTGATTTCGGATTCGTCGCGGAATTCCTTTCGCTCGGGGTCTTCGGGATTGAGATCATCGAGGTCGACTTCTGCGTCGTCTTCGTCCTTTATCTCGGTCGAGCTCGCCTCAAATTCGGCATTGGAAGCGACCTTGAGAGTGAACGCCTCCGTCTGTTCGAGGACGAAGTCCCTCACAAAGTCAGGATCGTAGGAATAAGAAATGACGTCGGCGCCGGTAACCTGCAAGGTGTGGTCGTCAGGATTTGGCTCGCCGAGCTTGGTCTTGACACCGCCGACGTAGAGCCCTGCGCCGGCCTCGGATTTGGTGAGGAGAACGCGCTCACGATCCTTTTTCTCGCCGTCCGGGCCGACCACCTGAATAATGACCGGCACGTCCGCCGAGCCGCGTGTAACGGTGAGATCCTGATCGGAAATGCGGATGCGCATCTCCCCGCCGATATCGACTACCCGGCGGGTCTCACCGCTCCATGCGCCGATGAGTTTGAGGGTGTCGATGGCTTCCTTGTAACGGCCCTGTTTGTGGTAGACCGAGCCGAGGCGAAAGATGATCTCATCCGCGGTCTGTGCGCCCGGGCTCATCATCAACACCTTTCGGAATTCGTCGACTGCTGCCTTCTTTTCGCCTGCGCCGGTGTAAAGGATGCCCATCATGATGTGCGCACGAATGACGGTCTGAGTGTCTTTGCTTTCGAGGAGATCACTGAGGATGTCAGCGCCGCGGTCGAAGAGCTTTTGTGCGATGAACACCGACGCTATTTTGAAACGGGCCTCGATGCCCTCTGCAGTCTCGGGGTACGCGTTGGCCGCGGTCGTGTAGTGTTCTCGGGCGATTTCGAATCGCTGGTCACGGTAATAACAATCGCCGAGCAGGAGCAGCATTTTGGCTCTGTCCGAATCGGAGACAGCCGCATCCCCGCCGCGCTGGGTAACAAACCCCATACAGATTTCGACGCCATGCTTGATCTGCTTTTCATTGAGGTGGCGATTCACGATGATCGCGAGGAACTCGACGCTCATCTTGTGCTGGTGTTCTTTGAAGAGCTCGATGTTTTCGAGGTAGCGCTGCCATGCCAGCTCCTCCTCGCCGGAGAGGGCAAACGCGTTGCCCCAGAGCAGGCCGGCTTCCGGCGCTTTCGGGTCGATGACGAGCGAGCCGGAGCCGCTGGCCTTGAGGGCTTCGCCAAGCTCGGCTTCGACTGCGGCAACCTTGGCTTTGTCACCGTAAGTGGGATTGAGCTTGAGGAGGGTGCGGTAGATGCCCGCGGCCTCGCCGTGGCGTTCCTGCGCGGTGCGGGTGCGGGCGAGGGCGACGATCTGATCCCAGTGCCAGGCGTCCCCTTTCGGCGAGCCGTAAAGGAGGCGCTGCGTCTCGATATTGGATTCGATGAATTCGTTGCGGAGGAGATGGAAATTGACGAGATGCCTCCGCGCATGAAAAGCCTCGCGGCGCCCGGTGAACTGCCGGATCATGTCGCGCACGAATTCCTTGTAGCGGGCGACCGCGACATCCGGCTGCAGAGCGAAGGCGCGCACCTCTGCGACGGTCATCTGGTTGGGTTTGGCGGTCGAGCCCCCGCTGCCGGCCTGCACGATGCGCAGCTTGGTGGTGGTGGCCGGTTTCTTGAATTTCAGCTCCTCGGACGGGCCTGTCGCCTCGCGCCAGTTGTTGTAGCCGGACACGGACCTGTAAGCCTTGCCGTCAAAATACTGCAGCTTGTATTGCTTGGGGAGCTCCTTCGCATTTCCCCAGAAAACGTGGATGTGGTTGACCTGTGCGGAATTGTAGAGCGCAAGATCGACCCAGTGTTCGCGGGGCGATATTTCCGAAAGCCACGAGTAGCGGGGATTGCCGCCGCGGCCGTTGGTGTCTCCGTCGGTGATGCGGCCGGGCGTCGTGCCTGTGGAAAAAGTGGTGTCAACCTCGGCCTTGAATGCAGCGCGGGGGCCGTAGTGATCGAGCAGGCGATACCAGGCACGGACGGCTTCGCCCTGGGTCTGGCTTTCCGCGAGAGCAAGAATCTCCTGGCTGACCTTTGCGCCGTCTTCGAGCTTGCCGGTGGCAAAGAGCAGGTGGCTGAGACGATCGGCCGCACGAAAGTTCTCCGGCGACTTGGCGCGGAAGTTATTCCACACGACTTTGTATGCCTCGATCGCGCGTTCGAGCCCGCCGGCCTCCGGCTCGTAACGTTGGCCGAGACGCAGGTAGAGTTCGGCAGCGCGCTCGTCTCCCGGATTCTTCTCGAACCACTTTTTGACGATGCCGTCCCGCAAATCCGAAGTAAACGAATCAATGGCCGAGCGTGCGCAGAGGAGCGCGGCGTTGGAATCGGGATACTGATCGATGAGCTCGTTGTAGACCTTCGCTGCGTCCGCGATGCGGTTGCGGCTGCGGTGGGTCTGGCCGATGAGGTAGATCATCTCCAGCGAGCGGGAGTGCGATGGATAGCGCTTGCGCCATTCCTCGGCCCACTTCATGGCCTCGTCGTATTTCTTCTCACGGTTGAGCACATCCCAGATGCTCGCGCCGCCGTGCCAGATATCGACATCCTCCTTGCCAGCGTACCCAAGGTAGCTGCGATAGTGCTTTCTGGCCTTGTCGTAATCACGGGGGTCACGATCCTTATGGAGGTCGGCGAGTGTGCGTTCCCAATAGGCGCTTGGGGCCTTCTTGTTGAAAGTCCGGGCGGCGCTGCGGGCCTTCTTGATATTGCGCCAGCGATGCGCAGCAAGGTAAACGATGTGGCGTTTGAGCGGTTCGACGTCGGATTTGCTGAGCGCGCTGAGGAGGGTGGTGTATTCGGCAATGGCTTCTTCAAACATGTTGCGACGTTCGTAAGCCTGGGCGAGGCGTCGGATGGTGTGCGGGCTTCGTTTGGAAACTTCCCGCGCGCGTTTCAGATACTGAAACGCCTTGTCGTCATCTTTCTTGGCCCCGAATGCATTGGCGAGGCGGAGCAGCAGGAAGGGGCTTGGCGTTTCGGTGAGGGATTGCTCGACAGCTTCCAGCTCGCCGCGCAGCAGATGGATGTCGGTCTTCATGCCGGCAATCAGGGGCCGTGGATCGCCGAGGCCCGCGGGGATGCCTTCTTTCTCGATGTACTTGAGATATGCATCGTACTGGCGGACGGCCTCATCGGCCCGGCCAAGGGCATGGTTGCAGAGCGCAGACTTCAGCAGGTCGGCATCCGCGAGTGGTCGGGGCTGGCTGAGCATGACCTTGCCCGTGAGCCCGCCTTCGTCGCCCTTGTCATGAATGCGAACGACGAGACTGAGTTTTTTGATTTCATCCTCGCCCGAAATCGGGAAGTTGACCTCGTTCGCGCCCTCCTTGAGATTGCCGACCAGCGCGCCGTTGGCGTAGACCCATGCCTCGTCGCAGATGGATTCAAAGCTCAGTTTGTAGGGGTCGGGCGAGCCGGTGTGGTCAAGCTCGACGGCAAACCAGCCGTAGCCATCGAAGTCACCCCAGTCTTTGCCCGCGGAAACCTGCTGCCATTGCGAATGGTCTGCTTTGGAGACCCAGTCTTCGGCCTCGCCGCTGTTATTCTGATCCTGCTTGAAACGCCAGGTCTTGAGCTCGATCTCATCGTGCGTAAGCGCGTGCAGCGCGGGCTCAGCGAACTTCTTTCGAGCGTCGAGAAAGATGCCGTGCAATCCACGGAATCGCTGATCCGATTGGTATCGCTGCAGGCGGGCAAGCTGGGTGAGGCCATCGAACTGCTGGCCAGATTCCATGAATGCCTCGATGACGTACGCGGTTGCCAGCGCGGCGGCGTTGTCTGAATCGTCGGTCTTGAGGATGGACTGCGCGATGCTGGTGGCTTTCCTGAGAAGCTTCTTTACTTGCGATGCTGACGGCGGAGGCGGTGGAGGAGGCGCAGGCTTTGCTGATTCCTCATCTTCTGCCGGCGGCTCGGGGAGGGCGGTACGGACGTATACGTTGACGAGCTCGGCAAGAGTTTCGCGGAGGCGAGAGTGGTTGGGGTGACGAGAGAGGGCGTCGGTCAGGAGTGATGATGCCTGGTTGAGCTGGTCGGCCTCACGGTAGTAACTGAGGAGCAACACACCCCCGTGCTCACGGGAGGCGTAGTGCTGGTAAGAGGGGTGATCTTGAAAGATCGTGGCGAGGGATGCAGCGGCCTCGGAGAATTTTTTTTGCGGTTCATAGACCGCGGTAGCGAGCTGCCAGGCCACCTTGACGTTGATGTCCTGATGGTCTGGATATTTTGCCAGTGCATCTTTGAGCACTTTCTCCGCCTTGGCGTAGGCCGCGGTGATCTCTGGCGTGATTGGATGTTCTTCGACTTCGGGATTTTCTTCGGTCTGCTTTTCACGAATCTTTGCTACCAGCGCGAGGGGGCCGGAGCTCATCCGAATGAACAGGTCCCCGCTCGGCTGACTGGCCGCGATGTCGGCGAAGGTCTTGAGGGCCTCGTCGTACTGCCCGGCCTCGTTCTGCATGCGGGCGAGCTCGAGCCGATCGTCAATGCTCGCAGACTCGGAGGATGCGACCTTCTTCATCTCAGTGATAGCGTCCTCCGGCTTTTCGAGATCCCACAGGAGCTGGGCAAGATTGCGGCCGGCCGTGCGTGACTCTCGTGTGTTCGGATTCTTCTCGATGAATTCTCGATACGCCGGCAGGATGCGAGCGGGATCCTGCGTCTTCTCGAGAGCGCGCAGGCGGGCGAGGCGCACTTGAGGGGTGTCGTTGAATGTCAGCACCCGCTCGTAAGCATCCGCGGCATTCTGAAACTGCTTGAGATGGTTGAGATAAAGATGGGCGAGCCGCTCGGCAATCGCCTGCTGGCGGTTCGACTTCGGATATTTCTTCAGATAATCCCGGTAATGGAGCGCAGCTACTGCAAACTGCCTCGAGCCGCCTTCATCGGCAACCTTTGCAAGGCGGTATAAAGCTTCTTCCGCCAACTCGTTTCCGGCAAAGGATTCAGTAATACGCACGTAAGCATCACGGGCCCTCAGCAGATCGCCCGTGCTCTTCTCATGGGTGCGGCCAATCTCCATCAGAATCTCGGGTGCCTTCTTTCCCTTGGGATCACGCTTCAGTAACGCCTCATATTCCGCCACCGCACGATCCGCATTGCCCAGGACATCCTCATAGATCCGGCAAAGGTGCATCCGCAGCTCGTGCCCGTTCGGCAGAACCTTGAAGCGTCCGAGCAGCTCCTTGTATGAAGCAACCGCCTTCAGGAAATCACCGTTCGCCTCGTGCAGTTGCGCCACCTGCAAGCGCACCGCGCTTTCCCGCTTATCGCCCGGCGACTGTTGCACGAAATCGCCAAGGACACGTCCCGCCTGGATCGGCTCACCCATCTCCAGCAGGGAAGAGGCCAGGTTCAATTGGACCTGTTTGTATTTGCTGTCCCGCTTGGCACCGCGCATGAACTGCCGGTAAGCCTTGACTGCCTCAGCAAACTCGCCTGCCCGGCGATGCTTTTCGGCCTGTTTGTAAAGCTCAGCCGATGATTGAGCGAGAATAGAAGAGGACGCGAGTAAAAGGAGCGCTGACAATGCGACGGCGATTGAAGTGGTCGCAGGGCGCCCGCACCACGATGTAAATCGCATGCGATGATCTCCGGAGGCGTACAATTATCATTAATTAAGGGAGGCGGATGTTATATGAGGAGGGAGGGAGTGGCAATTTTGGGAGGATGGGTTATCAGGTGGAATTTCCGAGGATTCGGACACGCGAGGAAAGGCGATGCTGTGGCCTCGACTCCTGGCTTCGCACACTATCACCCAGACTTCGCCAAATGTGAGTTTGTGGTTACGATCCATTTAACCGATTCACGATCGCTTCAGGAGACACCGCCATGTCAGTAAAGCCACGCTATCCCAAAGAAGAATTTACCCGTCTCGGCACCGAAAGGTTTATGGAAATCAAAGACCAGTTTACCGAAGAAGATAAAGGCAAATATCTGGTCATCGATATCGAGTCGGGTGATTACGAGTTAGATGAGGATGAGATAGAAGCATGCTTGCGACTGCGAGTGATCAATCCGGATGCCCAACTGTGGAGTGAGAGAATTGGATATCGAGCAAGACGTTTCTTTGGGGGAGTACGAAGGTGAAAGGTCATGTGAATGAGGAATTAGAGGGCGAAATTGAATTGACCGTCTTTGGGCCGAAAGTGGAAGTTCAGATCAGTGCATTGATAGATACAGGCTTCAGCGGATTCATGACTCTACCAACCGATGTTATCGACCTGCTGGAGTTGGAGTGGTTAATCGAAGGCCGACTTACGCTTGCTGATGGTGAGGATTTCTCGACAAACTCCTACCTGGCCGATGTCGAATGGGACGGCAGTCGCAGACGAATTGTCGTTGACGAGTCCGATATAAAGCCTCTGATCGGAACCGGCCTTTTGGCCGGGCATAAGCTCGAAATGGAATTCAAACTTGACGGCAGATTGCGGCTTGAATCCCTTGTGAAATGAGTGCGGGGCAGATGAAATCGCGTCAGAAGAAAGTGGCCGGTAGCGAGCCGCCTTGCTTTACGGTGAATGAAATTACAGTCAGCAGTACACAAGCCCAAGAGAGGCAAACATGTCAATAATCAGACGCTATTCGATAGAAGAGCTTGCACGTTTCCAAAGTACTATGAAATACATCCTCCTTCTTGTGATCGCTCTACCAATATCTTCTTCGGCCTTAGCTGCCGGTTCGATCACCCTTATCAAGAACGGCAAATCCAAGGCTGCTATCTATGTCGATTCGGAGATCATGGATACTCGAGTTCTGAAGCGTAATGCGTCAGCCGAGGAACGCCGGCACGAGCCGTTGCGCGTCCGCGTGCGAGAATCGGTTAAGGACCTGGCACTCTACCTGAAAAGAATCGCGGGGGCCGAGGTGCCGATCCACACTCGTCTCCCAAACGATGATGAGAAAATGATTCCCATCCTCATCGGCGACTACGCGGACAAGGTTTTCGGCAAATTTGCCATGGAGTCTGAATTTAAACAGGGCTACCGGCTGGTTGTGTCAAAGAAAGCAATCGGAATCCAGGGCGAGACTTTTGAGGGGGTCAGCTACGCGGTTTACGAAATACTCGACCGTCTCGGTTGCCGCTGGATAATGCCAGGCGAACTCGGTGAGGTGATCCCCAGCCTGCAGGAGGTGGAACTTCCCGTGATGGACATGAAGGCGTCCGCAGCCACTGGCTCGCGTCGGGTCTGGTATGCGGATGACGCCTTCCGGCGCCGCAATCGCATTGGCGGGTTCAAATATACTGCGGGACACGCTCTCGAGGGATACATCACCAAAGAGCAGTTGGAGGCGCATCCCGAATGGAACGCGGAGATCGCTGGCAAACGGGCTCTTCAGAGGTGCGATGTCGGCCATCGTATATGCTGGGCCAATCCGGACGTATCGGCCGCGGTCGCCGACACGATCATAGCCAAACTGGATAAGAGCTACGCCCCTTGCGTCTCCATCAGCCCCGGGGATGGCATGAATTTCTGCGAATGTGCCGAGTGTAAAGCTCTGGATACAGGCGACTGGGATCCCTCGATGGCCTGCACATCTATCACTGACCGCTATATCAACTTCGCCAATCGGATCGCCGAGCGCGTGGTTAAGAAACATCCGGACGTGAAGCTCGGATTCCTTGCGTACGTTCAATTCACCCGGCCACCACTCCGAGAGAAACTGCACCCCATCCTCATCCCCCAACTGGCGCCCATTACCTATTGCCGTGCGCACACGCTGGACGACGCGTCCTGCCCCTCTCGGCAGCAGTTGAAGCCGATACTCGATGGCTGGGGAAAATGCAGCAAGAACATCGCGATGTACGAGTATTACTTCCACTTGGCGGAGGTCGCCGCGCCGTTCCCAGCAATCCGGCGGAACCTGGTGGAGTTGCCCGTTCAATATGCGAATAACGTGACCATGTGGACGCCTGAGACGATGCCGAATTTCGAATCGTTCACACCCGGACTGTATATCGGCATCCGAATGTCTTGGTACCCAAAGTCCAATCCTCAGGACATCCTGAGCGAGTTCTACACGAACTTCTACGGCGCGGCCTCAACTAGGATGAAAGACTACTGGCAATACATCGACGACTGTTGGACCACAGTGCCCGAACACGCCGGCTGCGGATTCGGCTACATGCGCCGGTTCACTGCCGAGCGAATGGCCGAGGCGAGAAAGCTTATGAGCGCGGCCCTTAATGCCTGCGAAACTGTGATGGAATACCGCCGGGCGAAGCTTGCGGACGATTCGCTGCGGCAATTTGAACTGTTCATGAAGCTGCGACGGAACCTGTTTGCCGGCAGATTCAAGAAGCTCGAATCGGATGCCGAAATCTGGCGTGGGACGCACCAGTCACTTGCCGAGGAATACAAGGAGAACCACGCATTTACCCGTACCTACTGGGCGGCCGATACCGTCTCCGTCCGCTACTTCAACATTTTCTATAGTCGGACTTATACCGACGCTGCCAGAATCGCCCGCGAATTCAAGCTGCTGACACCGACTGTCAATACCTGGAAATACGCCGTCGACCGGAAAAAGGAAGGCGAGGCGGCAGGATGGCAGCAGACCGTCTTCGACGACGCGAAGTGGAAGACGACGGACGTATCCGTCGATACCTGGGCAGGGCTCGAGCTGATGGGTTACTACGGCCCCGTCTGGTATCGCACACAGGTGAAGGTGCCCGCGGTGGCGGAAGGCAAGAAGGTCTACTTGTGGGTCGGAGCTACTGACGGCGCCTGCAAGGTGTTCGTCAATGGCCAGCACGCTCCGTTCATCAACGCAAAGGGCGAAAAAACCGATGAGGCCAACGGCTATTGCAGGCCCTTCTCTTTTGAGGTCACCGGAAAGCTGAAAGCAAAGGCCAAGAACCAGATCACCATTGTCGGCACTCGCAATTTTCTCAACGAGTTGGGCACCGGTGGCCTGCTGGGACCGGTCATTCTCTACGCCGAGAAGTGAACGTAGTTGGGGATTACAGCGGCCACTCGGGCTGCCTCTCTTGAAATTGAAAGACCGGGAAACCCCAATTCCCATCCTGTCAGCCAGCTTTGCGGAAAGGAGACCAGACATGCACGGTGGTGAAAAGTGGCTCTTGATCGTGTGTGCTTTTGGGATGCTTGCGGGTGACAGTCCGGCTGAGACGAGGCCGACGGAAGGCTACCTGGCCAGGTTTTCGCGCCGTGTGAAGGCGCCGGGCCGCGGCAGGATTGCGCTTCGGATCAATTTTCCCCGGATGCCTGGCGTCGATAGATTGCCGGCTACCTTTGGCGTGCCATTCCCCAGGGGCGCGCTGCAATCCTCCGACAACGTGCGCATGGTGAATGGGGGCGGCCAGGAAGTGCCATGCGCAATCCGGCGCACGGCGTCCTGGATGGGACCGGACGGCGACGTGCGGTGGATCCTTGTCGACGCCCCGATCCGGCGGGGTGAGAAGTATTTTCTGGAGTACGGCACTGAAGTCACCCGGGCGGACGTGAAGAAACGCCTGGCCGTTGACGACGCCGAGGACCGCATCGTGGTGAACACCGGCCCCTTGGAATTAGCTTTCAGCAAGCACGCCTCCGTACTGATCGCTGAGGCGAAACTGCTCGGCCGCACGCTATTGTCGCCCACGACGCAAAAGCGGATGCATCTCGTTGACGAAGCCGGGGAGGTGGCGTTGACCAGCGACGATCCCGGGGATTACCAGATCAGTGTCGAGCAGAACGGACCGCTGCATGCCATTGTGAAGGGAACGGGATGGTATCGCCGCAGATCCGGCGAGAAGCTCTGCCAGTACATCACGCGTCTGCACGCCTACGCGGGGGAGCCTTTCATCCGGATCGTGCACACCTTCGTTGTCGCCTATGACACCGATAAGGTCCGTCTTAAGGATATCTGCATCCCTTTCGTGCTGGATTCAAAAGGGAACGCGCGGTCCTCGTTCGGCATCGACGCGAGCGACTTCTCAAAACATCGAAAGATGGGCGACGGCTATCTCCTCCAGCACAAGCATAACGCCTTCGTCCTTCGCTCTGCCGATGGACAGGAATTGGCGAAAGGCGAGCACGCGCCTGGCTGGTTTGACGTTTCCACTGAACAGGCGGGTCTTACCGTGGGCCTGCGTCACCTGTGGCAGGAATACCCGAAGGAACAGGAAGCAATCGGGAACGAGATGCGCGTTCATCTCTGGCCGCCGCACCGCACGAAGCCACTCGACTTCGACGCCAAAGCGCAGCTCGGCCCCGAGCGTTACGGACAATGGAGCCGCATCTGGCATCAAACACTTTATGAGGGCGGGCTCGACAAGTACGACCAGGCCATGGGGCTGGCAAAGACGAACGAACTGGTTCTGTCCTTTCGCACGGGAGGCCTGAGCCATCCGCCACCGGCCGCAATCTCTCGCTGCATGACCCTGGAAGATCCACTCGTCGTCTCCGCGGACCCGGACTGGATGTGCGAATCCGATGTCTTCGGGAGGATGTGTTCCCGCAAGTCTTCAAGCAGGCCCGACGTGGAACGAAAGATCGAGGCAAGCTACGCAAGCTTCGATCAGTTCCGCCGCGAGCGGGAAGGTTATGGCATGATCCACTACGGCGATATTC
>Ga0207984_1000957_pt1 | contig 15626 bp, 11 predicted proteins | sample ETNtaG_30_FD_185760 | JGI IMG/M metagenome (GOLD analysis project Ga0207984, IMG submission 185760) | Marine microbial and viral communities from oxygen minimum zone, Eastern Pacific Ocean - ETNP201306PF43B (SPAdes) (version 2) | ecosystem: Environmental > Aquatic > Marine > Oceanic ...
TCATTATGATAAGGAACCGGCCTGCCCTCGGGAAACTTGGATGCGTTCGCGCAGGTCATCAGCCGTGTGGCGGGGAGCGATGGGGTGGCATTCCTGCCAATGCACGCGGGCATTCCCGAAGGCTGATTCTGCGAACCTGAGGAAAATGCCACGTGTCCGACTCGCCCAACACTCGCATCAGACCGCAGGCCGCGGCCTTCATACTCGCCGTATCGTTTATGGGTGACACTTCTGCCGATGTGAAACTCCGCGATCGCGACGACACGGTCCGCATGGACAACGGCCTGGTCTCCGTAGTCGTGCGAAAGGCCGACGCGACTCTTCTGTCGATCAAGAAGAACGGCATCGAGCTGCTCATGGCGCCGGACCGCCGGGGCCGGGGAAAAGGCTACATTCAACGCCACCCCCAGTCCGGCTACAGCATCCCAAAAATCGACAAGTTCCAAGTGCATTTGCGCACGCCCGACACGGTCGATCTGTCCTTTCATCAGGACAACGACGACTACCCGTTCGTCTTCGACGTCCACTACGTCATGCGCGCCGGGGTCAGCGGGTTCTACAACTACATCATCCTCCGTTACGACAAGCACAAAGTGGCAAGCTACGTGGCCGGCTGGCATCCACGCCGGCCGAAGGAAAGCCGGGTCAAGCTGGACGCCAACGCGTTTGCCCTCGGCCAGTGCAACCTCTGCCTGCGCATGAATACGCAGGTCTTCACGCATACAGCCGTAAGCGATACGCGCCAGCACCTGCTCGTGACCGAAGAGATGCTGAAGCAGTCCAAGAAGATCATGGACGCGACCTACCGGCTGAAGGACGGCCGCATCTACTCGAAATACGACATGGCCGTGCGCATGGACCGGCACCGGCTTCACGGCATCATGGGCAACGGATTCGGCGCGTGGATTATCCAGGGCAACGGCGAGCACCTGAATGGCGGACCGTACAGCCAGGAACTGACTGCGCACTACGGGATCCTCCTGCGCCACTTCAGCGCGTCGCACTTCGGCTCCACGACACCCGTGCTGACGCCAGAGGATCACGGCTGGGCGAAGCTGGGGGGGCCGTGGCTCGTGTACATCAATACCGCGGCGAACAACGAGGAGCTGTGGGCCAACGCCAAGAGGCAGGCGGACCAGTACCTCGCGCAATGGCCCTGCAAATGGCTCAAGCACCCCCTTTATCCCATCACGCGCGGCACTGTACGAGGCAAACTCGCGATCACTGACGGTACGGACCCCGCCGGGTCGCTCATCATCCTGGCGCAGCCGCCGGGTGGCCGCATCCCCGAGTGGCAGCAACAAGGCCGCGGCTTCATCTTCTGGAGTTGGGTCCAGGGCGATGGCTCTTTCGAGATCGGCAGGGCCAGGCCGGGCACGTATTCGCTCTACGCGCTCAACGACAGCCAGATGGGCGAACTCCGCCGTGATGGCGTAAAGGTCGCCACTGGCGGCACGACCAAGGTGGGCACGCTGACATGGAAGCCAGACGTGCGCGGCAAGATCCTCTGGCAGGTCGGTGTACCGGACCGCACGTCCCAGGAGTTCCGGCGCGGTGGCGAGCCGCGGCAGTACGGACGATGGCTCAAGTACCCGACAGACTTCCCCAACGATGTGACGTTCGAGATCGGCAGGAGCCGCGAGCGCACGGACTGGAACTACGTACATGTTCCACACTATAAGAACGGCAAGTGGCACCTGCCCACGTGGAAGATCGTATTTGACTGCGGTCAGGCGTACTCAGGCAAAGCGTACCTCCGCGTCGGCGCGGCAGGCATGGACCTTCACAAGCGCAGCCCGGACGCATGGGTCGGTGCTACGCTCAAACTCAACGCCGCGGACATCGGCACGTGCCAGTTCAGGGGACACGACAGCTCGACCGCGCGCGGCGGCACACAGGGACGATACCGCGAACAACTCGTCGAATTCGACGCGACACTCCTCAAACCAGGACGCAACGTTCTCGAGATGACACTGGCGGCCACGTTCACCTTCCGCGGGCGACCTCCTGCCAGCTACCCCTACGTCGCGCTCCAATACGACTGCATCCGACTGGAGGTCAACGAGCATGCCAAGCCTTGACCCCGCGAAGGCCACAGGTCTGCTGATGCGGAGGCATGCACTGCGCGACCGCGCCATCCCATTTGTGCATGGAGGAAATGCCATGAGCCGCAGCCGTCGGCTTTTCATGGAATGTCTGATGATGTTGTCAATTCTGGACACGGCGTGATGTCGATCGGCACGTTTCCGTTGCGGATCGAGTGGGTCGCCGCGCAGCCGACCGCTACGGCCATGCGCCCGTCCCGGGGCGTGGCGACAGTCGGAGCGTTGTCGAGCACATGGTCGAGGAACTGCCGGCAGATGCGCGGGTCCGCGCCGCCGTGTCCACCTTGCACCGCTCCGACCTGAATGGTTGCGGTGGCGAAGTGCGAGTCGGACCGCGCCTTGGTCTTGTTGACGCGCTGCGTCGTGACCTTGATCTCGTTGCCCGTCAGTTCGGCCTTGCCTTTGGTGCCGATGAGCAGGTAGTTCCGATTCGTCTCGGTCGCGTAATGGCACTGGACGTAAGCAGCGCGCACGCTGCCCAGGTCCAGGAGCACCATGCTGTGATCCTCAACGTCCACCTCCTGCCGAAAGCAGCACATGCTCTTCTTTTCGCGCGTGCTGAACTCGGTGCAGGTGTCCTTCTCGTCGCAGTCTTCGCAGACCAGGTCGTTCGGCTTGTCGCCGCCGAAGAAATCGAGTGAGCCCATTCCGGTTACTCGCTTCGTGTACCGTCCGGTGAGGAAGTGGATCATGTCGAAGTCGTGGCTGGCTTTCTGAAGCAGGAGCCCAGTCGAGCCCTTGCTGTTGGCGCGGTAGTCGTGGAAGTAGGCGAACCCGCCAAAACCAACGAAATGGCGAACCCACACGGCCTTCACCTCTCCGATCTGGCCCGAATCGATAACGTCCTTGAGCGCGATGAAGTTGTCCATATATCGCATGTTCATGCCGACCATGAATCGCGTGCCCGATTGTCGCCAGGCCTCGAGCATGCGGTCGCAATCTTCGGTGTGGATGGCCATGGGCTTCTCGCAGAACACGTGCTTGCCGGCTTCAAGCGCGGCGACCGCGTGCTCCGCGTGCAGGTTGTCGCGCGTGAATACGCCCACAGCGTCGACATCGTCCCGGGCCACGAGGTCGCGGTAGTCGTTGCACGTGAAGGTGTCTTTGTGCTTCTCCTGGAAGCGGCCGAGGAACTCGTCGTCGATATCGCATCCGGCCACGATCTGCGCGCGTGGGTCATCGTGCCAGTTGCTGGCCATCCGAGCTCTATGTTCGACTCCGATGAGTCCTATACGGAGGGGGATATCTGGCATAGTGAAGTTCCAGCGAAGGACGATTGGGGCAAATGACCGGGGCGTTGCCCCTAAGGATGGTCTGCCCGAAATACCAGCCCGTTGGGCTGGGCCAGGCAAACGGCCGGGGCTTTGCCCCTGAAAACTGTCATAGAGATCCGTAAGATTGCCCTCGTCTCGGCCTACCAGGAGCTACTGGCCGAAAAAGAGGGTGCCCAGGCTCGTGCTCCGGCCTGCCCAGCGCCAGGTACCGGTGACGGTCTCCTTGCCGTCAGCGTCGGCGTCGTGCCAGAGCACGTCGAAGCCCGCGGCCGAGCCGGGCCGAGCGTTCAGACCGTCGAGAGGAATTGCCATCTCGGTAGTCCAGACGGTGATGTTCTGGTCCTTGACGTGGTAGCTCTTCGTCTTCCGGCGCGTCGTTACTGAACGGATGCCGTCAGGACCTGCAAACTTGCCCTTTTGCCACTCGAACGCGTAGGTCTTGGTCCCTTCCACTTCACCTGCCGCGGGGTTCAGCTTTATCTCGAGGCGGTCACCGTCTGCGCCGGAGGCGACAAGGTCGTCGTCTTCACACCGAATGGCCAGGTAGAGGTTCTGGTCGTCCCAGGCGCTGTAGATGGCGGCTCGTGCATCCGTGCGCCAGCAGTATTTGAAGTGCTCTCCGTTCTTCTCGAACTGCACAATATGTCGACCGAAGCGTCCCCAACTGTAGGTGTAGTGCATCCACGCCGGATGGACCGCGTCCCATTCCGAGAGAACTCCGTCGAGTTTGGGCTGGAGCCGCGGCGCCACCGTCATCCAGCAGGTATCGTAGATGGGATGCTCCTTGCCGGTGGCGTCGGTCACCCAGGCCATGAAGGTTGCGTTCTCGATGGGGAAAGCTACTTCCGCGGTCGTCCGAATGCGGCCCCATGTGGTTGCCCCAGCGGCAATGTCACCGATGGTGCCATCCGATTCAGGCAGCATCCATCGGGTGCGGCTGACCATGCGATTTGGTGGGAAATTGGCATCAAGCTTCAGGCCCGTGAGGGCTTTCTGAGTGGTATTGGTTGCGCGCACGCCAAGGTCAACTCCTCCTTGGCCGTTCGGCACGAATGCCAGTTTCAGATCGAGGGGGCGAGGTGCGGCCGTGGCGTTGCGCAGCATATCGAGAAACGCTGCGTCCCCGAGATCTTGATTGAAGATGAAGGTCGGTTCCTCGTTCAGATCAAAGACCACGTTTCCACCTGTGGTCTTCGCATCCGGGCGCGGGTTGCCGTACATCCCCGCGACCTGGACCTTGCCGGCTGCGCCGGGGAGGGTGAAGTCCTTCCACTGGCGCGGCTCGGTCTTCCAGTGAATGTCCAGGCCGTGGAAGTTGTTGGCCCAGGTGCAGGCGCCGAGCTGGCCGTTCTGGCGGAAGACGATGATCACCGTGCGCAGTTTATCAAGGTAGATGTCTTCGACCGGCTCGGCGTTCGCCAGCAGGAGAGGGATACAGCTATAGGTGAAGCCGTGCGAGAGCGGCGTGCCGTCGTAATCCATGAGCGGGTAATCGGTGTTTATCAGAGAGCCGCGCATCCACATGCGCCCTGTGTAGTGGCCGATGACGCGCGCGTCCTGCACCAGGGTCAGAAAGACCATCTCCCGGGCAGTGCGGGCGGTCAAGTTATAGAGACTGCTGTAACCGGGAATAGAGTGCTGGAACTGCGGCATTCGAGAGGAGCCCACGCCGATACAGCTCCAGGGCAGGCCGTACCGCTTCTGCAGGTACTGGACCTTGCGGGCGTCCCAGTATTCGTAGTTGTAGCTGCTGGAACCGAAGCCGCCGAGTTGGACCTCGTCACCAAGTTCGGCCAGCATCTCTTCGGTGTAGTCACCCATACACGAATGGGTGACCTTCATCGGCTTGCCGGACGCGGCGAATCCCTCCACCGTGGCTTTGGTGATCCGGGCAAACTCCGCTGGGCTGTAGTACATCTCAGTCTCGTCGTCAATGGTCCACCACTGGACTTTGTCACCCAGATTGAGGGCCACCTCCTTGCAGTATTCCTTCCATTTTTTCAGGTCGGGGAAGCCGGGGATTACATGCTTTATCTGCCGGGTGATGGACCGCTTGTCGGCATAGGACTCGACCGAGCTCAGGTACGGGTCCTTGAGATGGGTTGGGAGATGGCCCGGCCAAAGGGCCGGCATGGTGCGCATCCCATACTTCCCGGCCATCGTGAGGGTATTGCGCGCTTCCTCCCACTTGAATTCGCCTGGCTTGGGACAGAGCCTCCCGGGCTTATCGATGTAGAGCTTGCAGTAGAGCTGCCACTTGTGACCCATACGGGCCATGAGCTCTTGCACGGCTTCTACATTGTCCATGTTCGACGCCACCGCGTGGCGCGGCATTTCCTTCGGAATGGGAGGCAACACCGAATAGACGAGCTCGCCTTCGGCGACGGGTTTCTGCGAGTCCAGTCCCCCGTGGGCACTGTAAACCGCGCTGAAGAGGCCGCGCAGTTGAGGCTCAATAATTACGGGCCGGGAGACGGTCTGGCCGGCGGGGACGGGGATGGTAACCGAAGCGTCGGCCACGAGTCGTTCCCGCACATCGACGATCCGATAGCGCAGCTTTGCCTCTGCGTTTTGCGCTCCCGAGTTGCTGGCCCACGCGGTGAGAGTGACGGGGCGGTCCGAGTACATGATGTGGCCCAGATAGGGCGTGGCCAGGCCGGCCTCAATGGTCGCCCGTGGCGCATAGGCCGTGGCCGCCGCGCCCTTCTCCAATTGCAGCGCATCCAGATCGCAGGCGCCGTACACACCGAGTATCACCGGGCCGGCCTCCAGCTCTCCCGTGGCACTCAGACGCTGCCACTTGGTCGAGAGCGCTGCCTTGGCGCTGATGACTGCTTTGCCGATCTTACGCTTGGCGCCGATCGGCAGGATCGAGACACCAAGTTTTCCGCCGGCCTTCTTACCCCGGGCATACGCAGAAAGCGTGTACCTGCCCTTCTCTACTACCATCACCACGCGGCTGAAGTGGGGCAGGTTCCCCGGGAAGCGCATGCAGTACGCGCCGTGGAATGGTGTCTCTCGGATGTGGTCCCGCTCAGAGAAGATATATGTGCCCCTGGCCGCTCCGCTGTTGGTTGCCCAGCCATCGCTGCCGCCACCTTCGAAGGACGAATTGGGCCAGAGGTTCTTCCGACCGTCGAAAGCCTGTAGAGCGACCGGCGTGAACTGTGGCTCGTTCTCTGCTGCGGGGGTGCCGTGAACGTCGACGTTCCGATAGACGGACTTGTCGTACTTGGCAATGACCTGGGCGGCTTCATCACGGCCCGATGTGATGACGTGGTATCCCTGGATGGATGGGCCGGTCTTCTCAGTGAGGTCCGAGGTCACGTAGATTTGGTCCACCGGAATCGTGCGCGTGCTCGGCTCATAGATATGGGCGTATCCCTTTCCTCCGAACTGGACGGCTTCCAGCTCGATCTTCGTTGCGGGTTGCTTCAGGGTGAGGTTGGTGCCTTTGAACCAGCGAAACTTGTTCTTTTTCAGTTTCTTGTCCCACTCGATCCGGCTTTCAGCGCCACCCATCCGGACGGCCACAATATTGGATTTGTCTGCCCAGTAGAGGCCACAACTGGAGATAAAGACCTGGTATTCCCCTGCGGGGAGGGGTTTCGTCAGCGTCTTCGTAGCGACCCGGTTCTTGGCGCCTTCGTGGATCATGGCAAAGTAGCCCTTGCCCGGTGCGCCGTAGCTGCGACAGGTCCCCTCGAGCGCGTACCAACCGGGCTCGCGGTCTCGGAAGTAGGGATACCGTTTGAGGCCCTGGAATTCCTCGGCCTCGATAGTACGCCGCTCGGCCCCGTGGACCCCGGATGGAGCCAGAACGACGGCAAGTGCCACGAGCATGAGGGTCGCGAAGCTGCGTGCGGGGAGATATCGCGTCAATCGAAGAGATGGTCTGTCCATGTGTGGATTCCTTTTCTTGATTCTCAATTCTTGACTTGGGGCTAGGAATTCAGGTTCCGCTGAAGTGGGTTGTGCGCGTCTCGGTCCAGGCGGAAGAAACCCGTTATTGGGTACCCGGCAAAAATGCTTCGCAGTCTACCGGCCTGGAATTCATCCCGGTGGTTTCAGGCAAGGCAAAGTGATGATCACGGATTAGCATTATCAGATGCCGGGGCAGCCCACACGTATAGCTCATACAAACGGTCCGGTCAAAAATGTGGCCATGGCGGCGAGGCACTGCCCTACGGCCGGCAGATGCGACTCCGGGCAAGCGGTCTGAATTGTCATCTGAATGAGAAGCCAGAAGACGGAACCGATTTCATTTCATCCCTTGTGTAACCCTTAAGACCTCTTCGACAGTCGTGATGCCCTGGGCGGCCTTGCGGCACCCATCGTGGCGCATGGTCACCATTCCGGCCGCTATGGCGGCTTCCCTGAGCTCGTCGGGTTCGACATTCTTGCCGATGAGGTCTCGAACGTTTTGAGTGTCGGGCATGATTTCCACGATGGCTGTTCGTCCTCGGTACCCCGATCCTCGGCACTCGCTGCAGCCCCTGCCCTCCACAAAAGTCGCCGAGCGGAGGTCAGCTTCGTCCGATAGTCCGGTCAGGGCGCCGAGTGATTCGGTTTCACAGGGCCCGGCGCAGGACGGGCAGACTTTGCGGACCAGCCGTAGCGAAGCCGAGCCGCCCAGGGAATCAAGGACCAGCCAGGGCTCGACACCGATGTCAACCAGCCTTCTCGGAACTTCGGTGGCATTGCTTGTGTGAAGCGAAGTCAGGATCAGGTGGCCTGTAAGTGCTGCCTGAACGCAGATGATGGCCGTCTCACGATCTCGGATCTCGCCGATCAGGATGACATCAGGGTCCTGACGGAGTTGCGATCTGAACAGCCTCGGAAACGTTGCACCGATGTTGTCCTGCACTTCAGCCTGCAGGACGCCCGGGATGAGGTATTCGACGGGATTCTCAATGCTCAAAGCTTTTATGGAAGGTTTACATGTCTGTCGTAGAAGGCCGTACAGCAGCGTTGTTTTGCCGCTTCCGGTTGGGCCTGTGACGATATGAATGCCGTTGGGGCGGCCGGTCCATTCCTTGAGCGAGGCCAGGGCATCAGGCGATATACCGATCTTTTCTATATCCAGGACCACTGCTTGCCGGTCGAGAATGCGCATGACGACCGAATAATTGCGATTGTTTCGACCATCAACGAGGAAGCGCATAAAGCTGCAACGGAGGTCCAGCTCTTTTCCCTTCAGGTTCAGTTTGATTCGCCCGTCCTGCGGCCGCCGTTTCTCAGTTACATCGACATTCGCCATGATCATCAATCGGGAAACGACGGCATCGTAGGTGTCTTCGCCAAAGGATTCAGGGGTTTGCATGACGCCGTCGACCCGCAGGCGTACGTGCCCGCCGCCGGCGGTCGGCTCAATATGGATGTCGCTCGCCCTGGCTTCGACGGCATCCAGGATGATGCGGCTCACGAGCTCCAGGATGTCTTCGCCGGAGTTCCCGGAATCGGACGCGGCAGCTTCGGCCTGGCTGATATCCTGAGAGCCTGCAGCGTCCAGGGCTCCGCTTTCCAGCCCCTTGGCGATGCGCTCGGCAATCACATCCAGCACGCCTCCTGCTTCGCCGGCTCCGACAAGAGTGACGACACCCGCGGAGAACACGGCCGGCATGCTCTCCGTACCAGCGCTCAGAGTTTTGCCGGATCGGACCATTTCGTGAATCTTGTTGATGGCTTCCTTAAGTTCAGGCAGCGTCAGTTCAGAGCCGATGACTTTCAGGGCGCCAAGGAGAGGAACGCCTGAGGAAAGCAAGAGGCCGAGTTGTCGCCAGAAGCGGATGAGCTCGGATTTTCGGGATTCGTCGGGTTTCATGGTGGTTCTCCTTTGGGCGTTTCGAAACGGTGGCCACAAGCAGGATGCTTGTGGCTACGATGCGGCGAATTGGGCGGTGATCATCCGTCTTTCGTAATCTCGTTCCCGATCTTCGATCCATCTGAGCACACGGTCTCTTCGGTATCGAACTTCGCCTCCGATCTCGAAGGCGGGAAGATTCTCTGTTTCCAGCTTCTGGAGCGGCAGCCTCAGGAAGCGGGCCAATTGTTCTGGCGTCATGATGTCCGGCAGGTCGGTGGACTCCAGACCTTTTTCGTCGACCACCTCGTTCAGGATGCGAAGGCAGAGCGAGCGAGGCGTTTCCTCATCGTTTAGCTTTGCCAACAGGCTGTCTGTCTGTTTCAGGGCGGAGAGCAGGACGGTGCACGCTGGGCAACTTTCGAGATGTCCCTGCACTTGATGGGATATGTTCTCCTCAAGTTCCTTGGAGTCGAACTCGCTCAACAGGTTCTTGCACGTCTCACAGGTCATGACGGGTCTCCGTAGAGGTGCTGCATTGCTTCGGCCAGCCGAAGCCTGGCGCGGTGGAGATTTGTTTTAACCGTACCGAGAGGCACTTGAGTTATTGCGGCGATTTCTTCATAGCTCATCCGATGCGACGAGCGAAGGAGAAAGATCTCACGCCATGCATCAGGGAGCCTGGCAATGGCCTGGTCCAGGTGATCCAGAAGTTCGGCAGATGAAGCGATATGACTTGGGTCACCTTCGCCGGTACTTTCGATCTCATGCAAGGTCTGAAAACGAACAAGTGACGGCTTTCGCAGTTCATTAAGGCAGACGTTTCTGGCGATGGTATAGAGCCAGGTCCGGAATTTAGCGGTCGGCTCGTACCCGCCGGACGAAGAAACGACCTTCAGGAACGTGTCCTGGCAGGCATCTTCGGCAGCAGCCCGTTCACCCAGCATCCGCAGGGCGAAACGGTAGACCGGGCCGCGATGCTTTTCGAACAGCAGTTCGAAGGCCGACCGATTTCCGTACCGAAACATCAGCATCAGTTGCTCATCCGAGAGATCTTCATTCACAGACGACTCTCCGTAACAGGGCTGATGACTCTATAAACACATGAAGGACAAGAAAGTTTCACTCATTCGGACCGCACAATGACCAAGCAGGTCACCGCGCCCTCATAACTGGCAGGTCGGATCCTTTGTTTCCTGCATCGAGACGAAAACAGATCTTCAGTGAGCCGTTCTTCGTGGGATCGGTCTGGCGCTGAATGGTCCCGTATTTCCTGCCACAGGGGTTGTAAACGCTCACGGTATGACGCACAGCAGCACTCCATTGAACTGAGCTTTGCGAACACTTTCTTCGCTCTGCGGAGCCTACACCCCATTCGACCAGATTGTATTCACCCGGATGGATAGATTCTTTCAGATCCTTGATATCAGTCTTTTCACGCGAGATACCAGTCAGGTAAACGCCTGTTCTTCGATTTGCCCTTTACAACTCAGCCCCATTCGATAGAAGAAACGAAACTACCACCTGGACTGAGCGATTCTTGAAACCTGCGTTAGGCTCATTCCAATGGGGAATGAGGTCTCAAACTGAATTGCCTTCCTCAATCGTCCGCCATGTCTGATCAGATCTATCGCACGCTCATCGTTGAGGGCCGCCGGGAGAATGCCCGGGCAATCGCAGAGCGTCTGGAATTGTGCCCCGCTCTTGAATGCGAGATTACGATTGTTGAGACATTCGAGAAATGCCTCGATGAGCTGTCAAAAGAAGCTGCCGATCTCATCCTCCTGTCTCTTACACTGCCGGATGCAAAAGGGGTCAGGAAAACGCTTTTTGAGCTGCTGACGAAAGTTCCCCAGATTCCGGTTCTTGTCATCATGGATGAGGACGAGCCGGAACTGACCAGGCGGGTGCTCAGCGCGGGAGCACAGGATGTCGTTTTGCTGGAACACCTGGAGGCCACTTCATTCGAGCGGGCCGTCTTGCATGCCATGGCCCGGCAGGAAGGGCTTGCGGATCTTTCCAGGTTCGCGCGGGAGCTTCAGGCCAGCGAAGGCCGCGTTCGCAGCATCATCCGTAACTCAAGGGATGGGATCGTGGTCGTCGATAAGAGTGAAACGGTTCGTTATTGCAACGCTTCGGCCTGGTCTCTCTTCGGCAGGCAGAGGGAAGAGCTGATCGATCACCCTTTTCAGTTTGCTCTGGACACGGAAGGCACCCATCGGATTGAGATCGAGAGGGAAGAAGGTGAGACCGTGCAAGTGGAACTGAGCGTTTCTGAATTCGATTGGGAAGGCCAGCCGTCCTTCCTTGTACAGATGCGCGATATCACCGAAAGAGTGAATGCTGAAATTGCGCTGAAGGATTCCGAGGCCCTCTACCACTCGATGGTTGAGACCCTGCCGATGCAGGTGTTCCGAAAAAACTTGACCGGCCGGTTCACTTTTGCGAATGACAGGCTGTGCGAGTCTTTGGGATTTCCTCTCGAAGAGATTCTTGGCAAGACCGACCTGGATTTTTCGCCCCCGGACCTCGCCGAAAAATACATCGGTGACGACCTGCGAGTGATGCAGACTGGCAAACACTTCGAGGATATCGAGGAATGGGAACGCCCTGATGGCAGACGAATCGCTATCCAGGTTCTGAAAACTCCTATCTATGACTCGCAGAACCGAATCGTTGGCATTCAAGGCTTTTTTCTGGATGTCACTGAACGCCAGCGCGCGCAGGAAGCACTCAGAGAAACCGCGCAAAAACTGGCCGAATCGAACCAAATGTTGAAGGAGTTCGCGTATGTCATCTCCCACGATTTGCAGGAGCCGCTCCGTGCAGTCTCAAGCTACCTCGATCTGCTGAAGAACCGAATCGGCGACGACCTGGACGAAAAATCTCAGATGTACGTCGATATGGCGACGGATGGTGCCGTTCGAATGCGCGCTCTTATTCAGGACCTTCTGCGTCTTTCGCGGGTCGAGACGAAAGGCAAGCCACTCGAGCCAGCTGACACTTCAGAAATCTTGAGACGTGCGCTGGCCTCCCTTCGGGTCGCTATCGAGGAGAGCGGTGCCAAAGTCACCCATGACGAAATGCCCACCGTGGTGGCAGACACCACGCAACTCCAACAACTCCTTCAGAATCTCATCAGCAACGCCATCAAATACCGGGAGGAGCGGACGCCCGAGATTCATGTAGGCGTCAAGGCTGGTGCGGCCACATGGGAATTCTACGTGCGCGACAATGGCATCGGCATTGAAGAAAAGTTCAAGAGCCGCATCTTCGGCATTTTCGAACGCCTCCACACCCGCCAGGAGTATCCCGGCAACGGGATCGGCCTGGCCATCTGCAAAAAGATTGTGGAACGACACGGCGGCATCATCTGGTTAGATTCAATCGTCGGCGAAGGCTCAACGTTTCACTTCACGCTGCCAAAGCAGACGGTGTAGCGGATAGGAATCCTGAATCTTGCCTTCAGAACAGCCTCTTAAACTCAACCTCGGCGTCGTCTTGACCGCAGCCGGCGAAAGCAGTCGTCTGCGGCTCGGACAACGAAAGCCCTACCTTGACCTTGGGGGGCAGCCTGTGCTGTTGCGCACCCTCGATGCTTTTGCACGGCTCGACTTCGTCTGCGAGATAATCGTTGTCGTCAATGAGAAAGACCGAGATGAAGTTTTGCAGAAATGGGGTGAAGAACTCAAAGCGAAGAAGGTTTCACAAATCATTCCCGGTGGTGCCGAGCGACAGGATTCAGTCCGAATCGGCGTCGAGGCCCTTAACGAAACTTGCGATTGGGTCGCCATTCACGACGGCGTGCGCCCATTCGTTCGCGCAGAAGCGGTTGAAACAACTGTTCGCGCTGCCTTCTCTGTCGGAGCCGCCATTCTTGCGGCGCCTATGAAGGAAACAGTCAAAAGGTTAAGCGCTGACGCTGGCCATGAAAGGCCTGGACTCATAGACGCAACTATCCCGCGTTCGGGTCTCTGGTGCGCGCAGACCCCCCAGATCTTTCCACGTGTGCAGTATCTGGAAATCTCTCGCCGCGCCAGTGAAGAGGCTTGGCAGGTGACCGATGACGCACAGCTCTTCGAGATGGCTGGCCTGCCCGTCGCGCTTGTCGAAGGCGCCTATGACAACATCAAGATTACAACTGAGGCGGATTACCGGTTGGCGCAGTTGATGGCGGAGTGCTGGTTTCAGGAAAACGCCTCCTGAGGCCTGCAAGTAGATTTACTTGCAAGCAGAATTACTTGCAGAAGGAGTACGCCATGATCGTTCGAGCAGGCATTAAAGGGGGCATTCGAAACGGCCTTATTTACCCCTTTCGGTTTAGTGCTTTCACAACTCGACACTCTCGCTGGCGATCACCACTGCCACATCTCCTTCCTTGAACTCATAGTCCGTCGGGTTCACCTGGGAGGAGCCATCCGGCGACTGCACGGCCAGCAGGATGGCATTCTTCTCTTTCTTAATGTGAATGAAAAGATCGAGAAAGCTTTTGCCCGCCCAGTCATCTGGCAGGTCGAGAGTGTAAAACTGATTGCCCCGTTCGTGTGTCAGAAGTTCCGAGACCACGTGCACGAGGCCGCGGTTCAGAGCGGCCTGCGCGAGGAGAAAGGCGCTCTGCTCGTCCGCGATGACGTAATCGTTCACCTGCCCCATTTCAAGGTGCGAACCGAACTCTCGATTGATGAGCTCGGCGCATGTGTAGATCTCCGGGTTCAGTTTTTCCGCGGTCAGGGCGGCGAGAATGGTCCGGGCGTCCGCATCCTGTTCGCTTCGATTGTGGCTACGATCGCAGAGAATAATGCACGTGCTGGCTTTGCTGATGCCGGCCCTCTCAAGGACCGAGACTTTGGTGAAATCATCGTGCAGAAAAGTGACCTTGTTGGCGACCGACGGATCGGTCATCTGAAGCTCCCCCTCCTCCTCCAGAGTGATCACCACGATGTCCGAATTCCTGTGAGCACTCTGATATTCATTGATGATGATTTCGGCCTTACGACTCCAGCCGCAGATGATGATGTGGTTTTCGAGCTTGATCAGATTCACTGTGCGTCCTCCACCCTGGATACGTTCGATCATATATGCTGAAACCGTTCCGGTAAGCATTGCGAAAAAAGTCATCCCCAGGAACATCACAAAGATGGAAGCGAATTTGCCCCCATCGGTCTTTGGCATGTTCGGAATGGGTTCGCCCGCAAACAGAGAGTAGATACTAAACCAGAAGGTCTCGGTAAGAGAATCCAATTGCTCATTCGCTTCCCTTTCGAATGCGAGCATCGTCGCGCTGCCGAACAGAATCGCTATCAAGATGAGACCTAGCACGATGATGTACTCGAGCGCGCCCCTCCGCAGAACGTAAGGGAAGTAGCTCACGTATCGGGTGAAGATGCCCATCAGACGGAAGATCCTCAGCAACCGCAGCAGGCGCAGGGCCCGGAAGATTCGGAACATCCTGAGCAGCGGAAGCACCGAGAGGATATCGATCCAATAGGTCCGCAAATACTCTTTCTTCGATGGCGCGGCAATCCCGCGAAGGGAGAGCTCAATGGCAAAGATAATCGTCAGCAGGTGATTCAGATCTTCCACGAGCTTGTAGCTCTTCGCGGCCGGACTCATGGACATCTCCACGAACGTAAGCGACACAGATATCACGATCAGACCGCCAACCGTGAGCTCTACGGTCCCGCAGTTCATGGTCTCGTGGAGCCATGTTTTCCATCCCTTCGATTGTCCGGTATTCGTTCCGCTGTTCATGAGAATTCTGCGAATTCACTTTTGCGTTTCGGGAGAGACAATATAAAGGAATGCCCCTGTCAACCTGTCTCACTGAAAGATCCTGCCATGGCAACTGAAACAGTCCTGACGCCCAAAGACCACGAACACTTTCTCAAACGCGGTTATGTGGTCGTCCGCAATGCCGTCCCACCAGAAAAATATGAACCGGCTGTCGAGTGGCTTGAACGGGGCAACCAGGACGGTACTCCCGGTCTGCCCGGTTTCAAGAACGTCGGCGGAGAGATTGTCAACGCCTGCCAGACCGAACGGATGCACGACGCTATAGCAGAATTGTTCGGGCCGGAGTATCCACACCATCGCATCCGAAGCGGCAGTGAAATGCCTCGGGTCTACGACCCGGACGGAGAGAGGCGGGAATTCAGAGCACATGTGGACGACAGCTATCCGGGGATCATGCCGAATGGATGGGCTGTTGGTTCTTTTACTTTTCTGACTCGCGTTCGATCGGGCGGCGGCGCTTTCGTCTATTTTGAAGGCTCTGTTCTGCGATATCGAGAAGCGTTGGCCCGGCATTGCCAATGTGCCAAAAGATCGACACCTCCTGAGCTTGGAGCACTGCATACTCGTCCGGGTCCTCCGCAAAGTGCTCCAACTGCATCCGCTCCACGAAATGCTCAAACTGGTCCCGCAAATACTCGGCGAGTCCAAAGC
>Ga0207984_1000962_pt1 | contig 15553 bp, 15 predicted proteins | sample ETNtaG_30_FD_185760 | JGI IMG/M metagenome (GOLD analysis project Ga0207984, IMG submission 185760) | Marine microbial and viral communities from oxygen minimum zone, Eastern Pacific Ocean - ETNP201306PF43B (SPAdes) (version 2) | ecosystem: Environmental > Aquatic > Marine > Oceanic ...
CGCTGCTGAGCATCGATATGCATGAAAGCGACATGAAACGCGATCTCAATTCTCCCATGGGTGAGAGGTCGCCCGGGCTGATCGAATACTGGAATGAACGCATGGAACAGACCGTTCTGCCCAATACCTGTCGCTTGCTCGAGTTCTTCAGGGAACGCCAATTGAAGATTGCCTACACCCGCAACGGACATGTGACCTCGACCGGCGCAGAGGTCACAGCGCGTTTGAAGAAGAAACTCAAAACACCGCTCTGTGCACGCCACTCTGGCGACAACGACATCGATTCGCGGTTGGCGCCGAGGGAGGAGGATTTAGTGGTAGACAAGCTGACTTCCGGCGCATTCACTTCGACCTTCCTGGATCACGCTTTGAGGAACATGGGCATCACCGCGGTCATCGTCACCGGCATCGTGACGGATATGTGCGTCTTCGGAACCGCCCGCACCGCAGCCGAGCTCGGCTACGACAGTCTCATCTGCGAGGATGCTTGCGTGGCCTTTTCAGCCCGGTCACACAACGAAGCGCTCCTAATGCACGCCAGGCGGTTCGGGAGAGTTGCCGGTACAGAGGAGGTGATTGAGGAGTTGTCGCGGTAGTCGGATCGCATGTAAGGAAGAGAGCGAGATGAACACATGGCGGATGTTGCCTTTGAAGTGAGCTTCTTCAGACATACAATCCAACAGACGGCCATGACCTCCAAACTCCTATCGAGGTAACAAGAATGAGGCTGGAAGATTATTTCGATTTCGAAAACGAAGACGAAATCAGACTAAAAGGCTCACGAATCTGCATCGAGACCATCGTCACGGACTATCTAGACGGGCTCATGGCCGAACAGATAGTGGTGAATTATCCCTCCCTCTCGCTCGAACAGGTTCATGCAACGATCACGTATTACCTGCACAATCGAGAATCTGTCGACAACTACCTCGAACGCATCGATGACTGGAGCGAGCAGCGGCGGCGTGAGCAGGAAAGCGGCCAGACGCTTCCAGTAGTCGATCGATTACGCAAGCTGCGTGCGGCGCTGGCAGAATCATGAGTGAGGTCAGGTTCCTGCTCGATGAAAATCTTCCGTCTGCTCTGGAGAGAGCTCTCTTGCGTCGTGAGCCGACTCTTGACGTAAGCCGTGTAGGGCAGAAAGGTGCTCCGCCACTTGGTACCGGTGACAGCGAACTGCTGCTTGTGTGTGAAGCTGATCGGATGTTACTCGTGACGCGTGATCGATCTACCATGCCGAGGCACGTTACAGAGCATCTGCATTCCGGGCACCACACACATGGAGTTTTTCTTATTAAGAGAAATTCGTCCCTCAGCGAGATCATTGAAGATCTCATCCTGGTCTGGAGCAGCAGTGGATCCGAAGAATGGCGTGACCAGCTCCTTTATCTGCCTCTTCAGGCTGGATAGGACGCGGCAATGCTGGGGAATCAGCGAAACATGCCTTTTCCATCCAAAGCCCAGATGCAACGGCACGCCATCTAACCGCTCATCTTGATGTCCTTGACACGTTCATTCTGAATGCATATACGATTGAAGAATCATCTCCAATCTATGGTTTTCAACCAGAAGGTGACGGAAGCAGATGGAGCAGCAGTCAACATTTCCGGGCCGACGCTCGGCGGACCACACCTACTTCTCGATGACGAAGGGTTCTGCAGGCAATCCATTGATGCGAAGATCATCTTTCGAGATGGTGCTGTCTACTTTGACAAGTTTTGCCCGGAGCACGGGAAGCAGGAGGTCCTCGTTTCAAGCTCCGTTGACTGGTATCTGGACTGCCTGTCTTTCATCGCCCCGAATTCGCCGCCCAAGACAATCAGGAATGAAGTCTCCAGAGGCTGCCCGTTCGACTGTGGGCCTTGTTCTTCCCACCAGCAGAAGGTCTATCTGCCAGTCATCCCCATCACATCGGCCTGTAATCTCGATTGCCCTATCTGTTATACCGTCAACAAGAACGAGAACTCTCATCGCCTTTCAAAAGAGGAGATGAAACAGATCCTCGAGCATCTCCTCGAGGAGCACGCCGAACTGGACATCATCAATTTCACAGGTGGGGAACCGACGCTTCATCCTGACCTGCCGGAGTTCCTCGAAATGTGCCAGGAAGCGGGGCTCGAGCGTCTGACTGTTTCAACGAACGGCTTGAAGCTCCTGGACGAATCCTACGTGAAACGGCTGGCGGCCTGTGATGCGCGCATCGTCTTGTCCCTCGACACCTTCCGGCCCGAGACCGATGAAGCGATGCTTGGCGCGGACACCGTAAAGGCCAAGCTCGCGGCCCTCGATCTCCTTGAGCAACATGGTGTGCCGGTAACGATTCTCCCGGCCATTGCCGCGGGAATGAATGATGATGAGATCGGTGACCTCTTCGAGCTGGTCATGAAGCGTCCCAACATTCTTTCTCTGGAACTGCACACTTTGTGCTTTACCGGCCAGGGAGGTGCCGGCTTCCAGCGAAGCGCTCGAATCACGACTCCCGATCTTCACCGGCGTCTCCAGGATGCGACAGACGGGCGCATTTCGGGTCAGGATTTTGTTCCCTCTCCGCTGGCTCATCCACACTGTTACTCGATCTGCTACCTTCTCTGTCTCGATGATGGGGGCTATGTCCCATTCATGAAGCTCATTTCCCGGGCGCAGTTCTTTGAACTTCTTGAGGACTCACTCTACATCGAGCCCCGTGAGAAACTGGAGGATGTCTTTCGTGAGATAATCGACCAACTCTGGTCCGATCCGGATCGGCTGCCGGAAAGTGAAGCCGTTCTCCGAACCTTGAAACGTCTGCTGAAAGAGATGTACCCTACTGAAACGTCAGCGCTTTCCATCCATGAGCGCCGGAAGATCGCCGAACGATCATCGAAGGCCATCTATATCCATTCTCACATGGACGAGGAGAGCTTCGATGTTGCCCGTGTCATGAAATGTTGCGTGGGAGTTCCGAGCACCGACGGATCGAACATCCCCACCTGTTCCTACAACGTACTCTATCGCGAGGAAGACGCGCGCTTCGCCGATCCACACATGCTGGAGCGAATGGAAGAATCTCGAACGAAGAGTTTTCGTGAGAAGGAAGCTGAGAGAGTTCCTCTGCCGGTCCTTAACTTCAAACCCTCTTAAAGAGAAGCAGGAGCTTATACATGAGCACGGGAATGACCTTGCCTGTCGCGAATCAGGATTTCATCGCGACGCCAGGCGTGAGGTCCCGCGAGGTGTTCCATTCTTTTACCAAAGGGATGTGCCCCCACTGCCGCGGGCTTGTTGATGGAACGCGCATCATACGCGACGGGAAGGTCTACATGCGTAAGCAGTGCCCCGTTCATGGCGCATCAGAGGCCATCATCTCCGGCGATGCCGAGTGGTTTCTGAAATCGCAGACTTACATCAAGCCGGGCTCGGTTCCCCTCAAACACTCGACGGAGCTTGCCATGGGCTGCCCACAAGACTGCGGGCTCTGCCCCGACCACGAGCAGCACAGTTGTCTGCCCATTATCGAGATTACGAACCACTGCAACCTGGAGTGTCCCATCTGCATCGTGCAGAACCGCAACAACTACAACATGACCCGGGTAGAGTTCAGGGATGTCATCGACGGCCTCATCGAGAAAGAGGGCAGCCTGGACACGGTGAACCTCTCCGGCGGCGAGCCAACGATGCATCCCGACTTCCTCGAATTCCTCGACATTGCGAAGTGCCCGCAGATCGCCCGAATCTCGATCTCCACGAACGGGCTGAAGATTGCCGGCAGCATGGATTTCTGCCGGGAGCTGGCACGGCGGAAGGTCTACGTCAACCTGCAACTCGATGCGCTCAGTAACCCGGAGCTTCGGGTTCTCCGCGGCGGAGGCGATCACGAGGGACTCAAGCGCCGCGCCTTGGCGAATCTGGAGAAAGCCGGGGTCCGAACGACGATTGTCTCGACTGTAGCCAAGGGCGTGAACGACGGGAACATCGGGGAATGCATCAAGCTGCTTTTCGAAAACGATTTCATTCTTTCTCTGATGTTTCAGCCTGCCGCTTACACCGGGTATGGCGGCTCCCATTTCGCCCCGCACGATCCCCTCGATGTGATCACCATCCCGGACATCGTCCGTTGCTGCGAGGAACAGACGGAAGGGATGCTGAAGAAAAGCGATTTCTATCCGCTCCCCTGCTCCCATCCCTCGTGCTTCGGGCTTACATATCTGCTCAAGACGGATACCGGATATATCCCTTTCCCCCGTTTCATCGATTTTGACAATTACATGGACGCCATATCAAACCGAGGCGCGATCCGTCCCGACGAATCCCTCGAAGACGCCATCGGGGAATCCATCGATTGCCTGTGGTCCGGTAGCGGCCAGGTTCCGGACTCCAACGAGATCCTGCTCACCCTGAAGCGGCTGATCCGTCTGATGTATCCTCCGGACCGGGTTCTCGAGTTGGAGGAGCGAATGCACATTGGAGAAGGTGTGGTAAAGACAATCTTCATTCACGCATTCATGGATGAACACACCTTCGAAGTAGATCGAATCAGGAAATGCTGCACCCACTACGCACTTCCGGATGGGCGTCTGATGCCCGGCTGTGCTTACAACATGTTCTACAGGGACAAAGATCCCCGTTTTGCAGGTCCTGAAGGAAGGGCCGAAACCGGATTGGACCTGTGACCTTTGTCGATATCGTAATCTCGATTAGAGATTTACTGCTGAACTTCTGCGCGCTGTGCGTAGCCAGCTTAACGAGAAACACAACGCATGGATCTGGGAGCAACAATCATAGCCTTGTTCACCGTTCTCGTTGTCAAGGTCATGGTCATGTTCCTGGGCGCGCGGATGGTCCTCAGGCTCTACCGGGCCACTTACGAAGAACCGCCGAAACGGCTGTGGATCCTGCTACCTCAGGAACACGTGCCGGAGATCAAGCTTCTCTGGTGGTCCCTGGTCCTGTTCTTCGTTGGCGAATTCACTTGCGGGATCGAGGTCTACATCCTGCTGCGGTCATCTTCAGTGCTCGCAGCGATGCACTCCGTCGTGTCCGGAACGGGGACCGCGCTGTTTGCCTTGGGCGCGTACATTTACCTCGACCGGAAAATCATCCGCTACGGTGAGCGTGGGTGCGTGGTAAATCGGATCTGCCAGGGATGCACTTTCCGTGAAAAGGAGGGATGCAAGTTCCTCCTCGTGGCTCTGCTCTTTGCGAGTTTTGTCGTTCTCGCCAGCGTATTGCCATTCTTTGTCCCCACCGAGCGGATGGTTGCCAATACGAGACAGTTCATCCTTCCGTTCGAGTCTGTGAACGTTTGGTTTGATACGGTGGTTGATCCCTGGCTGGCGGCCAATTTCGCGTCGTACGATCGATCGGGCATCGCCTATTACCTGCCTTCGAGCATGTTTGTCATCGAGTTTCGGATTCTCCCCGCGATTGCGCTGACACTTGCGCTGGCCGGCATATTTCTTCTGAGGACGCAACGCGAGGTGCTTGGCCTCCGACTGACCGTTTTCGCGTTCGGAATATTGGCTTACACCTACTTGGAAATTCTCCTCTATCCTGCCACGAAGAATGTCTTGATGGGGTCTCTGGGTCACGAGACCGCTGAACTGTGGTTCCTGGTCATCACCGCGGAGTTCCTGCGGCGCAGTTTCAGCCCCACGGATAAGCCGAATTTGGAGACAGCTTCATGACAGAGAACCCGGAGCAGATTCTGGAAGGCAGATGCGCTCTTATCACTGGCGGGTCGAGGGGACTGGGCCGCGCTCTGTGCTGCAAGTTCACCGCGGAGGGGGCGAGGGTTGCCTTCACGTATTTGAATAACGATGACGCAGCCAATGAAACCCGCGCCATGTGCAAAGAAGCTGGAGGAGAGGCCCTGGTCTACAAGGTCCCTGTAACTGACAGGGAAGCGACCGGGAGAATGGTGGAGGACATCGAAGAAAAGTGGGGAGGCATCGATATCCTTGTTAACAACGCCGCCGTGACCCAGGCTCTGCCCATTGCTCTGATGGAGGAAGAGGACTGGGATTACGTCATGGACACAAACGTGAAAGGAGTTTTTCTCACGACGCGGACGGTTCTCCGCGGGATGATTCGGAGCAAAGGTGGTGTCATTCTCAACATCGGTTCCCTCGCCGGTGTGCGAATGATGGAAGCTCCCCTCCATTACTACACCAGCAAGGCGGCCATCAAAGGTCTTACCGAGTGCCTGGCCAAGGAGGTAGCCCGATATGGCATCCGAGTCATCTGCCTGGCCCCCGGGCTGCTCGAGGAGGGAGTGGGACGCAACTTGCCCGACCACCGACTGGCTGACTATCTAAAACACTGCTCCCTTGGCCGAGTCGGCAGGTTCGGAGAGGTGGCGCGTTTTGCCGCCTTTCTAGTCTCCGATGCAAACACCTATATGACCGGCGAAACGGTCATCATCGACGGCGGGGTTTAGGCGCTAATGCCAATGAAAAGCAACCCCTCACAAAGCCTTGGCTGTCTCGTCTTCGGCGGCTCCGGCGCTCTTGGCCGGGTGGTCTGCCATGCCCTCGCAGCTAAAGGAGCTCGAGTCGCCTTCACTTACCACACCGGCGGAGAAGTGGCGAAGGAGTTAGTTAAAGAACTGCCCGGAAGCCAAGCCCTGCAGCTTGATCTCAGATCGGTGACTGAGATCGAAAGTGCCGTTGATGCAGCGGCAGATGAATTCGGTGGCCTGGACGCCTTTGTTCAGTGCGCTGCCGTCGGGGTGACAATGGAATGTTCAGGCCCCACCTCCCATCACCTCATGTCTCAAGTGGACGAAAAGGGCTGGGACATGATGATGGACGTCAATGCCAAAAGCACTTTTTTTGCAGTCCGGCACATTTCAGAAATCATGCGAAGGAATAATGGGGGCAACATCGTTCTGGTTGGCTCCATTGATGGGGTGAAGCCGGTGCCAGCCCCGGTCCACTACGCGGCCTCAAAGGCGGCGCTGCAGGGCATGACGCAGGCCATGTCGAAGGAGCTCGGCGAATTCGGGATTCGTATCAACCTGGTAGCGCCGGGCATCCTCGAGGACGGAATATCGCGGGACCTTCCCGATGATCTTCTCAGCGAGTACATCAAACATTGCGGCCTGAAGAGAGTCGGCCGTCTCTCCGAAGTCGCCAGTATCATTACCTGGCTCGCCCGCGAGAACACCTATGTGACCGGGCAGACCATTCTTGTAGATGGGGCAGTTTGACCATGCGTTATTTTCTGATTGATAAAGTTACCGAGCTGGTCGTTGGTGAAAGGGCCCGGGGGATAAAGAACATCACTCTCAGCGACGAGATCCTGCACGACCACTTCCCGGATTATCCGATCATGCCTGGCGCTCTTATCCTGGAATCGGCCGCACAGCTTTCAGGATTCCTTCTGGAGATGACGTTCAATCAACCAGAAGCCCCACCCCTAAGGGCCCTGCTCGTACAGATCCAGAATGCCAAGTTTTACGAAACCTGTGGGCCGGGAGACCAGTTGGACATCACGGTGAAATTGGACTCAAAGCTGGATGCCGCAGCGCAGGTAAGCGCCGAAGTTCTGAGAGGTGAAACACGGGTCGTTCGAGCCTTGCTGACTTTTGTCATGAAAGACATCCCCTCCGAAAAAATACACGAACAAAGGAAAAGCGTTTACAGGCTATGGACCAGAGATTTCGAGACCCCTGTTACGATTCTTTAGCCATCACCGGGATCGGACATGTGCTGTCGACGCCCTGTGATCCCCGGCCCTGGCTGAAGGTGAAAAAGAATCGCAAGTTCATGGGCGCCCAGGACGACCTCGCGCTGGTTTCCGCTGGGCGCGCGCTTGAATCAGCGGGTCTTTTGGGCGTGTCCCTCGGTGAGAGGGCTGGTCTCTACCTGGCCGTCGGCTACATCCCCTTCGAAGAAGAAGACATCGATAGTCTGCTCGAAGTGTCCGCCGACTCAGAGGGATTCTGCATGGAGCGATTCTCCACAGAAGGCTACGACGCAGTGAATCCGCTGCTCACCTTCAAGTGCCTGTCGAACATGCCGGCCTTCCACATTTCTGCGAACTTCGATATTCAGGGACCCTACTTTGTGACCTATCCCGGGACCGGTCAGTTCTATCTCGCGCTCGAGGAAGCCTGCTCTGCTCTGAAGATGGGCTTGATTGACGTGGCTCTTGTCAGTGGCGTGGCTCACCAGCGAAACTTCCTCGTCAACCACCACTTCAACAGGATCTCTTTCCCTGTGCCATCGGAACGCCTTCTGGATGGCGCCGGGTGTCTGGTCATCGAGTCGAAGAATCACGCGGCCGAACGCAAGGCCCAGATTCGCGGAAGGATGCTGAACTGTGATGTGAGCTACAGTACCTTTCACCCGTTCGAGGATCGTCTTCATCACACTGAACGATTCGAGGGATTGACCGGAGCGGATGGCGAGTTAGGCCCCGCATCATTGCCCGTCGCGCTGAGCCTCGGCAGTCATGGATACATTCACCATGAAGCGGAAACTCGCGATGGCATCGCGGCGTCGAGCGAATGGGAGCTGCTATGAGACGCCGCGTGGTTGTCACAGGCATGGGAGTCGTTTCCCCGATCGGCGACTCGGTCGCAAGCTTCAGTGACAGTCTTCTCGATGGCCGGTCTGGCATTGGCCCCATCACGCTGTTCGACCCGGTCTCGCTCCCAACCAGGGTCGCAGCGGAGGTGCAGTGGGGTCGAGAGATGCTTCGGGATCGCAAGATTACTTTTGCGCAGGTTGCGGCAGAGCAGGCTCTCGACGACGCTGCAGCACGCAAAACGAAGCCAAGGGGCGATGGCGGACTCAGCCTCGGCATTGGCCTCGAGCTCTTTTCCATGGAGGACATGGTCAAATCCCGGGGAAACGCGCCCCGTCCCGCAGCCTCACAGCAAGAGCGGCTTACGTTTATTCAAACGCCATCGGACCTCTGCGTACACCTGATCTCGAAAGAGCATGGTCTTTGCACACCTCCGATCACACACGTCTCAGCATGCGCCGCGGGTACCGACGCGATTGGCTCGGCTTTCCGAATGGTGGCAGACGGACGCCGGGATTGGATGCTCGCAGGCGGAACCGACTCGATGATTAATCCGTTGGGCCTTGGGGGATTCTGCAAATTGAATGCACTAAGCACGAGAAACGACCACCCCGAGAGCGCTTCCAGACCCTTTGACAGGAATCGGGACGGCTTTGTCCTCGGTGAGGGGGCAGCCATGCTGGTCCTCGAGGACCTCGAAGACGCAAAGGCCCGCGGCGCGAACATTCATGCTGAGATCATTGGTTACGGCAATTCCTTTGACGCCCATGGGATCAGCGAGCCGCACCCGGAAGGACGGGGCGCATGCCAAGCCATGAAACGCGCTCTCGATGAAGCAGGCATCCTTCCGGCATCGGTAGACGCGATCAACGCGCATGGAACCTCAACTCCGAAAAACGATCCCGTTGAAACATCCGCCATCAAAGGGGCCTTCGGGGATCGCGCATACAGAATCCCGATCAGTTCGACTAAATCAATGATAGGCCACCTGATTTCCGCGGCAGGCGCGGTCGAAGCAGTCGCCGCCATCGCGTGCATGCAGAAGGGTTTCGTGCACCCCACCATCAATCTTGATGAACCCGACCCCGCCTGCGATCTCGATTACGTTCCGCATGAGGCCAGGCGGATGGACACATCCATCGTGTTATCCAACTCCTTCGGATTCGGCGGGCAGAATTCCTCCATCCTCTTCAGGAAATACGTGAATGCTTGAAGACAAAAAGATCCTCATCACGGGGGCAAGCCGTGGTATCGGAAGAGCCATTGCACTGGCATGTGCCCGGGAAAGGGCTGCCGTGGGTATCAGCTATCGGGACTCAGAAGACCAGGCGAAGTCTCTTCACAAAGAGATCGCCGACCGATATGAAACCCGGGTTAAAACCCGGGGCTACCCGCCTAAGTCCCTTCGGGACACAATTCACTGGCGCTAAACAGTCCCGCGCTTCTCTTTTGATACTTCTCATAAACGAAGACGGAAAGACAGAAATAAATGACGCCAATCCCTGTCAGCGTAATCGCAAACAGGTCGACCGCCCTGTAATCTCTGTTGCTCATGCTCACTTGAACTCTCCATGGACATGACTGCTGTGCCACAAGCCGCTCACTACTTAACTTGAAGCGACCTACGGCCGCAACCTCCATTCAGAATCGGTGGCTTTTTACTTCTCGGTCTTCTCTGAACCATCCGTCATGAACGACTACAACTCCGACAGTCGGAGAGAACTGATAGTCCGTAAGGACCTGATCTCTTGCATCGCGCTTCTGCCAGTGGCGTGCACCATTCTTTGGGCTCAGGATCTGAAAGTCTCGAAGATTCGCCGCCTGCAAGGGCCGCCGCCCTCTGAGGTTCCTGCCGGCTTTGCAGCAACTGCCAGCACACCGATAAACATCGACGGAAAGCTCGATGAAGCGGCCTGGAAGAAAGGCAACTGGATCGACCAGTTCCAGAATTATGTCACCGGCGCGCCTGCCATAGACGGGACTCGGTTCTGCGTCCTCTTTGATGTGGAACAGAACCGCATCTTCCTCGGCGCGGAAATGATGGACAGCTCGATGTCTACTTTCGGAGAGCGGGGAGAAGACCGCGCGAAGCAACCGCGTGACAACTGGCCGGGCGAATGTGCTGAATTTTTCCTGTCTCCCAAATGCGACGGCAATCAGTATTTTCAACTCGCGGTGGGCCCGCGTGGCACGAAGCCTCTCCCGAACGGCAACCTGATTGTCTACGACGCCAACGACACAGAATCCAAAGCATGGGACGGCAAATGGAAAGCTACGGGACAGAAGCTCGCAGATCGCTGGATCCTTGAAATGGAGATCGATGCCGATTCATTGGACGGTGCGACCCTGAAGAACGGGGCAGTGTGGGCGATGAATTTCTGCCGTGGGAATTATTTCTCTCGTGACAGAAAGCTCCCCACGGAATACCAATCATGGGCCCCGGTCCAGAACGGATTTCGTGATGTGCCCCGGTTTGGCCGGCTCATCTTCGGTGAGAAGGCGACTGCAGAACACGCATCGCGGCTGCACCTGCCCTACGAGGTGAAGCTCTACCCGGACCGGGAAAACTATGACGGCCAATTTGAAAATGCGGAAGTCGCTCTCTTTGTGCCGGTAGCGCCACCGAAAGGATCGGAGCTTCAGTTGGAGTTGGCTTCCATCGATGGCGAGCGCGGCTTCACGATGCTGCCCGTTGAAAGTGCAGGATACATCGCCGCGCAGGTGGACATCTCCGGTTTGCCCGAAGGCACATACCAATGGAGCGCGAAGTTGCTGGACCCCGCGGGCAAGACGCTGGCGACAGCAGAGCGTCCCATGATTCGCACTGAGAAGACTGGAATCAGCGAAGTGAAACTGCCGGTTCGCGTACCTTTGAGATTCTTCAGGCTGGGCGGAGCCGACGGCGGGTACAACGGCGCCTTTCCCATTTCGACGGGGCTGCCCCTTTCGCGTGGCCTCGTACGAGATCCTCAGCAGATCACGGTGTTTCATGGCAGAAAAAGAATCTCCAGCCAGAAAACCGTCCGGCAATCCTGGGACAGAGGCAGGAGCATCCGATGGCTTGGGCTGGACTTCATCGCGGAATACGAGAATGGAATCGCTTCCGACTACGTTGCTGTGATCAACAGCAAGCCATCGAGCTCAAGAAACAGAAAGCCATTGCCCGTAACTTCCAGTAATGGCGCCGTTGAAATCACGACCGGCCCCGCTCGCTTCAGATGGACGGCCGCGGGCAAAGGCCTTCCGGATGCGGCCTGGCTCGACGCGGACGGAAACGGAAAGTTTTCAAAGGACGAACAGGTGATCCAGTCCGGCCCAGACGACGGCGCCTATTGGATCGCTACAAGCGTTGACGGTGGACGCTGCGACCTGACGGGCGACCTGAAATTCACCATCGAAGAATCTGGCCCGTTGAAGGCCGTGCTGCGTGTGGACGGATGGTACGAAGGCCGGCGAAAGAAGGAACGAAACTGCCGGGCCACGCTGCGCTTCACTGCTCATGCAGGCCAGGCTTTCCTTCACATGGATCACACTTTCGTCATCACCTTCGATGACAAAAAGGAAAAGATTCGCGGCATCGGCTTGCAGTTGGGAGTGCCGGGCACGAAGACCGGCAGCTTCGCTCATCTCGACGGCTCGCCCGTCACACGCAAGGCCACGAAGAAAGGCTCTTACCTGAACCAGCGCTGGTGGAACGAATTCAAAGTCATGGAAGCCAGTGCAGACCCAAACCGGCCTGACAGCTTGCAGAACGGGACGAAGTCGCTGGGCATGGTCTCGGTCGTGTCGCCGCGGGCCCGCGTCATCATGGCCCTGCGGGATGCCTGGCAGCTCTATCCCAAAGAATTCAGCTTTGATGAAGGTGGCATCAGCGTTCACCCCTGGCCGACCCATCCCGCGGCCTTTTCCGGGTCGTGGGATTACCAGGCACGCCGTGAACTTGATCCCGACAACATCTGGAAGCTCTGGTACGCACACCGGCAATCCTACTACGGCACGAGCCTGGCTTTCCCGCAATCCTACTTTGATCGTATCAAGCAGGAGGTGGAGAAAAATCCGGGCCAGGGGAACGCAGACAGCTACGCCGCCCTCGGGCTGCAGTCGAACGCGCACGGCATCGCCATTCACAACGAAATGCTGCTCGGGCTCGGCGCGCCGGATTCGCCGGTCGAAGATGCGGTCCGGCTCGCGGGCGTGTTTCAGGAAAATCCGCACGGCATCCCTGACCCGCAGTGGATCGGGGCCAGCCGCGCTATCTGGCCGTTCTCGCCAAAGGACACGAAACAATTCCCGCGCCTCGAATCGCTGATGGATACCGCGTGGACCTGGTTCTACGACTCAGTCTGCGAGCGCAACGGGGACTACGGCCTGTTCAACTTTCTCGATGGGCATACGTACAACGGCACGGCTACCGCGACCAAACAGGTCTGGCATCGCGTCTGGCTGAACAATCATTACGACCACGCGTACATGCTCTGGCTGATGTATGCCCGCAGCGGCGAGAAACGCTATTTCCGGATGGCCCGACGGCACGCCCGGCACGTGGCCAACATCGATACCTGTCACGAATACAGCAAGCCCGGACAGTTGCTTCATCAGCACGTGCCGGGCGGTGTGTTCCACTGCAAAGGATTTCATCACTGGGGCGGCTCGGCCGCGCTATGGGATCACATGGTCTGTCCCGATTACCAGTTGCTGAATTACTACCTTACCGGGGACCGCCGATACTGGGACACCTTCAATGAATGGCGGACGAGTCTCACAAAGCTCCACACCCGACCCACTTGGGGCCGCAACGGCGTCTACATGTTGAAAGCCTTCAACGATGCTTACGAAGCCACCGGCGATCCGATCCTGCTCGCGCACCGCTGGGATCAGGCCGACCACACGGTAAAAGTGCCGTTCCGCGAACAGCACGCGATGGCCTTCCAACCGACCGTCTATCCGGAGTATCTGCGCTCGGTGGGCGACTCAGCCATGCTCAAAAGATTCCTGGAATATGTGGACGATCTGATGGCAGGCAAAGCCCAGGGCACCTGGCCGCCCTTCGCATTCTTCACCAGCGCCTGGCAACTGACGGGTAATCGAAAATACATCGAGCACAATGCGAAGTTCATCGCCGAGAAACTCCACAGTTGGCGGGAGCGATATACCAGCATGCACCTGAATGCCACGCCGGGCCTGGTATCCAGTCTGGAGGCGCTCAGAGAGGCGGGGTTCACCGAGGAAGCCATCTTCAAACTGCGGAAGATCGAGAAGTAGGTTTTGAAGCAACCCGCTATTTCGAAGGAATCTCCTGCGACGGCACAAATGTTGGCGACCCCGGGTACACTGCCTCTGGCCGCACCGGCGTAGGAACCTGATGTCGCTCCAGAGATGCATGTTGTGAAGCGGCACCAGGAGAGTCCATCGCATGCTGTCAGGTAAGTGTGATATTTCAACAGGGCGATATTGCCCGAAGCTTGTTCAATATGGATATCTCAGGTCAAATCTGCCTGTACCACTAATGTTATGTGCGCCAGCACGGGAGCCGTTTTGATGAGTCGAAAGGTACTCGAAGTGCGACCCAACGGGCCGGGAGAGGTCGTCAAGTGGAGCTCGTTCCGGCAAGGGCTCTTTGAGTCTATGAGCAACGTTTCCAGGTTCACTCGCCTCACGACCTGTCTGACAGATGCTGTCTCGACCATGTGGAAGATCTGCGTAGAGATGGACCCGTCCTGTGAGAGAGTGGTGCATAAAGCGAATGGCCTTTTCAGCACGTACTTCCGATTAGCTTTTATCGGAACCGATTTTTGCGTTGAAGCTGAACGCTCTCTTGCTTACGGGCTCAACCCTGAACTTTCCTCAAACTATCGCGTTCTTCTGACCGTAACTTCCGAAAGTGCTGAACTTGTCGAGGCGATCATCGAGCGATACGTTCAGCTCGTCCCTGACCCCTTGAGAATTGCAGGAGGCCAGACCGTCCCCAAATAGGCACATAACAAAGCGCTCGACAGAACTTGCACGAATACCGTGACTGGACGTTCAACTCCGCTTTGATTTTTTCTTTAACTTGCTGGTGGGCGGAGCTCGTGCAAGTCTGTCAGCTTAGACGTTATGCCTGACGATCTGAAGAGCTTTCGCTGTATCGGGCTGGGCATGGAGCGTAGGACACCAGTGCTTTTTCTTGCCGTCATCTGTTTGACGCTCCTTGCGATCAGCGTGCCTCTGCATCTGCGCACTAGAGCAGTTGCGCACCGGGCAACCTGTCGTGCCCGGATCATGCAGTGTGCCCTCGCGATCCGTGGCTACGTTGCGCAGTGGGGTGGTTGGTCTCACCCTGATCCCAGCTATTACGTGAAGGAACTGGGGTACAAGCTCACCTCGGAGACAGGATACTTCGGAGAGCCACCACCATGGTACTCGGCAGACGCGCTCAATCCGACGAGGTCGCAGGAACATGCAGCAGGTATCGAGGCGCTGCGGTGTCCTCTCGACTCGGCCCCCGCAATCATCATGAACGGGATACCTTCCTCCTACACTTTCATTCAGAGTTGGCCACGCGCTGGAGTCATGAATCCGGCCCCCCCGAGCGAAGTGCCGCTGCTGATCGAGTTCGGGCGAAGGCATTCCGCCGCGGACAATCCAGAAGTCCGAGGCGGCCACTGCATGTTCCTGGACATGCATGTCGAGATTCGTGCAGACCAGGCTCGGCTTGAAAAGCGTGCTATTGGCAGCAATTAGACGGGCACGTCCCCTGCGGCGCTGTCGAAACTGAAGCCTTAGCTTCGAATTGCCCAATCGCTACCGGCAGAAGGGCAGACCGCGACCGTGAATAATGACTTTGATACCAGACTCCAGAAGTGGGCGCGAGAACAGACAAGCGCATAACCAGAGCGCTCCAGAGAACTGCTTTCTGGCGTCTCAAATTGGAGTCAATCGTTGCTTTGATGTTTACTTTCCTTTTAATCCGCTCGTGGCTGTCCGCAGTCTCTGAGCTTAGACGTTAGATGGCTAGAGAACCCTCACTTAAAGGCGATGGCTCAAGAAGAAGACGATCCCTACT
>Ga0207984_1000966_pt1 | contig 15529 bp, 9 predicted proteins | sample ETNtaG_30_FD_185760 | JGI IMG/M metagenome (GOLD analysis project Ga0207984, IMG submission 185760) | Marine microbial and viral communities from oxygen minimum zone, Eastern Pacific Ocean - ETNP201306PF43B (SPAdes) (version 2) | ecosystem: Environmental > Aquatic > Marine > Oceanic ...
CCGCGACAAAACTCTGAACGAGATATGCCGAAGGATCTGGTCCGGACCGCCGCAAAGAGGTGGATTGCTCAGCGAACTCCGGGTAGAAGGCGCCTTCCTTGCGAACTCAAGGGGTGCCGTCTCCTCGGATCGTGACCGATGAAAACTCTGATTGCCCAAATGATCCCCATGACAGACGGCGTGCGACTGGCTGCGGACGTGTGGCTGCCGGACGGGCCAGGGCCGTTCCCGACTCTCCTGGTGCGTACGCCTTACCACCGTCGACGCATGGTTCCCCTCTACGTGGATCAGGGCTATGCTCTGGTCGTCCAGGACTGCCGGGGGAAATACGATTCCGAGGGCCTGTTCACTCCCCTGGTCGACGAAGCGCGGGACGGACAGGATACCATCGCGTGGATCGCCGAACAGAAATGGTGTAACGGCAGGATCGGAATGTTCGGCGGTAGTTACCTCGGCTTCGTCCAAGTCCCAGCCGCGGCCGGAGGACACGAGGCCCTGCGCTGCATCGTTCCTCAGGTGGCCTCGGCAAGTTTCTTCCGCCACTGGGCACGCTACGACGGTTGCCCCTCCCTCTGCAATGCGATCGGCTGGACTCTCGGCAACACCACTCGGACAAGCACCGACCCCTGGCAATTCAGACTGTCCGACCTCTACTCGGCATCGACCATGGACGAGATGTTCGACATCGCCGGATTTGAATGTGAGACACTCCGAAATTTCTTCGAGCACGACCGATACGATGACTACTGGGCAAGCATCGATCAGTTTCCGATGCACGAGACGATCAAAGTCCCGGCCTATCACATGGGCTCATGGTTCGATCATCACCTCCAGGGACAATGCGAAACTTACGGCAGGATTCGGGACCTCGGAGCAACTGACGCGGCTCGCACGGGCCAGCGCATGCTCGTCGGGCCGTGGGGGCATGCCGCGTACGCCACTCATATAGGCAACGATGGAACCCAGGACCGCCGCTACGGCGATTGGGAATTTCCTGAAGAAGCCTGCGTGAGCGTGCGCACTTTCGAGAAGCGCTTCCTCGATTTCCACATGAAGGATATGGACGACGGTTTCAGCGAGGAGCCGCCCGTCCGCGTCTTCCTGATGGGAGCGAATCGCTGGATGGACCTGGCCGACTGGCCTCCTCCGAACGCGGAAGATCAGACTTGGTTCTTGCGCTCGAAGGGTCACGCGGACACTCGAAGCGGCCCTGGCCGGCTCGACCGCGAAACGCCAGGGCAAGAACCGCCTGACCATTACACCTACGACCCTGAAGATCCGATGCCCACGTGCGGGGGCCCAGTGTTCCAGGGCATCGAAGCCCGCGGCCCCCAGGACCAGCGCCCGCTGTTCGACCGATCTGATTTCGTCTATTACCGGAGCGATCCGCTGCCAAGTCCAACTGCCGTCGTTGGGAACATCGAGCTCGAACTATGGGTGGCCAGCAGCGCACTGGATACGGATTTCATCGCCCGGCTCTGCGTGGTCGAGCCGTCGGGCGCGGTAACGTGCTTCACTTACGGTTCCCTCCGCTGCAAGTACCGAGAAAGCTGGAGCGAACCGAAGCCGCTCGAACCTGATACGCCAACGAAGATTCACATCCAGATGGGCCACACCGCGTATGTGTTTCCGCAGGGGTCGCGCATCGCGCTCTTGATCACGAGTAGCTGCCACCCCCGGATCGTCCCGAACCAAAACACCATGGCCAGACCTTTCTCCGGAGCAGAACCGGAAATCGCCAGGCAGCAGATTCTCCACGATGCGGAGCATCCGTCATTTCTGCATCTGCCCGTGATGGAGGTGTAGGGAACAACCATGAATCTCGATGAAGTCGTCAATACACTCGGTATCGAAGACGGCGCTGAAACTCTCCGTCCGGACTGGGAGCTGAGCCAGCGCCGGATGCCGGAGGGGGAACTTGTCTTCCTGAGTGAGGACTTCATCCGCCGAGTCTGCGAGCAAGTGTTTCTGCCGAAGGAGATCGTGGAGGCCATCCTTCACGCGGCTGACGTGATTCGCCCCAACCCGTCGCTCAACGCTCTCGCCTGGTACTGCCATTACTGCCTGTTCCAGTCAGAGGAGAGGCCGGCATTTGCCAGGCAGTGGCCTGAGCTGACAACCGCGCTGGGCAGAGATGCCGGGCTTTTCAACGTGCTCGTGCTTCTCTCCGGCACCCCGCAGTTGGAGGAGTTCTACCGGAGGCGAAACATCCCGTTTGAAGTGTTCCGCGATACGGTGCTCTATCTGAAGCTGCGGCTGGAGGGCGATGACTGCCGGATGGACTTCGGCGGCCATTGGGGAATCCGGCCGTCCCTCCTCGGCTGGACGAGAGAATACTGGGTTGGCAACGTTCTCCGCGTGGGGCGGCTGACCTATGCTTTCGGCAATTCGCTGGCAAAGCTGCGCGTGTTCCGGCATCGCATAAAAGGCACCGTGGTTGCACTCAGCGAACCGGGCATCCGTTACCGTTTCGATGGCCAGGTGGATGGCGCCGGCGGCGTCAGCGACAGCTCCGGCGCGTGGACGAGTGAGCTGAACAACACGGACACCGAGATCGCCGGCCACCCCATCGACCCGCGGGGCCACGCGATGCCGCAGCAGATATCCCTGGCCAGAAACGAATGGCATCAAGAGCTGGCGCCGGGCGACCCGATCATCGAGCTTCACATGGCATCCGGGTCACCCCTGGCCCATGACGAGTGCGGCGAATCTTTGCGGCAGGCCATGGATTTTTTTCCAAGGCACTTTTCAGACCGGCCGTTCGTGGGCTTCACTTGTTACTCGTGGTTGCTGGATGCCCAATTCGAGACGCTTCTGCCTTCGACGTCGAACCTGGTCCGCTTTCAGAAGGAGGTCTACCTGTTCCCTGTCCGGGGTGGCAACGGGGCAACGTTTGAGGCAGTCTTCGGCCGCAACATGATTGACATCACCAAGGCTCCGCGCGAGACGACCATGCAGCGCGCTTTCGCCCGCCACATCGAAGACGGCGGCCACTTCCGAGACGGCGGATGCTTCCTGCTCCCCAGCGAAGTGAGCGAATGGGGTAGCCAGTTCTACCGGAGTCAAGCAGCCCTGCCTTTTCAGTCTCAACAGGGAACGTGACTGTGAAGCAGGAACCTCCCGAAAGGTGTATTGAGGGATTCATGGATAGTGAGAAAAGTATGATTCTGAGTTCGTTCCTCTTTCCTGCAGCGATTCTGCTGTCAAGTCTTTCGCATGCGGAACCAGTTCGGTCCGCTGGATGGAGAGGCGATGGCTCCGGCCACTACCCCGGCTCACAGCCGCCGGCGAAATGGGCAAAAGACGAGAACATCGTCTGGAACATCAAGATTGACCACGGGTTCTCTTCACCGGTCGCGGCTCGCGGTAAAATCTTTCTCACGGCGGATCCAGACAAGCTGATCTGCATCGACCAGGCCAGTGGCAAAGTTCTGTGGGAGAAAGCGAATGGCGCGGATCAACTGCGAGAGAAACCTGACCCTGAAAAACTTGACCCTCCGACGGATTGTGGTTTCGCGTCACCCAGTCCCTGCACCGATGGGCGCCACGTGTACGGACTTTGGGGAACGGGCATCGTTGCCTGCTATGACCTGGACGGGAAACGGAAGTGGATTCGATTCATCGATATCGAGCCGCTGGAAGATGAGGGCAGATCAGCATCGCCGCTGCTGGCCGGCGACAAGCTCATCGTCCATGTCAGCGATCTCTTCTGCCTCGATGCGAAGACCGGAAAAACCATATGGCAGAAGGATGCCGAACCTGCCTTTGGAACGGCCGCGGTTGTGGATGCAGGTGGGGCGAAGTGTGTGGTCACACCGACGGGCCGTCTCTTCCGATTGAAAGATGGCAAGAAGCTGGGGACCCAACTCGGATCGCTGTCGGTATCGAGCCCCGTGGTGAGCGGAGATGTGATCTACTTTATCGGCGAGACGTCGCGGGCAGTGAGAGTTGGAGTATCGCCTTCAGGCGGGCCTCCTCCAGACCCGGCTAAAGCTGTAACTCCAACGAAGAGCGTTGCCCCAACGAGGCTTTGGGAAACGAAACTCGAAGGCAACCTCTATGCATCGCCTGTTGTCCATGAGGGGCTGATCCATACGGTGTCGAAGGAAGGAACTTACTTCGTCCTTGATGCAGGGACCGGCGCGAAGGTCTTCTCAAAAGAATTGGAGATTGATGCCGAGCTCGCTCCTTCGCTGAATCTTGCCGGCAACAGACTCTTCATCCACGATGACTCTGGAGTTACGTTGATCCTCCAACCCGGGCGAAAGTTCCGCCTCCTGGCGGAGAACGACCTGGGCGACGGCTCGGTGGCTACGCCGACGTTTGTTGGTGACCGCATCTTCATTCGCGGTGAAGGTAAGCTCTGGTGTGTTGGTCCCGTCCGCGGTAAGCCACTCAGGACGGTTGGTGAAACCAGGACCGCTGCCGAACCTGCAAAGGAGACCGAGACAGAAGAACTGTTTGGAGATGAACACACCGAGCGCAGCAGGATCATCGGTTTCCGTGGAGACTGGACCGGCCGATTTCCCGATGCCTCACCTCCTCTCCAGTGGGAGAAAATAAGTAATTTGATGAAGAACCTGCGCTGCAGTGCGGCGAAGCCGACGAACGCAAAGGCTGGCGGCTCTCCCGCCAAATGGGGAGCGGTTACGGAATGGCTGTTACTCGGCCCTTTCCTTGATGAAGAAGACAAAGGCATGGAGCACGCCTTCTTCGATGAGTTGTCACTCCAGCCTGATGCCGGTGAAGAAACGGGCGGCGCAACCTGGAAAGCCGTCAAAGTGAAGACGAACATCGCTGACTTCTCGGCCCGGCTCGCCGCAGAGACCGGGGTCGCGTACGCGCACACTTACATTTTGTCTGAAGCCGGCGGCAAGGCCGGGTTCGGCTTCAAGGCTCGCAAGAATCTGAAGGTCTGGCTCAACCGCGAGCCAAGAGACATGAAATACAAGAGCGCGTCAGTCGTTCTGAAGGCCGGGTGGAATCGCCTGTTGTGCAAGTTCGATTGGGCGCCGAAGAAAAAATCTATCCACGCCTTTCTGTGGAACCTGGGAGTCTCAGTCAGGGCCCTTCCGCCTTACGAAACAGAAACTACCAACATTCTCTGGCAGGCTCGGCTTCCCTTCTGGAGTTCGAGCAGCCCGGTCATCATCGGCGACCGGATCTATCTCCTCTCCGAGCCGGACGACCTGGTCTGCCTGAACAAGACCGACGGCAAAATCCTCTGGATTCGCACCAATAACTACTTCGATTCTTTGTCCGAGGCGGAGCAGGCAAAACCAGGGCTCACAGAGATCAGGAAGAAGGCATCACGCCTCCAGGAGATCAACGATTCGTTCACTGAAATGTGGCCATCCACAGCGAATCTGAAAGAGAAGGCCACTCTCCAACGCGAAATCCGAGATTCCATGGTCAAGCTGGACAAGGACAAATACGACCACAAATGGGGAGAATTCCACGGAACGGTGATTGGCACTCCCTGCTCCGACGGCGAAGCCGTTTACGTCTGGAACTCGAGCGGCGTCGCCGTGCGTTACGACCTCGAAGGTAATCGCCAATGGGTCTCTCAGATTAGCAGCATGACCAAGCACCACGGTTATCCGTCGTCACCGCTTCTTATTGGCGGCAAATTCGTGGTCTTCCTGAAAGACCTGGTCGCCTTCGATGCCGATACCGGTCAGGTGGCCTGGCGCAATGAGGTGCTCAAGGACGACCGGCTTTACGGCGATCATTTCTTTGAGTCCCCAGCCCCCGTAGAGATCGGAGGAAAGCCGTTCATTTATGTGCACCGGAAGTTGATCCAGGCATGGGACGGCAAAACAGTCTGGCAGCAGAATCGCCTGGATAAAGGCAACGTCCCGACAGCCATTGTGGGCGGCGGCAATCTGATCCACTTCAATTCCGTCGGACGATTCTTCAAAGCAAAGGTGCCGACTTCATCGAAAGAACCCGCTCTTACGGATGAAGGGAAGCTGAACCTGTTCACAGACATCAAGACGAACGCGCGTGACAACCTTATCGCCTCTCCGCTCTACCACGAAGGTCTGACCTACGTGGTCAATTACGACGGCGTTCTTTTTGTGATCGATACGGAGAAGCAGGAGGTCATTTACACGCAGGATCTGGCTCTCGATCTGGAGAGGAGAAATCGGCTGCACGTCTATGGAACGGTCTACGCCAACCCAATCCTCACCAGGGACGCCATCATCGTCATCGGCATGACCGGGACCATGGTTGCCTTCATGCCCGGCCGCGAATATCGAGAGCTTGGACGGAATAAGATCGAGCAAGTGTCCCGCCATTGGGGCATGCCCGAAGGCTTCTCCGCCTCACCCGTCGCCGAGGGGAACCGCCTCTACATCCGAGGGGACGAGTATCTCTACTGCATTGGGAAGGAATAGAGTCTGCCTCCGTCAGTTCTCCGCGCCATGCGGAGACAATTGTGGTGGCGGATTCTCGCCACCGGATTTCTGCGGCGAGACGCCGCAGCTACGATCGCGGGGTCGACCAGGCGACATCACTCAAACTTCACGATACCGAATCGTTTCGTTTCGTGGAAGCTGCTGTAGGTGGGTGACCAGCAGGAGAATGCCTTTGTACTGGATTGTCCTTTTCGATGCCGATTCCGGCACAGATTCAGTCCCCACTCTTCGCCCTTTTCGATTTTTGCTCCCGGCTTCAGCGACCCGAACGGGATATTGAAGTCGATCATCCAGTGGTCCTTCGCTTCCCTGACAGTAACTCTGGCTCCACTCTTGAAATTCTTATCCGGCGGCTCGGGTCTGTTCCATTTCGCCTGCCAGAGGGCCCCATTAATATTCCCTGCCAACTGGATGTAACGCCCGGACCGTGACTTGCCCACGTCGACGAAAATCTCCACGGAATCATCCCCAAAAATATTGGAGACCTCGCCGGGAATCTCACTGGGCTTGACTTTACGATTGATCGTTTCCCGCTGTTGTTCGTGACACTTGACCCGGACGTAAAGATTGGTGTCGTCATAGTCGAACCAAGCCTCCGTCTTTATCGGCGTTGGTTCCCCGTCGATACGGACGAACTGTTCCACACGATGCCGTCCCTGCTGAAACGGCGCCTCATCCTTCCCGAGCTTCGTGAGGCCCATACGCTTCCGGTTTTTCAGGAATCCATCGTGCTTCAAACAGTTCTTTTCCATCATTCCGTACACTGCTTCGCGCATGAGACGGACCCTGGTCTGGTATGGCTCTTCTGCCGCCAATTCGGACGCCGCCTGGATGTGTGTCTCGAACTGCTTCAGGATGGCCGGTGGGCAGACGGTCTCCCAGTCGGCCATGATCTGATCCGCAGTTAGGTTCCAGTGCTTCGGATTGGCAAATCTCACTTCAGCGAGGGTGAAGAACTTCTTCATGGGTTCGGCCGCGGAGCCATAGAAGTTCCTGCAGTAATCCTCGAACAGATCTGCCGCCTTGATGTCCTCGTTCCGATCCTGGCTCAATAATTTCAGGAAGACGTATAGGTTCAGATGGTCTTCTGCGATGTTCGGGATGCAGCTTCGCATGCTGTTGAGCTCATTGAAGACTCCCTTCACACCAATGGACCTAAGGAACCGCATGTCGTCCTCGATCTCATTCAGGAAGATCCCCGGAAAAAATACCTGCCGGCCGTTCATCTGGATGTGGTCGAAATACTCCCAGACGTAAAGCCGCTTGACTCGCTTCGCCCATTCGCCGAGCCATTTTCTGTAGAACGTTTTGTATTCGGGATTCTTGAAGTTATCGATCAGGACACGACAGAACGTGCAGGCAACGTTGTCGCTCAACTCGAAAGAAGGCGGCATCGTGTACTCGGCGTAGGCGCAGCAACTCGTCCACATCCCGGGCAGCTCTGTCTTCAGCCTTCTCGCGACCCGGTCGACCAGGCCCCACATGTAATCGCTGGCCCCGTCTCGCCAGAACGAAAGACTTTGCTCACTGTTCTTCTTGAGCGTTTCTCGACAGGTTTCGCCCCTGCACCATTGGCCGCTGTAATCGTGCGCCATGACCATGAAGTACTGGCCTCTCGCTCTCTCGTGATTGCTCTTCCCCGCGACGTAGTCCTTGGCATCCTGGACGACTAGGTCCAGGAACTTATCGCTGGTGAGGCACAACTGCTTTACTTCGTCGCCGTACCCTTTGGCCTTGATCTGATTCCACACTTCAGGCCGGTCTTTGAAACGCGCCTTGAACCACTCACCAATGAGCGAATGGTTCGCGGAATAGGCTTCGGTTCCGACCACTTTCATCCGCATCATGAAGAGGTTGATCGCTCGCCACCCGCGCTGCCCGTACTTCTGGGGATAGCTGATGTCCGGCTTCCCGGAGCCGATGAAATTGAAGTAGTCCCGGAAATTCTGAGGACCATACCAGCGGTAATCTGACCACGGCCGCAGACGGAGGTCGGCGTTGGCCACGGCAATCGTCTCCTTTTCCTTTTTTGGGTAGACCTCGCCCAGCTCACCCGGAATGAACCACCGCACGCCGCAAAACCGTTGGAGATATTCATCCACGGCATACACGCTGCCAATCTTCTTGCATGGCTCCGGTTTCTTCTTCCACTCGTGGTAAATATTGAACTCAGGCCAGAGACCGGTGCCTTCGTAATCGATGATCCCGAATTCCTGCTCATCGTGGCCCATCAGAACGAGGATGTTGCCGTAACAGCGGATCAGATATTCCTGCTCCTCAAAATCTTCGTTCTTCAGTCCGAGGGCCCTGGTGAGCTTGCTTTCGCCCACCAGAATCTTGTGCCCGCCGAACGGGTGTGCGCTATCGGACGTGATGGGAATCTTCGCTCCGGTAATCTTCTCGATGTAGTGCTGCAGTTCTCTGGCAGCTATCTGAGCCGAACGCGTCGGATCGGCGGCCAGAATGATCCTCGCGATTGGTTTTCCTTTCGAAGCCAGAACGCACGTCCCTTTGCCCGGCTCGACTTTCAGCTCCACTCGCCGGTCATTGTAGATATAGCCCGGCTTTCCATAATTTTCCGCCTCCCACACAAAGCGGATCTCTTCCGCGTTGGCCGACACTGACAGTAGAGCGAAAGCCAGAAGAGCAAGTCGTTCCGCAAAGCACATCATTTCTGCCTCTCAGAGTTGTACCAGGCGATATCTCGGGACCTGATGTCGCCTGCCATAATGAAAACAATATCAGGGAATCGCATTTCCATTTCTCAGAATGGGGACGCCTCTCATCGTGCCCATCACGCTGATCAGACCTCCAACTCCAAGCCGTCATATCCAACAGTGATGTTGTGCGGCTCGGCGAGCTCCACACGTTCTGAGTGGAGGAGAAGGCCGTTGTCTCCCATGTGAACCGTAATGTAGGGCGTATCGCAATGAATGACATTCATATCCAGGAGTCTTTCCCGCATCATCCGCAGCGTGTGGAAGTTGCAGTGGCTGTTGTATCGGATCGCGTCAGAGCCGCCGAACTGGGTGCATTCCATGAAGACAGCGTCCAGTTTCAGGTCCTGCAGTGCTTCCCAGGTTTCGTCCTCGTAAAAGCCGGTGTCCCAGGCCAGCAGTACTGATTTGCCTGCATGCCGGATCACGTAATGCAGCGTACCGGGCGCGTGATTGCCTTTGAGTGAGAATACCTCCAGCTCGCCGACCGAAAACGTCTGAAAGGGCTCGACCTGATGGTAACGCAGTCTCAGATCATCCAGGTTCAGGTTCCTGGAATCGAAACGGCCCCCGGTTTCGGCACTGCCGTAAATGTTCAGCCAGGGCATCTCCGCCCGGTCGCTCATGGCCCTCCCCCGATGGGTCAAATAGAGGAGATCGAAGTGATCTTCGTGGTAATGCGTTAACAGGAGGTGCTCCAGGAGATTCATATTAAACCGGTGAACCATCATGTGGTGACCCGTATCAGGGGGCAGGTCGATGCGATACTTTGGCTCGGGGGAGTTGTCGCCATCCACAAAGAGGTTCATCCCGGTCCGCGTTCGAAGGTCAGGGCCGCCCTGTTCCATGGCGTGAAGGCAGACGCGGCATCGGCAGAATGTGCGAGGAACTGGCTTGCCGGCCGCAGAGCCGAGGAGATGGAATCGCATAGGAAGAGAATTTCGGTGGGGAGAAGCCTGGGGGTGAGCTCCATCTGCCATCAAATGCAAATGCAGATGAAGGCCCTACCCCAGTGTGTTGCTGCATGAGGATTACCGGCGCAGCCCATGCTGTCAAAACGCTGCTGTCCGGTGTGGAGAATCAGGATTTTCGGATGTCGGCCAAGTACTGTCGCCGTGTTTCAGTTCCTCAATGATCTTCGAGCAGGCCACGAAGGTATTTGGCCGCGAGTTCGATGGCTTCGATATCGCTGCAGTTGTTTTCCCGGTCCTCAAAGACGATGGACATATTTCCGTTGAAGTTCACTTTCCTCAGGATTGCCATTATCCGTTCGTAGTCGATGTATTCCTCCCGCCCGCTGTGGATCTTGTAGATTTTAGCACGCACGTAAGTGGCGTAAGGCGCTGTCTGCTCCATGAATTCGTAGATGTCCTCCTCTGGAGTCGATTCTCCGGCCCGGTATCCCGGCGAACCCCGCCACTGGCCCGTGTCCAGGATGAAGGTGAGGTTCTCGCGATTCACGTCACGAATAAGTCGCAGGATGTCGTCGCCTGTGGGCGCCACCGCCGGCGCATGGTTATGCAGGCCGATCAGCACGCCTTTGCCCATGGCGTAATCGGCCACCTCTTGGAAGCTGTGGATCATCTTCTGCCACAAGGCATCACGGTCTGGTGTTTCATCGGGTAGACCTCCGCCAAAGTGTCGGATCATGGGCGCGCCCATGAACGCGGCTTGGTCAATGCCCTCTTTGACCTCAATGATGCGCTTCTGGAGTTCGTCTTCCGGCAGGGGCACGCCCACGACACGTCCATCCGGACCTTCTTCCACACCGACGAAGCCGCGGCCAACACCGATGAACCCGATCGGTAGACCGTAATGCTGGCACTGGAGCTTAATTCGGCGCAGGTAAGCTGTTTCAGTGGAGCGGAAGCCGCGGTTGGGCTGCAGGTCTACGATGTCGAGCCGCAGATCGTAGATCATGCGGGTCACCTTTTCGACGTCTTCCCAGTTGCGCGGATCATCCTTGTAATCTGGGAAAGGCATCGGCCTGGCCACGGGCAACATGGCATTGCATCCGAGTTTGATCATATCTGTCCTCACTCCTGCGATTACATCTTCTTGATGTAGAAGATCTCTTTGGGCATCTCGCGACGCGGAACTTCCTGAGCTTCAAGCTACGATTCTTCGCCTGTCCCTGCCGAAAATCTCGTCTTCGCTGATATTATGGGATTTACGCGTGGCTACATCTGGGCAAGAATCCAACAGAAGTAAAGATATCAGGATGAGATATGAGTGGCTTGAAGATTCTCCTTGTCTTATCTGGAAACTGAAACCATGAACAAAACGAAATCGCTCGGGCTTATCGCTGACCGATATCACGAAGCCGACTACATCAAGAAGGGCTTGTCCCCAGCCTTTAATGCTGCAGGACTGGAGATAGCGTTTTCTGAAGATGGGCAGAAAATATCTGCAGCAAGCCTCCGGGAAACCGACCTGCTGGTAATTTTTCGGGATGGAAATGGCTTTGACCAGCCCGAGCATTGGATCACCCCTCAACAGGAACAGGCCATTGCAGATTTCGTGGGTGATGGAGGCGCTTTTCTGCCCCTGCACAACGCTCTCGCACTCTATCCTAAAGACGGCCCCTACCGCGAAGTCACGGCTGGTCACTTTATTCGCCATCCGGCCGTCAGGGAGTTCAAGGTCCGTGTCACCAATCAGGAGCATCCGGTCACCGCACGTGTCAACGATTACACGACCCAGGATGAGCAGCACTTCATTGAATGCGACGAGGATCGGGTGACGATTCTGCTGCACAGTGACGACCCGGAAGAAGGCTCATCGGTTGCAGGCTATGCCTATGAATTCGGCAAGGGGCGAGTCTGTTGGCTCGCCCAGGGCCACACCATCGAAGGGCTGCTGCAACCCGAGTATCAGATCATGCTGAGCAATGCGATTCGATGGTGTCTGCGACAAACTTAGAGGAATTTGCCCTGAGAGGACTGCCGGGTTTCGGTCGATGATGATTCGGGGCGTGCTTTGGACCTGGATGCTGGTTCGGGTCGATACCGATCAATGACACTATGGCATCGGCGAAGCTCCTTCCCATTGGCGTGCGCATATTCTTAAACGCATCGGGGGAATGATGGCAGGCGATGTCAAGGGGGACGCAGACAGTTCGCACACTCGATTAGAATATAATTTTCTGTTGCTTCCGAAGGCCGCCTCAGGTATTTAGGTTTCTCCCTCCATTAACTGAATCGTAGAGCATCAGACCGCTTGGGCCGCCATCTAACTCGCTATTCCATGTGCGTGCGGTCAGAAGTCTTTTCTTAGGTGGGCCGATACCGGAAGAGAAGTGCGGATGCATTCAGCAGCTTGGGAAGCGCTCTTCGACCGATTGCGTCTTCAACTCAGGGGCCGACTGAACCGATCAGGCCGGCCGGCACGGCGAAGTCCTTTTACTGGAGAATCCTCCATGACTCCCCTCGTCCGTCGTTTCACAGGGCCGATATTTGTTCTGGTATTGATTGTGAGCAGTCACTCACCCATGGCGGAAACGCCAGTGCTGTCGGGAGAGACACTTGAAGAGGAGCTGAAGTGGTTGAGGGCCGAATTGAATGTTGAGGTTACTTCCATATTCAAGAAACCACAGAGGCTGTTTACGGCCCCAGCCGCTGTTTTTGTTTTGACCCGCGAAGAAATCCGCAGGTCTGCGGCCACAAACATCCCGGACCTGCTGAGGCTGGTGCCAGGGATGCATGTAGCCAATGTCACTTCAAGTTTACGAGCCATTGCCTCCAGGGGATTCAACGACCGCCTTACCGATAAACTCCTGGTACTGATCGATGGTCGTCCGGTATATCGGGCCACCTTCTCCGGTGTTTCATGGGAAGTTGAAAACTACCCACTCGAGGATATCGAACGAATCGAAGTGATTCGCGGTCCCGGCAGTACCGTCTGGGGAGCAAACGCTGTGAATGGCGTCATCAATATTTTGACGCGTGATTCTGCAAAGACTGTCGGGGGATACCTGAAGGGAGCGATCGGCACCGAACAGGAGGTGGCAGGCACACTCAGTTATTCATTCGATCTGAATGAGAACACTTCGCTGCGTCTATTCGGAAACGGCTCTCAAAACGATTCAATGGCCCTCAGCCAAAACGCGCAGGGCATCGACGATTGGTACTTTGCTCAAGGCGGGTTCCGTATGGATACCGACTTTGACGAAAGCAGGTTTTCCTTGCAGGGCCAATACGCTGATTCTGATACCGGGACATTGACTGACATCATCGATCCCGGCTTCCCACCCACTTTCTTCAGGGCTTCGGACGATGATATACAGTTCAGCCTTGGACATCTCATGGGGAGATATGACTACTCTTTTGATGAAGACCATGACCTGACGTTTCAACTGTTTTATGACTATTTTGATCTTCGGACAGAGAACATCACCAGATTCCGAATACATACTGTGGATACCGAGTTTCAGCACCGGTCCCCTTTGGGTGACAGGCAGGAGGTCATCTTTGGAATTGGATATCGATATTACCCGATCACTTCAGGATCGAATGCTGCCCCGGCATTCCAGATCACCGATGCGGAACGACATGATCAGCTATTCAGCTTTTTCGTTCAGGACGAAATCAAGGTTGTCGAAGACACGCTTCACCTGACCGTTGGTACGAAAGTCGAGTATCAGGACATCATTGACTCCTGGGAATTCATGCCCCAGGCCCGTCTGGCGTGGATGCCCGATGAAACACAGACCTATTGGGCCTCGATCTCACGAGCGGTCCGGTCGCCCTCCTTTATCAATGTTGGTATTGACGGGATTTTGCCCTCGAAACCACTGGAACCGGATCCGCGGTTGCCGGCGCCCCTCAATGCGCTCAATACGTTTTTCAGACGGGAAATTTCCGTTAACAAACCCAAAGCGGAAGATGTACTCGGCATCGAGCTTGGCCTACGCATCCAGCCCAGCGAAGACACCTCGCTGGACCTCGCCGCATTCTTAACGAGTTTGATGACCTCTTCGCTCTACGACTTGACCTTGACCCGGCGCTTGTTCAGGTGCCGACCAGCCCGGTCCCTTTCATTTCGATTCCATTCGTTGAGAACAATGACATGGAAGGCGAAAGCTACGGCTTCGAAATCGCCGGCCATTGGGAAGTATCCGATGCCTGGCGCATGACCGGCTGGTACGCTCTCCAAAGTGACAACACCAACGCAACATCCACCTTCATCTCTGTGCCAAGCGAAGGCTCCGCGCCACGGCATATGGTGACCGTGAGATCAGCGTTCGACATTCTTACGGATTGGGAGTTTGACGTCATTTTTCGCTATGCTGACCGTGTGGAATCCACAGACGCGAGCAGCTATCTGACATTTGATCTGCGGCTCGGGTGGAGACCATCCGAAGATCTTTCAATAGTGCTCATTGGCCGCAATCTGGTTGAAGCCAGGCACCAGGAGTTCGGCACCAGTGCCATCCTCAGCCAGCAGACCTCGCTTGTCGAAAGAGCGGGCATCCTGGAGATCGTCTATCGCTTCTGACCTGGAAGTTCGAGGGACACCACCCGAATCTCGCTACGCGGCGGAACGAAGATTTACCGATCCGTTCGGCTGAACACTGTGCTTCGAGAATCCGACGCAGCATCAGCAATGAGGCATCGTTGCCCGCTTGATTCACATGATGGCTTCAGCCAGCTACGATTCTCGCATTGTCCTTACTTCGGCCATCAGCGAGCTTTCGTATGCCACATATCATTCCCGCATTGTTGCTTTTTCTGTGCCTTCCAAACTTTCATGCTGAATCCCTGAAGGGAAGCCGGCCGAACATCGTCTTTCTGCTCACCGATGACCAGGGCTATGGGGACATGAGCTGCCATGGCAGCCCGGACGTAAAGACGCCGTTCCTCGATCAGCTTCACGCGGAAGGAACGCGATTCACCGACTTTCAAGTAAGCCCCACATGCTCGCCGACGCGCTCGGCTTTGATGACGGGCCGGTATCCTTTCAGGAATGGCGTCACCCATACGATTCTTGAGCGGGAGCGCCTTACTCTGAAAGCAACGACCATCGCTCAGGTCTTGAAGACGGCCGGTTACACGACCGGGGTATTCGGCAAGTGGCATCTGGGTGACCAGCCCGATTACCAGCCGGACAAGCGCGGGTTCGACGAGGTCTACATCCACGGCGCCGGCGGAATCGGTCAGCGCTACAACAGCAGTTGCGCGGACGCGCCCGGCAACAGCTACTTCGGGCCGTGGGTGCTGCATAACCGAGTCTTCGAAAAGACGGAAGAATTCTGCACGAATGTGTTCTTCGACGGCGCGATGAAATGGATCGAGGCCAACAAGGAAAAACCGTTCTTCGCCTACATGCCCACGAATGCGCCGCACGGGCCGTTCGTTGCGCCGCCCGAATACACAAAGCCTTTTCTCGATG
>Ga0207984_1000967_pt1 | contig 15527 bp, 15 predicted proteins | sample ETNtaG_30_FD_185760 | JGI IMG/M metagenome (GOLD analysis project Ga0207984, IMG submission 185760) | Marine microbial and viral communities from oxygen minimum zone, Eastern Pacific Ocean - ETNP201306PF43B (SPAdes) (version 2) | ecosystem: Environmental > Aquatic > Marine > Oceanic ...
TCGTGAGAGACGGTTAAAATTACAACCTCGTTGATGGGGAGGTAAAGAAGATGCAAAGCAAAATCAATTCTGTTAATAAACAACCGCCACAAGCGCTTCCTATTCATCGGAATCAGCGTAACAATGATCCCACTGCCGACACGACGGTTTTTGATCACTTGAACCTGAGCGAAAGCTCAAATAGTGTTCGACCTGAAGAAGTGCAGGTGTCGCCTAAGCCAGAACAGGAACAGGCCGAAGCCAGTGATCCTTTAGGATTGTTCTCTGCACGGGAAAATATCGAAATCGCTGTGGAACAGTTGAATCAGATCAGCGCTATACTAGACGAAAGATACAGTTTCGAGGTGATGGAGGATATAGATCAATTGGTGGTTAGGGTTTCTGACTTGGATGGAGAACTCATCCACCAGATGCCGCCCGAACGTGCGGTCAACCTGACGCAAAACATCAACCAATTGATGGGGATTTTTCTAGATGAAAATGCTTAGTAAGGACTGAAAACAGCTACGCATTGGCACTAATTGTGCTAATTCACCAGAATGCTATTAGGTTTGGGAGTTTAATATTAAAGTAGGAGAGTTTTGAGATGTCGGATATTTCTTTCACCGGATTAGGATCCGGAATCGATACTGCGTCAATGATTGATGCCTTGATGAGTGTCGAAAAGCGGCCGGTCGAACGGTTGGAAACGAAACAGAATCTTGTCCTGCAGAAGAAGAAAGCTTTTCAATCTTTCAACACATTGATTAGTGGATTGCAGACCAGTTCGCAAAGACTGGCGAAGTCTGAGACTTTCCAAACTTTCCAAGCTAGTATGGAACCTAACAAGACGCTTGGTGCTAGCATTGATCGGGGTGCTTCGGCTGGTAGTTACACTATCGAAGTTCTGCAGACGGCAACAGCCGAACAATTGTCTTCCAGTGCTTTTAGTGATAGGCTAGATCAGCTTAATCTATCAGGCAACCTGCTTGTTAATGGTGTTGGAATCGAAATTAAAGCAGAGGACTCCCTACTTGATATCAACAGCAAGATTAACAAATCTCAATCTGGAGTGTCAGCTTCAGTGGTTTCTGTCTCCTCAGATGATCATCGATTGCTGATCACTTCCAACAAAACTGGTGCTGCTGGGATAAATCTGATTGAGGCTGGATCAGATAATCTGTTAAATCAGCTTGGGTTTACCAATGGTACTACATCTAGTAAACATGCTATCAGTGGCGGTCTTGAAAGTGATACCTTTGCTAGTCGGACGAGTTTCATTAGCAATAATCTGAACTTGAGCGGAACCCAGAATGGTACGGTCCAAATTGGAAGTGCTAGTGTGTCCATTGATTTGGCTACCCAGTCGTTGAGCGACATCAGTGAAGCAATTAACACTGCCAATATTGCGGGTGTCACTGCTTCGGTGCAAGAGGTCGAGGTGGACGGTCAGACAACATACAAATTGCAGATTAACGGTACCCAGTCGCTTGTTGATGATAATAATGTTTTGCAGAAGCTAGGGTTACTGGAAGCTAATAAGGATCCCAGCCAGGTTCTGCAGACTGGTCGGGATTCTCAGTTCAAGGTGAACAATATCGATATCACGAGAAGTTCAAATACAGTTTCTGATGTTATTAACGGTGTAACTTTGAACCTAAAGAGTCCTAACGCTTCTACGGAAGAAGCTCCTGTCCAACTTCGGATTGAAGAGAATTTGGATTTGGTGAAGAGTTCGGTCTCAGATTTTGTCGAGAAGTATAATACGGTAAGAGGATTCATTAGTGCACAGTTTACCTACGATGCAGAAACTCAGGCTAGCGGCCTACTATTTGGAGATTCGTCACTCCGATCTGTTCAGACACAGATACAACGAGTCTTAAGCGGTGTCATCTCTGGATTGGAAGGCAACTTTGATACTCTGGTCAGTATTGGTATTACAACAGACCGGGGGGGATTACTTACGGTAGACAATACTAAGTTGAACCAAGCCTTGGAATCCGACGTTGATCAGGTGGCAGAAATTTTCTTGGGCAAAGGTCGTAGTACTGACAACAATATTCGGTTCGTCAACTTTACTGAGGAAACCAAAGCTGGTTCCTATAATGTCAACCTGACTGCCGCCGCTGAGCAGGCGACCGTTAGCGGTAATGGTATCATCAACAGCAGTAGTGGTATCAATGCCGATGAGATTCTGTCCTTTACCGATTTGGGATCAAATCGGACAGCTGAAGTTCTCTTGTCGGCTGGTGATCAGATTGATGAAATTGTGAGTAAAATTAACTCAGAACTGCGTAGCAGGATCTCAGAGGTTCATACCAGTGATGTTGGAAATGTTGCTACTAGTGGCAGTGTGATCACTAGAGACACTACTTTTGGAGATATTGCCGGTGCGAATGTACAGACTGGAGACACGATCAAAATCAGTGGCACATCGCATGATGGCCGTTTAGTATCGACAACATATACCATTACTGCTACAAACACAATCGATGATTTCCTGAGTACAATCGAGAATTTACACAACAATGAAGTTTCTGTGGCCATCGATTCTGCTGGGAAATTAGTGGTTACTGATCAGGCAGCGGGAGATAGTGATTTGGCTATCAGTATCGAGGCCAGAAACGAAGGGAATGGCTCACTCGGCTTTGGGACTCTTACCGCTTCAACCGTGGGACGAAGTCAGTTGTATGTCAATGCCTCGAATGATGGAGGGCAACTAAAACTAACCCATGAAAACTATGGATCCGACTACGGGTTTCGTGTATTGTCCAATCGCTCAATTGGTGGTAGTACCGGTATAGGTACAATATCAGTTGAGGATTTCGGCGTGGATGTTGCTGGAACTATCGATGGTGAGACGGCAACAGGAGATGGACGCTACTTGACTGGTGATGAAGGTAACACCAATACGGGGGGGTTGCGTGTCCAGGCAAGTCTAACTGTGGCAGAGCTTACGACTCAAGGAGCTGCGCAGGGTACCATTCGTACCACTTTTGGTTTTGCCGAGCAGATTGACCGATTGATGGATTCATTTCTAGATAGCGTCAATGGTAGCTTGACTAGAAGAGTAAAGAGCTTGACCAATGAGGATAAAAGCATACAAAGTCAGATGGACAGAATTGAGCTTCGCCTTGAACAAGTGGAGTTTAGATATAAAAACATGTTCTTAGCGATGGAGCGTGCTATCAGTCAGTTCAACTCGCAGGGTTCATTTCTTTCTAATCAGCTAAGCATCATGAATAATAGCCAATGGGGACAAAACAGCTAAACTAAGGGAGATATCAGATGCAAAACTCAACCTATGGGAAATATCAGAAGATGCAGGTGGAGACCGCAGATAAGGGTGCGCTTTTACTGATGCTGTATGATGGACTTATTCTGGCCTTGAAGAAGATGCAAAATGTTCTTGGGGCTGAAACTGTTGATCAAGGGACTCTAGCTGAAGAAGCTTTCAGAGCCCGAGGTATTCTTTACGAACTAATGGGAGCGCTAGACGATAAGCATAATAAAGAACTTACCAGCAACCTGTACAGTTTGTATGAATATTTTCTGCATCAAGTTGGTGAGACAATCACCCAGAGTGATCCGAAATTATTGGACGATGTGATCCAGCAATTACAAGAACTTCGTGAGGCTTGGGCTACAGCTGTGCAAGACAACCGGGCGGAAAAAACTTACGGTACAGACAAAGCGACAGCTTCAACGGGCGAACCGTCCAAGCGTTCTGAAAAGACAATTACAGCTTAGTCCTCTCAGTGTTAGTTGATATGATTACTGACCTAGATCAACTACAAGGGACGCTATCCAGAAAACTGAATCTTTATCAGCAATGTAACGAATTGACGCAGAAAGTTGCTGATGTCATTGAAACAGAGGATGGAGTTCTGATAATAAAGTTACTGAAGCAGCGTGATGCGCTATTCCACAAGATCCGACAGGTAGATGCCCAAATTGCCGCGAGGCCGGATCTAGAAGAAAAACTTCATCTGGTGGCGGAGAAAGTTCCGGAAATTGACTCTGTCCTGAACCAAATTCGAGATGAAATCATTTTGATTTTGCAAAAGGATAACCAATTATTGAATCAAGCGGAAGTTGAGAAAAAAAAGGCTTTGAAAGGTCTGACCCAAATGCGCAGCAAAAAGCAAATTGCTCATATTTATGGTCAGCTCAGTCCACAACCATCGAATTTTATTGATGAAGATCAATAATTTTCTCTTTCCCTGATTAGTTCCCTTTATTATTGCTAGTTGTTTATGAATGGATTTCTATCTGTGTTAGAATCTTTAGGCGATAGAGTTTTTTTGCTTGATTTTTCGCCTGATTTTGTTTGATTGATATAGTTAAGGTCTAACCGCGCTTCTGATGCCTGAAAAACTTGATCCTGATTTGTTACAATTTTTTGCTGAGGCATTCGACTCTTTTGATACGGCAACTGACAAGTTAACCGAAGCTTACACCGACCTTGAAAAGCGGTTGGAAACTGTCAATCAGGAGCTTGAACAGACAAACCGGGAATTGAAACAAAGCCTGGTTGAAAAAGAGGAACTTCATGATAAACTAGCTTGTATTCTGGAGAGTATGACGGCTTCAGTTATCGCGGTCGATCTTAATGGTAACGTTAGTTTGTTTAATCATGCTGCTGAGAGTTTAACCGGGATGGAATCGGAAAAGGCAGTGGGACAGCTGTATGAAACCCTTTTTGCAGATCGGCCTTATCTGTTGCATACGCTTCAGGAAGGAAAGCCTTACAAGAGTCATGAAGGCTTCATTAAAAACCCGAAACTTACGGAACCGATTGCCGTTGAGATCAGTACAAACTTGATTTCAAATGCCAATGGTGATGTACTGGGTGCACTTGAGATCGTACATAATATCTCGGAACGGAAACAACTCGAGGAACAACTTAGTAGATCAGCTGCACTGGCTGAACTCGGTAAAATGGCAGCGGAGGTAGCCCATGATCTTCGGAACCCACTTGGTGCTATACGGCTTTATGCTGGCATGCTTCAGCAGGAACTAAAGGATGATCGAAAAGAGTTGGCAGATTCTGTAGTTAGAGGTCTCGACTCGTTGGAGTCTATCACCTATAATTTGCTGTCTCTAGCACGCCCGGTCAAGGCGAAGTTCGAGTTTGTTGACCTCAATGAACTTCTGGATGGTATCCTGTCGCTTACCCAGCCTGCCATGGACGAAAAGAATATTTCACTGAAATGGTGCTTCGGTGCGGAAAATCGAGTGGTTTGTTATGGAGACTTCGAGCAACTCAAACAAGCGATGTTGAACCTTGTCCTCAATGCCATCCAGGCCATGCCGGATGGAGGTAATTTGGAGATTCATGTAGGAACAGACTCGGAAAAAGAGTTGGTGACCTTATGCATTTCAGATGATGGTCAGGGTATTCCAACTGACATTCAAGAAAAGATTTTCACTCCCTTTTTTACCACGAAACCCACAGGTACAGGTTTGGGCTTGCATACGGTTAATCGCATTGTGCAAGCACACTATGGTCGAATCCGGGTTGTGAGTACCGAAGGGACTGGTACCCAATTTTTTGTCGAGTTACCTCGTGACGCCAGGCGACTACAACCGCCGGTTTTTCAAGTGGGAACTGAACCGATTCAAGCAGTGAATTAAGGAAAATGAGCCATGAATGAATGTGATATTCTTGTTGTCGATGACGAGGATTTTATGCGGGGAGCGATAATCGAAACGCTTCGTCGTGGCGGTTATTCCGCCATGACGGCAAGCAGTGCGCATGAGGCGATAGACTTAATGGCTCACCGCGAGTTTTCGCTCGTATTGACGGATGTTAAGATGCCGGAAATGAATGGGTTAGCACTCTTTCAAAAGATCAAGGAATTACGTCCCGAAACTTCTGTTGTGATTATGACGGGTTTTCCTAATTTGCAGGATGCCATTAATGTCATTAAAGAAGGCGCGGTTGATTATTTACAGAAGCCGTTTCCTCCTGATAAATTGATTGATATTGTTGAGCAGTTCATTGATGTCCGTCAACCTAAGAAAGAAACAGATTTTGGAAACATTATTACTGAAGATACTTACATGCTCCAAATTTTGGACAAGGTTCGGATGGTTGCGCCGAGTAATGCCCCTGTCTTAATTCAGGGGGAAACGGGAACTGGAAAAGAGCTGATTGCGCAGGCATTACACAATAACAGCCGTCGGAATGAAACAGGGGAGCTGATTGCTTTAAACTGTGCAGCGATTCCCAATTCATTACTGGAAAGTGAGATGTTCGGGGCGGAAAAAGGTTCCTACACAGGAGCAAATGCTCTCCATATTGGTCGTTTTGAGCGTGCGCACAAGGGGACCCTCTTTCTGGATGAAATTAGCGAACTTTCATGGGAACTTCAGGCCAAACTCTTGCGGGCACTGCAAGAGCGAGAGATCGAGAGAATTGGTGCTAGCCAGCCAACTAAGGTGAATGCCCGCGTTATTGCCTCAACCAACGAGAATATCGAGAAACTGGTGGATGATGGGAAATTTCGACCGGATCTTTTTTTCCGTCTTGATGTTATACGAATCTCAATTCCCCCTTTGCGTCAACGTAAAGCAGATATCCTCCTTTTGGCTAACCATTTCCTGAAAATTTATTGTGATGAATACGATCGGAAAATTAACGGATTTTCCGATGAAGCAATGGCACAATTGACAGCCTACGATTTCCCCGGAAATATTCGGCAACTACAGAATATCGTGCAGGAGGCGGTTATTGAAACTCAGAGTGATTGCGTGGACAGGGATAACATCCACCTGCGAAAAACTCCTTTAATGCAGGACGGTACCTCGGTTCAGGAAGATGGATCTGTTTCGTTTAAGGTGGGAATGTCACTCCGGGACATTGAGAAAGAAGTGATCCTCAAAACCCTTGGCGCTCATGATGGTAATCGGACAAAAACTGCCGAAGCACTCGATATTACATCTCGAACAATCCGAAATAAGCTGCGTGAATACCGAGATGAAGGACAAGAAGCGTAATCCTTGGCTTACTTCTTGCTCACGTAATAGGTCAAGGTAGAAACGGATCATTTCGGAGCAATTGGCATGGCAAATCTTTCCGACATCACGTCTAAATCACTTGAAGTTGCTATTGAAGGTACAAAACTGCGGCACCAGTTGATCGTCAACAATATTGCTAATGGAGATACACCCAATTTTCAGAGTCTTGACATTAATTTCCAAGATGCGTTGAAAGAGAAATTGGCTCTATGGCGGGGAAATAACGTCACAAAAGACAGCTCGGCTACAAGCGGCCTAAAGCGGTTAGAAGAGCGGGAGTTTGATATTGCTGTCAAACTTTCAACAGAAAAGAAACTTGATGCTTCCCGGTTGCGAGCAACTATCTATACTGAACCGAATGAACAGGAACGTTTAGATTCAAATAGTGTTGATGTCGATCGTGAAATGGCCAAGTTAATGGAGAATTCCTACTTTCACCGAGCCTACCTTGAAATCTACAATAAAAAATCTCGGATGATGCGAATGGCTATTACTGGTCGCGTATAGTTTGGATAAAGAGGGTAAAAGCATGAAAAATATGGATCTGTTTACTTCACTGAACACAAGCGTTACGGCATTGCGTGCACAAAGGTTTCGTATGAATGTCATCGCTGACAATCTGGCTAACGTTCATACAACTAGAACGGAAAAAGGTGAGCCTTATCGGCGAAAAGAAGTTCTGTTTGCTACTAATGAGTCGATCCCGTTGTTTCAAGACAATGTCAATGCTGCTTTGCAAAAGTATGCTGGTTTAACCAACACGTTCAGCAATGCTGCTCGTGGTGTTCGAGTCACTGATATCGTTGAAGATCAGCGACCGTTCCGAGAACTCTACAATCCGGGACACCCCGATGCTGATGAGAAGGGAATTGTTCGATTGCCGAACATTGACCCCATCGTGGAAATGGTCAACATGATGTCTGCTTCACGTTCGTACGAATCTAATATTACCGCCGTTAATATTACCAAACGAATGGCAGAGAAAGCGTTAGATATTGGATCATAGAAGGTTGTAGTCAGGAGATTTAGAGTAATGAAATTACAACGTACATTGACGCCGATTTCACCCAAACCACAGAAAAATGATGTCAAGGATACCGATTCAAAGCAGCAAACCGGCTCATTTTCTGAAACGCTCAACAATTCAATGGAAGAAGTGAATCAACTTCAAAAAGAGGCCGACAAGGCAATTGAAGCGTTGGCAACAGGCGAAACGAAAGATATTTCTCAAACTATGATTGCCATTGAAAAGGCCAATGTGTCATTCCAATTGATGACGCAGGTGCGCAATCGACTTGTTGAGGCCTACCAAGAAGTTCTCCGTATGCAATCCTAACCCATTTTAGGTTGACAAAAAAATTGTAGCGGATTAGCATAAAATACGTTCTTTAAACATAGATACCTATTTATTACTTAGGTGTAAGAGCTAAAGGTCAATTTTATGTCGCCCGCACTACAAATTCTCTACGAGCAGTTACGAAGTTCCTGGGCTAACCTTCCACGACAAGCTAAGATCCTTCTTCCTATTGTCGGTGTCCTGATTCTGGCCGCATTTGTCGGTCTGATTATGTTTTCCGGAACAGAAGAAAATAAACTTCTCCTCTCTACTCTTTCTGAACGGGATCGATTGTTGATTCAGAGAGAGCTAACAAATGCCGGAGTGTCTTTTGATGAAGCCCTCCTTACCACAGAGGGATCTCTCTATGTGCCGGAAAGTCTAGCCGATAGGGCTCGTATGATTCTGACAGTGGAGAAGCTACCGCAATCTGGTAGTGGTTTTGATGTCTTCGATCAATCGGGTATGGGTGATACTTTTCTCGATTATAACCGAAAAGCAGAAGAGCAGGCTGAAATCAGCATTCGTAACTCGATTGAATCACTCGATCCGGTCAAGTATGCTGCTGTCGACGTTACGCCAATGGTAGACTCGCCATTTGCGGTGGAAAAAGAACCTGCCAAAGCTAGTCTTACCGTTGAGTTGAAGCACGGGCGTCGTCTTGATTACAAGCAGATTGACGGAATTGCTAATATGGTGGCAGCCTCGGTGCGTGGATTGACCGTCGATAATGTCAAGATTATCGATAGTTTTGGTCGCCCGCTAAACATTATGCCGGAAACAACAGATCAAGATCTGATCGTCGGTCTTAGAAATCAACAGTATGAATTTGAGAAACGTGTGGCTGCCGAGCTGGAACAAAAGATTATGAGGCGTATGACACCACTTGTTGGCAACCCGCAATACGTGCAGGCCATTGTCAGGGTTGAAGGCGATTTTGACGAAATTAGTACAGATCAAATTGAATATAATCCCACAGGACTTGAGGCAGCGGAAATTCCAGTCGAAACTGAAACTACGATCCTTGACACGACAGCAGGGCCGGGAACGACGGTAGGTAGTCAACCTGGAATGGTGCCAAACACTATCGGTTCATCGAGTAGCCTGAATCCAAATCAGGAATTGACTGTTACTAGGAACAGTAGTGAAAAAACACGGTTGGTTAGTAAAACAACCACAACTACCAAGAGAGCGCCTGCCAAGATTAAGAAGATTACTGCGACATTATTGATTGATCAGAGAAAACAGATGGATCCAAATGGAATAATTACGTATACGCCTTGGACGCCAGCTGAAGAAATATTACTTACAAACGCGGTACAAACTGCAATTGGTTATGATGAGACACGTGGTGATCAGGTTTCAGTGGTAAGTCTGCCATTCGATCGTACCTACCCAGCGGAACAATCGACCATAAACACACAAAAAGAGCGATTAGCAGTAGCATCGTCCGCAGCTAAATATGTTATTGTGCTGGTTGTGGTTGCTGCGTTGATGTTGTTGATGAGGTCATTCTTCTCCGGTTTAGGTTCTACGGATGCACCGCAAGCGCAGGCGAGGGTTGGTGGTGGTGGCGTGGCGGCTATCTCAGGCGAACCATCTCTTGAGGATGATGAATTGAGTGATGAAGGTCTAGCTGGAATGGGATCAGATGCCGCGGGTATACTTGGTGATGACGATTCTGGTGGTGCATTAGAAGGTTCAGAAGAATTAGAGATTGCACGACTTCAACGTGAGATCTCCACTTCTGTCCAGAGCAATCCCGAGATTGTTGTTGCGCTCATGCGAACTTGGTTGGAATCGGAAAGCGAAACTTAATTGATCCTTAGGAGATTGGGTAAGAATGCAACAAACAATGCGATTTGAAGATTTAACTGGGAAACAAAAAGCTGCAGTATTGTTAATTGCGCTTGGCATAAATGAGTCATCTGGTGTTATGGAACAGTTTACTCAGGAAGAAGTCGAGACAATCACTACTGAGATCGGTCAAACCCGTATGCTCTCAGGTGAACTGCGATTGGAAGTATTGCGTGAGTTTCGGATGCTATTAATGGCCAATCAGTATATGGTTCAAGGTGGGTTGGAGTATGCCAGATCAATTCTGAAAATGGTGATGAGGGAAGACGAGGCTGATCGTATGCTTGAACGTGTTTCAAGGTCAGTTGAAGGTAATCCGTTTGATTTTATGGAAGAGGCAGACCCTGAAAGCTTAGTCGCTATTATTCAAACTGAGTCTCCACAGACGATTGCACTTATTTTAGCCAATCTAAGTCCAACCCAAGCCAGTTTGGTGTTGAGCAGCCTAGAGCCAGATGTAAAAGTTGATGTGGTTAAACGAATGTCCACACTGACTGACATTAATCCGGAAGTCCTAACGCGTATTCAGAAGCAGTTGCGAGGCAAAATTTCTGCAATTGTTAGTACTGCAAAGAGTGACATAACAGGTCCGGAACGTGTCGCGCAGATTATGCAAAATGTTGATTCTACTTCTCAGAACCAGATTCTCGCTGGTATTAGTGCCGAAAATCCCGATCTGTCCGAAGAAATTTCTGCTGCTATGTTCACTTTTGAGGATCTCATTTATGCAGATAAGAAAGGTTTTGGGACCTTGATACGAAACGCAAATGATTTGGATATTGCAACCTCTTTAAAACTTTGTAGTGAAGAATTGAAAGAGAAGATTTTTTCCAGTATGTCGGGACAAAAGAGAGAAGAAATTGAAGAAGAGTTCAAGATTATGGATCCCAAACCTATCCCCATAATTGAAGAAGCGCATGAAAGAATCTTGGATTCTGCCAAAGGAATGATAGATGAAGAAGAATTAATGCTTATCCGTGATGCCAGTCAGGTTCTCTAATCAATTGGTGGCTTCTAAATAAAATGGCACGAATTCTTCGCGAAGATCAGCTTCCAAAATCGGGCGATATAGATTCGATTGGGACCATCCTAAATCTGGAAGATTTTGGAGATCCGGTTGTTTCATTGCCGGAAACAGCGGCACCTGAAGCTGATCTCGACCAACCTCCCGAACTTTCTCCTGAAGAAAAATTCGATTTTCTGGAGCACACAGATCTTTGTAGAGATCTATCTGCCGGTGTAGTTTCAGCCATATGCAACGTGGCTGAAGAGGTTCATTATCAGGCTGACGATATGTTGTTTAATGAGGGTGATATAGGGGATTCGCTTTATTTCTTGGTTGATGGTGAGATCCAGATTCTAAAAGATGATGTCGCGGTATTTACTATGAATCAGCCAAGAACTTGCATTGGCGAAATGGCGTTGATTGAAGAGAATGCCTCCCGTAGTGCGACGGTTAAAGCAAGTGCAAGCACAAAGATGCTGAAGATTTTGCGGGAAAATTTCCTCAAAATCGCTCAACAAAATTTTCAAGCTGTTGAAGGTATATTCCGCATTCTGAACGCAAAGTTGGAAGAGAATCTCAACCAAGCGAAAGAAAAAGCGGAGGAAGAACTTCAATACGCCCAAACGGAAGCTGATAATATCCTTACCACGGCAAGGGAGGAGGCGAACCGTATAACTCAAGAAGCACAAACCCAGATTGAACATAATCTGCAAACAGCTATTGAGGAAGGACGAGCACAAGGACTTGAGGAATCCAGAGACAGCATTGTCGAGCAGACTAGCTTTCTCTCCCAAACGTTGCAGAATCTGATTAACGAAATTACTGAATTCCGCTCCAGCTTGACCGAACAGTTTGAGGAGGAACTCCTTGAATTTGTCATTGTTACTTCAACTAAAATTGTCGGTCTGGAACTTTCTGTTAAACCAGATATCATTGTTGATATCGTCAAAAGTGGATTAAAAATGATGGAAGAAAGGTCACAGGTTCGTATCTACCTTAATTCTGAAGATTTGGATCGAGTGAAGAATTTTCGTTCCGATCTTCTTGAGCAATATGAAGAAACGCAGCAAATACAACTTAGTGTGGATGACAAACTGGGTTTGGGTGAACTCCGGATTGATAATGGATCAAATTTGATTGATATCACTTGGCAAACCAAGGTCAGTAATGCTGTTGAAAACATCTGGCAAGTTTATAATAGCCAAAAGTTTGATTTGAACGGAACCGAGGATGCAACCATTACAGATTAATCTTCGAAAATACATTAACCAGGTTCCGAATATGGATTTCGTCTCGTCATTTGGTAAAGTGACCAAAGTTGTTGGTCTTGTGATTGAAGCTGAGGGTGTTAGCGCTTCAGTTGGCGAACTGTGTCGAATTATCACTATGGACTTGATGACAGGGAACCAGGTGGATGTGGATGCTGAGGTTGTTGGTTTCGAAGATGAAAAGCTCCTACTAATGCCATTAGGTGATGTTCGCGGAATTCGTTCTGGTGATCGGATTTGTATTACGAATGTTCCACTTACGGTACCAGTTGGCGAACAACTTCTTGGTCGTGTTCTTGATGCCGTGGGCCAACCACTTGATGATTTCGGTGATTTGTTGTGTCTTGAGGAATATCCTGTCTACAATAGCCCTCCCAGTTGCTATAATCGCCAGCGGATATCAGAGAGAATCAGTACAGGAATCCGTGCCATTGACAGTTTGCTGACTGTTGGAAAAGGCCAGCGTGTTGGTATTTTTTCTGGTAGTGGGGTTGGTAAAAGCAGGCTTCTCGGTCAAATTGCCCGTTATGCGGAATCAGACGTTAATGTTATTGCCTTGGTCGGTGAACGGGGGCGTGAAGTGCGCGAATTCGTTGAAGATTCACTCGGGGAAGAAGGGTTGAAAAGGTCTGTAGTGGTTGCGGCAACATCAGACCAACCGCCGCTTCTTCGTGTGCAAGGTGCTGTTACGGCAACAACTATCGCCGAGTATTTCCGTGATCAGGGGGCGAATGTGATTCTGATGATGGATTCCGTTACTCGGTTTTCGATGGCGCAACGTGAAATCGGTTTGTCAGTCGGAGAACCACCGACAACACGTGGATATACGCCTTCAGTATTTGCCAAACTTCCAGCCTTGATGGAACGTGCTGGTACGACTAGCCATAGAGGTTCAATCACAGGCTTCTATACCGTTCTTGTTGAGGGTGATGATATAAACGATCCTATTGGCGATACTGCGCGTAGCATTCTTGATGGACACATTGTTTTATCGAGGACACTAGCTTCCCAAAACCATTACCCTGCCATTGATGTCTCCATTAGCCTCAGTCGGCTCATGAGAGATATTGCTGTGGATGATCAGAATGCAGCAGCTGGTCAATTCCGTGAAGTTCTAGCGGATTATGAAGAAATTCGAGATGCTTATAATATTGGAGCCTATACTGTCGGAATGAATCCTAAAAGCGACTATGCTATAGAACACATAGATGCTATGAATGAGTTTCTGCGGCAGGGAGACGAGTCTTCAACTTTCGAGGAAACATTAGATCAACTATCACAAGTTTTTTCTAACCTATAAAAGTTTAACTTTTTTCAAAAAATCCTACCTTTTTTTCAAAAATGAAGAAATTTCGATTCAACTTGGAACCAGTCTTGCGTAAGAGGAAACTTGCATATGAGAATTGTGCGAGGGAACTTGCGGCGGTTATCAGCAAATTACAGTTGGAAGAACAGAAGCTCAGTGATATTCAAAGGAAGAAATCGGAAACGATTTCCGAATTTGAGAGGAAAAATAATCCAACTACAAAGGATTTCGTAATTTATGTGCCGTATATAGATCAACTGGAACTGTCAGAGATCAGACAACTTGTGACAGTAAAACAAGTTGAGGTTGAAGTAGAATCGGCACGTGAAGTTCTCCGTCAGGCACAGATTGAACATGAAGTGCTTGTTAGAATGAAGGAGAAATTACGTGAAGATCATGATTATGAAGCCAGAGTTGAAGAACAGAAATTTCTTGATGAAATAGCCGGTTCACGATCGGTGAAAGATCCACAATAAATAACAAAAATTAACTGAATATTTAATTCTTGTCTTACTGGCTTGAATAGTTGCTTGCTATTTTGGCAGTCAGTGATACATTTTGAGGTCTATTTTGGGATATGTGACAATACTGATCCAAATAGACTAGGAGAAACAATCATGGCAGTTAAGATTCTAGCTTTGGTGTCTCTTATCTTTTACTTTTTAGCGCTTGTTTTTGGATTGATGCTTTTTTTCAATTCTGATCAACGAGACCTGATTACATCAGGGGAAGCATACGGTTATTCTACGATTGATCTGCCAAATATTGATACCCTTCAGGGACTTATGAATCAAGAGGCAGAGATAGGAGAACTCATAGACCAATTAGAATCAGAGTTGGCTTCTAAAACGGATGATCTAAAAACGATTGAAGCGGAACTAACGGAATTGACAACACAATATGTAGCACTTGAAACCAAGATGGGTATATATCAAAGAGGTGAGGATGTGGCTATCGACTATTTGCGCGATAAGCAGGTTGATGGTTCTGTGGCTACTCTAGCAATGCTTGAAGAAGCGGAACTCAAATTTTTTGTGCAATACGCCATGCCGTTTATGCGCCAAAATGCGGAATATACAAAGAATTACGACAAGTTGCTGAGTGCAATCAATCAAAGTGCGGATTTAGCAAAGAGAATAATTGTTTTGAAAGCTCAAAAATAAAAAAAGGGGTGGTAATTTAACAATGTTTTGGCAATCTGTATCGACACAGACTGAAGCTAATACTTCGTCATCAGCGAAACTGACAGCAAATAATGTCCAAGAGGTTGGTTCGGGCGGTTCGGGATTTACCGGTACACTTTTCTCAGAACTACTGTCTACTCTGATAGCAGGAATTGAAGATCCTAAGATCCAAGCTGCTTTGAATTCGCAGAATCAAACTTTTAATCTTGGGTCTTCATTTACTGGTGAATTGCAACCGATGAGTAACTTGTTGAATGGTAGCCAACAACAAGTTGGTTTAACAAACCAGAATTTGTTTCAACCATCAATTAGTTATCATCATGAAGGGGATCAGCTATCAATTTCGGTTGCGTTTCCCGGATTGGATAATACAAATGGGGTATCTGTAGATGAGAGTGTTGTCATGGATCAGTGGCATTTTACAAATATCCCGTTATCGCCCGAATTGTCTATTGATAGATTATCAGAACTGGTTAGTTTTGCTCAGGGATTCGCTGATTCATCTTCTGCCTTAAAGGGATTCGCTGATTCATCTTCTGCCTTAAAGGGATTCGCTGATTCATCTTCT
>Ga0207984_1000973_pt1 | contig 15465 bp, 15 predicted proteins | sample ETNtaG_30_FD_185760 | JGI IMG/M metagenome (GOLD analysis project Ga0207984, IMG submission 185760) | Marine microbial and viral communities from oxygen minimum zone, Eastern Pacific Ocean - ETNP201306PF43B (SPAdes) (version 2) | ecosystem: Environmental > Aquatic > Marine > Oceanic ...
ATACAGGACATACTTATAATACAATTAAATCTTCTTCTCCTTATGCATATGACGATACGTTAGTCGAATTACATGATGAACCTAATACAATTATTAATACTTCTTGTGAACATATAGAAGATTTTGACACTTGGTATTGTAATATACCTGCAGGTAAATTAGTTATATTGCAAAGTAATAATTACTTTGAACTTGAAGAACATATCAGTTGTGTTAAGGACATCGAAGAATTTAGAAACCAATGTCCAATGGGTAACTTACTATATGGTGGTACTATTGAATTACAAAAATATAATCGTTTCATGTTAATAGGTAGAAAATAATGTATCAATACGAAGATGTTCGTGCAGTCCATCTAGAAATTACACAACGTTGCCAAGCAGGATGTCCTCTATGTGCGCGGCATGATGGTGATCCTATTAATCCTCATTTAACAATGGCAGAGCTTTCTCTAGAGGATTGTAAAAAAATATTTAAACCAAGTTTCCTTGAGCAATTAAATCGTATATACATGTGCGGTAATTTCGGAGACCCTATTATTGCACATGATACATTAGAAATATTTAAATATTTCCGTAGTATTAATTCAACAATGTGGTTAGACATGTATACTAACGCCGGTGCTCGTAATGTAGAATGGTGGCAAGAACTTGCAAAAACTATGGGAGAAAATGGAACTGTTATTTTTAGTGTAGATGGATTAAAAGATACTAATCATATATATAGACAAAATGTTAATTGGGAAATTGTAGAACGTAGTATGCGAGCATTTAGAGATGCCGACGGTATAGCACGTTGGGATTATATTATATTCGAACACAATAAACATCAAATTGAAGAGGCAAGAGCATTTGCCAAAGAACTAGGATTTGATTTTTTTCAAATAAAAAAGTCCGATCGTTTTTGGAATCATAAAACACTTGTTGCAGAACCAGAAAAGGGACCTATTAAACAACCTACTGAAAAAAAATATCATAATAAATCTCTCAAAACAGAACAAGTAATAGAACAATATGGTAGTGTAAAAAATTATTATGATCAAACAAAAATTGTATGCAAAGTACTAGGAGAAAAATCTGTTTATATATCTGCAGAAGGATTATGTTTGCCTTGTTGTTGGACCGCCTCTCGTTTATATAGAGGTCGCCGGCCGGCTGGATCACAACAAATTTGGAATTTTGTAAATGATACCGGAGGTAAAGAAAATATTAATGCTATTAATAATGATATAGAAGATATTATAAATAGAAATGGTATGTTCGGAAACATTAAAAATAGTTGGTCTTGTTCTAGTATAGAAAAAGGTAAGTTAGATGTTTGTGCAGAAAAATGCGGTACAGAATTACCAAAATGTCGAGCCTCGATCGCATCGGGCCTATCCGATAATCGTTTCATGTTAATAGGACAAAAATAAATGTATAATAAAGAAATTCCAGGACAAATCAGTACAGCAGATTTGAAGGCGCTAGAATTTCTTGCACAAACAGTTCCTAAATACGGTATTATTATTGAATTAGGTAGTCTTTTTGGAAAATCTAGTTGGTGTTTAGCTAAATCTTGTGATCCTACTGTTACTGTACATTGCGTCGATAATTGGCAATACATAATACATTCTAAACAAAAGAATCTAAATGGTAAAGAGATAACAAAAGAACTACATATAGAATATACAAACGATTGTCATAATATTGTCAGACATAAAACACAAATTCAAAATTTTACAAAACAATGGTCAGGTGGACGAGTAGATTTGATTTTTATAGATGCTATACATGAATTAAAAAATGATTTTAAAAATTGTTTACGAGAATGGAAAAATCGATCATTGAAATCTCATGGCATTATATCTGGACATGATTATAATGGAGAGTTCCCGGAAAAAGATATATGGATAGAAGAGTTAGCAGAAGAATTTTCACAACAAATTATAACATTTAATTTAAATAGTTCACCTCCGCGGAGTTCGACTCCGGAAGAATCTAGTCTTATGTGGTATTTTAAAAATGTACTTTTATAAAGATATAACATCTGTTCATTTAGAACCAACTGAAAAATGTAATGCGGCATGCCCTATGTGTCCTCGTAATATACATGGAGGTATACAAAATCCTCATATAATTAATGCTGAATTAAGTTTAGTGGATTGTAAAACCATGTTCAAACCTGACTTTATTAAACAGCTTCATAATTTGTATATGTGTGGTAACTATGGCGATCCTATAATGGCAAAAGATACATTAGAAATATTTAAATATTTTAGAGAACACAATTCCAATTTGGACTTATGTATGCATACAAATGCCGGTGCTCGTCCTGCAAAATGGTGGACAGAACTTGCTAAAACAATAGGCAAACAAGGAAGAGTTATTTTTAGTGTAGATGGATTAGAAGATACTAATCATTTATATAGACAAAAAGTTAAGTGGAACATAGTTGAGCGTAATATGAGAGCTTATCTAGATTCGAAATATAGTATTGCAGATTGGTATTTTATTGCTTTTAAACATAATGAACATCAAATTGAAGAGGCGGCGCTTCTTGCTCACGAATGGGGAATTAGAACATTTGTAATAAAAAAAACAAGTCGATTTTATAATTATGCTCAAGCTGATCCAAAGGCACGACATGCTATGGGTAAAGATATACAATCCAGTGGCCGTTGGCGTGATTCAGATGGCCACACCGGAATGCAGGTTCTAGATAAAAAAGGTAATAGTGCTCATATATTAGAACCACCAACAAACGAAGAATATCAAAATGCTGTAGCTAAAACAGTGGCAAAAATGGAGAGGGCAGCTGCTAGTAAAACAGAATTTTATAATTTAACAAAAATTAAACCAAAATGTGTAGAAAAACAAGAAATATATGTTTCTGCTAGAGGATTAATATTACCATGTTGTTGGATAGGAGGATCTCTATATTATAGATGGGACGCGGAAGACCCGACAAAAGGATCTCAAACATGGAAATATATAAATCATGCAGGAGGTCCTGATGCTATAAATGCATTGAAACCATGGAATACTATAGAATCAATTTTAAATGAAGGTAATTTTTTTAGTAATATTAAAGATAGTTGGACATTACCTAGTATCGAACAAGGTAAGTTAGATGTTTGCACAAGAATGTGTGCTAAAGGACTAGATAAATTTGCGGCACAATGGGATGCCCGCCACTTAGACAAGGAATCTCGAAATCTGTTATAGCAGATTGATCAACAGCGAGGATACAAGTATGTATGAGTATAAAGATATAAGAAATGTTCATTTAGAGCCAACCGAAAAATGTCAAGCAGTTTGTCCTATGTGTCCACGTAATGTACACGGTGGTAAAGAAAATCCTTTTGTAATTAATGCAGAATTAACTCTAGATGATTGTAAACAAATATTTGAGCCAAAATTTATTAAACAATTAGATATAATGTATATGTGTGGTAATTATGGTGATCCTATTTTAGCAAAAGATACAGCAGAAATAATGTTATATTTTAGAAAAAGTAATCCCGACATGTATTTACGTATGCATACAAATGGCGGCGCCCGTAAAGCAGAATGGTGGGATAGGCTTGCAAAAATTATTTGTCATAAAGGTAGAGGAGAAGTTACGTTTAGTGTCGATGGGTTACGAGATACAAATCATATATATAGACAAAATGTTAAATGGGATCTGGTAGAACGTAACATGAAAGCATTTATAGCAGGCGGCGGAAAAGCAGTATGGGATTATCTTGTTTTTAAACATAATGAACATCAGGTTGATGAAGCAAAAGAGTTATCTAAAAAATGGGGGTTTGATCAGTTTTTAATAAAAAAAACAAGTCGATTTTATAGTTATTCTGGAGGCAAATCTTCTCCTATGACCGGAAATATATTTCAGGTATTAGATAAAGATGGTAATAATACACATATTTTAGAACCACCTACAGAAGAAACATATCGAAATGAAATAACCGATCAAGCCGATCAAATTAAAGAAAAACATAGCGAACGCGGCATGGGTGATTTTTATAATACAACAAAAATTGATCCCAAGTGTGTAGAAAAACAAGAAATATATGTTTCTGCTCGTGGTTATTGTTTACCTTGCTGTTGGATGGGAGCAACTTTACATCGATGGGAGAGTGGTAATGATCAAACAAATCAAGGTTGGAATTTTATTAATAATATAGGAGGAGGAGATGCTATAAACGCAATAAAAACCCCTATAAAATATATAATGGAAGAATCTGGATTATTCCAAAACATTAGGGATAGTTGGGATATACCTACTATTACAGAAGGAAAATTAGCAGTTTGTACAAGGTTGTGTGCCGCAAAATTTGATACAGATTTTCAATTCAATGAAGGACAAGATTACGCTGGACCAGACAGCGAAACGGTATCCCGGCGGCATGCAAAGAGAAAAGTTTAATATAGACTTTAATCGAAACTAAACCAGTCTAAATACTTAACCAAAAGAGGGTTAGGCTATGGAAACTGTTGAACGATCTATAATTAAGACTATATCATGGAGAGTATTAGCAACTACAGATACATTTATTATCAGTTATTTTATAACTGGACGCCTCACTTGGGCCGTATCTATTGCTGGTATAGAAGTTGTTACAAAAATGGGATTATATTATCTACATGAAAGAGGATGGCAAAAAATAAGATGCGGACGCAAAAATGTTAAGAGTATTAACAAGTAAAAAAGAATATAAACTAATTACGATATCTGATTTTAAAAGATTAGAAATAGATTTTACTGGTTGGTACTGTCCTATTAATAATTACATCTTTATGATAGATATGGATGGTAGAATTCAAAGTGGCGTGTGTACAGAAAATATACATTGTACTAAAGCCAATCCGTGGTGGAATCTTAAAGAACTGGTTTTAAATACTTCAAATAACAATATGTGTACATTTAAACGAGGTAATTGTTTTTGTGCTAGTGATATTAAAATACATAAAGCAATTGATAAAGATACATATGATTGGTTTAAAAATAATTGGCCGGACGAAAATGCCGATTTATCATTTGCTACTACAGATGATAAAATTATATCAGTAGGAACTCCGGAGACGGAATGTCAAGAAGTACATTTTCATATAGGTAAACGGTGTAATTTTGATTGTAGTTATTGCCCTCCTTGGGTACACAATAATTTTTCTCCAAATGCTCCTCTAGAGAAATTTAAACAATTATTAGATTTATTAGAACCACATGTACATTATAAAGATAGAGCAGGACGACAACTTTTTATAACAGGAGGGGAACCAACATTAAATCCCCTACTTTCTGAAATGATTCATTATGGTAATAAATTAAATTATTTGATTAAAGTAAACACTAACGGTACTGCTTCGTTAACTAAGTTAACAGAACTAGCTAGCCTTAACGTACATTTAATGATAACTTTTCACAGCGGGCTTAGTAATAAAAAATTAATGGAAAAAATAGGAAAATTGGTATTAATACCTAACATACAAGTATTAATAAAAGTAATGGCAAAAGAAGATAGTGAATTTAGCCAATTGGTTAGATCTTATATGCCCGATAAACCCGGTGGTCAGGCTATAGAATATAATCCCATCTATAGGCGGTACCCGGAAATTCCGGGGAAGAAACAACTTTGAGTAGTTGCAAAAAAACATCATACTAGTATATAATAGTAATTATGAGAATAGCATTAACAGGACATACCAGTGGTATAGGAAAAGCAATAGTAGAACAGTGCCAAAATGGAAATGATACAATAATATTTGGACAGTTATTATGGACAGACGGTGAACCAGTATTAGGATTTTCTCGCAGTAATGGTTATGATATTAATGATCCTAGTCCAATAGTTGAAAAAACATTAGAAAAAAAATGTGATGTGTTTATTAATAACGCACATGATAAATTTGCACAGGTTGATTTATTATATGCATTATGGAAAGAATGGAAAGATGAAGAAAAACAAATTGTATGTATAAGTTCTGTAAGTCCAGATGTTACTAAAAACAAAATGTGGACATACAGTACAGAAAAATGTGCATTAAATCATGCATGCGAGCAGTTACAAAATAGCAAAGGTAATTGTAGAATAATAAACATTAAGCCTGGCTATATTGACACACCCCGAGTTGCTGGTACTGACGAGTATAAAATGGATCCAAACTATATAGCAAAACTAATACTATGGAGTATTAGGCAGCCAGAATATTTAATGACGCTACGAATTGCTCCGTGGCCTGACCCTGGTTCTGAAGCATGAGTTTTACTGTATGTGCGTTGTATACAGATAGTTATAAGCACGTTGTAGCTCAACTTGAAAAAGATTGTATTAAATTTGATTACAATTATAATTTTTATAATATTCCTACAAAGGAATACAGTTCTGTTATTAAAGAAAAAGTAGGCTACTGGAAAAAAGCAATTAACGAATTTGGCTCAGTATTTTGGTTAGACGCTGATGCTAGAATACTGCAACCTATACCCGAACATTGGTCAGACGGTATAACTATTGGGCGATACATGCCGGTAGAACAAGACCATGCAAGAAAATATTATATTAAAACACCGTCGGGAGACAAATTAAACTTCTGTGCAAAATATTTTTTAGGAGGGTTTGGTTTTATTAATGAAACTATGCTACCTATGGTTGAAACAGTATTAGAATATATACCTATGTCGTATGATGACGAAGCAACGTTTAATTATATTATGCAAGAGTTTCCTGAGTTAATGCCTGAATATAGAGAAATTCCTTACTATATACCTTGGAATAGAAAAGCATATAATGATATATGTGCAATGGACGAACCTTATTTAATAAAAGGATGGACAGAAGATCCTAATGTAATTGTAGCATACAATGAAAAACATAGATGGGATGTTGATAGAGAGTTACCTAGAAATCCGTTACCTGTGTATAGACAAAAAAATGATAAGTTGTTAGTGGAACAAAAGTATAATAAACAAAAATCAAATATGGCATTGTTTAAATTATACTTTGATCAGTTTTATAATACAGAAATTTTTTATAATCTATTAGATGTAATGCTTCATCGGATAGATGTTAAAGAACTAGAGCAATATGAATGGTATGAAAAAATAGATGGGGAGCGTTTTATTGTAGGTAATTGGTATTTTAACGTAAACAAAGGTTACGCACCTTTAGGATATAAAACATATCCATGGCCAAAGATAACAGATAAAGAATGGAATCAATATATTGATTGGGAATAATTATGTATGATGTAATATTCATGTGTTATAAAGAGCCGGATTATTTAGAACACTACGAACTATTAAAAGAAAAAGCACCCCATGCTAAAATAGTTAAAGGTGTTAAGGGTATAGACAAAGCACATCAACGGTGTGCAAAAGTAAGCGATACTTCTATGTTATATATTGTAGACGGTGATGCTAAAATAATAGAAACGTTTCATTTTGACTTTGAACCGCCCGATGAAGATCATGTTTACATGTGGAAATCTATAAACCCGGTTAATGGTATTGTATCTGCACATGGATCAGTTAAATTATATCCTACTAGTAGGTTAAAAACAAAAACAAAAGATTGGTTTTTAGATTTTAATATGTGTATGTTTTCCAATTGGAATTATTGGCCAAATAATAATCCCGATTATAAGCATTGGACTTCTATTAGATCTGTGGAGGAAATATCTAACATAACAGAATTTAATACAGATCCTTTTAATGCATTTAAGGCCGCATTTAAACAAACAGTCAAATACAATTATTGGATACATACTATTCCCTTTCAACATGTACATAAGGATTGGCAGAAAATAATAGATATATGGTGTACTAAAGGTGATAAAAGATTAAATGGATCTTATTCAATGAGTGGGGCACAATGTGGAGTTGAATTTTTCGAAGAGAATAAAGCAGAACTTGTTCATCCGAAAGGGAATATGGATAGACTACATTTGATCAATGATTATGTATGGTTAAAAGAACAGTTTGATTTAAGATATGAATAATAATTTTACTATATGCTTACTATGTACAGAAGATTATAAACACATTGCTAGTAAATTAATTAGTAGTTGTATAGAGTTTGGGTATACATGTCACGTATATGAAATTCCTACTAACAATGATTATTGTGAAGTATGTAAAATGAAAGTTGGTTTTTGGAAAAAGGCAATAGAGGAGTTCGGTACTGTACTTTGGTTAGATGCAGATGCTAGGATAATAAATCCTATACCTGATGCATGGTTTAACGGTGTAACACTTGCAAGGTATGTACCAAAAGAACAAGACGAATTACGCACAGTATCATATGAAGCAACCAATACAGGAGAAATGTTTACAGTCAATCAAAAATATTATCTAGGTGGCTTTGGTATACTTAATGAAACTATGTTGCCTATAATAGAAAAAACGTTAGAATATGTAGAACATTCATGGGATGACGAAATAACATTTAATGTAGTGAAAGAAAAATATCCTGAACTAATGCCTGAGTATAAAGAAATACCGTTTCATGTCAGGTGGACAGCAGAAAATAATGAAGCATTAAAGCGAGATAATACTTCACACATTATTAAAGGATGGACCGATAATAAGAATTCAATTATACAGTATGATGAAATGCATAGTTGGAACACAGAACGAACATTGGGCGATAAACCCACACCGTTAGTATATAATAAAAAAGGTGCAAAAATATTTCATGGCAAGTATGATACAAATATAGTTAATAATAAAATGTTTTGTTTATATTTTAAATACTTTTTTGATGTAGATATTTTAATGCAAATATTTGATGCTATGCAAGGGCAAGTAACAGACCTTGCAAGGCATAGTGACTATAGAAAGATAGATAATGATGCTTTTATTATGGGTAATTGGTATTTTAATATTGCAACCAACGAACACGGACCATTGGATAAAAAATGTACACCGTTTTTTAAGGAGTGGAAATCCTGGTTTCCTTTAAAGGATTAAATAGTAATAATGAAATTAGTAAATTATGGATAATAAAAAATTAATAAAAAAAACTCCTAATTTGTGTATATACCCATGGATTCATTTGGAAGCAACTGCCTTAGGTAGTATTCGACCTTGTTGTCAAAATATTTTGACTATTAAAGATGCATCACGTGATGCAGGCGGCTTTCATTGGAAAAAGTTAAGTTTGGCAGATCAGAACACAACATTAGAAGATGCGTATACTAGTCCAGATATGATTAATTTAAGAAGGAAATTTTTAAATAATGAAAGACCCGATGTATGTTATAAATGTTGGACCAATGAAAAAACAGGCATGAAAAGTTTACGGCAAGCACAGACCCAGTCTGGATTTTTCGATATAGAAAAAGTAGATCTTTCAGCCGACCCTTCCTTTGCTACAAATATGCAGTCAGTTGATTTAAAATTAGGTACAACATGTAATTTACAATGTCGAATATGTGATATTGCTTCTAGTTCAAAATTTCGAAAAGAAACCAAAACTATTTTAAAGGAATTAGGAGAAACTGACGGCCGAGTTGATGGGAGAATGAAGTATTATATGCATCGAAATACCTGGCCGAATAATGAAGCATTTTATGATAACTTAAAAATTATATTTCCTAATTTAAAATTTATGGAATTTTTTGGAGGCGAACCGTTTTTAATAAAGAAACATTTTGAAGTATTAAAATATGCAATTGAAAAAGGATATAGTAAGAATATAGTTATTAAGTATAATACTAATGGAACACAATATCCTAAAGAATTAGTAGAAGATATATTTCCTCATTTCAAAAGGGTTTTTATAGCCTTTAGTATAGACGATGTTGCTGAACGATTTGAATATCAACGGCATCCTGCAAAATGGAATGAAATTAATCACAATATACAACGGTTTACCGAATTAACTAATGTAAATTTAAAGACAGAAATTTGTGTTACTGTTAGTATATTCAATATATTATCCCTAGATAAAATAATTCAATGGATTAATACTATAAGTGTACAGGGGGTATATTTTAATATATTATCTGATCCACAAGACTTGAATATACAAAGTTTAGATGAACATGTAAAACATACTATTATAGAAAAATTTAAAACAATATCATGGAATTCTTTATTAAGTCGGCGGTTAGATATTAATTCTAGTCCCTCTGATTTAAATGAAAACATACAAACTTTAATAAATTTCATGCTTGACAAGCATATAACAATAGTAACTAGCGGTCAAACACCATTATATGGTAAGGCTGTAAATGGTCCTGTACAGGAAATACGTAATTGGCGTATACAAACTTTTGATAAATTACGTAATGAGAATTTCGTTAAAACATTTCCAGAACTAGCAGAATTAATAGGTTATGATTAAATCAGACTGTATGAAATCTTTGCTAATAAATATTATTATCTTTCATAAAAATTGGAAGGGGGAATTACCACAATGACAACAAAGCGAGATGTCTTACTAATGGCTATTCCATTAATGCAAACAAAGCAACCAGCACCTGCTATCTATCATCTTAAAGGACAACTAACTGCCGGTGGTGTTACTTGTATGGCCCTTGATGCTAATATTATTCTTTATAATAAAATGAAGGATAGGTGGGAGGAAATAAGCAGACTATTGCAGTGGCGTAACTCGAGGGATAACACCGATGATGTATTATATGAACGTGTATTAAAAGCAATGGAAGATATAGTTAATGATAGTATAATAAGAACTGATCCAGAATGGATAGGCGTTAGTATATTCAGTCGTAATAGTAGACGATTGGGCAAAGATTTATTGTCGTTTATTCGTAGTAAATTTCCAAATAAGAAATTAATAATAGGTGGTATGGGGTTAGGTGATTCAATGGGTGATACTAAATTTGAATATGCTGTAGAATTATTTGAGCTAGGGTTAGTAGACTATTATATTACTGGCGAAGCAGAACTTAATATAGTAGAACTTATATGTAATAATACTACTCGCCCAGGAATTAATTCTCCTATGAAACAAATAATGCAATTGGAAGAACTAGCATTTGCTGACTATACTGATTGTGATCACGACTTGTATCCATTTAGTGAGTATGACAGTGGGTTGCCAACATATGTATTAACAGGAAGTAGAGGTTGTGTTAGGCGTTGTGATTTTTGTGACGTATATAGATTATGGCCTAAGTTTAAATCAAGAGGTGGGGAACATATTGCGAAAGAAATGATTTATCATTATGAACAACGCGGTGTCTACAACTTTAGTTTTAGCGATAGTCTTATTAATGGTAACATGAAAACATTTAGAGAATTAGTTGATATTCTAATAGACAATCAGAAAAAAATAGATGTTAAATTTAGATGGGGCGGACAATTTATCTGTAGAAGTGATCGGCAAATGCCTTTAGAAGATTATATAAAAGCATCCAATGCAGGACTTGAAAGTGTAGGCATAGGTTTGGAACATGCTAGTGAGCGTATTAGAAAGCTCATGCGTAAAGGGTTTGACCATGATGCACTACACGACACAATACATAATCTAAGTAAAAGTAATATTCGTAGTACGATGAACATGATGTCTGGGCATCCATCTGAAACAGAAGATGATCATAATGAAAATTTAAAGTTTCTTGAATCATATAAATGGGCAAGTGATAACGGTACAATAGCAGGTCTGGTATTTTTTGAAACTGCATTCTTACCAGGTACTGATTTCTTTGATAAGAAAGACGAACTAGTAGAACAAGACGTAGGTCCGTTTTGGAAAAATGATATAATAAATTTTCCTTTAATACATAAACGTAGAAAGCAAATGAGTGATCGTTGTGCTGAGTTAGGTTGGAACCTACATAATGAAAAATCGTTTATGCAATACATGGATAGAGAATTGGAATATTATAATGAGACTGTAGCAAAAACTCGTTCTCCAAACTCGCTAGAGACTTAACGCCAGCATACGATGGACTGTAAATTTAAAAGAGTAGTTGCATTTCCAGGTTTGGTAGCAAAAGAAAATGTTTGACGTATTTTTTATAAGTTATCATGAACAATATGCTGACGAAAACTTCGAAGCATTGTTAGATAAAGCACCTCTTGCAAAAAGAGTAGACAATGTCAAAGGTATTTTTAATGCACATAAACGTGCGGCTGAATTAAGTAAAACAAAAATGTTTTATGTAGTTGATGCTGATGCTCTACTAGTAGAAGATTTTGAATTTGATTATCAGTTAACCGAATTTGATAAAACATATAGAAACGTTTTAAAAACAAACTGTGTCCATACTTGGCGAGCATTAAATCCCATTAATGATTTAGTATATGGCTATGGCGGTGTTAAATTATTTCCTACTAAAGGATTAAAAAATGCAACTAAATGGAATGTAGACTTTACAACATCTGTAGTTAAACATTTTATACCAATGCCAGAAGTTAGTAACATAACTGCATTTAATACAGATCCTTTTAATACATGGAAAAGCGGATTTCGAGAATGTGTTAAACTATCGAGTAGTGTAATAAAAAATCAACATCCGGACACAGAAAAAAGATTAGATATTTGGTGTACAATAGGCGACGATAGATTGTATGGAAAAGATGCTATAGCAGGTGCTATTGCAGGACGCAAATATGGTATACAACATAAAGGTGATATAGACGCATTAAGTAAAATTAATGACTATGATTGGTTAAAAGAACAATATGCAATTACGTGATACATGGTATAATACACGCGGTATAATAACTGCAATTATAGCAAATCCTAATGAAAATTGGACGGACATGTTTAGTCTTGGTCAACTAGAAAGTAAATTTTGGATAGTAGAAGAATTAGAAGCATTAAATGTAAATTTAGGAACTGTTTTTATATGCGGAGGATGGTTTGGTAGTTTAGCAAATATGATCTTCATGAGTAACTTACGAGTAGATAAAATCAGATCGTTTGATATAGATCCATCTTGTTTAGAAATAGCAGAAGCAATAAATAGAGATTATGTTATAGACAACTGGAAATTTAAAGCAATTACAGAAGATATGTATAATATAAATTATACCGGACATACTTATAACACACCCAGATGTACATCACCGTTTGCATATGATAGTACATTAGTAGAATGTCATGATGTACCTAATACTATTATTAATACATCAAGTGAACACATAGAAGATTTTGATGCATGGTATAATAGTGTACCCGATGGTAAATTAGTTATATTACAAAATAATAATTATTTCGATATTGAAGACCATATCAGTTGTGTTAAGGATATAGAAGAATTTAGAGAACAATGCCCTATAAATAATTTATTATACGGTGGTACAATTGAATTAAGTAAAAGGGAAGGTGGATATAATCGTTTCATGCTAATAGGACAAAAATAAATGGTAGAAGAATTATTACTTACAGGTGAAATAGAAACAGCAGACGATGATCATTTAGGTATTAAAACAATAGAAGAAGCAGTTGCCGAAAAATTTCATCCTAAAAATTACGATAAATTACAATTAATATACACGCATCCAGATGCTCAATACTTAAATGGAAAGACCACTACTGTAAATTGGGATTTAGGAAATACATGTACGTATGCATGTACATATTGTCATCCTTCTTTGCATGATGGTTCTATAGGATGGCCGGAGTTAGATTATGCTATTAAAGCCGCCAAAAAAGTAACAGACCATTATAAAGGACAATTAGGAAGATATATGTCTTGGGTGTTCCTTGGAGGAGAAGTTATTGTATGGAAAGACTTTTTACCATTTATACAAGCAATTAAAGAATACGATGATGATGCAACTATTGTAATAATCACAAATGGAAAAAGAACATTGCGGTGGTGGAACAACGCAAAACATTATATCGATGAAATTTGTTTTACTGTACATATAGAATTTGCTGATATAGAAGAAATGAAAGCAGTAGTAAATGAAGTAGGTGATACAGTAGGAACTATAACAATGCAAATACCTGCCATCCCTTCTAGGTGGGATGAATGTATAGAAGCAATAAATGTATTAAAAGAAGCAAATTGGTATAATAGTTTACGTTTAAAATTTTTATATAATCATTTAACAAGTCATGTTGGTAGTGCAAAAGCATATCAACCGGAAGAAAGACTTGGATACCAAGCAATAATAGATGGTAAAGAAATAATAGAAAGATATACACCAGAACAAATGGCAACAATTAATAATTTAGTACATAGTAAAAAACCAGATGCATCGTTTAAACGATCCCCTAAATTATATCGTAAATTATGTGCATTTAAAAAAGATGAAAATGGTGCTTATAATAAACCTCTCCTTGATAAAATACAATGGCACAAATTAATAGGATACAAAGCAAATTCATGGAGAGGTTGGAAATGTCATGCAGGTATAGAATCTTTAACAATGGATAGATGGGGAGGCATGCGAGTTGCAAGATGTGCAATATATGGTATCCGTAAAGGAGGAAAAGGTAAAGTAGGCAATTGGAAAACTGGATTAGATTCAATCGATTGGCCTACAGAGCCAGTTACTTGTCCTTTTGAATATTGTGGATGTGGTGCAGATATTACTATTACAAAGGAAAAAAAGTAAATGTCGACATTTACTGTAAATGTCTGAAGATGTTTTAATAGAAATAACAATGTACAAGTATAAAGATATAAAACAAATTCATTTAGAAATAACAGAAAAATGTCAAGCAGTTTGTCCTATGTGCCCTCGAAATTTTAAAGGAGGTAAAGATAATCCTCATTTAATAAATGCAGAATTAAGTCTCGAAGATTGTAAAAAAATATTCAAGCCTGCCTTTATTAAGCAGCTTGACGTTATGTTTATGTGTGGTAATTATGGTGATCCCATGATGGCAAAAGATACATTAGAAGTTTACAAATATTTTAGAAAGCATAATCCTAAATTGTGGTTGGGTATGCATACCAATGGAGGTGCTCGAACAGCAAAATGGTGGGCCGAACTTGCAAAAACTATAGGTACAGGGAACTCGGATGGTTGTGTTACATTTAGTGTCGACGGATTAGAGGATACAAATCATATATATAGAAAAAATGTTAAATGGAAAAATGTTGAACGTAATATGCGATCATATATAGATGCGGGCGGCCAAGTTCGTTGGCATTTTCTTGCATTTAAACATAATGAACATCAATTTGATGAGGCAAAGGCATTAGCAAAAGAATGGGGAGTATATGAATTTCTTATTAAAAAAACAAGTCGTTTTTATGGCCAATTGGGATTATTAGATGATCAAGAAAATAAAAAATATGAGTTTCAGGTATACGATAAAAAAGGTAACCCCGAATATATTATAGAACCTCCAAGTGAAAAAAAATATTTAAATCGTGAGGCAATGCGCGCCGGAGATATTTTTAAAAAATATAGATGGTCTTCGATGAAAGACTTTGACAACAAAACAACTATAGACCCAAAATGTATATCAAAAAAAGAAATATATGTTTCAGCCAGGGGACTAATATTGCCATGTTGTTGGATAGGAGGAACTTTATATAGATGGGAATT
>Ga0207984_1000986_pt1 | contig 15224 bp, 11 predicted proteins | sample ETNtaG_30_FD_185760 | JGI IMG/M metagenome (GOLD analysis project Ga0207984, IMG submission 185760) | Marine microbial and viral communities from oxygen minimum zone, Eastern Pacific Ocean - ETNP201306PF43B (SPAdes) (version 2) | ecosystem: Environmental > Aquatic > Marine > Oceanic ...
GCAAAAACTCTCCCGTCTTGACCTACTAGATCTGATTCGCCGGAGTACCTCGTCTTTCTGCCGCGAACACGCTACGAACATTCTGTTTCAGATAGTCGTTGCAGCGTGCGAGTCCTTGAGCCATTCACTGGCGGCCAACAGGTTTCTTTGGCAGCGACTGCAGTTCACGCAGCGCGATTTTCAGGTTGTCATTCTCTGCCCCCGCCGCGTCGACCAATTCCTCTTTCAGACGGACATGGGCGCCGTCCTTGCCGAGAAATGCGACAATGACCTTAACGGTCAATCTGTGGAACAATCCAGGGACTGGCTCAGCCCTGCGCAGCCTGTTAAGAAGGGCGGGAATGGCTGGATGTCCGATCTCTACCAAAGCATCAACCGCGGGATATCTGTCAGGTACCCCAAAGCTGGTCCCCAAATCTATTCGGGCGAGGACAGGACCGAGAGGGTAACCGATATCATCGATTAACGTTTCGATGGCTTCGGTCGCACGATAGTGGCCGAGGATGTCCATGCATCTGCTGGAAGCGCGATACTCTCGCCTCAGGTTCTCCTTGTCACTTATGAATCTGATTAATTCAGCAATCACGATTTGTCGTGCCTTCAGCAAGTCCTTTTGCGCTCGCTGAACTGAGCGTGAATCAGCAGCGGACAGATCGGCAATGCTCTGCTGCAGGCCTCGGAATGCCTCGCCGCTTACAGTAGCCGCCCACACAAGGTGAATCACGAATAGTGCTTTGCTCATATACACGGCGACGCCGAGTGCTGTGATGAGATTCTGCATGAGAACAGACCGGACGGAGCCTAGTCAATGTTCAGAACGTAGTCCCCATAATCCTAAAAAGGAATGCCGCGATCGGTTAAGACCTTCTCTCCAAAAGATGAAACAGTGACGCGAACAGATCTGAGACTCTTACCTGTGCGGATTCCCGTCCATTTGGGCCATGCATTCATCCTGCACTCGACGCCACGGAACCCGACAGAGAAGATGGGATCCGCGGTAACAACATTGCCATATTGCCCCCAGCGAGAAATCTCAGAAGACATGAGCGTTGCCGCGCGTGAACTGAGGCGAGAGCATTCACTTTCGTAAATGAACCAGAGGGACAGAACGAGAAGTGCCAGCAGGCTGATAACGAGCAGAGCTTTCTTCATAGAGTGCATCCGATGACTCGACGCCAGAACACTCTGTTCGACGCAGCGATTAAGTGATAGGTTCCCACTTGTGTGGTGCCGCTGACTCTTGTGGTTTCACGCGAATTGAGCCGATTCCGTTCGCCAAAGTCTGAGCCCGATCAGTATCTTTCCGCCCCTCCCTTACTGACACACGAACATGCCTCTCTTCAGGTTATTACCAGCTCTACTTCTTCTTGTTGCGTCAGGCTGTCAGCCCGGGTTCAAGAATTCACCGCGTGCCATCGCCAGACTGATGCCTCACAGGATTGGGCCCGTCTCACCACGGCCGGCAGCCGCTCTGTACCTGGTTGTGGACGAACCAACTCTTGCACACCTGGTGATTAGACGGACCGCTTCGAAGAGAGAGCTGCACTGTCTTGTCCGGGTGTTCGACCCGGATGAGAAGATCGTTTTCTGGCGCTACCTGGAGGAGGCCGGCAATTCCGGAAAGCTCAAGGAACTCCAGCCGGACATTTCTTTGATTCCCACTTCGAAGAGAAAAACGAAGGCGGGAGACCCCGTGCTCCATCACCGTCTTTTATTAGAGAGTGCCGGCATCTACCAGGTGCGCCTGTCCTGCACGCATGATGAGGTGTCGCTGGAACTTCACGCTTCCCGTGATTTTCCCTATGGCGTGTGTTTTCAGAATGGAGAGGGGCTTCCGTGGGCCGGGCAGCCTGAGCGGTTTTATGTTTACGTTCCACCACACGCGGAGACGCTCACCTTGCATGGCGGGCCGGCTGTTCTGGAAAAGGAGGATGGCACTGAGTTGGCGCGTCTGGATGAAAAAGGGGCTGTTGACATCCCCGTCAAAGAGACTCGGAGTGTGTGGCGTCTGAATCTTCCCAAGCCAGCAGATTGGAAACTCCGCGGAACCGGGATGCCTCTCATCCTCTGTTCGAGTGCTGAGGCCGCGAGACAGATTCGCGGGTCCGTCGAGGAACTCCCTGACGGCACCGTGGTCTGTCATAAGTTTCAGAAGAGGATCGCCGAGGTTCTGCCTGCCCTTCTCGATCCATCCAGAGTTGGCAAAACTGAGGAGCTGGTTATCCCATTGAAAACTCGCAAAGAAGCATGGCTGAAGAACCCGCTCAGAAATCAGATTCTGATTGGCAGCTTTCTGCCTGCGATCGAGAAGTGGCTCAGGTCACAGAATCTCGATCCGGAAAGCCATTGGGCCGGCTCTCTTGATGGCTGGCAGGAGAAAGCAAAGGCAAAGCATCCCGACAACCGATGGGATCGTCTGCGAGCTGTCAAGGGCCTCTATGCGGGCGCGTCTTCTCATTACGGCGCTGCGGCCGAACACCTGGCGCTTGCGGCTCTGCATGACGAGCCGGTCAATCCTTATTTTGGCCGGAAGGAGCTCCTTTATCGCGCCGCGGCCGCAGCTCTTCGGGATCTGATGGTACTCCAGGAGGATGAGACATTTCCCGGCACTGCGGACCTGAATCCATATCCCGGAAACATGGGATTCGCACTTGGGCAGAAGACGTTTCCCGTGTACGGCCTCGCCGCGCCACATCTGCCGGAGGAGATTCAGAAGGTCTGGACCGAAGGTCTGCGGCACATCATCGATCGCAGTTTTCCAGACTATCTCGTTTCCGCGCGCAACCAGTCCAGCCATTACCTCGTCGCCTTCCAGGCCTTCGCCGAGGGCTCGGGCAATCCTCTGTATTCGGATATGATGCGTCTCTATTCGCGGCGCTGGGCAAACGGACAGCACCCGGCAGGCTATCACATGGAAGCCCTGGGCTCCGACGCCAGCTACATCGGGATGACTCACTGGCACGAGGCCGTCTATTACCGCATGAGCCAAGACCCACTCATCCTTGACTCTTTGCGCAAGTCTTACCGGCTCTTCAACCACACGGTTGGCCCCGAGCCGGATGGCAAGATGCTGGGCGGATTCAATTTTAATCACCGGGTGGGCGAGGGATTTTATTTCGAGCAGTGGGGCGGCGCGAAAGGCATCCTGGATGACGTGCTGCCCGAGATTGGTGTATGGGTGAAGGTGATGTCTGCAGAAGAAAAAGCTGAAGCGGAAGAGAAAGCGAGGGAGCAGATCACGAACTTCCTTGAGTCCCCGAGGCATCCACGTTACCCGGGCATCACGACCTGGCGATACCGCCACTATTCCGAGCCGGATCGCAGCGGCATTTTTCCCTGCAATGAAAGAGAGTCCTTTATCCGGATTTTTGAAGACGAACTGGTCGCCATCAAACGTCCCGGTTACTACACCTACTGCTACATCGGCAAGCCCGCCGGTCTCTGGTACATCCGCCTTCGTGAGAATTTCCGGCTGCCCTATCCAGGCGACCTCGAGAACACCGGCGGCCCTATTCCAGACATGCGGAAGTGCACCCCCTTCCTTGGCGGCGGGCTCTCCGGATTCTGGACGCCGGCCTACGGACACTTCCTCCTCGCGGCCAACTGGTCACCGACCACCCACCACGGCCTCATTGCCACCCAGAAGGACGGCAAGCGCTACTGGGAGGAATATCACGCACAGACGCACACTCTGGACATCAAGAACGGCAAGCTCAGTTTTCAGGGCAACGTCGAAGGCCAACCTCTGAAGTATCAACGCACCTATACCTTCAACGATCACGAGCTGGCAGTAACCTTGACTCTGGAAGCCGAAGCCGATGTCGATCTTGCAGGCCTCGTGGAGAACATCCCCATCGCCCGGGGAGGCTGGAAAGCCAGAGGCGCCACGCTTGACGCCGGAGGCAAAGCCAAAGGAACGGTTTCCGCTGATCGATTCAAAGCGACGGACAACAAAGGTGCCGGGGTCGAGGTCGTACTTTCCACGAGCCACGAGCTTCGGCTCGTACCAGATGGACTCCGAACCGGCAATTGGCGCAAATTACAGGTAGGCCGTGTGGAAATTGTGTTGCCCGGTAATCTACGAGAGGGTGACAGAGTCGAGCTGGCCTATCGCATGAAACCCGTTCAGTAATTGGAGGAGTCATGACTCGCTACACCATCCTGGTTGCCATTGCCTCTCTGCCTCTGCTGCAGGCAGAGGTGCGGACATCAAGCCAGCAGATTCGGGTTTTGTCCCCAACCCAGGCGATGCTTGATGAACTGAATCACGTCGACCGAATTTTCTCCCGCGAGCCCACCAACGCATTACCCAATGCAAAGCAGCTACGAAATGCTGGGGCATCTCTGCGTCCCAGGCTTGTTCAGATGATGCAGCGAGCCGCGGCCTTTAAAGACAAGCTCAAAGGCGGGGGGCAGATCCAGGTAATCGCGGCTCACAATGAGCGCGTGACGAAACTGAAAAAGGAATGGCAGGCGATACGCATCAAGGCAGTGGTCGGCTTACGCAAATTCAGGCTGCAACTGCCCACACTGGCGATGGAAAAGGCGGTCAGCATGCTGGATTCGGGGAAGTTTGAAAAGACCAAAGTCGATGGGGTGATCGTGACCAGGTGCAATCTCTTTGTGCAGTCCTACGTAAGGATGCTCTACGGCTACCGCGGCCTGGATGGTCTGTTGGCGAACCAGATGGTTGCCGCATTCCGTGGAAACAAGAATGAGTGGGTAAAGCTCTACGACAGCAAGAAGCCTAAAGACGTGGCAAAGGCAATGTCGGCGGCAGTCAATGCGGCTAAGCGAGGGGAACTCGTCCTCGTTGCGTGGGAAAACAAAAGTGAGATCGGCAAAGACGGCAAATACCATGGCCACATCGCGATCGTCCTCCCTGAATCTCCGATTCACAGCGATGTCTGGGGAATGGATTTGCCGAGAATTGCGCAGGCGGGCAAACAGTCATTTCCCAAAAGCGGGAGCAAGCCCAACGACTACAAGCTCTCTCAGGGATTCGAAAAGAAACACCAGTCGGAAATGGTTATCTACTCACTGAAGGTTGTGAGATAGACGGCCTCGCAATGCATGCTCACTCAGGAGCAAAAGATGGGGCAATATCGCTCTTGGCAGGGTTCTCCTTGCCAGCCTCAAGCTTCGGTCTTCCCGAGTCGGATGGCGCATCCGTTTTGCTGACATTTACACGAGGCTCCTCGGGATCCGTCGGACGCGACTCTTCACTGAGTTCGTATGGCATGCCTCTGAGTTGTCTCCGCAATGCCGCGAGCTGCTTCTCGGACCGCGGCTTGGATTTGGGGCGCTCTCCAATGAACATCCAACTCGTGGGCGATGTTGCCTTCTTAAACCATGATGCTGCCTGACCTCCTAACTCTGAATGCCTGGCCACCTCAAGCTTTGAGTGCGGGCCGTCGACGTTGAGCAACACATCGCCGGCGCATGTAATCGTGTCTTTTGCTGATGGCAGATTGATATCCAATACTCCCAGTAACCTTACGGTGCCCCTGACCAGAGTTGCGCGAGGGTTCTCCTCTGTTGGAAGCCGAAACTCGCTTTCCGGCCCTAATTCGACCAGCTTGTTGTATGGAATGTAGAGCCAGCAGTATTCGCCCTTCCCTGTCGTGATCTGTGAGCCCGGCGCACAAGTCGCACCTGCGACGAGGGTAGTATCCCCCATCTCATTCTTAATGGAGACCTTACCTCGGGCTGCACCCACAATGACCTGCGGAGAGCCGAGCTTTATGCAGTATTGCCACAAGAGGAGATCCGTCTGCTGGGCGCCAAGGAGACGAACGGTACGCATCCCTCGTTTTACTGTCTGTCTGACGCTCTCGATACCTTTGTATCCTCGAGCCATTCTTGAAGCTGTACGGACGAGGGAGGATTTTGCCCTGCGCAGGTCTCGCAGAGAGTCTTTCGCCTCTTCGATCAGATCCTGCACGGCCTGGTGCTTCAGCTTACCGATGGCCGTTCCAGGAACAGGTACGGCTGCATACCGCTTCCGCAGTTGGGAGAGTCGCCTCGTCGCGTCCGCCTCTGCGTCCGTAAGTTGACGAGCCGACTCGATGAGTTGATGCCTGTCCAGAAGGTGCCGGCCGTACTGCTGGTCCACCTGCTGATTCAGGGCGTGGTATTCAGCCACCAGCCTATCGATCTTCTTAGCGGGTTCGGATTCGCGCGCAGCATTAAGCCGCTGGAGGCGTGTCCGGACGAGTTGGGCTCTGTTCAACATACCGTCCGCAGTCTCGCCGACCTTTCGTTCAAGCTGGCGTATGTCTTCGGTCAGCTTCTCCCTCACTGTCGCAGACGGACCGTGGCAGAACTGACCGAATGCCTCTTCGCCCTTCTGATGAAGTTTTTCGGCGCGAGCCTGGATCTCCTGAAGTCGCTCTATGAGTTGAACATCATCCAGGGCTTCCTGCCCGGAAAGCAGAATGGGCAGGATGGCAAAGATGAATGTGGCACTACTCTTCATTGCTCGCCTTTCTCAATTCGATGACCAAATCCCTGGTATTCCTATAGAGCGTTTCGTACTGCTTTCTATGACGGTCTACGTCTTCCGACAGAGCGGCGAGCCGTTCCTTCGCTCTTCGCCATTCTCCTTCCGCTTTCGTCAGTCGTGCAGCGGTGGCTTTCAGTTCTGTTTCGAGCCTGCGTATCTGTGAAGATTTGTTGGTGATGTCATATCCGCATGAGCCAGCGTTACGTTGAGACTGCTCACCTTTGTTGTGATTTTTCAGGTAGAGATTCCACTGAGCCGAAATCTCCGCGCGCCACTGCGCATCGCTCTTTCCCTTGATGTTCCCGATGCTCCAAGTAATTTTCTTCGGCGTCTCGGATTTACTTACGGATGCACCGTGCCTTCGCACAAAGCTGTCAATTTGCCCTTGTGTGCAATTGTCTCTGGGCAAAGCGTTCCAATCTTTGTACAGGCGATCCAGCATGTTGCTCACATCTTTCGATTGCTGCTGATGGCGTTTGGAGAGCTTCCGGTGGTAGTCCCTCTGACTCTCGGCTTGTTTCTTCTTACTCAAGAGAACCGGCAACTCGTTCTTTGCCTTATTGAGTTGGTTCCTGATGTCCGCCACCTTTCTGGTTCTCGATCCTGGCAGATAGATAGAACGCATCCTGTATCGCTGGTTCTCGAGATTGCGCTTCAGAGTTTTGAATTGTTTCTGGTAAAGGCCTCGCTGATCCGAGGCCCACTCAAAATAGTTCAACGCATCTTCGAATTTCATTTTCCTGGTGGAACTGGGGCGAACACCGGGAAGATAGCCTTTGAGGATTTCGTCTTCATGAGCGTCACTCCTCCTCAGCGCTCGATTGCGGTAAGACGTCGTATCGAAGCCCTGCCGGGCAGTTTCTGAAATGTACTCCGGGGTGCCCTTTATCTGAATACTTGCCCCCGCAAGATCTTGAAGCTGCTGCCAGGCTTTTCCCTTGAGCTTGGGCTGGAAAGATCTCCTGAGCCTGGGATGAAGCGGTTGCGCCACTGGTTGAGCCACGGCTCCGCCGCCAACAGGCGGAGTATCGTTGCCACCCGGGGCAGGTTCCGAAGGTAGAGGCACTGGTCTTCCGACGGGCACTGGCACGGCTGATACGCCTTCCAGTTGCATCAGGTGCGTAGCGCCCTCGCGGTCCCAATAGCTGTCAGTTTCTTTTTCGATCTTTTCAGCGACATACTCCTCTGCCTCTTCGCGTTGCGTCTGGATCTCCTGTGTATGAACGACATCCTCGTCTGTAACCACGGTTGTTTCCGTTTCCACCTCGACGACCCGCTCGCTCAACTTCGGCCCCTCCCCGAGCAGCTCCAGCATATCCGCGTCGAGAGCCTCGGTCTTTGCGAATGAGTCACTCACTTCCTTCAGTGCTGACTTGGCCCCGCTGGCCTGTATCTGAACACTCGACTCCGATCCAGCGTTCACCGGAGACAGCATCATCAGAATTATGAACGCAGAGAAATACTCCATTTCATTCAGACTCCACTTTAGTGATATGAATGAGTTCTTCCGCCCAGTGATAATGAACTTTAACCCAACCGTCTCTTGTCCGTATTGGCAGCATTTTCGTCTTCCGAAGTTCACGTTTCTGGCCATCGGACAGCAGGGCTTCGAGGCGTATGGGATGAACGAATGTCTGCGGCCGGATCATCCCGGTCACCTGGGCTGAGATGAATGCGGTACCATCACCAACGAGATCCAAAGGTGACATGGATGGTGGGCGGGCCTCGAGCTCACGGATGGACTGCTCGACATCCCGCAGCTTTTCGTCTAACTCGTCGATGACCGAGTTGAATTCAGAAGGAGCGTATTTCTTTGTCGTGGCCGTCAGGTGTTGGAGGATTTCATCTCTGATCTGATAGCCTGGCTGGGATTGGCCAAAGGCCTTCACTACCTTCTCCTGTCCACTCGTCCTTGAATAGAAAAACCAGTTACGTACACCTTCCCTGGTTGGGACCGAGACCAATGCGAAAATACGCCCCAGCCCGGAATCGGGAAGGACTTCAATCCAAGTCTCCTCCTCCCATGCCTGGCGGCTGTCAATCTCGCCCTCCAGCCTGAACTGCCGGAAAGTGACATCTGCAATTGTGGTCGTTTCGAGAGCCCTTATGCGGTGAAACCCTCTGGTTGTCATAAGAGTTTTCAGCGAACGCTCGATTCTCTCTTCGAGCAGATGTTCACGTTTTTCTGGCTCTTGATCCGACTGCGCTTCAACTCTCGAGAAGACTTCATGCGCCAGCGGATAGGCTTTCGAAAGGTAAAGCGCAAGAGCAGTGGTCAGCCCGAGGGAACGGCGCAAAGCCGGATTCTGAATGTCCAGCCTCTTTACCCTTTGACAGAACTTAAGGGCGTCTTCGTAAACCATCGGACGGAGCTCAGGTGGCGTTGATTTACTCCAGGCTTTGTCGAGATAAAAATTCAGAATACGGCGGATGAGGTCCGTGTCCGTGGTTTTGGGAGATGAGAATTCTGAATCCAGTTGGCTCGGCAACAGTTCCAACGCGTCTCGGACAAGCAGGACGCGCTCAGTTTCGAGGTGAAGATGCTCAGTCATGGCCTCTTGCTGAGAGACGCGCCGGACCTCGGCTTCTTCTTCCCCATCAGAACCATTTGGGTGGTCCGCAAGGCCAGCCCTGATGAGCGCGCGGCCATACGTGCTCTGAAACTCTTCTCTGCTCTGACGCCACGAGAGCAACTGCGGACGAAGTTTGCGGAGCTTTCTCCCTATCTGATAGAAGTCATCGTCCCGACGGTCTGACTCCTCGAGATACTTCGTAAGGGCCAATGTCGTTTTTTCGACAGGACTGCCATTCGCCTCGTAGAGATTGCCGAGGGCACGCCACGATTCAGCGTGTCTGGGATACTTCTCTACGCTCTGCTCAAGAGAACGAATCGCTTTGCTGGTCTCTCCTTTCGCCTGCCAGGCCAGGCCAGAAAAGAAGCCTGGCAGATGTGAGTCTGGGAGTTGACGCCACATCTGTTCACTGAGCTGAAGAACGCCGTCAACGGCTTTTCTCTCAAGCAGGAGTTCGGCGAGTAACTGATATCCACGCGGATCTTTGGGCCCCAGAAAAACAGCGTCCTGGAACAGCGCCTCTGCGTCGGCTCTCTTTCCCGATTTCAGTGCCTTCTTGCCGGCAGTGATCTTGGATTCGATCTCCTCACCTCCTCCGGCGTAGGCAAGGACAACTGCAAGCATAAACACAGCCGAGAGGTAAACGCGCTTCATGCTGATGGAATACCACATGTTGCATGAATGTCCAGATGGCAGTTCAAATCCCTCGCGGAGCGGCACCCCCTGCGCCCTCTCCTCCATCCCGATTCCCCCTTTTCCCTTGTCTCTACTGTGCTCGTTGTGGTAGCCTGAACATTCACGATCAGTAGTTCCTTAAAGCCCATTAATCTTGGCGTATGACGAAGATTGGCTCCGCTCATAAGATTATCCTGCTGTCGGGATTCATCTTTATCGCGTGGATTGCATACGAGCAGTTCCTCGTGCCTGAAGAAGCCAAGATCATGGAGATGTTTTCCGAGCTCGAAGAAGGGCTGGAGGCGCGGAGGTCACGGCAGGTGATGCCGCACCTCTCACGGCAGTTTAGAGACAATCTGGGCAACGATTGGAAAGCTGCCTCGGAACTGCTGCTGGTCTTCAATCGGATCACCAAATCGGTCATGGTCAGCATCTCGAGGAAGAATATTGACATTGATGGTGATACCGCAGAATGTGAAATGAACTTTGCGGCGAAAGTCTTGACGCAGGCGCAACAGGTGGTGGCTGGCGAACATAATGATGAAGGAACGGGGATGATGATTTTCAATCTCAAGAAGGAAGAAGGTGACTGGAAAATTGTCGGAGTGACTTATCCGGAGGATGTTGAGATCTGGGTGAAAAAAATGAAAAGAATGATGAGCCCTTAACCTGATAGGAGGACCTTGTGGAAACAGCCATTGGAATACCGTTCGTGTTCGCCCTTTTGCTTGGTGGTGGCCTTACCCCGCCGCTCTCTTTGCCGCCGCTCCCGGAGGACACTCGTCTGATTTCCGTCGCGGATGAGAATTGCCTGATGTTCCTCAGCTTGTCCGGCTGCGCGGAGCCAGACGGGCAGAGCACAAATCAGACGGAACAGCTCATCGCCGAGCCGGAGATCCGAGCCCTGGTACAACGACTGATCGAGGAGATATCAAGTTCAGCAAAGCGCGACGCCGGCCGGAATCCCGCCATGCTGCCCGTGGCCGAAGCGCTGACGTGGCTGGTACGGGGGATGTTCACCAGGCCGACGGTCCTGTTCGTCGATCAGATCAGCATGGGGCCTCCGATGCCAACCATCCGGGGCGGCCTGGTGGTGAATGCCGGCGATGGAGCGGAGGAGGCTGAGAAGATGATGCATCAGATTTTCTTCACTCTCACCAGGCAGGAGCATCCGGTCAGGCGAGAAGTGGAGGGCTCGACGGGGTTTCGCTTCCTTCCGCTGCCGCCGCAGGCGCCGCCGGTATCCTGGAGTCGCGTGGGCAAATACATGGTGATGGCTTTCGGTGCGGAGATGCCGGACCTCATCACCAGGAGGCTCACTCGCGCGGAGGTGCCCGTTAATCGCAAAGTCGCCGGCTTGAAACAACGAATGCCGGTCGAGCGGCCATCAATGATGTTTCATCTCGACGTGGAAAACCTGCTCGAAACCGTCGGCGGCGCGGCCGGGCAGCGGGGCAACCAGATCTTTGCTTTCAGCGGTTTGAACACCATACGCAGCGTGGATTCGATTGTGGGGCTCGATAAGCGCGGCATCAAAAGCAAAGTGCTCGTCAGGCCCGTCCGTGAGTTCGGTGGACTCCTGGGGGAGATAGGGCGAAGTTCACTCCAGCCTGATGCTCTCGCCCACATCCCCGCCGATTCCGATGTTTGTGTCGCGGCCAGCTTCAGCCTTTATCAGTTGTGGGAATGGGTGACTCAGAACGTCGGTAATCTTGATCCTCGAGCCCTGGCGGGAATGCAGAAAGGCATAGCGGAAGCGGAGAAAGATCTCGGTTTCCACCTGGTGAATGATCTTATGAAGCACGTAGGCACCACTTGGACCCTCCACAACGCCCCCTCCGATGGCGGACTGATCGTAAGCGGCCTGACCGCGACTGTGGGGATCAAGGACCAACAAGCGCTCATCAGAGTGGCCGAATCGGTCGCCCGGCAGCTCGATACCGAATTCATGGATCATGGAAAGGTAGCTCTGAATCGTCAGACCTATCGCGGGCACACAATTTACTTCATCAGCCCGATTCGTGAAGAGATGCCAGTCAGCCCCTCGTGGGCTCTCACACAGAAAACACTTGTGCTGGCCGCTTACCCCCAGATGGTGAAGGCTCACATTGATCGTGTGCTGGATGGCAGTGCTGACCATCTGCTCAATGCCGCGGAGATGACCGGCCTGTTCAATCGTGAAAGAAACATTTCCTATTTGTCGAGGATCGAAATGAAACCGCTCCTCGAAAAGCTCTACCCGCTGCTCTATCCCATCTGGACCCTTGCCTGCCGCGATGCTCAGCGCAAAGGGCTCAAACTCGATCCTTCGCTGCTTCCCCGGGCCTCATCGGTGGTTCCGCACATGGAACGCACTCTCACTTATTCAAAACACGACGAAGATGGTTTCTACATTGAGGAAAACGGCACCTTCCCTGTCGGCGGCATTCTGAGTCCCGCGAATATTGGACTTGCAGCGGGGCTCATCGTGCGATTTATGCACAAAACTCGAGCCAGGGCACACCGCACGGCCACCATGAATAAACTCCGTCAGATCGGCGTGGCACTGCACATGTACCGCGACGCGCATCGAAAACTTCCGGACACTCTTGACGGTCTGAAAGAGCTTATCCATGGCAAACAGATCCTGCGCGATGAACGAGGCCAACCGTTCGTGTATTACGGAAAAGGACTGGATCTCCACAAGATCAATCAGTCGCAGACACCGGTATGCGCGACTGCCCATCCCGTTCGAGGGAGGCGAGTCGTATTATTTGCGGACGCGCATGTGGAGTATCTGCGAGAGCCTCAACTTCAGAAACGGCTTCGCAAACTCAAGGAAGCAGGAGGTAACAACGGTGATGCTCCACAGGTGAAGCCGGAAGATGTGGATCTGATCCCGCCCAACACGAAGCTGCCGGAGCTGTGAGCCGAATTTACGTAGCTTTGAAAACTCTGTTCGTGCTCCTGATTGGTTTACAGACTTCGAGGCGCGCGCTCGCGGACGATTGGCCCATGTATCTCGGGCCGGAGATGAATTCCATTTCGAAAGAGACCGGGCTTGCGGATTCCTGGCCTGCAGAGGGGCCACGAGAGATCTGGCGCATCCGTCTGGGTGATTCGTTCTCGCCACCGGCAGCAAAGGGGACAGACCTGATCGTTCCCCATCGGATTGGATCTGAAGAGATCGTTGATTGCCTCGATACCAAAACCGGCAAGCTCAGATGGCGATTCAAATATCCAACCCGGTATCGAGATATGTACGGATACAACAGCGGACCGCGCTGCAGCCCGATCATCACCGAAAAAGAGGTCTACACCCTCGGCGCCGGGGGAGAGTTGCACTGCCTCGACAGGCAGACCGGGAAGCAGATCTGGAAGCGTTCGATCAACAGGGAATACAAAGTCAAGCAGAACTTCTTCGGCGTCGGCGCGTCGCCCGTGCTGGAAGGCAACCTGCTCCTGGTGAACGTCGGCGGACCTGATGGGGCCGGGGTCGCGGCCTTCGACAGACTGACCGGAAAAACCGTCTGGGCCACAACAGACGATGGCGCCAGCTATTGCACTCCCGCTGTGGCTACGGTCAAAGGAAAGCGATACGGATTCTTCCTGACACGCAAAGGTCTTGTCATCACTGAAGTCGCCACCGGCAAGGTGCACTCCACGTATTTCTTCCGCTCCCGTAAATACGAATCCGTTAACGGCGCCACACCCATCATCGTGGATGACCTGGTCTTTCTCTCCGCCGCCTACCAGACCGGTTGCGCATTACTGCGAATGAAGGATGACGGAGTGGAAGAGATTTACCGCGGCTTACAGATGTCCAACCACTGGGGCACCAGCATCTATATTGACGGCCATCTTTACGGGGTCGATGGCCGCCACGAATCGGAGGCAAACTTCCGCTGCATCGATTTCAAAAGCGGCAAGCTCAAGTGGCAGGTCGATGAAGAGCTCGGACGCGCCACCATGATCGTCGCCGATGGCAAATTCTTCATCCTGACCGAGCGCGGCAAGCTGGTCCTCGCAAAGGCTTCGCCCGAGGCATACAGGGAGATTTCACGAACGCCGACGATACTGAGTTATCCTTGCTACACCCCGCCAATCCTGGCCAACGGGTTCCTCTACACTCGAGACGAAAAAAAGCTGATCTGTTTCGACGTGAGGAAGTAGTAATTGGTCTCGTCAGGGAAGGGCTGGTAACCGCACACGAGTTCCCTCACTTCCATCCTCGTGCGCCTTTCATTCAGGCTTTTTCTCAACTTTCTTCTTCACCGGCGGAAAGACCTCCGCGTGCTCCGCAGGCATCTTGGCATCCTTGACTGACGCCTTGCCTTTGAATTTCACGTTGATGGGGCGGTCGCCGTTTTTTGGCTTCGGCGCGTCCATGTTATAGATAATCTTGTCTGCCCGGATCACTTTGCCGTCTCGATAGGTTTTGGGCTGTTCGTCCTTGCCGGTGAGGTAGACCAGCTTCTCCTTGTCATCGTAATCGAGGCGGTCACCGATCAGCAGCGCGTCCGGCAGAAAGATGCGGACGTTTCCCGTGGCAAAGCCCATCTTGAATTCGCCCTTCTGGTTCTGTTCAGCCTCTGCATACGCGCAGCGCATCCGGAATTCCGTGCCGATGATCTGCACCTTGCCGCGCAGTTCCAGCAAGGTCACATTCTCTTTGGATTTGACCTCTATCTCATCAGCCTGAACATCCTCGATGCGGTTCTGCTTCGTTGCCGGAGCTTCCAGTTTCGGCTTTTCGGCGGGTACCTCCTCCTGCGCCACGCTCACATGGGTGAGAAGGCTGAGGGCAATCGTCAGCATCACGTAACGCACATGTTTCTCCTGTTCACAAGTCTCAGAATTAAACTCGCTTGGATCGTAGGGAAAGAAGGTTGAGCTTCAACGAGGCACCCCTCTGCGCCATTCATTGAATTCGCTGCAACTCCACCTAAGATTTCGCACCTTTCATGGGCTGAATCTGCGGCAAATGACAAACACCAATCGAACATGAACAACCCTTTCCACTCATCCATTCTCAGCCAGCTTTCTCAACTGACCGAGATGGATTCCGACGAAATCAACAAGATCCTCCAGGGACCCGCGGATGCCCGCGTGGGGGATTATTCACTTCCCTGTTTCATTCTGGCTAAAAAACTCAAGAAGAATCCGGCCGAGATCGCGTCGGAGCTTGCCGGGAGATTCGTCCCGGATGGGCATGTTGAGCGGGCCGAGGCCACGGGCCCTTATCTGAATATCTTCCTCAATCGCCGGGCATTCATGGAACACGTGCTGCGCAAGATCCACCAGCAGGGCGAAGACTACGGCAGCAGCGACGCCGGCAATGGAAAGACGATCACTATCGATTTTTCTTCACCTAATATCGCCAAGCCCCTCGGTGTGCATCACCTGTGCTCGACCATGATCGGCAACAGCATCTATCGGTCGTTCAAGGCACTCGGTTACAACGTCGTCGGCGTCAATCATCTCGGCGACTG
>Ga0207984_1000992_pt1 | contig 15155 bp, 10 predicted proteins | sample ETNtaG_30_FD_185760 | JGI IMG/M metagenome (GOLD analysis project Ga0207984, IMG submission 185760) | Marine microbial and viral communities from oxygen minimum zone, Eastern Pacific Ocean - ETNP201306PF43B (SPAdes) (version 2) | ecosystem: Environmental > Aquatic > Marine > Oceanic ...
TGCGTGGTAGTAAACACGCGGCCCTCTTTTCCCGATGTGCTTTTGTAGGTCCGCACCCAGACGGCCGGGGTCGGCTTCTTGCCCTCATCGCGGGGCGAGTCAATCGTCATCCCGTTAAGCGGCTGAACCGTGGCCAGAACCCGGCTGCCTTTGATCGGCCTGGCGAAGTAAGCGCCCGCCTGGGCCCAGGGCTTCTTTACCCCACGCAGGATCGGATGGTCTTTTGCCTCAGGCAGAATATCGAGGAGCGCGCTCTGCCGATGGTTTCGCCCAAAGTGGCCGGCCCAGGTCTCGCCAAGAATCTGGCGTCCGAAACCGAGCTTAAAATCATCGCCCTGGTAGCGGTACGAATACTTCGCAAACGGGCTGTCCGCGGGAATCTTGAAACCGTGCGTGGAAGTGCGCAGCCCGACGACCGGCCCGCCCCGTCCGAGGTAATCCACGAGCGGCTGCATCTGCTCTTTCGGCAGGTTCTGAAAACGAGTGAAGATGACCATCAGGTCGGCCGCCTTCAGCGCGTCCATGCCCGGGATGTTCGAGTTGCCGGGAACGATTTCGCCAGTCCTTCTGTCCACACTGAACAGCACGGTGCATTTGAATCCGTGATGCCTGGCGAGCAACCGCGCCAGCGCGGGCAGCGTCTCTTCTGATCGATACTCATGGTCGGCCGCGATGAAGACGAGCTGTTTTCCTTTGCCCGGCCCGGCAGTGCCTTCGTAAACGAGGTGTTCAGCATTGGTCGCAAGGCAGAAAAGCAAGGACAGTAATGATGCTTTGGTGTGAGCCATGGTTGATACTCCGACTGGAAAACCTGTTAGACGTCGCCATCCGAGCCGGGGAGCAAGCTGCTTGAGCCGACTTGATACTGCGTTGAGCGAGAAGGGAGTGCGCGATAAACGGGCTGTCTTTGCTCAGCTGAGCGCAGGAAGGAGCTCGCCCTCGTCCAGCACTTCATGAAGAAGCATCAGGACATTTTCCCAAATCGCAACGCGCCCTTCGTCTGGTTTGCGAAAGCTGGTCGCCGAATCCAGTAAATGACCGCCTTTACTCCACCCCCGCGCACCTCAACGCTTCCAGGGCTTTCTGTATGTCATCCGGCAGCGGAGCTTCGAACGTTACCCGTTCTGCTGTAGCTGGATGGTCAATACTCAATCGAAATGCATGCAACGCTTGCCTCTCGATCAGTGCTGACTCCCCTTCGAGGCCGAGATCGGACGGCCAGAATTCCTTGCGTTCGCTGTAAGCAGAATCCGCAAGGCACGGACATCCCATAGATCGCAGGTGCACGCGAATCTGATGCGTACGGCCGGTCTTCGGGCGAATGCGAAGGAAAGCGTACCCATCGAACCGTTCTCGCACTTCGTAATGAGTGATCGCCCGGCGTCCTCCGATTAGACGCACTGCCTGGAGTAACCGATTCTGCGGATCCGTGCCCAGGGGCAGATCGACTTCCCCTTCGTTCGATTCCGGTTCACCGTCCGTGATGGCGAGGTATTCCTTCTCCGTGGTTCGGTGTTCGAACTGCTGCCCGAGCTTGTAGTACGCCTCATCGCTTTTGGCGCAGACGATGACGCCGCTGGTGTACTGATCGAGCCGGTGTACGACGCCCGGCCTGCCCGGGTCCTCGTTTGCGCTCGAAAGAGCTTCGCAGTGATGAAGAAGTGCGTTTACCAGCGTGCCAGACCAGTTGCCCCGTGCCGGGTGCACGACCATGCCGGCCGGCTTATTAACCACAACCAGGTGCGCGTCTTCGTGAAGAATATTGAGCAGGATCGCTTCCGGTTCAATCTTCCGATGATGCTCAGTGGGTAGTTCAATGACGATGATGTCTTCGCCCGCAATCGCATAGCTCGGCTTCACGGTCTTCTCATTCACAGTGACCGCGCCCAGCTTGATGAGTGACTGCAGCCTTGCTCGCGAATAGCTCGGAAACCTGGCATGCAGGAACTGGTCAAGCCTCCTCGCCTGCGAACGCGCCGGCACCTCGATCGTCACGGGGCCGTATGAGAGTTCTTTCTGAATTGACATGGAAGTGATTCGTAATGAGTAATGCGTAATGCGTAATGAGTAATGAGTAAGTAATCATCCAACTGAAAGTCTCAGGGTCTGGCAGGAAATAAGTGTGTCAGTTCATTGGATGCTGGATGCTGGATGCTGGATGCTGGATGCTCGATCCTGATACTGGGTACTTGATGCTTGATTCTGGGCGCTTGATGCTCGATGCTGGATACATACGTTCGATTTGAAACCGGGTCATAAGCGAATCGGAATGGCCAGAATCCAGTATCCAGTATCGAATATCGGATGAGGCAGACGGGTCTTTCCTGACACACTTGTTTCGTGACAGCCCCTTATTCCTTTGAACATCGCCAATAAGCCCCCGACAGAAACTTACTCATTACTCATTACGACTTACGATTGTTGACGCTGTAAATCCAAACCACTTATACTCCTGTACGGCTGAATCATAGGAATCAATTGACAGTAGACCATGCCATCCATCCTGCTCGTCGATGACGAGCCACTCATTCTCGAAATTCTCACCGAGTATTTTCGCACCAACTCGGATACTGCGGTACGCAGTGTGGCGGATGGCAAGAGGGCGCTCGAAGAAATGCTGACCGAGCCCCCTGATCTGGTGATAACGGATCTTTCCATGCCTGAGATGGATGGCTTCGAACTCATCGAAAATATGGAAAGGCTCGGACTGCAGATTCCGGTCATCGTCATTTCTGGCAAGGCATCGCAGCAGGATCAGAAGCGTGCGAAGGATTTGGGCGCACAAGAGTTTCTGACCAAACCCCTGAATCTCGAGAGCCTGAGGGGCACTGTCGATTTCGTTCTGTCTCATGCGGTGGATGAAGTTCGGCAGGCCCCGCGTATACCTGTGAAACTTCGAGTCAAGCATGTTGACCAAGAGGGTGGGGCGAAGGTGACCTACGAATCAGAAACTATCAACTGCAGCGTGACCGGACTGTGTTTCAAGTGGTATCTGTCCTTCAAAAGCCTCAGCCAAAGCGTCACTGAAAGCGGCGACGACGAGTCCAATCTGCTCGATCTCGTTCTGTATGACCCGGAGGACAAGAACCGCAAGCTGCAGGTGCGGGTAAAGGTCGTGCACTGCGTTCGCATCCCGGATATGGAGTTCGATTACGTGGGCGCGGAATTTGTCGATCTGAACGAGGTAAGCGAACGCCAGCTCAGAAATCTATTGAGCGAAACCTCTTCTCAATGAAAGCACACGCTCGAAGGATCTTCGATGCCGCCATCCGGGCCGTCGAACCAGGAGCGGCCGTCCGGCACCACGTCAAGCGCGATGGCAACGTGATCACTGCTGGCTCGACCGAATACGACCTGAAGGATTTTTCGAGCGTGTCTGTTATTGGCGCGGGTAAGGCGAATGCGCCCATGGCGGAAGCTCTCGAAGAGATCCTTGGCGACTCTCTGAACGGCGGGGTCATTACCGTGAAGTACGAGCACAGTCTTCCTCTGCAGAAGATCCAGGTCTGCGAAGGGGGCCATCCCGTCCCCGACGAAAGTGGGCTGGCTGGAGCACGGGCCATGCTCGACCTGGTGCGTCCCCTTGGCAAAGGCGCGCTCGTTTTCTGCCTGCTTTCCGGTGGCGGGTCAGCGCTGATGCCCGCGCCTGCTGAAGGGATAACCCTCCCGGATAAGCAGGAAACGACTCGTCAGCTCCTCGCATGTGGTGCCAATATCGGAGAGATTAACGCAGTGCGAAAACATCTGTCCGCCATCAAGGGAGGACAGCTTGCCCGTGCGGTCGCGCCGGCGACTTGCGTCAGCTTGATTCTTTCCGATGTGGTTGGAGATCCTCTTGATGCCATCGCATCCGGTCCGACTGTGCCGGACAGCACGACGTTCCACGATGTGCTCAAAATCGTCCAACGCTTCGGCATTGAAGAAAGCCTGCCCACACCGGTCAGTAAACGAATCCGCGAGGGCGCCGACGGCAGGATTGGCGACACACCAGAATCTGGCGACACATCTTTTTCCAGAACGCAGAATGTCATCGTCGGCAACAACCGTCAGGCGATTCACGCCGCGGCTCAAGAGGCGAAATCGCTCGGCTACAACACGCTCATTCTCTCGAGCAGCATCGAGGGAGAGACTGCGGACGTTGCCCGCGCGCACGCCGCCATTGCCAGAGAGATTCACGAGTCCGGCCATCCAGTGCCGCGCCCGTCCTGCATCCTGTCGGGTGGCGAGACAACTGTGACCATCAGGGGCAACGGCAAGGGAGGCAGGAATCAGGAATTCGCACTCGCCGCGGCCAAAGATATCGCCGGTCTGCTCGACACCCTGATCATGAGCGGCGGCACCGATGGCACGGACGGCCCCACGGACGCGGCCGGCGCATTCGCCGATGGGACCACGAAGACGAGGGCAATGGATGTGGGTCTGGAGATTGAAGATTCCCTCACCAGAAATGATTCCTACACATTCTTCGAGCACCTTGGCGACCTATTAATGACAGGCCCGACGCGAACGAACGTGATGGATGTGAGAATCGTCCTGGTGCGATAGGTCGTTCGATAACAAGTACGTAACAAAGGTGGCCGGCCGTTCATTGCATTCTGTTCGCTCGCTTTTAATTCGCTTGCTTTTAATTCTGCACTCACAACAGAAATGCCATCAGAACTTTACTGCCTCGGCTATGATTTCGGAACAGAATCCGGGCGCGCGCTATTGGTGAATGTCCGCACTGGAGAAGAGGTCGCCACCTCTGTCCTCCCTTATGAGCACGGTGTCATCGAGGATGTGCTGCCGGGTGCCGATACTGAACTCGGTCACGGCTGGGCTCTGCAGAACCCCGGCGACTACCTCGAAGTATTACGAGAAGTCACGCCTGCTGTGCTCAAGAAAGCTGGAGCACGCGCAGAAGAGGTCATCGGAATTGGCATCGATTTCACCGCGTGTACTGTGCTGCCAACGGACGCCATCGGCGAGCCACTCTGTCTGAAACCAGAATTCAAAGCTGAACCAAACGCATGGGTGAAGCTATGGAAACATCACGGGGCACAGCCACAGACCGAGCTTATTAATGAACTGGTCAGCGAACGAGGGGAGACCTTCCTTGAACGCTACGGCGGTAAAATCTCTTCGGAGTGGCTTTTCCCAAAAGCGCTCCAGATACTGCAGGAATCACCGGAAGTCTACGCGGCTGCCGAGCGGATCATCGAGGCCGGCGACTGGCTGGTCTGGAAACTGACAGGTGAAGAAAAGAGTAGTGCCTGCCAGGCCGGATACAAAGCGTGCTGGTCGTCCCGGGATGGATACCCCTCTGCCGATTTTCTGGGCGCATTGGATGAACGATTCGGGGATGTTGTAGAAACCCACCTTTCAGAAGATATCCATGCACCCGGCACTCTGGCCGGGATACTGACGCCTACGATGGCTCATGAAATTGGGCTCGTACCGGGCATCCCGGTAGCGGTCTCCATTATCGATGCCCATGCCGCCGTGCCTGCCTGCACTGGGTCGACGAATCAACTGGTCATGATCCTGGGCACGTCGTTTTGCCATCTGCTGCTCGAGGAAGAAGAGACACTCGTACCCGGATGCTGCGTTGTCGAAAACGGAATTCTGCCCGGGTACTTTGGCTATGAAGGCGGCCAGGCCGCAGGCGGCGATATCTTTGCCTGGTTCCTGGAGAATGCCCTTCCCAGGAAGTATCACGATGAAGCAGCATCGGCAGGTGCATCCATTCATGATCTGCTCGAGCGAAAAGCGGCCGCGCTCAAGCCCGGTGAGACCGGTCTGCTCGCGCTTGACTGGTGGAACGGCAACCGGTCCGTGCTGGTGGATGCGGATCTGAGCGGCCTCATTCTGGGCTATACCATGAACACGAAACCGGAACAGATCTATCGGGCCCTTCTCGAGGCCACCGCGTTCGGGACTCGTAAGATCATCCGCACCATGGAGACCAGCGGCCTGAGCATCGAAAGCTGTATCGCTTGTGGTGGTCTTCCTGATAAGAACCTGCTCTTGATGCAGATCTTTGCGGATGTGACCGGCCGCGAATTTCGGATCTGTGCGTCCGAACAGGCGAGCGCGCTTGGTGCCGCCATGCTTGGAAGTCTGGCCGCCGGCTCTCAGAATGGAGGATTCGACAGTCTCGCGGACGCCTCAAGAGTCATCTCCAGACTCAGGGAAGAAACTATTTCGCCTGTCGCTGCCCATACGAAGATTTACGCGGGCCTCTTTGCAGAATACGAACGACTGCACGATTATTTTGGTCGTGGCGAAAACCCCGTAATGAGAACATTGAGGAAAGGAAGAAGCTTCGAAGCGAGTTGAACCTTCGGAAGGAAGTGAAAGGATTCGCGAAGCGAAGGATGAACTATGCGTGACCTTTACGACCAAATCATAGAACTCTCTCAAGCGGGCCTGAAATGCGCGTTGTGCACGCTTGTGAGTACGCGCGGGTCCACGCCACAGGAGGCCGGGGCAAAACTGCTGGTCTTTCCTGACGGAAAGACCGCCGGCACCATCGGAGGCGGATGCGTCGAGGCAGAAGTCAGACGAAGGGCCCTTCAGGCACTCGATTCCGGTTCTCCCCAAGTGATGGATTTTGTGCTGGACCACGATTTTGGATGGGATGATGGCCTGATCTGTGGCGGCCGAATGGATGTATTCGTAGATGTCCTGGACGAACAGAGCGCCGGGATATTTCAGGAGCTTCGCAATCGCGTCGAGGCGAAATCGCCCGTTGTTCTGGGTTCATTCATCAAGGGAGAGAATGCGGGAGCGAAGTTTCTTTATGCTGCGGAAGAGAATGAACTGATAGGGCTCGAAGGTGGGGAAAGTTCAGAAGACATCCGCAAGGCAGCCCGGAGCTCCCGAACAGCAAATGAGACGAGCCTGCTCCCTGTTGCCGAATCTGAAGACCAGGTATTTTTGGAACCTCATCTTCCAAAACCCACACTGCTCATCGCCGGCGCAGGCCACGTGGGGCAGGCGCTTGCTCATCAGGGGCAACTCCTGGATTTCGAAGTTGTCGTCGTCGATGACCGCGAAACATTCGCTAATCCGAACGTTCTGCCTGATGCAGACAAAATCATCGTGGATGACATCCCCAGGGGGCTGAAAGAATTTCCAGTCGATGAAGACACCTATATTGTCATTGTCACCCGCGGCCATCTTCACGATCAGGACGCGCTCTTCAGCGTCATTGACCGGCCGGCAGCCTACAAGGGACTGATTGGAAGCCGCAGGAAAATCCGGATGATCTTCGATGAATTCAAACGACTCGGAGTAGACGAAGAACTAATGCGAAATGTCTATGCGCCTATCGGCTTGGACATCGCCTCCGTGACCGTGCCGGAGATCGCATTGAGCATTGCGGCCCAATTAGTCCTCGTGCGAAGAAACAGAATAGTGGACGATTCGAGCGCCGAAGAGCAGGTTGTCTACGCGCTCCGGGATCGGCGAAATACTAATTCATCTACCTCCACCGCGCGCTGCCCTCAATGAATGTGACGGCAGTCATTCTCGCCGCTGGTGAATCCAGCCGCATGGGGAAGCTCAAACCGCTGCTGCCGTTCGGCGATTCCACGATTCTGGAAACAGTCATCGACCACATCAATGCGGACGGTATTACCGATATAATTGTTGTTGTTGGCCACAAAGCAGATCAAATTCAAGAATCCATTTGCTCGGATGTGGCAACTACTATTTTGAACGAAGATTACAGAGAAGGAATGTTTTCTTCGGTTCTCTGCGCGGTGAGACATCTCAAGGCTGAGCAGTCACAACCACACGGAGTATTAATCGCCTTGGCTGACCAGCCTTCCATCTCTTCGGCGGCTGTGGCAAGATTAGTAAAGTCCTTCCATGAGTTTCCGGAAGAGATACTCGTCCCCTCATTTTCGGGCCGGCGGGGGCATCCGATAGTTTTCCCTTTTACTATTTTGAAAGGCGTGACCGCCTATACGGGCACAGGCGGCCTGCGCGGGTTTAGAGATCTGCATTCGGAGTCAGTGGTTGAAGTCGCCATCGACGAAGAAGCCATCCTGATAGATCTGGATACGCCGGAAGATTATGAAGCTGAGAAAATAAGAAACACCCAATCCTGACTCATTCAGGATTGGGCGCTTCTGTTGGAGGCTCTCGGCCCTGTTAACAGGACAAAGGCTCAGTCCTTTTTGGGAGCCTCCTCAAGGCAGCTTTGGAGAGAGGCGTTCACCTCATCGGGCTGACCCCGATACTTATGACAGCTCGGTTGTGGACATCTGGCGTCCCACGCGACCGATCTTCGGAAGATGATGGCCGTTACGGCGGTTACGCCGCTGACAGACTCTGCAAAAGCGGTGACATCTGTCGGTCATCATCTCTCGCCCGCAGCCAAGGCATTTAAGTTTCTTGCGCTGCAGGTTGAGTTGCCGGGAATTCAGGGTTTCTTCATTCATCCTTGAAGCATCCATATTCTCTCCTTTTTGAACTTGGGAGTACCACCTTAGGACGTGGTTTGGATTAGAAAAGAAGCAGCCGGATTTACGGACAACTTCCTGAACATTCATACGCATAGACGCAGTTCTTGTTTGAACATTTCCCTCAACGATAACTTCAACGAAAAGCACGAAAAGCCGACTTCTCAGATGTAAAGAAGGGTAATTAAAAGGGTTATATTGGGGCGTATTGTTCTGAGGCGCCTCGATGATTGGTTTTGGCTCATTCGTGACAAGAATTTACGCCAGTGGCGGATGGGAACTCGTTAAATAAATAACCGCAGGGTCATGGCGTTCCTTCACGATTGATCGGTCGGAACTCGGGGTTATCTTGACGACCTCAAATGCGTCGGTTACGGGCATGACTAATTACACATTTTTCGGCAAACAGATCTCGGGCAGGTTTACGATTCCATCGGGTATCGTGACGGTGACCCTCGACACTCTTCATCGCCTTGCTGTCTCCATTCCTGAGTTGGGTATTCTGACCACCAAAAGCATCGGGCCGGTACCGCGGCCGGGCAATCCCGAGCCCGTTTATGCCCAGGTTAGTGGCAGGCAGTTTGTGAACGCAGTCGGTCTCGCAAATCCCGGTTGTGAGGAATTTGCGGGGGAATTGGAATCCTTTGAGCTGCCGCCCGACAAGTTTCTGCTGATTTCAATCTTCGGCGGATCGCCAGATGATTTTCAAAAGGCGGCTACAACTCTGTCTAAGTATGCGGACGGCTTTGAACTGAATTTTTCCTGCCCGCATGCAAAAGGCTATGGACAGGAAATAGGAAAAGTGCCACAGATTGCACGAGAGTATTTGGCTGCAGTGAAGGCGGTCACTGATAAACCGACCCTGTGCAAACTCTCTCCGAATGTAGGTGATCTCAGCTCTCTGGCGGGCGCGCTGATAGAAGAAGGCGCGGACGGCTTCACTGTCATTAATACATGCGGGCCGATCGAGCATCGGCACGAGATTACCGGCACGCATGCCCTCTCGAATAAATCTGGCGGAACATCCGGTCCATTCGTTAAAGACGAAGCATTGCGTTGCATCCGCCAGGTCAGAGGAGCGGTCACCGAATCTGGCAGGGACCTCCCGATTATCGGAATGGGCGGGATTGCATCCGCAGAGGATGTCAAAGAATACGAGGATGCCGGCGCTGATTTTTTCGGCATTGGAACCGCGCTGGGAGGGATGTCTACCGCTGACTTAGGAAGCTTCTTCCAAAAGATCGGAGTTCATGAAAAATGCCAACTGAAGCTCAGCCCGGAATTAATGAAGTTTCGGAAATTTACTGTCGAAAGAATAGACAAGCCTGCCGCGGACTTAAGAATCATCTGGTCGGAAGAGCCGTTTCAGTGCCGGGCGGGACAATTCGTTTTCGTCTGGCTGCCGGATAATTTTGAGAAACCGTTTGCTCCCGCGTTTGATGAGCCTAATTGTCTAGTGGTCCGGGATGTGGGGCCGTTTACACATTCTTTAAGTGAACTGAAAGTTGGTGACAGTTTTTATATGCGGGGTCCTTACGGGGTTGGCTTTGATGAAAAGCCGGATCCCGCGCCGGATACATATTGTCTGATTGGCGGAGGAACGGGCATCGCGCCGCTGCTCCTGTTGGCCAAGCGCCTCAACGAACACACATCAGCCGATCGCATCCACGTATTTCTGGGAGGTCGTTCCGCAGACCAGGTTTATTTTCAGGAAGAATTCCAACGCTTTTCAACGCTCCACATTGCCACTGATGACGGGGCCCTGGGTCACGAGGGATTCGTTACCGGCCTTCTTGAAGAGTTCCTCAAGAGCCAGCCGGAACAGACCTATCAGTTTTATAATTGTGGTCCGGAAGTGATGGAAAAACCGGCTTTCGACATAGAACGCCAGTTCAAACGCACAGGTATTCAGACCTCGATCGAGCGTTACATGAAGTGCGGGGTCGGCATCTGCGGCATCTGCGCTATGGACGGCTGGCGCACTTGCGTTGACGGCCCAATCATGGAAGAGGAATTACTGGTCGATTCCGAACAGTTCGGAAATTGGCACCGGCAGAAGACCGGCGAGCTGGTGAAAATCGGATGAATCTGGGCGCGCATATGTCGGTCTCAGGTGGCATCTACAGAGCGCTGGAACGCGGGGTCGAAAGCACCTGTAGCGTCGTTCAGATTTTTGTGAAGAATCAGATGCAGTGGAAAGCCAAGCGGCTCACGGAGGAAGATGTGGCTGCCTTCAAAAAAGCTCGGAAGGAGACCGGCATCAAAACCGTGATAGCTCACGACAGCTATCTCATTAATCTCGGTTCGCCGGACGACGCGCTGTGGGAGAAGTCCATCCACTCGTTCGTTGGTGAGCTCGAACGATGCGAAGCGCTCGGCGTGAGTGGTCTGGTCGCGCATCCGGGCAGCCATATGGGTGAGGGCGAGGAGTGGGGCCTCAAGCGGATCGCCAACGCGCTGGATACCGTTCACGAGCGGACGCCCGGCCTCAGAGTCAGAACTTACCTCGAGACCACCGCCGGACAGGGCACGAATCTGGGTTACAGATTCGAACAGCTCCGCTCGATTATCGATCAGACCGCTGACTCAAAGCGCCTCGCAGTCTGCGTCGATACCTGCCACATTTTTGCCGCGGGTTATGACATTCGTGATGAAAAGAGATATTCAGCGACGATGAAGGAACTCATAAAGGTCCTCGGCATCCGGCGCATCAAGGCGTTTCATTTGAACGATTCGAAAAAGGATCTGGGCTCGCGGGTAGACCGTCACGATCACATTGGCAAGGGTAAGATTGGCATTGATGGCTTCCGGGCATTAATAAACGATGATCGATTCTCCAAAGTTCCGATGTTCCTCGAGACGCCGAAGGCTGGCGATATGGACCGCGTGAACCTCAGAAAACTTCGATCTCTGCGCGTTTGCAGGTAAGTGCCTCAAGAGTCTTCGGCTCTGTCACATTTGACACAAAACTTGGCCTATTTACACTTCAGGGTTCCTGTATTGGGCATCCTCTCGCACTCATAATTGCCGGAAATGGAAGGATTTGGAGAAATCGAGGAAGGCACCGAGATCACATCGGGAAACTTCCCCTCATTTGGTTCCGGCAGGCTTGATGAAGGTGACGAAGTCGCCGGCTGCCTCATCAAGACTGTCCTGGGTGAAGGTGCGAGCGGTGTGGTTTACAGGGCCGAGCAGGTGACCCTGGAGCGTGAGGTGGCCATTAAATCGCTCGGCCACGACCTGGCTGGGCAAGACAAGGTTTTCCATGAGCGGTTCCTGCGGGAGGCCCGCACGGCAGCGCGGTTGATGCATCCGAACATCGTGCAGGTCTACGATGCGATGATCGAGGATGGCAGCTACTACATTATTATGGAATTCGTGGACGGGCAGACGCTTGACGGCCTGCTGGAGAACGGCAAGCCGCTGCCGTTGGAGCGGGCCGTCGATGTGTTCATCGACATCTGCGAGGGCCTGATGTTCGCGCACAGGCAGGAGATTGTTCACAGGGATATCAAGCCCGCGAACATCATGATCAGCAGCAAGGGCCGGGTGAAACTGATGGATTTCGGCCTGGCCAAGGCGCAGGGAAGCAACACGCTCACCGTCGCAGGCGCGGTGGTCGGCACGCCACAGTATGTCTCCCCTGAAGTCTGCAGCGGCAATGAAGCAGGCTATCCTGCTGACATCTATTCGCTGGGGGCAACCTTTTATCATGGGCTATCGGGCCATTACCTTTTCCCCGGTGAAACACCCATCACCGTGATGGTCAAGCAACTCAAGGAAACCCCGGTCTCCCTTGAAGAAATCCGGCCGGATGCCCCCAAGAGCCTTTGCCAACTGGTGATGCAGATGCTCAAGAAAGAGCCTGATGAGAGGCCGGCGGATGTGGAAGAAATCCGCGACCGGCTGAAGGACATTAAGAAAGAACTAGAGGAATACGAGCCGCCTGTTCAAGAATCTGCCGCGCACGATTTTGATGAGCCGCAGGGCGAGGTGAATCGAATTCCCAAGGCCCGCCTGATGTGCATGAACGGCGCTATCAAGGGCCGCAAATACCCCCTCCGCTCCGAGGGCACCACTTCCATTGGAAGGCTCTCAGAAAATGACATCGCCATTCTTCACGCCAGCGTCTCAAGGCGGCATGCAATGATTATGGCGACTGAAGGAGTCTTCCGGGTCAAGGACAACGGCAGCGCGAATGGCTGTGCAGTCAATGGCCTGCCGATCAAGGAGTCCGGCGTCAAGAACGGCGATATTATCCGGGTCGGCCAGATGGATTTTCAATTCCGATCCCTCCAGGCCAGCGAAGATGCCTGCGATCTGGCAGACATCCTTGTCGAGGATGGCGTCCTCAGCCAGGAAGACGCGGGCAAGGCCCTCGATACCCTCACCATGCAATGGAACAAGGGACGGGCCGACAGCCTTGGCCAGTTTCTGTTAAAGCGAGGTGTTCTGACATCCCAGGAACTCAATGGCGCGCTCAACAAGCTGAATAATAACTCGATCCAGTCCGTTGAAGAATTGGAAGAAGAATTGAGAGCACAGATCAGCGCGCCTGTGGACGGGGCTGAAATGCCCCCCCAGATCGAACGCGTTGAACCTTCCCCGCCAAAACCTTCTTCTTCAAAACCTCCTCCACCAAGACCTTCTTCTCCCAAACCTTCGCCACCAGAGCCTTCCCCGCCAGAACCTGCTCCGCCAGATCCTCCAGCACCCACACCTGAACCCGAGCCTGCCGATCCACCCAATCCTTTTGACCAGTTATCTGAGCTCGAAGAAGACGAGGATGAAGACATTCTGGACAGCATGCCTCCGACAGTATTGAGCAACATTGACGACATGGATGCAGAAGATGATGAAGACGCGGACTGGGATTCAGACATGGGTCTGGATGATATAGATGATCTGGGTACGCAGGAGCGGGAGAAGAAGGCCTTTGCAGCCTTTGACAATCTGGACGAGGAGGATTCAGAAGGCCCCAAGCCTTCATTAGGACCGGTAACAAACATCTTTGCCGAAGAAGACGAGGAGATCGTCAGTCCTCCTTCTTCTCTCGGACGAGAGATTGCATCGTGTCTGAGATGTGGCGCGGCCGTTTCGGACGCCCAGAAACAGTCGGGCCAGGCAAAAGAAATCGATGGCCGCCTGCTATGCCCCGCGTGCGTTTCGTTGCATGGGTAACCCGCGTCTGCAGAGCGTCAGATGGATGAGCTTGAACTTTTGGGCATGGTTTTTAAGGTCTTCACTTCGTCCATTGGCTTGGCTGGCGCCACGTTTCGCTGCACGATGGTGTTACGGTTTTCAAAGCTGTGAGGCGTGTGTTTCGCGGCGGCTGATTGTGGCCGGGCAAAGAGTTGAAGGAGGCGAAAGAAATGGTGGGTTACTGGTTGTCGGTCCCCTTCAGTTTCTGCGGCCCATCCGTTCAGGCGGACACTGTTTCTCTGAATAATGGCGGCCAGATGAATGGAACGATCGTCCAGTCCCAGTGCTCATTCGGCCAGCAATCGCTGCAGCAGTTCCATCGGCAAGCCGACAACATTGGTGTAGCTCCCATCGAGTTTTTCTGCAAACTGCCCGCCCATTCCCTGGATGCCGTAGGCGCCGGCTTTGTCCAACGGTTCTCCGGTGGAGACATAGGCATCGATCTCCACGTCCTCCAGCTCACGGAAGGTCACTTTGGTTTCGGCGAGTTCGACCTGCATGGCATCCTTCTGAATATCGAAAATGGCTATCCCTGTGATGACGCTGTGAGTCCGGCCTGAAAGCTGACGAAGAAATCTCCGGGCCTCTTCTTCATCCTCCGGCTGCCCCATCGACGCGCCATCAAGAACAACTTCCGTATCCGCTCCGATGATGTAGCGGATGCCCTGTCCAGCTCTGTCTTTCACCAGAGAACATTTCTCCCCGGCCAGCCGACGCACTCGCTCCGTTGGGGACTCGCCTTCTTGAGACGCCTCACCATGTCCGCTCGCACAAGCATCGACACGCTCTGGGCCATATCTCTCGGTCAAGAGCTTCAATCTGCGCGGGGATTGGGAGGCAAGAAGGATGCGCGGCTTTTCGAATCTCAATCCCTCTGGCTGTCTCGGTTTTTTCTGACGTCTTGCCACCTCCAGATACGCCTGAAATCTGGCAGGTTCAGAAGAATTCAAACTCATTAATTTTCCCGTCACCGGGTGTTTGAACTCAAGTGTAGCTGCGTGCAATGCCAGGCGGCGACCGCGCCAATTGCCGTCTTTTGGACGATCTGAGCGATATCTGGAATCACCCAGCACGGGATGCCCTGCCTCCGCAAAGTGGACCCGAATCTGATTCCGGCGGCCGGTCTCCAATCGCGCTCGAACCAGTGTTGCCGCCGGCAGATGTTCGACGACCTCGTAATGGGTGATGGCCGATTCGGCGCGCTTGCTGTTCTTCGTCGAGTACCGAAAAAGGCTCTTGGATGTTGTCAGATGACTTCGAAACGTTCCTTTCTTCTTGTGCAGTCTGCCCGCCACGATAGCAAGATATTCTCGTTTGGGTTTCTTCGATCTGAACTGGTCACGTAGCCCATCCGCCGTACGCCGCTCTTTCGCAAACACGAGCAGTCCGGAAGTGTCTCTGTCGAGACGATGAACGACCTCAACCCCGCGGCTCTTCCGGCCAGCCCTCTCGAGATAAGTGTTGATTGCCTGTTCGAGGTTGTAATCACCTCCGGCATCCGTA
>Ga0207984_1000996_pt1 | contig 15133 bp, 10 predicted proteins | sample ETNtaG_30_FD_185760 | JGI IMG/M metagenome (GOLD analysis project Ga0207984, IMG submission 185760) | Marine microbial and viral communities from oxygen minimum zone, Eastern Pacific Ocean - ETNP201306PF43B (SPAdes) (version 2) | ecosystem: Environmental > Aquatic > Marine > Oceanic ...
GATTAGTGGTGGCATTCTTTTCGGGCCATCAGATCAACTGTTTTCCATCCAATGCCAGGCTGGTTCCGTGGCCAAGGGCGTAATCGACCAAGCGCCGCGATTTGCGTTTGCGGCGGACGATGCACCATTGCCCTCGAGCCTTGATATCCGCGGCCTCCAGCAGACCGTGGTGATAAGCCCAGATGATGATGTCCTCGACGTCCGCAAAAGTGATCTTCACCGCGAAGGCATCGTAATGCGTCTTGAGCTGTTGCACTTTTGCCGGGCGAGCACCTTTGTCACGCGGCAGCATGATCGACATGAAACGGCCGTTCCAGCCCTTCACCTTTGCTATCAGCCTGGGTCGCACGGCAATCGAACCGTGGACCCCCTGCTGGGCATACCTGTCTTGCCTTTTTCCTGCATCACCAGTGTAGGTTGTTGCCCGGCAGGTGTTGGTGTCCCTGATGAATTTGCATGTATGGGAATCGGGAAACTGATCCTCAGGGAGCAAGGCAACGTGCACATCCAGCTCAGAGCCAATCTGGCAGCCGTGAATGGTCCCGTAGTTCTTGTGGATTGAAATCTTATTGTCGGGATGCGTATTCAGAGTCCACCAGAATTCCGCAAGGTCATTCGCGCGATTCAGATCTTCAACTGTCCAGACGTATCCTCTGGGTCCCCCCGATCCAGTCTTGCCCTTCACCAGCCCGATGGAACGCCTGGCCCACAGGCTTCTGGTCTGAAGGGCTGAATCCGCCGCGGCAAAATCGCAGAAGTGGTGAGGCACATAGTCCAGCAGGTGACCGGCATACGGGGTCGATTTCCATTGCCCCTCGTGCGAGATGCCACTTTTGCCATTGATGAGCACGACGTTGTGTTCCTGTTGCTCATTGCAGTAACGGCCGCAGTCGATGCCGAAGTATTCTCCCAATGCAGAGAGGGTGAAATTGCCTGCACTGGCATGGTCATGACCCGCGCACGCGGGCGAACGTTGGGAGCTGTCAAATACGACCAGCGTGTCATCATCTTTCCACCCGCTTCGAAAGCTGACAATCCCGCGCGTTCGGTCACGGAAATGCGTTGGGACACTCGAAGCCTTTGGCCGCACAGGCTTCTGGAATTCATCAAGCAGCATCAGGTTCATGGCGGTTGGAGAAACGCGCAGTCCCGGCTGGATCATTATTTCATCGCCGAAGTCCTCCTGTTCTTTCGGCGTTCCATAGTCGGATTGATGTGCAAGTGTGCCAGTGAGCCAGTGCAGGGCTGGGTCGTTTGTCTCGGTGGCAACCCTCGTCAGCCCAAACTCACGATTCCCCCAGGTATCCATGAAGTCTCCGGTGTTCGACATGTGTCGGCCCCAGGGCTGCACAAAGTGGAGCACGGCTCGCCCGTACTTTTTCATCTGAGGAAACTCCGACCAGGCATCATAAATGCCGGCACGTCGAAGCATGTCAGCCCGGCTGATCAGTTCCTGGGCCACTGATGTGCCGTAACCAATGTCTTCAACCGGAAAGCCATCTGCGCCGATGGCCGCATGCAGAGACGCCTGCAGGAATGTGATCAGAAGCTCCAGCTCCTTTCTGAAGGTGTGTCCGCCCGGTTCGCCCCTGACAGCCAGGATGGCCGGGATAGCGGTCTCCATCCCGTATATGGGAATGTTGGCTCCGGCCGCGGCGAAATACAGGTTTGGAGGAATGGCTGCAAGGATGTGCGGGATGGCCGATTTGGAGATCCAGTTCGCGTAAGCCCGCCGATCCTTTTTGCTGAGATGATTCGCAACAATGTCATAAGCAACGGAAAACGGGCCAGCCAGATAGGTCACCCGCCGGCATGGATGATCGTTGCGGCTCAGTGGATCGGCTCCGGCCGCGGAGAGCAGGACCTGTCGTGCGGCTTCAATGGCCTCGGTGTTGTCATCCAACACTCCAACCAGAGCCATCTCTTGGACATTGCCCACGATGGCCGGGCCATCGTGCTCCGGGCTCCGGTTGTAGTCGGCGACAAGGCCAGGAAGGTCGTCCGACTGCAGCACGACTTCAACAAGGGGCCGTACTTTTTCACGCATCGCATTCATGAGCCGTCTGCCGCCTCCGCGCCTCGTGCTTTCTTTGAGCCGGTCTATATCTTTCGGACCGATGATGACGCGAGGGTGAATGTATTCTTCGTACAGTTGAGTGGCAGTACCGAATTCGAATTTTGACATTGGCTTTTTTTTACTCGAAAGGATCAGAGGCCGTCTTGAAGCACTGATGACGGCAGCATAGCTGAATCAAGCCGGGACTTGAAAGGCGAAGTTGTGCATTGGAAGTCGAGCCCTAAAGTGTCGCTGGCGTGCGCTGCCCAAATCTGTTCGAACCATCTATGAACGTTCTCATCTTGTTCTTATGTCTGGCTGAAGGTTTTTCGGAGCCAGATGAGACAGGCCCGCTTCCGCCAGTGGAAGCGATGAAGAGAATGACTTTGCCTGAAGGATTTCAGGTCGAGTTGCTCGCGTCGGAGCCGGACATCCGACAGCCCATCGCTTTTGCATGGGACGAGCGCGGGCGTCTCTGGGTTGCGGAGTATCTCTCGTATCCCAAATGGAAGCCGGAGGGCAATGACCGCGTTCTGGTTTTTGAAGATACAAACAGCGATGGAAAATTCGATAGCCGAAAAGTGTTCTGGGATAAGGGAAATTACATTACCGGCATACAGGTTGGCTTCGGCGGTCTGTGGGTTAATTCCGCGCCCAATACTCTGTTTATTCCAGATAAGAACGGTGATGCCGTTGCGGACGGAGAAGCCCAGGTCGTGCTGGATGGCTGGTCGCACAAAGGGACGCACAACCTTTTCAATCTCATGATGTGGGGTCCGGATGGCTGGCTGTATGGGCTCTGTGGCTGGAGCTCACCTTCGAAAGTTGGAACGCCCGGCACACCTGAGGAACAACGCACGACCGTGCCCGGTGGGGTCTGGCGATACCACCCTGTTACTCGGAAATGCGAAGTGGTGAGCACCGGTACCTGCAATCCCTGGGGGATTGATTACGACGACTACGGCCAGATGTTCATGTGCAATACGGTTGTCGAGCACCTTTGGCATGTCATACCGGGGTCTCGTTTCAAGAACAAGAACAAGACGCCTTACACGTATGAATTCATGCAGCAGTGCGGCGACCACATCCACTGGGCTGGCGGGCCGTGGAGCTCTTCAAGAGGTGCGAAGGGCGACCATGGTGCTGCCGGGGGCGGCCATGCCCACGCCGGAGTCATGATCTATCTCGGTGACACTTGGCCGGAAAAATATCGGAACACGATCTTCATGCACAATCTCCACGGTCACCGAATCAACCACGACATCCTTGAGCGGAAGGGCTCAGGCTATGTGGGCCGACACGGCAAGGATTTTCTTTTCGGCAACGACCAATGGTTCTGGGGGCTGGGCATGCACCTCGGGCCTGACGGCGCAATGTACATGACCGACTGGTCTGACATCGGGGAATGCCACGGCCGAAAGCCACACCGCGACAGCGGCCGGCTTTACCGGGTGACGTGGGGCAGGCACAGGCCGTTGAAGGCGGACATCTCCGGTTTCAGCAGCGATGATTTGGTCGCGCTGCAGCTCCACAAGAATGACTGGTTTGTCCGGCATGCGAGGCGATTGCTGCAGGAGCGCGCGGCTGCCGGTCAGGACATGGAAGGTGTCCGCAGGAAATTGCGATTCCTGTTTGAGTCAGAAACGTCTGTTCCCAGAAAGCTCCGGGCCTTGTGGGCCATTCACGTCGTCGGCGGCATCAGCGAAATCTGGAGTAGAGAACTTTTGAAACACTACTCGGAATATATTCGCTGTTGGGCCATTCAATTGGAGTGCGAGGATCGCCGGGTCTCCGCGGAGATTCACAGCCAACTGATCGACATGGCAAAAAAAGATGAATCACAGATGGTGCGTCTTTACCTGGCGTCTGCTCTCCACCGGCTCCCCCTCGAGAAGAAGACTCCTATCGCCCGTGAGCTGATTCAGCACAAAGAGGATGAGTCTGACAAGAACCTGCCTCTCATGTACTGGTATGCTGTCGAGCCCATCGTCGCCTCGTCAGTGGGTACGGGGAAAGAGCTGCTGAAGCTCGCGGCTATCCCGAAACTCAGACTTCTGATCGCCAGGCGGCTTGCTGAGGAATGAATCACTATTCAAGGACATCACAATGAACGACACTCATTCAAAAGGTATCGGCTACATCATGTGGATATTTGGATTCTTCGGGATTCACCGCTTCTACTATGGTCGGCAGATTTCTGGGACGATCTATCTGTTCACTCTTGGTCTGCTTGGGATCGGATGGCTGATCGATCTGTTCCTCATTCCCTCGCTGGATCGTGACGCCGACCGCCGTTACACAGCCGGCCCCTGTGATTACAGCGCTGCGTGGGTACTCCTGGCGATCCCCGTCACCGGCGTCCTCGGCATCCACCGGTTCTACATGGGAAAGTGGCTGACCGGGATCCTCTACCTTTGCACGGGCGGCCTATTCGGGATTGGGCTCATCTACGATTACTGGACTCTGAATGAACAGCTCTCCGAACTGAATTCAGGAGCATGACAGGAAAGGCTGCCGGCCGTGCCGGGAGTATTTCGAATGTGAATGGCCGAACGATCGTCGGGTAACCGGACGTAGCTCCAGGCCCTCGCTCCAGCGTTCGTCGACCACCGCATCCTCGGCCGGGGTCGCTTCTTCAAATTCCGAGTGGTGCGCTCCGCGGAGCATGAACTCTCGTGGTCGTAATGCTGCCACAGACAGTTCGACTGACTTGTATTCAAAGGACGCTGATTTATAAGAGATGGTCACATTTAACCCGACTGCTGAGGAGACAAAATGAAGTCTGAACCCACTGAAAAAAGCATGTTACGCGTCGAAAAATTGATAGCGGGCTACACCAGGAAGTCAGGAACATTCACCCACCCTGACAAATCCGTGACCGACGCCGTTCAACTGGGATTGGCCGAGAATCTCGATGAACTCGGCAAGCCGCTTTGCCCCTGCCGTTTTTACCCGGACAAGAAGGCCGAGACCGAACATCGTACCTGGATCTGCCCGTGCGATGACATGCAGGTCTACAAATACTGCCACTGCCTGTTATTCGTGACCGAAGAAGGATCGCCCATCACCCAATACCTCCCTGAAGGTCATGAAGGCCATGCCATCTACGGCGAAGTCAATGACCCGACACCAGACCAGGGACGACCCCTCAAAGGCAAATGGGAGGAAAGAGAGAAGGAGCGGAAAGAGAGGCCTTCATAACGATTGCCGCGCCGGCTGCAGCCTTGAGCAGAGCAGCCGCCCTGTTGGCTGCCTCGGGGCAGGCTGCTGCCAGCCACCTTGCGGGGCTGAGATTCAGTTGGGCCTCATTCTGAAAAAGTCACATTCATCCAACCAGAGCCAAACCACAAAATGTCAGACTTCCCACTTCTCGCAGGCGTAGCCCGTCAGAATATCACCCCTGCATCGGGTACCCAGATCGATGGGGACATCGGACGCTGTCGCCCCACCGAGGAAATCCGAAATCCAATCTACGTGCGTGCCCTCGTCCTCGAGCAGGGAGAAGAGAAATTCTGCCTGCTTTCAATGGATCTGCTGGCAGTGACTACCGAATGGTCTGACAAGGTCCGACAAACCATTGAAGAAGAATGTGGAATCCCCTTCGAGGCGGTGGCTGTTCACGTAACGCAGACTCACTCCGCGCCCTCACTCGGCAAATTGATGCTGAGTGGACGGCTGCCTGCGACAGAAAAATATCCCTGGCTTCGCGGGATGACTCACGACTATGCCGAACACGCGCTGCCGAAAATCATCGCGGCCGTTCGTGAGGCCAGAGGCTCGGCAAAACCGGTCTCGATTTCCTACGGCGCCAGGCCCGATGGTCGCGTCGCATTCAACCGCAGATACGTCATGCGTGACGGCTCTTCCACCATGTTCGGGCGGCCCAACGAAGAGATACTGCACATCGAAGGTCCGGCGGACCCGGAAGTCGGGCTGCTGTCCTTGAAAGATGAAGATGCCAACTCCGTGGCGCTTATCCTTCACCATACCAGCCATCCGACTCACGGTTATCCACAACGATACATCTGCCCTGACTGGCCCGGCCTGTGGTGCGATCTGGTCGAGCCCGATCTCGAGGGCGGTATGCCCCTGGTCGTTAACGGCTGCTGCGGAAACGTTCATCACAACAACGCCCTCGATCCCACCCAAGTCGACACAGTAGATCGCATGGGCGAGCTCCTGACCGAAACCACTCGAAAGACCTTTGCAGAACTGAAGCCCTGTGCGTCGTCCGTGCTCCGCTCAAAGAGCAGCAGAATTCAGCTCCCCTTCCGTGACATATCCTCCGAGAAGTTCGAGAACGCGCATAAGCTCATAGATGAAAATCCCGAGCCCATGTGGCTGGATGAAGAGAAGACCCGCGTGGACTGGGCCTGGTGTTACGCTGCTTCCATGCTCGACCTGGAAGAATTGGTGAACGCCCGCGAAACGTTCGAGTACGAAGTGCAGGCCGTCCGGATTGGCGACGTGGCCATCCTGGTCTTGACAGGCGAGCCGTTCGTAGAAGGCCAGCTCGAAATCAAAAGACGGTCCCCCGCCGCGCGCACCTATGTTGCGCACATGTCCAATGGCTACTCCGGGTACATCCCAACACCCCAGGCCATCGAAGGCGGCGGATACGAAACCGATGTCTGCATGGGATCTAAGCTGGCACCGGAGGCCCTCAGCATGATCGTGGATGAATCAGTGAAGGTGCTGACAGAACTGATGGGCGCAGAGTAAAGGCGATATAGCAGGCACGGCGGTTAGGAATGAAGCTTGTTCATTCTCTTCGTCTTAATCTCTGTCCAGGAGCAATTCGAGATTAAGACGAAAAGAAAGACGAGGAGAATGAACAAGCAAGTCTCACGTTGCCTTGGTCTACGGGGCGAAGAATGACCGTCGGCAGCGTCGCCCCAATAGAGTCTGTGGGTGTGACTTCTCCGCGCAGCGCGGAGATAATTACCACGGATGGCAAAGATGGCAAAGCCATCCGTGGTATTTCTATCGTAGCTGCGGTTGCGGCCGAAGGCAGCCTTAGGATTAGGGATGCGTCTGCAATGCGGTTAAAATAAGCACTGTTGTCGGATCATTCTTACTCATTACGTATTACGTATTACTCATTACTCAGTGACCTCCAGGGCCGTTCACCAATTAATCATCCATTTGTTGGCCAGCCTGCCGGTATCCGCAGAATCGGTCGGCAAGGAATTCAAGGACATTAAGTTGAGCCGTCCGGTTATCGGACGGCACTCGAGCCTGGGCCAGCCTCGCGAGAACGAAAGTCCTCTGCCTGATCTTGAGACTTTGGAAAGGCTGATCAATTCCGAAAGCCCAGAGCCCATCATCTTCATCGAGCTCCTGCGCGATAAGGATGACCGCTACGCACCAGTTTATTCGCCAGATGGCAAGAGGCTGGCCTTTGTCAGGGCAGACATCGAACGGAAGTCGAGCAAGATCGAGATTCTTGACAACCTGGCCACAGGCGCGGTCCGAACCGTTCTGCCGAAAGAGGAGAGCTATGATTACATGTTCGCCTGGAGGCGCGGCCACCCCTCCCTTACAGATTTCTGTTTCGCCAGTACTGCCGGGCCTGAACAGACAATGAATCTGTTCCTGGCCACGACGAGCCTGAAAACACGCAGGCTGACGAATACGAGACAACTCAAAAAGCACCCGGACCTGAGAATCACCGTCCAGGGGAGCTGCCAGTTGCTTTATGAAATGGAAGGCCGAGTCATGCTCTTTGAATTCGACGACCTTCAAAGCCCGGGGCAGCCCCGACAGCTTGCAGAGGGTGGATTCCCGGCATGGTCACCTGACGGAAAGCGCTATGCATTCGTCAAGACAGCCGCAGATGAAGCAGGAACCCAATACAGCCTCGTACTGAAGCAGATCAGCGGGACGGAAAGAGTAGTCGTATCGCCGCAACTGAAGCCGCTGATGAGCCCCGCATGGTCACCGGATGGAGCATGGATCGCTTTCTACATGGCCGGTCAGACGAAAGGCAGATACGACCTGATGACAGTTCCCACGGAAGGCGGCCCGGCAAGGCAGATTGCCAGAGAAGTCGTCGTCGAAACGAACTTCGATCACTCTGGCCCGGCATGGACTAGGGACAGCAAACGGCTTTTCTTTTTTGCCCTCAAGAATCAGGAAAACATCGTTACCTTCGAGGAGAGCTATTACCGCCTGCTCTCAAAAGAAAATCGTGAAGGCGCGCCGTTGACGGCTTTTGACTATGATCGCCGCTACACCACGGCCGTCGCCCCGGTAGTTAATCCCAATGCCCGGTATCCAGAGGTGACTTTCTCGGCAACAAAGGGACTGTCACAAGGAATATATGTTCTCATTCTTAATCACCTCGGAAACTGATTCGTGATGAGCCGGCTGACGTTAGTGTTTTGCACATGTTGCCTCATGAATCCCATCGCCTCAGAGAACTCAGAACTAGATGATCGATGCGCCAGAAGTATCGTCGTACGCACTGCACTGGAATTGCAGAGAGAGGTGCTCAATCACTATGCAACGAAGACCGAAACACCTGACCCTGCGATCTGTTTCTATCTTGGCCTGAATCACATGAGCGGAAATCTCATCCTTCAAAAAGAAACCCGTAATTGGAGGCAGGCAATTAGTTGGCTTCAGAAGGCAACCCAAGCGGGCGCATTCCGGGAAAGGGCAGATGTAAACCTGGATAGAATCAGAAAGTGCAAAAAAGATGGAGCGATGAATCTCAGACCGTCGAGCTTTGCAGACACCTCAGAAAAAGATGTGCTGAATGCGATGAATCAACCGCAGGAACATCTTGAGCTCGGCAGCGTCGATTTCTCTAATCGCACAGTCACATTCAAGCTGCCGCTCTATAACTCACTGCACTGGATTGCCGACCCCGCTTCCAGGTTGGAGCAAGCACTCACTATCGAAGAGGTACTCACTTCCGCGGGCATGGCCGCAAGTCAGGGAGACGTCTCAAGCATTAGTGAATGGATGTCCCGGACCAGTGCTGAAGTAACAAGCATCAAGCGACACCTCCAAACAGATATCCATCCCGAGACTCTGATACGAGCTGCAACTGTGGCCGGATTTAATAGCGCATGGCCGGAGTTCTGGGCATACAGGCTGGAGACTGGACTGCGGCAGGTGAGGGCACAGCCAGAATACTTAAAACTGAGCCTTTCAAGATTCGAAAAAAAGTACGTTGACTGGATTTGGGCTCTGGCGTGGCTGCGATTCACTCATGCCTCGACCACTGAAGACCAGCAGATCATGGATTTCGCACTTCAGACATTGAATATCGCGTATAAGCAGACAGAGCGTCACAACCCTCACGCTCATCGAACTCTCTATCTTGCCTGGGCCGGGTACATTTACTTCTATTCAGGCCGGCTCGATGACCTCCTTTACTATCCCTACGACGAAAATATGCTCCCGGCCAAACTGCCCTGTCAGGCTGTTCTGGATTACGCCAGCCGGCTGCAGGCCATCCAGAAACTGGAACGACCGCAGTTGAAGGAAGAAAATGTTGCGCCCGTCGTGCATCATCCTCGTCAGAAACTTCTGTTTGGCGATGGAACAATCCTGGGAACGCAGGGCTCTTCAGGAACACCTGACCCGCAAAACATACACCGCTCTCCCGTACAGGAAGACGGCCGCCCTCTTGCATTAGTTGTTCCAACGATAGTGGTGGGTATTGGCGCACTGATAGTGGTTGCCGCCGTGGTCATCGTGGTCAAGCGAAGAAGGGGCGTGCTATGAAGATCCGCTGCCCGAAATGCAGAGCGGGATTAGAGATCGAGCGAAGCATCGTTGGAGACCAGGTACCCTGCCCGCGCTGCAATCACACATTGGATCTCATTGCATTTGAACACGCTCTTCAGTCGCGCACTGGAACTCGATCCCTTGGCGATCCGCCCAAGAGGACGGACTCAGTAAAAGACCGGAAGAAGCCACAATCGATGCTCCTGCCAGTTCTCATGGGAGTAATTGGGATATTTGTCTCCGCAACAGGAATTTACCTGTTTCTCAAATCCGGACCGGCAAACAATCAGCGGCCTGAGAATGTTCCAACAACAACTGTCGCGGCACGGACCGCACTGGTCGATGACCCGATCACTGAAAATCTCAACACTTCGAATACTGACAAAGCTGAAACAGCCAAGCCCTCCGATCAGACAACTGAGACCAGAAAACCAGAGGCACAGATAAAATCGCCATACCTGGAAATTCTTACAACAGCAAGAGCACTTACTGTTGATCATAGATTGCTGAAGATTCAGCCCTGGACTTCAAACGAAAAGTTGCGTCTCTACCTGCCGCCTGGCACACACCATGTTATCCGAGAAGGGGTTTCAAAGTGGGTCGAGATTGAAACGGATTTCAGTGACCAATACTTCTCACTACATGAAGAGATGAACCGAAACATGACTCGCGCAGTGAAAAGACACGCTGAATCAGGCGCCAAAGTGTTCTTTTCAGGATCGGAAGGTCTGCCATACCATCTGATCGGGAATTACTATTTCCTGATAAGCAAAAATCAGAAAGACCGAAGGGGATTGTTGAATTCAGCCAGAAGAAGATACATTCAGGCTATCAAGGTCGACCCGGGGTTGGCGCCCTCACATGTTAATCTTGGATACATCTGGTCTGAGTTAGGGGAGAACGACCTGGCTGCCAGGGAAGTCCTCGCCGCAGAGTGGCTCAATTTTGACAATGTATTTGGCATTCAGACCGGAATTGAAGAACTTAAGAGAAGGCTCAATCTGACCAAGCCGGCAGCCATCCTGGATATCCCCTGGGAGAGCTATGAAGAACGGCTGCCTGAGGACAATCGGGACAAAAAGATGGTCCAGTTTCATCAGACCATCATGAGATATTCAGACCAGGCTGCAGAGCGGGCAAAGCTCCTTAGCAATCTGGGGCTTTACTTCGCCAGGCAAAAGGATAAGGCCAGACAGGCCGAGGAGTATTATCGCCTGGCAATCCAGGAACTGGATCAAGAAGCCTCAAAGGAGAAACAACGCTCTGTATTCAAAGTTGTATCGAATAACCTCGCCTTACTTGCTTCCAAATATCAATTGCCGGAGCTCATCGAGTACGAAGCTCTGGCGGATATGAACAGATGATCATTCAAGGATGAAAATAAAGAGCGGAATCATTATAGCTATCTCGGTCGTTGTCCTGGGTGCCGGCACTGGCTACCTGGGCGTCAGAGAAAAAGAAAAACTTGGAGATGCCCAATTCAAAAGGCACGCTTTTGCTGAGGCACAGGCTGCATACAAAGAGGCGTTGTCTCTGGCCTTCCAATTGTCCGATGAGCAGAAACGTAAATACAGCCGCGAGCTGCGGGAAGTCCGTTACAAGGAGGCCGCGAGCATCGCCCGACAGCAGACCCTGAGAATCGGGGAGATCACCTATCCTGAGACTTTTGAGGCTATAACGGCCAAAAAACCAGTCGAGCAGCGCCTTGGCCAGCTTATGTATCATCCGCTTGTAAGCCTGGATGAAAGGGGCCAGAAGTGGATTGGAATACTTGCTAAGAAGTGGAGCGCATCTATTGACCGGCTCAGTTACACCTTCGAATTGAAGAAGGAGTATCGGTGGCCAAATGGCAGAGCAATTACCGCCTACGATGTGGATTTCACTATTGATGCAATCAGGAATCCTGAGACTGAAAATTTCGATCCATTTCTTGCTAGTTTTTTCAGGAAGACAACCATCCATGACCCTTTCAAAATCAGCATCCATCTGACGCGACAGTTCTTCGAGCCTCTCTCATTACTTTCGTTTAAAATTCTGCCTCGGTATCCATTCCATATTCCGATGCAGCTCCGTGATATGACTGCGAGTTGGCGAACGATTAAGAGAAATCGGTCCTATCGTTTTACTCTGCGCAAGAGTATTCACTGGCCAAATGGCGATACGGTGAGCCCGAAAGACCTTGTCTATACGGCAAAGAGAAGGCGCGTACTGGCAGAAAGAGGTACACCGGAACGAGACGGAGTTGAAATTGAGGAAATCCTTCCGGACGCGGAGAATGGCGTCCGAATCATGCTGAGAGCTCCGCCTCGTAACCTTGGTGCACTATTTTCAATTAATATCTTTCCGGAATACGCGGTTGGCGCCCCCCTGACTGTTCGAGACCTCGTAAAGAAGACCAGGCGCGAGGAGGCAAATGACTATGTTCTCGAACTCCGAGATGACGTTTCATGGCCTGCCGGTAAAAGCGTAACTCCGGAAGATCTGAAACGAGTTATTGACCAGGCCGCGGCAGGAAGCTCGAAATCAGCACTGTCATTAAAGTGGATTCGCTCCAGCGAAGTACTGGATGGAAATTCCCTGCGATTGAGAACAACGGATTCTCTTCAAAATCAGCCACGTTTCTGGGAATTGCAGATTCTTCCTCCGGGGAATCTGGCAACAGTGGCCCTGACTGCCAAACACTGGTTTCGCAGGACCCCCATCGGAAGCGGACCGTTCCTCAGGGATCCTTCTGGGGACAAAGGACAGAGCGAATTGTTCTTCAAACGTAATCCCGGCTATTTCCTAGCCGCAAGGCCTCCTGCGCCGATTCACAGGACATACAGGCCTTTCCTGAGCGGAATCGGCCTGAAAATCTACCACGACCGTTCGGCCGCCAGGCAGGCCCTGGAAATCGATCGGGCTAAGGAAACCAGTATCGATGTAAGCGTAGAACTCAGGCCCCTGGATATCGAGTTTTTTGCGAATCTGCCTGAAAACTACTACTTGAGAAGGTTCAAGACCTGGAAGGTGCATTTCCTTGCGTTTAATTTCCGCCGCCGGCTGTTCCAGAAGAAGGAGATTCGTCAGGCGATCAATATGGGCCTCGAACGAAGGGCTGTCCTTGAAAAGATATTTCGTGGTGGGCGAGGTGGGCAGCCCCACGTACTGCTGTCTGGCCCGTACCCCAAGGGAAGCTGGGCATACAGCCCACTGGTTGATGTTTATCAGTTCGATCCGAAGGGCGCCCGTGAAATGCTTGCTCGGGCAGGAATCCCAAATCCGTCGTTCAGCCTGAAGTTTCCAAGCTACGACCGCAACATCGAACGAGCCTGCACTAATTTTCAGGAAACTCTCGAAGAATTAGGCTTTGAAGTCAGGCTCGAAAGAAAACTCGAAAGGGATCTCCACGATGAAGTCATTAATAAGCAGGATTTTGATGTTGCCTATATGACTCATACCTTTGACGAAACATTAAACCTTGCACCGCTCTTGGATAGGTCACGCACTAAGAAAGGCGCCTCCAACTACATGGGGTATGAGAGCGATCTTCTGATGGAACGATTCCGTGAGATGAATGCTCGCCCCAATGCCGAGCGCATCCAGGCCATCGCACAGGACATTCACAAACATTGTCATGAAGAAGCAGTCCTGTGCATGCTATGGCAGCTTGATATCTGGTCTGCTTTCCGAAACGAGGTGAAGCAGGAACAAGTATCTATTCACCCCTTTCTGTTCTATAACCGTCCTCAGGATTGGACCGTCAGATAAATGTCCCAAGAAGAAACGCCTAATCCTGCTCAGAGTGTTACCGGCCAGGCCCAAGAAGCGGCAAGGGGACTCCGGACCATTCTGCGCCTTGTCAGATGGTGCCTGGCAGGAATCGTTTGCCTAATTCTGCTTGGCGTCATCGGCATGCACTTCCTGAAAAGCCGTTGGGAGACACTTGGCGATCTCACACCCTATTTCGATTTTGAGGGTCCTGATACGAAATTCAGCCGACTTGAGAGAAACAGAGCCGGACAACAGCCAACAGAACGTGAGGCAAGACCTGAGAAAAGCAGATCATCCTGGCCGGAGTATCGCGGCAGCCAGAGAGACGGCTATTCAAAAGAAACGAATCTGCTGGAAAAGTGGCCAAACGGAGGCCCTCCAGAGCTTTACAGACAGCCTGTAGGGCTTGGGTTTGCGGGCTTTGTAATAAGTGGCGGCAAGGCGTACACGATCGAACAACGGCGGGAATACGAGGCGATCACCTGTTATGAATTCAGAACAGGAAAAGAATTATGGGCCTACAAGTACAAAGCCTATTTCAAGGAACAATTAGGAGGAGACGGCCCCCGTGCCACTCCGACCTTGAACGGAGGTTTCCTGTATTCGCTCGGTGCTGAGGGCCACCTGGTCTGTCTTAGAGCTGACACGGGAGAACATGTATGGACGATTAATATTCTCTCAGATCTCAAGGAGAAGAATCTGGATTGGGCCATGGCCGGCTCACCGCTGGTGGTCGAAGACCTGGTCTACGTGACTAATTCAGGTCAGTCTGGCGAGTCACTTCTTGGTTTTGACAAATTGACAGGCAAACTAATAACAAAGGCATTAGTAGAAAAACAGGCATACGTCTCTCTAATGGATGTGGAACTGCTTGGGAAAAGGCAGATTCTAGGTGTCTCTGCTTTCAACATGAATGGTTTCGAGCCCGGCACTGGCAAGCTCCTGTGGTCCTTTCCCTGGGCGCCGGAATACCACAACAACTGTGCACAGCCCCTGCTCATCAGCGACAGCCAGATTTTCATCTCCTCCGGCTATGGGAAAGGCTGCGCGCTCGTTCAGATCGTGAAACACGATAACGATTCTACAGTGGTCGTTTTCAGCGCCCTTGAAATGTGGTCGAACCTCCAGATGAAGAACAAATTTAATTCTTCAATTTTCCATGAAGGCCACGTGTACGGACTAGACGACGGGATTCTCGTTTGTCTGGACGTCGAGACCGGCAAAAGGAAATGGAAGAAAGGACGCTACGGATACGGCCAGCTCATTTACGCGGATGGAAAGCTGATTATTCTGGGCGAGAAGGGTCAACTGGCGCTTGTGGAGGCAAGCCCTGATGGATGGAATGAAATATCGAAGTTCCAGGCTCTGAAAGCCAAGACGTGGAATGTGCCCGCTCTGGCCGATGGTATGTTGCTGATTAGAAATTCGGACGAGATGGTCTGTTACAACCTGAACGGTACAAATAATGAGTAATGCAGACACGATTCCCGCTACACATTTCCGCGTGGAACGACTTTCTGGAAATCCGATCATCCATCCTGATCTTGAGGGATTTGAGGGCAAGGTGGGCGAGAACATCAACGG
>Ga0207984_1000999_pt1 | contig 15104 bp, 8 predicted proteins | sample ETNtaG_30_FD_185760 | JGI IMG/M metagenome (GOLD analysis project Ga0207984, IMG submission 185760) | Marine microbial and viral communities from oxygen minimum zone, Eastern Pacific Ocean - ETNP201306PF43B (SPAdes) (version 2) | ecosystem: Environmental > Aquatic > Marine > Oceanic ...
CATGATTTAGTTGTTTGTGATTTGAAAGTAAGTTCAACCTTTAGAAAACGTAATTAATCAGGAAAATAACTATGGCAAAAAAACCAAATGTCGTACTCTTTGGAATCGATTCGTTATTAGCAACCCACATGAGTTGTTATGGGTATAATCGTCTGACTACACCATACATTGATCGGTTTGCTGAGTCAGGAACTCTGTTTGAAAAAACGTATTGTCCTCATGTTCCAACAACTAGTGCCTATGCTTCAATGTTGACAGGATTAGACGTTTTCAGTACACAGGTCGTTGCTTTGCGTCACAAGGGAGGATTGCGTTCTGAAGTCAAGACATTAGCTGAGATGTTGCATGACGAAGGTTACGATACGACATGCATAGGATTTTCTGGCAACCCAAGTTCACGAGGATTTGACAACTATTTAGATTACAAAGTTAGTTGGGGAAGTTGGGCGGAAGGAAGGAGCCCAAAAGCGCAGAGCCTGAATGAAGTTGCAATTCCTGAATTAGAACGTATGGCGAGTCAAGATCAACCATTTTTCTTGTTTTTGCGCCATATGGATCCACATTCTCCTTATTTACCTCCTGCACCGTACGAACGTATGTTTTATCATGGTGATGAATGTGACCCGGATAATAAATCGATGAAACCGGTAATGACTTTTAAGCCATTCTGCGATTATTTCGCTACTTGGATGCCACCTGGTATTACAGATAAAGATTATGTTATAGCCCAGTATGACGGGGCAGTTGCTTACATGGATGCATGTATTCAGTCGATTTTCAATGCACTGGAAGCAATGGGCATTCAGGATGAAACTATCGTGGTTCTCAATGGTGATCACGGTGAGACACTTTATGATCATGAATGTTGGTTTGACCATCACGGTATTTATGATGTAACACTTCATGTGCCGCTTATTATTCGTTATCCGGGAAAAATTCCGGCAGGTCAACGGGTACCTGGTTTCAATCAACATAAGGACTTGGTGCCAACCATCCTAGAATTAGCAGAAATTGATGCTGGGATAAACTTTGATGGACGAAGCCTAATCCCTATGATTAACAGTGAAGTAACGTCTCATGAGTCTGAGATTTATCTTACTGAATGTACTTGGATGAGAAAACACGGATGGCGAACACCAGAATGGAAATTGATCAGGGCACTGGAACCCGATTTTCACTTCAAACCTGCAGTTGAGCTGTATAATCTAATTCGTGATCCAGATGAAAACGATAACTTGGCTGAATCGCACCCAGATGTCGTTGAGTTGCTAACAAAACGAATGAACGCGTGGATCGCCAAACGCGAAGCTGAAACTGGTCTTGAGAATCCTATTCATAATCAAGGTGATTGGCATGGCCATGCAGATGTAGGACCTTTCAAAACTTCTCAGCAGGCCTATGATACCTTGCATATTGGAAATCCTGGTCAAGCAGCTAAACTTCAGGCCAAATCACGGGAATAAATTAACATAACTGACCTGAATAGCTTCTACTATGAAATGGCAAGTAGAAGCTATCAGCAATTCTCGTAAATAGAGCAGCAGGTTTTTGCTGATTTTTCCTTGATTGATGAAGATATTATTGGATTAATCAATCAAAGAAACTTCAGATCTTAAGAAAACAGGTTAATGTTACTTAAGTGTAAGTTCTTACTAATTTTAGGTCGGTATACCTGATAATAAGTTAGAAGTATCACTATGTGTATACTAATACGGTAAGATACAATTTTAGGAAACTAGCTGAGTATGTTAAATATTTTGATTGAGCTTAATGCTATGGGGAAAGGAACACATGAGTGATAATATAATTCGTGTTGGCATTGTTGGAGCAGGTGCTAATACAACTTCTCGCCACATTCCAGGTTTACAATCTATTGATGGTGTTGAAATTACTAGTGTTTGTAATCGCAGTCGTGCTTCATCTGAACGGGTCGCACAACAATTTAATATTCCGAAAATCTACGAAAATTGGCAGGAATTAGTTGAGGCTTCAGATACCGACGCCATTGTGATTGGAACATGGCCATACATGCATTGTCGATTAACATTAGCTGCCTTAGAAGCAAATAAGCATGTGATGTGTGAAGCACGTATGGCTAGAAATGCTAGAGAAGCTCATATGATGTATGATCTCGCCAATATAAAACCTGATCTCGTCGCACAAATCGTTCCTTCCCCATTTACCCTATCAGTAGATAATACTATTAAGAGATATATTGCTGAGGGATACCTCGGTGAGATATTAGCAATCGAAGTTCGAGCGGGCGGAAAGTTCCTTGATTCCGAAACCTTACTCCACTGGCGAGAGAATTTTGATCTCAGCGGTTTTAATATTATGAGTATGGGAATTTGGTACGAGGCAATTATGAGATGGGTTGGTGAAGCTACACGTGTTATTGCTGTAGGAAAAACTTTCGCTAAGATGCGAAAGGACGATAGCGGTGTCATGAGATCTGTTCGTGTTCCGGAGCATATTGGCATAATCGCAGATATGGCCTGTGGTGCGCAAGCTCATTATCAAATTTCTAGTGTAACCGGTTTTTCTGGAGGACCTGAGGCGTTTTTGTATGGAAATCAAGGAACACTGCATTTTTCAAACGGTAAGCTTTATGGCGGTACGCGGAGTGATTCAGCACTTTCAGAGATTGATATTCCTGATGAAGAGAAAGGTGCTTGGAGAGTGGAAGAAGAGTTTATTAATGCTATTCGTGGAGAAGAAATCATTACACATACCACTTTTGAGGATGGCGTGAAATATATGGAGTTTACTGAAGCAGTTACGCTCAGCATGATGGCAGGCGAAGCAATATCTTTACCGTTATTGTCATAGGGATATGGTACTCAGCTAGCGAGTTTTAGCTAGTCTGCGATCAAAAAGCCATGTCTTACCCTAAAAAGGATTTGATACCTTCCCAATTTCTGAAGTGAGATTTGTCTTTGCAGGAATAGGGATTCTAGGTTCAAAATATAGCTAAATGCGTCAACCTCCCAATATTCTGTTAATTACCACCGACCATTTGCGATATGATACGCTCGGATATTCAGGTGATCCAGTATTAGAAACACCATCTATTGACAAATTGGCTTTGGAGTCAACACGTTTCTCAAACTGCTTTGTACAGAGTCCAGTATGCAAACCATCCAGAGCTACCATAATGACAGGCCGTTACCCGCGCCACCATGGCGTTCGATGGAATGGGAGCAATTTGAGTGAAAACGAAGTTACTATGCTTGAATTCTTTCATCATCATGGATACTCAACTGCCTGTATTGGTAAGCATCATATATCTCAGAAGAAATTTATAAACAGTCTTGATTATTTGGAGGCTCAGGGAATTCGTAGGAATTGGACTGAAAATCCAGATGGAATATATCAAATAGACAAGGAAAATCCTTTCGAAGAATACGTTAGTTCACGCGGGTATACGTATAAGACTGGCTATGCATTACAGGACTTCAGGAAGAACTTGGGTGCCGTGCCGTCTGACTTACCAGAAGATTGTCACATTGATGCCTATGTTGGTCAAAAGGGGCAGAATTATCTCCAGCAAGTCAACGGTAAAGATCCTTTTTTTTTGTGGCTAGGCTTTTATGGGCCTCACCATCCATATGTACCTTCTGGACGTTTCGCCCGGATGTATCATCCTGATGATGTCCCATCGTTCCGTGGAGAGAAACAGGATCTTCGGGGAAAACCGCTGGAATACCAATTATACTGCCAGACGGAAAATCATAAATTTCGTGGGTTTAATAGCGTTCCAGAAGAAACTTTCCGCCAGATGAAAGCCGCTTACTACGGTACAGTGTCACAAATAGACTGGCAAATAGGATTGATACTTGAGACACTTGAAAAAGAGAATCTAAAGGAAAATACAATTATCGTTTTTATATCTGATCATGGAGAGTTTCTCGGTGATTACGGTATACCAGCCAAAGCTCCTTTTCTGTTGGATTGTATGCTTCATGTACCTTGTTTGATCTATGCGCCCAACAACCAAAATGACATTACATACGATGATTTGATAGAATCTGTTGATCTCTTTCCTACCTTAGCAAACTTGGCGGAACTTGCACCACCCGATTGTGTTCAAGGTAAGGTTCTTCCTCCATTTGATACGACAGAATCTTATCATCGTCGAGAAGTTGTCTATGCCGAAGCTGTAGATAAAAAGTGTCTACGAACAAAAGAATGGAAACTTATTCATTATCCAGCCAAAGATTATGGAGAACTCTATAATTTAATCGAAGATCCACACGAGCGAAATAATCTTTACACTGAGCTATCAGAGATTAGGCATAAAATGACATTACAATTGTATCATCACCTTGATGCAACCGAGGACTTCAAGCACCCAAGCTACCAGAGGTTTACCGGTAAAGACCCTGAAACCGGCGAAGAAATTACCCACTATCATATTTGGTAATATGCTATGCCTATCAAGCGCTATAGATACCGGCAACGCGAGTACCTCGATCTGTATACAACCAATAGAAGAACCTTTAGCCCTGTGTAAGTGACTGTTGGATCTTCAATGATCTTGCTAATCTTCCCTGATAATTTAGTTTTTTTGTCTAACCAACCTTGACTCTTCTGGTTGCGACTTTCCGACAGGCAGAGTGTATCGCTTGGTGCTCATGGGAAAAAGGAAAAGTAAGCACTTCATTAAACTCAATTTCTCTCCTGCAAAGACACAATTTGGTTCCTTCAATGCCAATATAGAAACGTACGGTACCGAGGTGAGAAGACATACAAAAGTCACGATTGTTCTCTTAGATTGAGGCTTCTTTACTAACAGTTCACTTGTTTCATTAATTCCCTCTATTTGGTACATGAACTGTAATTGTGTTCGAAACTCCTGTTCCCTGAGGACCAGCTGGGGTTGGACGCAGTGCGTAAACTCGATAACGGTACGTCCAGCCCGGAACAACACTGATGTCGGATGCGGTGATAATATCAGCGCCTGGTTGGCCGATATGGTTACGGAATTCTTGCCCTTCGTCTCCATCGGCTCGTTGTACAATGTAGGCTCCTTCGTTTTTTGAGTTGTCTGTCCATTTTAGGGTAACAAAAGAACTAGATGAAGAAGTGACGTGTAAACCAGTGGGGTCGTCTGCCGAAGGTTTACCAGGTTGAGGACCATGGTCGCGACGCGGTGTGTGCTTCACAATCTGTGGGCGAGTTCCGGGATTATCTAGCTGGGTTCGTGCTGTGTCATATCTTCGACGTATAAAGTCCTTAATCGAATCTATAATGCTCTCATAGCTTTGGTCTTCAGGGTTTGTCGCACGCCGGTGTGGAAACGGATCTCCGGTGAGATCATCCTTGATCCGATTGTAAAGGGAATCAACTCGTGGCAACAAAACTTTCGGGTGAAAATATTTCTCCAGGATAGAGTCCGCTAAGCGACGATAGCGCGCAAGTAGTTGGGAGTTATCGACGATGCGTTCAACTAATGGAGAGGGTGAGCTTCCCATCACTGGCCAAGCAGCGTTCCATCCGGAAACCACGGGGATGTAGCGGAAAGCATTATCAGCAAACCCTACGTCCAAGTCCCAAGGTAGATAATGCCAACGCTGACTTTTGGGTTCGTGGTATAGATAGTAGTTATGTGGATTCCAGCCGGTCAATTGATCGAAAGCACCTGAGAACAACATCACAGCCATCGTTTTCAGGAAGGCTTCCATGTCGATAGTTTTTTCCATAACTCGAGCAAAATCATTGTCGGGCGTTTGATTTATTTTGGAAATCAATTCGAGTACATCATGCGCATCTGTGTGGGCGGCTGATGATTTGGGTTCAAACACTGCGCCGAGACGGACATCTGGATGAGGCAATTGCTTCACCCATCTTAGGTTGGCACCTGCTTTACCTTGTTCATTGTAAACGTCGACTTTGTAAAGCGCTCCACCACCCACAAATTCGTTCTGGAGAAACACGCTATCGATTCGTTCAACATTGGTATATACACCGTGATATTTATCGTTCAAATATAGCTTGGCAAAGTTACATCGTGATGATTTAATGTTTAAATTACGAAGGATACCCGTAACTAACTGTTCACTAAACAAGCTGCCAAACTGCACTCCATTATCGAGTGCAACCCGTTGCAAACCGAGAAAGGTACTTTCTTTATCGAACTCGTTGAACTTAATAAGAAAACTTCGTTTATGTCGCTGGTTTGGCCGTGACGAACTGTTTCCCTTATAACGAACACCAACATTCTCGATAGTTTGGTTACCCCATCGAAACGTCGCAGGAACGTAAATACGTTTAGGCAAGGCAGACTTCATTTTTTCAAGATCGCTGTCATGTATTTGTAAATGAATTACTTGAACCTGACTAGAGAGATAGAAGGAGGTCGAGTCAGGTGAGGTTGCTGTTTTCAGGTTTTCTGATGGTGTCAATTGTGTTTCCGAAAACGCAGTGAAACACATTCCACCGACAAACCAAGCCAATAAGTAGAAAAACCAGGTTGCGAAGTAGGGTAAGTGTACTGGTTGATTCCCGTGAGATGTTGTCATCTCTACGTGGTTGGATGCAAAGATGCCAGTATGACATGGGGAGAGTGGTTCTTCAATCATGCTAATCAATCGTCCTTTACAACTTGTGTCTTTCTTCATCATCGTTCACAGTTTTTTGATTCACGATATATATTGCATTGTTATCGTCAAGGTGTCCTAGTCAGTTTTGTATGTCTCATTGGCGCAGAAGTTCGGCAACTTTGGCTCTTCCTCGTTCAACTGCCTCTCGATCCACTCCAATTTGTAATAATTGACTAATAAACTGAGTGGTAGCCCAATCTGCTTTTAGATTGTCCATAGCGGTGGCACCGCTACTATCCTTGGCTTTAATATTGGCTCCATTCTCAATCAGAAGTTTAGCTGATTTAGATCGTCCTAAGAAGGCCGCTCCATGCAAGGCTGTTCCTCCATCTCCATTTTTGGTGTTGACATCAGCACCTTGTTGAATCAAGAATTTAACCATTTTAGACTGCCCCGCTCCAACAGCTATTGATAATGGTGTCTGGTCAAAGATAGCAGCATCTTTAGCATTGATATCCATGCCTTTGGCCAGGTGCTGTTTGGCCGCTTTGATTCTACCAGTCGCAGCTGCAGTCCAAATCGAAGGTTTCATAGAAGGTTGAATCCACCAGGAAGGATCACCTAGATTCTTCTCCCATTTAGGCATTCCATTGGCAATTTCTTCCATGATTTCACTCCGTCGGTTTCGGATGAATTGCCGACTCCGCTCCAATGACTGGAAAAATCTGTAAGCTGATTGAGCTACGGTAGATCGGTTTTCAGTCATATTGAGGAACTTCAGCGCAGCGGGAGATTCGGTATCAACAATTAGATCGACCGCTTCCTCTTGACCCAATTCCAACTCTATATCTTGCACGGCAAGCACTTCGATTCCAGCCATAGCTTGCAATCTCAACTCGATACCTTTGGCTGAATGAACTACCCGTTGATACCTATCACCATTGACTAAAAAGCCCCAATCTTGACTATAAGTAGTTCCATCTGAGTCAATACTGACTGCTTGAAGTTGGATTGAGGGGAATTTGTCCTTATTTTCGCCTTTTAAAATTAACTGGCCTGATAATACAATTCCTTCATCCAAAGGAAAGCGATCAACAGGCCTAATTACAAATCCCCAGTCTCCTATCCCTTGACTAACTTTGACTAGACACTGGTTTTTACCCTGATTTAGCTTAACAGTGAACCGGTCTTGATCAATCATTACACCACGTCCCCCTTGATATTGATGAACTACTTGGCCATTAATCCAGACTTTGACTGAGTCATCACTTCCTAGACCGAATTCAACATATTCCTCACCTGATCCTTCGATCTGACAGAAGGCATAGGCGGTTACATCATTCAATCTGCCTATTTTCTTAATCAGGTTAATTATCTTTTCCCGGCCCGAGATCGGATGCCATTTGAGCACCTGATTCTTGGAGTTACGAAATTCCTGATCTTGATTGGGTTGGATATTGCCTTCACCCCCCTGCTCTAACAGGAAATCCTGATCTAGATCATGGCTTTTCTGGGTATAAAAAGGACCCAATAGAGACCAATCAGTGATAAATTGTTCTGTTTCTTGATTCTCACCCCTTTCTTTTTCTTCGTCTTCTATTTGCTGCATTGCTTCCATGATAGCTTGTTGTGCTCCGGTTGGTAAGCGCCTGAAATCTCTGCTGTTTAGAGCTTCTTCACGTGCTTCAGCTGGATTCTTTCTTAGCCATTCAATCCACCCTCTGGCTTCCTCTTGTACAATTTGCGCAATTTCGGCCTTTGTCTGATGAACCAGGTATGGTTTGACTAAGGTTTCTATTCTTTCTGTCTCCATCAATAAAGCCTTCTCATCCCAGTGGTGTTCCAGAATATTTCTCAGCACTTGTTCATAGCGTTGGCGTCCTGATTCCAGTTGATAAAGCCTATGTGTTATTAAGCCCTGTTTCTTGACTGAAGCTGGATCTTTGCTATCGTCCTTAATAGGACTGAATCTCTCAAATAGACTGTCTGCGCCCCAAGGGATGAAGTGGAATTTATTCGTCTCGAGGTTAAGGTAAATGAAGAAATTATTGCGATTGCCTGAATAGCCATCCCAAAAACTGAGTAAGCCTTCCATGACCCAAAAAGTATAAAAAGAATCCAAGTCTACCAATCTACCTATGGCTTGCTCGATATCTTCGTTCTCTTCATTCAGCACCTTGATCAACTCTTTGATTTTCTTTCGGCCTAGCTTGTCATTGCCAAACTTGTGTTCAAAACTTCCTTCCCAGTCGATTAAAAAGTCAACCAATGTACCTTCGTATAAAACCCCATCCTGATTACCAAAAGCTCTCTGTAATAAAGGGCGATGTATTCTTTCTACATGGGAATAGAGACCCAAGTTTTGGCCATTAACCGTCAACTTAGCGTAAGCACAACGGGGTGCGGGTGAATCAGCGGCATTAAATAAACCATAGCCCATAACCTGGCTAATCAAGCTGACGTCCTGTTGGTTGTTGTTAAAGGTCAGATTGGTCAAGCCATCAATTTGACCTTTTTTGTCTACATGATTGAGTTTGATTTTAAGAGATGGACGGGTGGGGTTTTTCGAGCCATTGAAAGCTTTCTTACGAATGCCAACCTGAGGAAATACGACTCCATTAATAGAGACAGTAGCCTCTACATAGGTGTAAGGGCGATCGAGGGGAGCATATTTTCGTTCTTCAGACAATGAAACCCCTACATCTCGCCCTTGGTAACGAATGATGTCCCAATCATCCTGATCAACAGTAATTTGGACATCTAAAACTTGGTCGGCAGGAAAAATGTCATCTACCGTTAGTTTCTTGCTTGGGTTGCTGGCCTGGATTAACTGATTTTCGCTGGTAGTTCCTTTTTTCTTTTTGGTATTCTTAGCTTTGCTTTTAGTGGCAAAAATGTTATCTACATTTAGCTGCTTCAATGCTTGAATTAAATTAGCCTGCGGAAAGATCGTAACGGTACCTGTAACAACTTCAACCAATTTTTGTACGCCATTTGCCTGACTTAGTTGAGGATTCTTGATTTTGATCTCACTCTTACCTGTTTTTAATGATTGGAAGATAATAGTCACCAGTTTCGACCGGGACTTGTTATCAGCCGAAACTTGACTTTTATCGAATTTGAATGAACTGATAGCCCCCGTGTCATTATCGATCTCTGGCTTTTGCCAGGAGATCGTTGCATCATATTTTGCAACTTTTTCTACGTGCAGTAGAGAAGAATCGAAGACCAAATCAAAAGTTAACGAGTCTCCTTTTTCTAGATTGTGGATAGAAATTCCAATCCCAGATTGGTTGCCAAGATTTGTAATTCTATCCTGGACAATAATCTTCTTGGACGATACTTTTTTCTCTGCATAAACAAAATTACAAGCCCAAATAAGTACCAACGCTAACAAACTAATTCGTTTCATCTCGGTTTTCCCAAGTTTCCATCTCAAAGTTGATCATAATTGAAGTCATGTATTTTAATAACCATACCTTTAACTTCAAGTGTGACAGCCAAAATGCATCATATGTATTCTTCCTTTATTTTACTAGTTTTTTACCATCTGTACATCAAAGCGACATTCGGGTAGGGACGAATTGCGAATTTGAACTCGTCTTCATTTTGACGACCTTCAAAACGATTTTTATGACTTTCAAAAAAAATAGCCATAGGAACGCCTATAGAGAATGTAAAATTTTCAAAGAATTTCCATTCTAAACCAACACCGGGACCAACTGCTAAAATTGATGTTTCTTCTATATTTTTTATTAGACGTTGACTTGGTTCAGAATCTGGTATGGGCACGCCTTCCCAATATGGCATTTCCTCCCATTCCTCATATTGATGGTGAATACTTGCTCCCAAAGAGATAAATGGCCGTCCAGATTTACCCTCGTGTAAAGTTTTAAATACTGTCAGCCCCAAATTTAGGTTTCTATTCCCTTCTTCTACATAAGGGAATCCTGAAATTTGCCACCCGTAGCCGTTATTGAGATGACGATTATAACCAAGACCATAACCATAAGTTGGTCCAGCAACAAATCCTATCCCCTGATCAGCTGAAGCATTAACAATCACAATCAGCAAAGTTAGTCCTGTCAAAGTATTTCTCAGGACATTGATTCTTGTCAAATGCATACCCTCCATCAATTAAGGTCACAAACTTTTATTTCTGAGTTGATTTTATTTAGATTGTACGATGTACAATCTAGCTGATTCCAGACTTTGTCAGCATTATAGGTAGCCGACCGGCTAGTCGACTACCCTTTTCAAGACTAAATTACTAATAATCCCACCATAGATATCTTGCTTGGAACTAATTGGCCTTCCAACATATCGCATACGACAAGTGTCAAATGCAAGTTTGAAATTTGTCGCCTCAATCGGGGCTGACAGGTATTATACTCTGTATACTTTTTTTGAATTATTTAAATGTATCTGTTGTAGTGATCCTGTCCCGTCAGCTACCTAGATCAATAAGAAAAAAGTCCAGCCACAAATACCCCGATTCCATCTACAATCACTCTTCAGAAAAACTGGAATAGATGGCTAAAATGAAAACCAAGGACAGGGTTATAGCAGTATAGGTCAGCGGCTTATAGTCCAGATGGTAATCGTATAGTGACAGCTAGTTGGGAGTTGATGGCCAAGGTATGAGATGCACAGACGGGTAAAGAACTGTTCACTCTCAAAAGCCATAATGGCCCTGTTTTTTCGGCCGTCTATAGTCCAGTTTTAAGTCCCCCAACTCCATCTACAAGGATTCTTCAGAAAATCCAGAATAGGTGCCCAAAATAAAAACCAAGGATAGGATTATATTATCAATAATGGAAAAAGTAGTGGAGAAAAACGGTTGGCGAAAGGTCAATTAGAATAAAAATAAGGAAACAGTGCAAATATGGCAAACCAGTGTTACCCACTGATAGAAGAATTTTAGTTTAAACTGAGCAAAATAAGGAAGGTTAAGAAAACAGGCGATGGGAATTAAATCTATCACTATCAACATACTCTGTACACGAGTTATCCTTTTCGCGACAGTGACAACGCCTGAAGGCATTTTAAGACTGGGTGAGACTATACAAAAGGGAAATAATTTGCTATATTAGGGTCTATATGAATTTAGTGCTATGTGGTCAGACTCAGTGGAGATCAAAATGAGAAATGTGGCTTATTTATCTTTGTTTTTAACACTAATACGGAATCCATATAGTACGCTATTTAGCAATTTAGCCTAATACATATGGGGTATAAATGGAAAAATGACTGCAAAATCGACAAGACCGAACATCGTCTATTTCTTCGTCGACGACATGGGCTATGGCGATGCCTCGTGCTTGAATCCCGATGGGAAGATCCAGACTCCGAACATTGATCGTCTTGCCCGGGAAGGGATGGTGTTCACAGACGCCCACTCCAGTTCGGCCGTATGTACACCGTCACGCTACAGTGTGCTAACCGGACGTTACAACTGGCGATCAGCCCTGCAGAAAGGCATTGTCGGCCTTTACGGGGATCCCTTAATCCCCGTAGATCGCCTTACCGTACCTACATTCCTGAGTCAGCACGGCTATCACACAGCCTGTATCGGTAAGTGGCATCTCGGTCAAGGCTGGAGTTTCGAGGTCAACGAGAAGGATTTCCATCCTCACAGTAACTACAGTCGGAGCCCTACGGAGCCAGGCTCCGACCAAGAGGCTACACTCGAACAGCAGCAGCGGTGGCGGGAGGCTTTTTCCAAACCGACCACCGGTGGTCCGACCAAGCGTGGGTTCGACTACTATTTCGGCGTGGATGTTCCGAACTGGCCCCCCTACTGTTTCATCGAGAACGACCGTGCCGTTGGAATCCCGTCGGAGTTCCTGCCGTCCCGCCTAGTTGGAAATAACTTGGCCAGTGTCTCGGGCCCTGCCATGCCGTACTGGCATTTTGAGCAATTACTGCCGACCTGGGCGAAGAAGGCAGACCGCTACATCAGCGAACGGGCGGCAGCAGACGAGTCATTCTTCCTCTACCTTCCTATGACTTCTCCCCATACACCATTGTCAGTCAACAAGCCATGGATTGGAAAGAGCGGCCTGAATAACCTTTATGCCGATCTGGTGGTCGAGACCGACGATGTATTCGGGCGGGTACTTGCTTCGTTGGAGAAGCATGGTGTGGCCGATAATACATTAGTCATCTTTACCAGCGACAACGGGTGCGCATATTATATTGGAGTATCAGAGGATGGTCGAGGGAATGGTGAAAAGGCAATGGAACCGCAAGGCCATCATTCGAGCGGGCCGTATCGAGGTTACAAGTCCGACGCTTGGGACGGGGGCCACCGCATTCCGTGCATCGCTCGCTGGCCGGGCGTGATCGAATCCGGGACCGAGTGCGACGAACTCGTGTGCCTCTCCGACCTGATGGCCACCTGTGCCGAGGTTGTGGGGGATACGCTTCCCGACAACACCGGCGAGGACAGCGTTAGTATGTTGCCTCTGTTGTGCCAAGCCGGCCCCCCAGGTAGAAAAAACGTGGTGCATCACTCCATTTCCGGCAAGTTTGCGATCCGCGACGGTCTGTGGAAGTTGGTATTGTGCCCGGGCTCCGGGGGTTGGACATACAATGATGCCGACGCTGCCGAATCGGGCTTGCCTCTCGTTCAACTCTATAACATGAAGGACGATCCTGGTGAGAGGCGTAATCTACATGCGGAGAATCCGGACAAGGTCAAAGAACTACTCGCTTTGCTAAGAAGGCAGGTCGTTAACGGCCGAAGCACTCCCGGTCCGAGACAGGAAAACGATGTGCCAGTGGACATATGGAAACTTGACACGATGCCTGGAGTCGATCCACGTATTACGGACGATTATTAATTGATCAGGGCAAATCGAGGGTGTGTTAGCTGACATGCTTGACGGATAAAGGTGTGTTTGGTTTTGTGACCACGAACCTTTGGTGTCTGAGAAACAAGCAATGGCAAGGAGTATTTGATGAAATTTAGATGCGCAGTTTTACTTCTCATCGGTTTTTCTGCTTTTCTTGGCTGTGCTGGGAAAAGCGGTATTGACCCAGCAGTAATTAACAGAAACTTGTTGAACTAACTGCTCTAGTTGAGTTACAAAAAGAACAAATTTCTGTTATGAAAGACTTGTTATCAAAACAGAATCAATCCTACAAAGAATTAAGAGAATCCAACAAACAACTTGAAGAAATGATCGATCTGACAAAAAAACTAATTAGAGAAGTAAAGTAAGTACCATAAAACTCTCAAAAACGTATCTTGAGAAAATTCTAATAGCTTCTCATTGTTTCAGCGATAGCAAACGGTCAAATCAAAGCTGTAGAAATGCCGATAAAGGCTGAAGCAATCCTTTTGATGTGGTTAACCCTAGGTGTGGAAACATATGCTTAAAACTATTATAAGAAATGAAGGTTTAATAGGAGGAGACCCATGTCCAATCCATATTCACTGAAGGGAAAGAAGGCCTTCGTTACGGGCGGAAAGCGCCGGATCGGACGCGGTATTGCACTTGCACTGGCCGAAGCAGGCTGCGACGTTGGAATTAATGACCTGACACTTGATCAGGACGGCGAAGAGACCCTGCGTCTGATTCGTACGTATGGCAGGGAAGCCGAATTTTTCGAGGGAGATATCTCGGATGCATCGCAAGTGGAGCGGATGTTCGCGCTATATCTGCAAAGGTTTGGCCGCATCGATATTCTCACCAACAATCCCTATGGAGGTATAGGTCAAAGGTTTCTCGATCTGACCGAGGAAAACTGGGACTTGAACCTCGACGTGGGGCTCAAGGGGTTCTTCCTCTGTAGTCAGCAGGCGGCGATGGCGATGGTCACACAAGGCAGCGGGGGGTGTATCGTGAGTACATCATCCGTCCACGGTCGACGCGCATGGAAAGGTGATACCGCCTATGGCGCAGCCAAAGCGGGTGTTATTCGTTTGACGGAGAGCATGGCTGTCGACCTTGGCGAGCACGGTATTCGCTGCAATGCGATCCTGCCAGGGCACATGGATACCACCCACGTTCTAGGAACAACCGCTCCCGATGTGGGTAGCATCGATGAGGAACTCTACAACTCTGTCCCCTTGCGTAGGCCGGGTACGCCAGAAGACATAGGTCGTGCGGTCGCCTTCTTGTGTTCGCCTGCAGCGGGATGCATCACTGGAGTTGCACTGGCTGTAGACGGAGGGCTGCTGGCCACGGCATGAGGGCTGGGTCAAAGTTTTAGGATTCCCAAGCCTGTTATCGATGGCAATCTAAGACTCATTCCCCATATTGTTTTGATATATGCCTATTTAGACTTCAGTTTTGCCCAGGTCAATGGCGATTTAGCTTGTGCTTCTACTGGCAAGGCAGAATTCATAAGTTCCTGAATCTCTTTCTCTGGAAAAGCACGATTAGCCACATAGACTTCGTCAATTTTTCCCACCCATCGGCCGTGGTCGTCGTCAGGTCCTCCACCGTCGGATTCGGCACCAACATAAAAGTTAGCTGTATTAAAATCAATTTTTCCTGGGCAGGCTTTAGATCCGACCTCTTTACCATTAAGGAAGATTTTCATATCTTTGCC
>Ga0207984_1001004_pt1 | contig 15060 bp, 17 predicted proteins | sample ETNtaG_30_FD_185760 | JGI IMG/M metagenome (GOLD analysis project Ga0207984, IMG submission 185760) | Marine microbial and viral communities from oxygen minimum zone, Eastern Pacific Ocean - ETNP201306PF43B (SPAdes) (version 2) | ecosystem: Environmental > Aquatic > Marine > Oceanic ...
GAGAAACATCATAAAGATCATTATCATAAAAGTCATCCAGTTAATACACCTTTTTGCTAATGTTCCATGTGGATACTTATCATGTGCTTATTATAACTATCTCCTTCCTTGCATTACATTTCCTTCTGTTTTCTCAAGATAAACATCGATTCGATCAAACATTGTTCCTTACATGTAGACTTATCGGCCAACATCGTTTAGGATGTTTGTTAGTTGCTCCATTTGGATTTAAACGTTTTGTATTTGTTGATCTCGATGTTCGAGATTTTGTTCGAGATAGATGTCATGTTTTGGCTGTTTTTGTGTTTGTTTTGGGGTTCTTCCCATGATGTAGTCCATTTCATCAATCTTCTCCTCTTCAATTTCAAATCCTTTATCACTCTACTTCAGATATTTCCTTTATTTCTGCCTCAACTTCACCGCTTACTTTTAAATCCTCATCGCCAACGATCGTTATATATTCTTTTTCACTTAAAACATCATCCTTTTTCAGCAGAAACTTACACTCGATTTCAGATTTCGTATTTTTTGATCTCATTTGCTAAATCTCTGCTAACTCTATTTCACATTCTTTGAGGTTGCTTAGAATTATCTCAAATTGGTTTCTGATTTCATTTTCAATTTCCTCATTAAATTTTTGTTTTTTGCTATTAATGTCTTGTTCCAATTTTTTTTTATTATTCTCAACTATCTTTTTTGCCTCTTTTTTTGTGACTTCAATTATTTTGTTATATTCATCGAGTTTTTTTTGAGCATTTTCCTTAAATTTTTCAGTTTCATTTAAGTCATTTATTACCCTCAACTTTCTATTTTCAATATTATTGGTAATTTTAGGTAAAAATATTTTCCAAATAATTAAGTACAGACTAGAAAAAATTAATATTAACCAAAATATTTGAGCTGTCCAAAACTCAGTATTAAGTTGGGGCATGCCACTCTCAGCACTCGAAGCCAAGTTTATATCAAAAAAAAGAACCAATGCTAAGCACAAGGCAAAACAAAAATTTTTCATGATAAAAATTTTATTTAATTAAAACGCAAATAAAATTATTAATGCAACCACAAGTCCAAATAAACCAGTAGCTTCGGCCAAAGCAAAACCCAAAAGCAAATTTGGAAACTGTTTTTGTGCTGCAGATGGGTTTCTCATCGCACCAGACAAATAGTTTCCAAAAATAATCCCGATACCAACACCAGCACCAGCCAAGGCTATAGCCGCAAGACCTGCTCCTATCATTTTAGCTGCTTCTAACTCCATATTTTCCTCCTTTATTAATGGTGTAAATTTAATGCATCATTTAAATAAATGCATGTTAAAATTGCAAAAACATAAGCTTGAAGAAAGGCGACCAGTATTTCAAGACCTGTTAATGCAACGGAAAAACCAAGCGGTAGCCATCCACCAAGCAATCCCAAACTTATCACAAACCCGCCAAATACTTTTAACATAGTATGACCAGCCATCATGTTTGCAAACAGTCTAACTGATAGGCTAACGGGTCTGCTTAAATAAGATATAATTTCAATAACTACAATTAAGGGCAAAAGTATTATTGGAACTCCTTTGGGTACAAAAAGCTCAAGATATTTAATACCGTGCCTTAAGAATCCAATTACCGTAACTCCAATAAAAACTATTGCCGCAAGCATAAATGTAACAATGATATGGCTAGTTACCGTAAATGCATAAGGTAGCATTCCAATCATATTGCAAAATAGCACGAACATAAACAAAGTGAAAATAAACGGGAAAAATACTTTTGCATTATTTCCCGCCGTATCATTTATCATTTTAGCAACAAAAGTATAAGTCATTTCTGTTACCAACTGTATTTTGGAAGGTACCAAAGATTTTTTTTTAGCTCCAAGAAATAATAAAAACGAGATTATTACAGCGCTTACTAACATAAAGAGGCTGGCATTTGTAAACGAAAGGTTAAGCGCACCCAAACTTATGTCGGGGCCTATGCTGTAAACCTCGAATTGGTGCATTGGATTTGTTGCCATTTTTTCTCCTGCTATTTTTTCAAATTTCTATGCATGTTTTTTGCGGACCTTATTACATTTAATATTCCAGCAGCAACACCCATAAAAAAAAAACAAATTATTAACCAAGGTTTAGTACCAAACCAATTATCTAAAATATACCCCAATGTTGTTCCAACTACTACAGACGCTACCAATTCGGTGCTTATTTTAAATGCTTTACCCAGGGATGTGACATTTGTGCTATCACTCTTTTTTAGATTTTTTTTAATTTTTTTTTTTGCAATCTCTAAGCGAGCTGATATTTTCTTAAAATCTTCCATTATTTTTTTTGATCATCAGGCAACCAATTCCTCAGCTCTTTCTAAATCAACAGAAACAAGTTGACTAATTCCTTTTTCCGGCATTGTTATACCGTACAATCTTTCCATTCTAGACATGGTAAGAGCATGATGTGTGATTATTATGAATTTGGTCTCTGTAATCTTTGTCAGTTCATCTAGCAAAGAGCAAAATCTTGTTACATTGGCATCATCTAATGGTGCGTCCACTTCGTCCAAAATGCAAATTGGAGCTGGGCTGGTTAAGAAAACAGCAAATATTAGAGACAAAGCTGTTAAAGCTTGTTCTCCTCCCGATAAAAGAGTAATCGATTGTAGCCTTTTGCCTGGTGGACTTACTAGCATTTCTAAACCAGCTTCCAGAGGATCCTCAGCATCAACAAATTCTAGTTTTGCATTACCTCCATTAAAAAGTTTTGTGTACACTTCATTGAATTTTCTATTAACCTTATCGAAAGCTTCCAAAAGTTTTTCCCTGCCTTTTTGATTAAGTTCATTTATACTAGATCGAAGTTTAGTTATTGCCAAAATCAGATCCTCTTTATCCTTTTCCATTTTATTAATTGATGTTTTGTATTGTTCAGTTTCTTCATCTGCCCTTAAATTTACTGATCCTAAACGCTCTCTTTCGTTCTTTTTGGCATCCAATTTATCTTCTTGCTCTATAGCATTTGGAAGAGGTTTAAGATCTTTTAAATCTGAATTGATTAACAGGTCTTTCACATTAACATTCAATTCGCTTTCTATTCTTCCGATTAAATCTTTTTTTCTATTTTCGAGTCCTTCTAAAGTTGCACCAGATCTTGCTTTACTTTCTCTAGCTAACATCATTTTTTCTTCAACTATTTTTAGTTGTTTATTTATTTCTTGGTATTTTGTTTCCGCTTGCGTCAGTTGTTTTGATAGATTTTGCTTTTCATTTTCCGTTGTAGAGGTATTTTGTATTAATTGACCTTTTTTTATTGCCGTCGTTTCAGGCAGTTTAGTAATATTTTCTAATTCTAATTTTATTTTTTTGTCTCTATCAATTAGTTCTTCTATCATTTTTTCTGAATTAGATTTCAAATTTTTCCAATTTTGAATTTCAATATCAATATTTTTTATTCTTTCTTGCCTTCTGATAGTTTCCGTTTGAATAGATTGATGCTTGCTAAAAGTCGAGGCATACTTTTCTTGCGCTAATTTAATTTTATTTGTTAGTTTCGTAATATTGTTTAAAGAATCTTGTTCTGTCCTAGTTTCAATTCTTTCTTTTTCATCATTAACAGAGTGAATAATATTGTTGATTGCGTCTAAGGTTTTATTATTTTCATTATTCTCCAGGTATACTTTTGCACTTTCTAGATTTTCGTTAATATTTATTAAAAAATTCTTAAATTTTTTGCTTTGGTTATCTTGTGATAAATTTTTTGATATTTTTTCAAGTTTATCTTGTTCATTTTTTAATTCCTCAGTGGCAATTTGTAGATCTGACTGTGTTTGTTTTTCCATATCGTAATATTTTTTTTCCGTATCAATCAGGCTATTTTTTTCTTCATTTAATCTTTTTTCATTTGACTGAGCATCAGAGACTATATTTTTCTCTCTCTCAATATCAATTCGTATCGTATTTTCAGACTTTAAAAGTCTGTCTTTTTCTGATCTTGCTCTTTTTTCCTCCTCTTCCAAATTTTGAAATTCTAAATTTAACCTTTGTAATTTTGATAATATTTCTATGTTCTTGTCACGCAATGGTTTTAGTTTAATATTTTCTTCTTCAAGTAAATTATTATTATGATTTATTTCGATTGTAAGTCCGCTTATTTCATCTTCTGATTCACTCGCAATTTCCTTGCTCATATTTATTTCTTTTTCAATTTCTGTCAATTTGAGGTAAAAAAGCCCTGCCTCAATTTTTTTTATTTCTTCAGAAATCAATTTATATTTCGAAGCTTCTTGAGCTTGTTTTTTTAAATTTTCTAACTGTTTTTCTTGCTGTTTTTGTAAATCACTAGCTCTTTTTAAATTATTTTCTGCCGAATTTAGTCTCAATTCGGATTCATGTCGTCTAGCATGTATGCCCGAAATACCTGCGGCTTCTTCCAAAATTGCTCTTCGATCTGTTAGTTTTGCTGTTACTAACGCGCCGATTCTTCCTTGACTTATCATTGAAGGGGAGTGAGCTCCAGTAGATAAATCAGCAAAAAAAGTTTGCACATCTCTTGCGCGCATTTCCTTACCATTAATGAAATATCTTGAACCTTTTTCTTTTTGTATTCTTCTTTTAATATTTATTATATCTAATTCTTTGAATTGAATTGAACCACTCTTGTCCGAATTATCTAATGTTAAAGAGACTTCAGCAATATTTTTTGAAGTTCTATTAGCTGTGCCAGAAAATATTACGTCTTCCATTCCAGTTCCTCGCATGCTTTTTGCGGAAGTTTCTCCCATACACCATCTTATAGCTTCCACAATATTTGATTTGCCGCATCCATTGGGACCAACTATTCCTGTTAAACCTTTTTCAATAGCAAAAGAAGTTTTATCAACAAAAGATTTAAAACCAATTAATTCAAGTTTTTTAAATTCCATATACTAAATAAGCTTTTCTATTTTTTTCTTTATACCCTCAAAACTAGCAGAACCTTTAAATTTTTTCTCGTTAATTATGATTGTTGGTGTTGAATTTACCGAATATTTTTGGTGCGCAGCTATTCGACCATTTAGTATTTTGTCGCTAACAACTTCGTTGTTTATACATTTATCAAACTGCGCAGAAGTTATCCCCAAATTTTTTACAATTTTTTTTAGATTTTCATTGATTTCATTTGTATTCGAACCTGTTGTCCATTTTTCTTGTTTTTTATAGATAATATCTAAAAATTTTATTTGTTCATTTTTATCTAAACAGTGTAATAATTTTGATGCATCAAATGCTGACTGATCCAGAGGAAAGTCAATAAAAATTAATTGTACTTTTCCCGATTCTACATAATTTTTTTTTATTTTTGGAATAACATTTATATGAAAATATGCACAATGCGGGCAAGTTAAAGATGAAAAAATCTTAATTTTAACTGGCGCATTGTTAGGTCCAAGAACTACTAAATCGTCCAATTTTTTTTGATCATCAGCATAAGATTTTAATGAAATAATTAGGCAAACAAAAAGAATATTAAGTAACAAAAATAAATTGGATTTTAAGCTGTATCTAATCATTTTTTATTATATTAAAAAGCTGTGAAAGAGAATTTCTAATGTTTTCACTTTTTATTTCGTTTATTTTTTTTCCAAAATTTTTTTTAAATTTGCCCATAATATTTTTATTTTTTGCTATTTTGCTTTCAGAATTGATAGCTTGCAATCTTATTTTGTCTATTAATCGGTAGCCAAAATAACTATTTATTTTATTAATAATTTCTTTTTTCGAATACTCCACGGTTATTTCATCACCTCTTTTAACAGCTAGAAACAAAGTTCCATTTATATTCTTATTTGTTATTTTTATCGACTTTGGGTATGAGCAACTGGAAATGTTCTTTCCTACCAACATATTCCATTTGCTAACTATTTCAGAATAATTGTAGCCACTTTTTTTAAGAATACCCTTAATCCCACGTGGCAAAGTTTGTCCGAAGGGTCTTAAACCTTGAACGTAGGTTTTGCATTCTTTATTATTTTGTTTGCGATGCATATAAATAGTGGGAATTTATCAAAAAAAATTCTTTCATGGTATGATAATAACAAACGGATACTACCTTGGCGATTAAGTCAAAAGTCTAAAAAGAACCATTATTATAGAATTTTAAGTGAATTTATGCTTCAACAAACACAAGTCAAAACGGTAATTCCATATTTTAATAATTTTGTAAAAAAAATTTCAAGTTTGAAAGCTCTTTCTAATAGTCGTGAAAAAACAGTATTAAAACTTTGGGAGGGATTAGGTTATTATGCAAGAGTAAAAAATTTACACAAAACCTCTAAAATATTAATTAAAAAATATAACGGTCAAATTCCCAAAAGCTTTGTAAAATTAAAAGAATTACCAGGGATAGGAGATTATACAGCGAATATACTTTTGGCTCTAATTTACAATCAGCCACGTGTTGCACTTGATGGTAATGTCAAAAGAGTCTTATCTAGGTTAGATAATATAAATACGGAGGATGCAGCAAATGCATTTAAAACCAAAAGGAACGGGGATTTAGCAGAAGCCCTCATAGAATTTGGTGCTTTAATATGCAAACCAAAAGATCCAAGATGTTACAAATGTAAAATTAAAAAAATGTGTGCATATTTTACATCAAAATCAAGAGTTAGATTCAAAAGAAAAACAAAAATTCAATTAAAAAATTATGATATTTTTTGTTACCTGAAAAAAAACAACAAACAAATAGCATTAACTAAAAATAATGATTTAGGTTTTTTAAAAAAATTCAATTTACCAAAAATTGAAAAGTCTTCTAAAAGAAATAAAAGTTGGAAATTTTTATGCAATTATAAAAATTCTATATCTAACAAAAAGTTAAACATCAATTTATATTATAAATTTTCTTCAAAAATACCTTCAGAGTATAACTGGTATTCTTTGAATCAAAATAAAGAAATTATTCCATCATTTACCAAAAAAATTTTTAAACAAATTTTACATTTGTATTAATGAAAAAAAGGTAGCTATTATCGGCTCGGTTATAGCAGAACTTACTTTGGGTTTCATATTTCTAATCCATTTTTTGTCTGAAAAAAGATTCTCTAGCGTGTCATCGGCAAGCTTTTTATTTTTGGATCTAAATCCATAAAATTTTCTTATATATTTTTTGATAAAAACTTTTGTCTAAGATTATCTATTGGAACTATTGAACCGCCAACATTACAATACCAGTAGGTCCAACCGTTATAACTTTCAGTTCCCATTATTTTAGCTGCAACTTTATGTATAGAACCTGCAGACTCTTTATGTTTAATACTGCCATCTACCATGATTTTTGCATTAATTTTTTTCTTTTGATCGAAAATATTAGTTCCTGGCTTTATTATTCCTAATTCAACCAAAGATCCAAAAGGTACTCTTGGTTTAGATTTATTATTTTCTAGAGTATCTAAGTAGCTTTCCTCAATAACTTTAGCTTTATTAATTCTTTCATCAGCTGCTTTAAAATATTTTTTTTCTTTTTCTATTCCGAAATATTTTCTACCTAATTTTTTTGCTACGACCGCAGTAGTTCCAGTACCTAAAAATGGATCTAAAATAGCATCATCTTTATTTGTTGTTGCTAAAATAATCCTATGTAAAAGCGCCTCTGGTTTTTGAGTAGAATGGACTTTTTTTCCATTTTTTTTTAGTCTTTCTTTTCCATTGCATATAGGAAATGTCCAATCAGAACGTATTTGCAAATCATCGTTTAAGCACTTTAGGGATTGATAGTTAAAAGTATATTTTGATTTTTTGCTTTTAGATGCCCATATTAAAGTTTCATGAGCATTAGTAAATCTTGTTCCTTTAAAGTTTGGCATTGGATTATTTTTTCTCCAAATAACATCATTAAGTATCCAATAACCAGCATTTTGAATATGATAACCTATACGAAAAATATTGTGATAAGTTCCGATTAGCCAAATTGAACCATCATCTTTTAGAACTCTTTTACATTCATTCAACCATTCTATGCAAAACTTGTCGTAGTCGGCAAAACTTTTAAATTGATCCCACTTATCACTAACTCCATTTACTTTGCTATCATCTGGTCTTTTCAGTTTTTTTCCTATTTGTAAATTGTAAGGAGGATCAGCAAAAACCAAATCAAAAGTATTGTTTGGAATTGTTTTTAATATTTCTAATGAATTACCATTAATAATTTTATTTAAAAATTTAGACATATTCAGATTCAACTTTACGTTGAATTAGACTCTAAATTAATAAATCAGTCAAACGTTGGTTTGAAAAAAATGAATCTTATTGTGTTTCACGCGCCGCAGGACTCAAGATGTTGTGTACCGGTTTAAATTTTTTTCTATGATGCTTTGTAATTCCATATTTTTTCAGTCCGCACAAATGATCAGCTGTGCCGTATCCAAAATTTTTATGCCAGTTATAATTTGGATATTTTTTCGATAATTTAATCATAAATAAATCTCTCGATGCTTTTGCTACAATTGAAGCTGCGGCGATTGAAGTTATTTTTTCATCACCTTTAATAATAGTTTTGTATTTTATTTTAATTTCTTTGGGGGCAAACAATCCATCTATGTATGCTACCGAAGGCTTAAACTTTAATTTATTCAAAGCTCTTTTCATCGACAAAAGAGAAGCATTTAAAATATTCATTTTATTTATTTCATTAACACTTGCTGTTCCAATAGCATATATTGAATTTTTTTTTATATAATTGGCAATCAAAATTCTTTTTTTAAAAGGAATTTTTTTTGAATCTCTAATATCTTTTTTGTTAATATTTTTATTTAAAATTACAGCTGCAGCAAACACTGGTCCAGCCAAAGATCCTCTGCCCACCTCATCAACGCCAGCTATTTTATTTTTTTTGAACAATAATTTTATATTCTCAGACTCTTTAATTTATCTCTTACCATTTTTAGATCTATCCAAGCCATCTTCTTTTGATCTGGTTGTCGTAATAGAAATGCTGGATGAAATGAGGCTATTGTCCAAGGCCTAATAGAACCAACATCTTTTTGAATCCATTTACCCCTAGCTTTTGAAATAACTTCATTATTTCCAATTAAAGTGTTTAGTGCTGTGCTTCCCAACAATATTAAGATTTTGGGATTTATTATTTCAATGTGACTTTTAAGAAAAGGCAGGTACCTTGCAATTTCCATCTCTGTAGGACGTCTATTTGATGGTGGTCTATAATTTACAACGTTTGATATATAAACTTTTGTTCTATTTAATTGGATTGATTCTAACATTTTATCCAACAATTGTCCTGCACGACCCACAAAAGGTATTCCTTTGGCATCTTCTTGTGCTCCAGGCCCTTCACCTACAATCATTATTTTTGCATCAATATTACCATCTCCAAAGACCAAATTAGTAGCACTTTTCTTTAATTGACAATTTTTAATTAACTGAATATTTTTTTTAAGTTTTTCTAGTTTTTGAAATTTTGTTCCTTTATAAGAAGCAGCCACAATATTATTCATGTTTCTTTTTTGAGGTGTATTACTTAATAAAAGATTGCTATTAATTAAATTATAGTATTCGATAAGATCAATTAGTTTTTGATTTAAATTTTTTTTCATTTTATAAGGTACAATATGAAATATTTTATTAAAAAGATTTATTTAATCTTATTTTTTATAACAGCCTTATTATATAATACTGAAAGTTTTAGTAAAAATGTTAAATTTAAATATTCTCAGGGCGATATATCGAATTATTTTTCAGGCATTGTATCTGTAAATCAGAATTATACCACCACAGGTTTCAAATATTTAAATAAAGTTCGATTTTTGAAGAATAGTCATTACAATTTTAATGTACAATTTATTCGTACTCTTATACTACTTGAAAAATTTGAAAAAGCATTCGCTTTTTCAAAAAATATATGGAAAGAAGACGAGCTATTTTTTGAAGCCGATTTATTATTAGGTTTAGATTATTTCATAAAAGAAAATTATCTGAAAGCAGAAAAACACTTTGAGAGATTGAATAGCATCAGTCAATCAAATCTGTTTTTTAAAGATTTTTTGGGAAATATTTTGATATCTTGGGTTAAAGCATCCGAAAATAATATTAATGATAGCTTTGAGTTTTTAGATAAAATTCCAGATCATTATGATAGTTTAAAGCAAATACAAAATGCTTTTTTACATTGCCATTTCGATACATCAAAGACCGAAGTGGCTTTTGAAAAGTTGATCGATAATCCAAAAACTCGTTTTTCAAGATATAATTTCTTCTTGGCGAACTATTTTATATCAAAAAATCAAAATATAGCTGGAAAAATACTAATTAGCAAAAGCAGAGATGCATATAATTCAAATTTACTTATCAAACAGGCTGAAAATTTTATTCTAAATGGAAAAAATAACAATATAACAAATTTTTTTGATTGCAAAAATCCAAGCGATGTAATTGCTGAGATTTTTTATGTGATAGCTAACTTATATTCCACTCAGGAAGATTATCAATTATCGAATTTTTATTTAAAAATTTCTCTTTTTCTCAATAATAAGTTTACACCCAACAAGACTCTTTTAGCAGAAAACTTTTATAATCAAAAAAAATACGAACTCTCAAAAAGAATATATAATTTACTTGAATCAATCGGTCCAGTTTATGGTTGGTATGGCGTAATTAATCGGGCAATAATTTTATCTGAGACTGAAAGCAAGGAGCAGGCAGCATTAAGTTTAGAAAAAGAATTTAACTTATTATCGAATCCTAATTTTGAGCATTATTATGAGTTAGCAAATTTTTATAAAGATAACGAATATTATAAAAAATCAATAAAATATTACTCTCTAGCCTTGGAAAGTATAAACCAGAACCATCCTTTACTTCCAAAAATTTTGGATAGAAGAGGTACAAGTTATGAGAGATTGGGAGAGTGGGATAAGGCAGAAAAAGATCTTTTGAAATCTCTAGAAATATTACCAGATCAACCACATGTATTAAATTATTTGGCTTATTCGTGGGTCGAAAAAGGAAATAACATCGAAAAAGCTTTGGAGATGCTTGAAAAAGCTACTAAGTTAAAAAAAAATGATGGATACATCATAGATTCACTTGGATGGGTCAATTACGTGAACAAAAATTATGTTGACGCAGAAAAATTCTTGCAAAGAGCCGTTGAATTAATGCCAATAGATCCAATTATTAATGATCATTATGCGGATGTTTTGTGGATGCTAAACAAAAATATACAAGCAAGATATTTTTGGAAGTACGTTTTGAGCTTAGATGAAGCTGAACAAGAATTAAAAGATAATATAAGTAAGAAATTAATTTATGGTATTATAAAAAAATTATAATTTAACCTTGTGAAAAAATTTAGAATAAAATCTTTTTGCAAAATTAATTTAACACTAAAAGTTTTTAAAAGATTTAAAACCAATTATCATAATATTGAATCTTTAATAACTTTTTGCAATTTATACGACGTAATCACGGTAAGAAAAATCAAGGGTTTAAGTGATAAAATAAAATTTTCTGGAAAATTTAAAAATAAGATCAATGAAAAATCAAATACGATAACCGAAGTTTTGCACTTATTAAGAGAAAGGAATTTTTTCAAAGACCAAGCATTTAAGATAGATATACAAAAAAATATACCTCACGGCTCAGGTTTAGGTGGAGGCTCATCAAACGCAGCTAGTTTATTGAACTTTTTTAATTCAAAAATGGATTTAAAAATAAACAAAACCCTTCTAAACAAAATAGCACGTCAAATCGGTTTTGACGTGCCTATTAACTTAGAAAAGAAAAACACTTTGTTAACTAATAAGGAGGGTAAAATTTTAAGACTCAATAATAAATTTCGATTGAATATTTTAATTGTTTATCCCAATATAATTTGTTCAACAAGAAAAATATTTACAAGAAATAAAAAATTTACTTTTTCAAAATCTCAATCAAATTATTATACACAAAATAAAAAAAAATTAATTAATTTTCTAAAAAAAGAAAGAAATGATCTTGAAGAAATTGTCGTAAAGTTTTATCCTAAAGTTGGCAAGATTATCGATTTTATAAGATTACAAAACAATTGTTACTTCTCGAGAATCACCGGATCAGGATCGGCTTGCATAGGAATATTTTCCAATCAGAAATCTGCAGTTTCTGCTAAAAAGTTGATTAGATCAAAATTTCCAAACCATTGGTGTTTTGTATCAAAAACTATATAAATTTAATCATATGTGATATATCTCAGTGCTATATTTTTGGGGCGTAGCCAAGCGGTAAGGCAGTGGTTTTTGGTACCACCATCCTAGGTTCGAATCCTAGCGCCCCAGCCAAAAAATGTTTAAAAAATTAAAAAAAATTATATCAAAAACTGATAGGTCTCTTTTTAAAAAGTTTGGGTCGGATAAAAGTCTTAAATTATTAGAAAACATGAAGGAGGCTCGAACAATTTTTTCTTATCTTAATGAAATTGGAGAAGAGAGCAAAGTTAGATTTGTGGGTGGATGTGTGAGAAAGTCACTTTGTGGAGAGCACATCGATGATATTGATTTAGCAACTTCTCTTGAACCGAATGAGGTAAAAAAAAAACTTGACAAAAATGATGTTAAAGTTATGGACACTGGAATCTCTTATGGAACAGTAACGGCAATTGTAAATAAAAAAAAATTTGAAATTACAACTTTAAGGAAGGATGTTTCAACAGACGGAAGACATGCCAGAGTAGAATTTACTAGAAATTGGGAGCAGGATGCCTCTCGAAGAGATTTTACGATAAATGCAATATATGCAGATTTAGACGGTCGAATTCTTGACCCTCTAAATGGAGCATTGGATTTACAAAATGGCAGGATAAATTTTATTGGTTCTCCCGAGGAAAGAATACAAGAAGATTATTTACGTATCTTACGATACTTTAGATTTTTTGCACAGTATAGTGAAACAAATTGTGACCAGAATACTATTCAATCTATTAAGAAGAATATTGATGGAATAAATAAAATTTCTAAAGAAAGAATCTTCGATGAATTAAAAAAAATTTTGTCATTAAAAAATGTTTATAATTTATTTAAAAACAATCAATCGAAAGAAATCATTTTAAATATATTTCCTGAATTCAAATATCCAGAAAGATTAGATAAGATTAGTAATTTAGATCAAAATCTAAGAGAGAAATATGATAATTTTTTGATTTTAGCATTGCTCTTGGTAGATCAATCTAATAATCATGAATATTTTTGCCATAAATATAAAACGTCAAAGAGTATTGAAAATAGACTTAATAATATTTCGAAGAATTTAGAAAATCTTAAGAATAAGCAATTTTATTCAGAAGAAAATATTAAAAAATTAATATATTTATCAGATAAGTATTACGTTAGAGATCTGTTACTTTTTTCAATATGCATAAATAGCAAAATTAAAACTTTAAATGTTAAGAAATTATTAGATTACGCTGAAGTTTGTAAAATACCGAAATTTCCTATTTCTGGAGATTATTTAAAGAAACACGGATATGAATCCGGAGCAAAACTTGGCAAGGTTCTTAAGTCGTTAGAAGAGAAATGGATTGCAGACAATTTCAATCTTGATGAAAAAGTTTTAAAGAAAATAATTAAATAAAACTAATTAAATTTAAATATATTTAACTTCCAGTATTTCAAAATTTTTTTCACCGGCTGGTGTTGTAACTGTTATTGTTTCTTTTTTCTTTCTTCCTATCAAAGCCTTGCCAATTGGAGATCTAAAATAAATGTAATTTTTTGTGATGTCAGCTTCATCTTTACCGACTATTTTATAAGTTTTTTTGATATTAATTTCTAAATCAATCAAATGAACCGTTGAACCAAATATTACATTATCTTTTTTTTCTAGTTTTGTTACATCAATAACATTTGCTCTAGCTATTAAATCATTTATTTCATTTATTCTGCTCTCAACTTTTGATTGTTCTTCTTTTGCAGCGTGATATTCCGCATTTTCTTTTAAATCACCATGTCCTCTAGCCTCTGCAATTGCCTCAACTATTTTGGGTCGTTTAATATTTTTTAATTCTTCTAATTCTTTTTTTAATTTTTCAAGTCCTTGAAATGTTATTGGTTCTTTTTCCATAAAATTATTTCCATTTTGCTGTTGGTGGCATAGACATTAATATAGCTTCTGGATAACCCCCGTTGTTTAAACCAAATTTTGTGCCTCGATCATATAATAGATTAAACTCAACATATCTTCCTCGTTTCAATAATTGAATTTCTTTTTCTTTTTGTGTCCATTTCAAAAGCATTTTTTTTCTCATGATTTTTTTAACAAGATAAACAAAAGTAATACCTACATCTTTTATAAATGCAAAATCTTTTTCCCAATTATTCATTTTATAATCAAAAAAGATACCGCCTACACCACGAGCTTCCTTTCTATGAGGAAGATAAAAATATTCATCACACCATTTTTTATATTTTGAATAATATTTTTTATTGTGAAGATTGCACATTTTTTTTATCGTGCTATGAAAATATTTTTTTTCTTTATTATCGGTAAGACAAGGCGTCACATCCATGCCACCTCCAAACCAATTTTTTTGTGTACAGATAAATCTAGTGTTGAAATGCATAGCAGGAACCTTAGGACTATTAGGATGAAATACCACCGAAACACCTGAAGACCAAAAATTAGTACTACTCTTTGTCCCTGGAATTGTTTTTGCAAATTCCTTAGGGAATTTGCCTGTTACATTTGAAAAAGCAACACCTCCTTTTTCAATTACTTTACCTTTTATAGTTCTATATTCACCGTGTTTCCATTTGTTCCTTATAAATTTTATATTGGAACCATACTCTTTTTCTAATTGTTCAACACTATCACAAATTAAATTTTGTAATTCAATAAACCATTCTTTTGTTAATTTTTGTTTTTTTTCTATTTTCATATTTTTATAAATTAGAATTTTGTCTTAAAGCTTCTGATAAAGTTATGGCCACAGCCATACCAATGTTAAGCGATCTTGCATTTCTTTTTAAAGGTATCTTTAATTTTTGATAACAATTATTATGCACTATTTTCGGAACACCCTGGCTTTCTCTACCAAAAAGAATTGTGTCTTTTCGATTA
>Ga0207984_1001005_pt1 | contig 15055 bp, 14 predicted proteins | sample ETNtaG_30_FD_185760 | JGI IMG/M metagenome (GOLD analysis project Ga0207984, IMG submission 185760) | Marine microbial and viral communities from oxygen minimum zone, Eastern Pacific Ocean - ETNP201306PF43B (SPAdes) (version 2) | ecosystem: Environmental > Aquatic > Marine > Oceanic ...
GGTATCCATGCCATCACTGGCGCGTCTATCTCATCAAAAATCGTCGTCCGTTATATGAACGAATGCATCACCGCGCTGAAAGCCTACCTCCAATCAGAATCCAAAAAGACAGGGAGGACGGGATGAACGCCGTTACCCGTAACCGGGGGACATCTTTGCGAACAATCGCTGCCGATTGCCTGATTCTGGCCATCCCAACCGTCGTGATGTCGAATAATGTGGAATCCGGCATCGCCATCGGCCTTGTCAGCGCCGTGCTCCTGATCGTGCTCACCCCGCTGAAAACGGACACGAACATGAGGATAGTGGCAGCCGCCATGCTTGCTGTAACCTTCGCGGCCCTGGCGAGCACACAGATGGTCGCCACGCAGCCGAATGACAGATGGAGCGCTGAAGGTTCGTTTTGCCTGCTCGTCGTCTTCAATGTTCTCATGCTCGGACACTCTGTGAGCCGTTCTCCGCGGCGCGGGATCCTTCATCGTGCATTGTGTGCCTCCAGGATCTGTGCCTTCTACTTAGCCAGCCTGGCGTTTCTGATCTCGGTAAAGGTCTTACTCGGCAGCGGCCTGAGTGACGGAATTCTTTCAGCACATGAGCCCCTGCAACTGACCATCCTGTTGTACCCGGGCGGAGTCTTTCTGGTGGCGGGCCTGACAGGTGCCTTGCTGCGGGAGGATAAGGCGCACACATGAGGCATCTCATCGATTTTATATTCCTGGCCATCCTGGTGGACATAGCGTCCGGCTGTCCGAGTTGGAGCCGGCAGGCATTTCGAGGGCGGCTCGGCCTGGTCGGCCTTTACATCATTGCCTCGCTGGCTCTCTGGATGACAGCGCGCTGGTTACTGATTCCCTGGCAGTTCGATCAGATGACTTCTCAAACCTACATCTTCATCGTCCTGGGGATGATGGGAGTTGCCGGGCTGGCTGGCGTCCATAGGTTGTGTGCCGACTCGGAGGCAGAGCATTCTCCACTGTTACTTGGAGCAGGCGTTCTGACGTTACTTGGAATTCCGCTCCTCGATCATGCCGGTCGGTTGCCTCTTTTAGACTATCTGTTGCCAGTGGCCGGAACCGGCCTGGGTTGGCTGGCCATCAGTTACGTCATGAGCATCCTGAAAGAGGAATTGCACGCTGAGGGAGTGCCGCGCCTGATGCACGGCCGGTGCGGCCTGATCCTCGTCGCCGGGATCTTCTATTGGGCGCTCATGGGTTTCTTCAACGTTGGCTTCATTTAGTAATTCCTATGCCCAGCTTCCCCACGATGACAGGCCGCGGGCCGTTTTCACACAAACAGCGCAGCACACGCTGGATCATGTGGCAGGCAGTTGTGGCCCTGCTGCCCATTGGAATCGTCGGGATTGTGTTCTTCGCCCATCAGGCGCTCATGGTCATCGGGATCAGCGTTGGTGCCGCGTGGGCAGCGGACCTGCTGGGACGTCGTCTCAACCGGCAAAAGACGGACATCACGGATGCGAGCCCGATTGTCACTGGGCTGTTGCTGGCCTACATGCTGCCCCCCGATGTGCCGTGGTTCGTACCTTTTGTCGGAGCTCTTTACGCCATCCTTATTGGCAAACAGCTCTTTGGTGGTTTGGGAAACAACCCATTCAATCCGGTCCTTGTGGGACGGGTCCTGCTCCAGTGGTCTTATCCCGACTGGCTGAACCTGACGCGATATCCAATGGCGATAGATGCCGTCAGCTCCGCGACTCCTCTGCACGCGTCCACAGGCGCCACGCAGGCCGGGCTTGTGGACCTCTCTCTTGGTTTGCATGGCGGGACCATCGGAGAGACCAGCGCCCTTATCATTCTGCTTTGCGGCTTGTATCTGGTTCTTCGACGGGTCATTGATTGGCAGGCGCCGTTTCTCTGCCTTCTTGCTGTCTTCACCGCAGCGCTCCTGCTTCCTGCACCGGAAAAGTTCGCCGGGCATGCGCCTTACCTCGTGCGTAATCCGCTGTATCACGTCCTCTCCGGCGGGGCCATGCTCGCGGCGTTCTTCCTGATCACAGATCCAGTCACCACGCCTCTCACCGCCACCGGTCAAAACATATTTGCGGTGGGTGTTGGAATCATCACCGTCCTGATTCGCTTCTACGGCATTTATCCTGAAGGAGTCGCCTACGCGGTTCTGATCATGAACGGACTGACACCATTGATAAACCAGGTCTTCCGTCCCAAACCCCTCGGGTACGCAGGAGGTAATTCGCCCCCGTAGCCGCCCTATTCATACCGGCTGTTTTCTTGAAAAATCTGCAGGGCCAGTTTGTAGGTCTCGAAGCTCACGTTCGGCGGGATCGAATGATCGGAGTGGAAGAAATAGGGGATGCGCAGCCGGTTCAGCTCTTTTACTTTCGGTTCGATCTCTGCCCTGACTGCAGCCGGGTCATTGGTGCTGAGTGGTACGATGTTGATGTTTCCCATGTAGGAGATCTGGTTGCCGTAGATGCGCGCGAATTCCAGGACGTCGTTGCCCGCCTTGGCTTCCATGGGCTGCAGGCAATCGAAACCGGCATCAATCATCAGAGGCACGGCTTTCCGGATATCCCCGCAGGAGTGCATGAGGACCGGCAGGCCGTAATCCTTGAGGAATGAGACGAAAGCCTTCTCGTAAGGCATGACGAGCTCTCCCAGCGTTTTCGGTGAACAGTAAAGCCCGTTGCTGAAACCGAAATCCTCGTAAATGAAAAAACCATCTGGCAGGCCGGCCTCACGGAAGAGCAGCTCGTAGTGCTTTATGTAGAAATCGAGATGGACCTGGCAGAAATCATGAATCCAATCGGGGTCCGTGAGCAGGGCCGGGAGAAAATTTTCCTCGCCGATGGTGCAACGCATCAGCTCCCAGACGAACAGATTTCCCATTACGGCGAACTTGCCGCGGTCCCGGGCATCGGCCAGGGCCTTCCGGGCATCATCCACATTGCCAATTCGGTCCGTGCTCAGTTCGAGGAGAGGCTCGCGGTATTTCTTCCAGACCTCCGGGCTCGTCACTTCAAAACCGATGTGCTCCGGAGTGCCAGACCTTCCCTTCCAGTGTTTGAGCGTGGCGCCACGTCCATTCTTAGTGACTTTCCATCTGTCCGTTTCCTCGACGACGTCCTCCACGTCCATGAAAGGAGTGCTGTTAATCCACCCGCCACAACCGACGATATCGTAGTCGAAATAGACATCCGGTTTCTCGTCCTTTGGGTAGCCCTGATCGGGCCAGTGGTCTCTCAGCGTTTCGCCCCACCAATGCTCGTAGAGCCCCATCTGGTCGGGAATGTCTTTATTGAGGAGTGTCTTGACTCTTTCTGCGGATGTCATGAAGTCTGCTGTGGAATGGTGCGAACTGAATCGTCATCTGAATCGGAATCCCGATCCGGCTGCGAAACGGGTTGAGAATCAAACCCTCAATCATCAATCACGACGCCCTCTAATCCTGGTGGAGCTGGCGGGTATTCCAGTTCCAGGTTTTCCAGGGTGATACGGATGATCCTGGCTATGAGGTAATTGCGGTACCACTTTCTGTTGGCCGGGATAGTGAACCAGGGCGCCTCAGTCGTGCTGCATTCCCGGAGCGCGGATTCGAAGGTTACCTGGTAATCGTCCCAGAGTTTACGCTCGTTCAGATCGCTGATGTTGAATTTCCAGTGCTTGTCCGGGTTGTCCAGGCGTTCCTGCAGGCGCTCTTTCTGCTCGTCCTTTGATATGTGCAGGAAGAATTTGATGACGGCCGTTCCATTGTTGGTGAGATATTTTTCGTACGCGTTTATTTCGCCGTAACGCCGTTCGATAGTCTCGTCATCGACCAGGCCATGCACCTTGGTGACGATGACGTCTTCGTAGTGTGAGCGATTGAAGATTCCGATCATTCCCTTCCCGGGCACGGCCTTGTGGATGCGCCAGAGGTAATCGTGTGCGAGCTCCTCTTCCGTTGGTTTCTTGAAACTGCGCACCACCACGCCCTGGGGGTTGAGCGGACCCATCACGTTTTTAATGGTGCCGTCCTTACCGCCGGTGTCCGTGGCCTGAAAAACGATCAGAAGCGAATGCTTGCCCTGGGCATATAAGACCTCTTGCAGTTCGGTCAGTCGCTGCTGCTCTTCTTTAAGAAAGGGCTTTGATGCTTTTTTGCCCGGCAAGAGGCCGGCCTCGGATGGATCGGCATCCAGCACAAAGCTGCCGTCTGCAGGGACGCGGTAACGGGCGATCAGTTCGCTGTCGGAGATGGTCTGGCTCATCTGGGTATGGTGGTGATAGTTAGTTATTTGCCAATCTTCAGGCTTCAGTGATTCCAGCGGACGAGAGGTATTCCACGATGGCCCCGTCATAGCCGCTGGTCATGGTGTAGGCTTCTACGGCCAACTGTCGGCGTTTGGCCTGGTCGACGTTTCCCGTCTCTCTGAGGGAGGACAGGATCTCTGAATACCGTTCGGGCCGGACGATGATGATCACGTCGTGATGATTCTTCGCCGAGGCGCGCACCATGCATGGGCCGCCAATGTCAATGTTTTCGATGGCGTCCTCAAGAGTGCAATCCACCTTTGCCACGGTTTCTTCGAAAGGGTAGAGGTTCACGGCAACGAGGTCGATGGGGCCGATTTCGTGGTCCTCCATTGCCTGCATGTGTTCCGGGTTCGAACGAAGCCCGAGGATGCCCCCGTATATCTTGGGATGCAGAGTCTTGACGCGTCCGTTCATGATTTCAGGAAAGCCTGTGTAATCGGAAACGTCTCTGACGGACAGGCCGCTCTCTCTGAGCTGCCCCGCCGTGCCTCCGGTCGAAAGGATCTCGATACCAAGTTCGGCCAGGCCCCGGGCGAATTCGACAACTCCTGTTTTGTCACTCACACTGATCAGCGCTCTTTTAATTTCCATCTAATCCTCCGATCTGTTCATCTGGTGGCAGGTTGGCATCATACAGTTTCCAACTGAAAGAATGAATCACATGATGCAAAGTCCATCCATTACTGACCATTCCCAAAATGCTCACTGAACAATCCAGAATCACAGATTTTCCTTCGCTCGCAGGCCGCACATACCTCAACACCGCGGCTGAAGGAATTCCGCCGGTCTGCGTCACGGACGCTCTTGCTCAATACGCGCAGGATAAAGTGCTCGGTATGGACGGCCGTCCCCTCCATGAAACGCAGTGGCAGTCGGCTCGTTCGCTCGTCGCTGAATTCTATGGTCTTTCGTCGGATGAGATTGGAATCTGTTCGTGCAGTTCTGAGGCATACAATCTCGCGGCGATGGCGCTCCAGTTGAAGGATGGGGACGAGGTAATCGTCAACGATCTCGATTTCCCCGCTGGCGCCACGCCCTGGCTGCAGCCAGTCTGCCCGGCGGAGGTGAAGGTGTGGCGTTCTAACGAATGGGCGTTGAGGGTTGAAGATCTGATACCTTTGCTCAGTACGCGAACTCGCATCGTGACCGTTTCCCTCGTGAGTTTCTTTAACGGCTTCAAGGTCCCGCTTCAGGAACTGGCCGAGGCAGTCCGTGAAAATTCAGACGCTCTGCTTGCCGTTGATGTCACGCAGGCGCTCGGGCGTGTGCCGCTCGACCTGAATGGCGCGGACCTGATTGTGAGCTCGACGCACAAGTGGATTCTGGCCAGCCATGGCGGTGGGCTGGTCGGCGTGCCTTCAGCGAGAGCGGCGGAACTGACGACTACTGCCGGCGGATGGTTCAATCTGCAGGATCCCTTTCGTGAGAACCGGTTCGACGGCGCTGCCAGCAAACCCGGCGCGGCGAGTTTCATGGTCGGCATGCCGAGCTACTCGGCAGTCTACGCGATCAACGCGGGTCTGAATTACATTAAGGGTGTTGGGGTCGAGAACATCGAACAGCAGACTCGACCGCTGGTCATGAAGTGCCTGGAGGGCATCAGGAGATTTCCGGTGGAGAGGATCACTCCTGACAATCCGGAATCCATCGCCGGCATCCTCGCGTTTCGGCATCCGGATGCCGAACGAATCAGGGATCACCTGCGCTCCAAAGATATCCATGTCATGTGCCAGGCCGGCCGGATGCGGGTGGCCATCCATGGCTACAACACAATGGAAGATGTGGAGCAGTTGCTGGCCGCGCTGGCTGAAATGCTCTGATCACACAAAGCCCACCGACCCATCTTCGTTCGTCACAAACGATCTGTGCCACGGCCGGTATCCGCTGTCTTTCTCGAGGTACTCATCATTGAGCTCGATCCCCCAGCCAGGCTTTTCGGGGACGGGTATGAAGCCGTCCTCAACCATCAATGGCTCTTGAACGAGGTCTCGCCGGCCGGGGCTGTCATCCGGGATGTACTCAAGGACGAGAAAGTTCGGAGTTGAAACGGCGAAGTGCACACTCACCGCAGTGGCGACCGGACCAAGCGGATTGTGCGGCGCGATAGGAACGCAAAATGCCTCGGCCATGGCCGCAATCTTCTTGCATTCGAGCATTCCGCCGACAAGACAGATGTCCGGCTGGAGGATGTCCGCGGCTTTCTGCTGAAGCAGGTCCAGAAATTGGAACTTTGTCGTCAAGCATTCCCCGGTCGCCAGCGGCACCATCATCTTCTGCTTCACCTCAGCCATGGCGCCGATGTTCTCTGGCCGAATGGGCTCTTCGATGAAGAAAGGCCGGTGAGGCTTGAGCACGTCTGCAGTCTGGATTGCGCGTATCGGCTCTCGGAGCCGGGCATGGATGTCGACGCCGATATCAATGTCATCACCCACGGCCTTTCTGACCGCGGCCAACCGCTGTTCGGCATCGCGCAGCCACTCACCTGTAATGTCGACCCTGGTCGTCCCGCTGTACGGGCCCATTTTCAGGCATGTATAGCCATATTTCTCGATAAGGCCGAGGGCCGATTCCGCGCACTGCTCAGGTGTACTTCCTCCACAGCTCTGGTAAACACGCACCTTGTCTCGACACTTTCCGCCGAGCAGGTGCCAGGCCGGCACGCCCAGCGCCTTGCCTTTGATGTCCCACAGGCAATGCTCGATTCCGCTGATGGCGGCCATGTTCACCGGGCCGAACGGAAACCGCGTGTAGTTGTAGAGCTTCTGCCAGATGTGTTCGACGTTGCGAGGATCTTCGCCCACCAGCCATGTTTCAAAATCACGAATTACCTCGACCGTGGCCAACTCCGGCCCGCAGGAATATGCCTCGCCAATGCCGGTGATCCCTTCGTCTGTATGGACCTTGACGAAGACAAGATTGCGTGAGCCCCGCGGGGCGAGGATGGTTTCAATGTTTGTGATTTTCATGGGGGAGCTTACGTGTTGAGTAATGAGTGATGAGTAAGTTTCGGATTGGAGTTACGATTCTGTTGCAGGGCCAATCGGCGCATCGAGTTATACCCACGACGGTCTGTCAGAGACATCGTCATCCCATGGATGATTTGCCCGTTACGTATCCCAGCCCATCACGACTTTCCCTGCTTCTCCACTCTTCATGGCCTCGAAGCCCTTTTCAAATTCAGAGTAATGGAGCCGATGGGAAATCACCGGACTGATATCGAGCCCGCCCTGGAGCATGACGGTCATTTTGTACCAGGTCTCATACATCTCACGTCCGTAGATTCCCTTGATGGTGAGCATATTGAAAATGACCGTATTCCAGTCGATGGGCATCGATTCCTCCGGTATCCCCAGCATGGCGATCTTGCCACCGTGGCACATATTCTCGAGCATGTCGTTGAACGCCATGGGATTGCCGGACATCTCCAGTCCCACGTCAAAACCTTCTTTCATGTCCAGTTCTTTCTGCGCGTCCGCAATGCTCGAATCCCGGACGTCCAGCGCGAGAGTAGCCCCCATCTCTCTTGCCAGGTCAAGACGCCACGGATTCACATCGGTGACCACTACATAGCGTGCGCCCGCGTGTTTGACGACCGCGGCAGCCATCAGGCCGATGGGGCCTGCGCCGGTGATGAGGATGTCTTCGCCAAGCACGTCAAATGAAAGCGCGGTGTGCACTGCGTTCCCAAAGGGATCAAAAATCGAAGCGATATCTCGATCTATCTCTGGCGCGTGGTGCCAACAATTGGTCATCGGCAGCGCGATGTATTCACAGAAGGCTCCGGGACGATTGACTCCGATCCCGCTCGTGTCCGCGCAGAGATGTCGTCGTCCTGCCAGGCAGTTCCGGCAGCGTCCGCAGACGACGTGGCCTTCGCCGCTGACAATTTCGCCGGAATGAAAGTCCGACACGTTCGAACCGACGTCCACCACTTCACCGACAAACTCGTGCCCGACTACCATGGGCACGGGGATCGTTTTCTGCGCCCAGGCATCCCAGTTGTAGATGTGCAGGTCCGTACCGCAGATGCCTGTGCGATCGATTCGGATGAGCACGTCGTTCACGCCCACCTCGGGCTCGGGCACATCCTCGAGCCAGAGCCCGGCCTCAGATCTTGATTTTACGAGGGCTTTCATGGTGGGATCAGGTATGCGGTATCGGGCCGGGGCGCAGATCATCATGACGCTCACAAAGGCTTCTGCCAAGCCTGCATTCCTGTATCTGGAAGCTTGGCCATAAACCATCAGCCACCAACCATCAACTATCTTCTTTGATTTTCTCGTGACAATTCTACCTGGATATTGCACAATTCCGCCGTTTTCCATCGCGGATAGTGCTCCCCAGGAAGGAATTTTTCTGTGGCCGTAACAAAAGCTAAGAAGTGGTTCTTTTATGGCGTGAGCTTCTTTGGCCTGATGCTGGTCGGTCAGCTCGCGTGTCATGTCCATCTCTGGACGTCACTTAACAAGATTCAGGAGCTCCAGGAATCGCCTGAGGATTTTTCAAAGGGCGCCTATATCAGCGGCGAGATTGGGAATGCGCTTTCCATCCCTTTCACCGGCAGCATCTACAGGCTTACCGATTCCTCCGGTTCGATCTGGGTGTTGACCAAGTCAGACAATGTCTCGAATGATGAATACGTGGCGGTGAAGGGCCGGGTGCAGACCGAATTTTCTCTGGACGATGCGGGCAAGTGGAAGCCGATATTTGCCCTGTTCAAGGGTGAGGAGATTCTTAATGAGCTTTCGAATCCGGGGGCGGTTTTCATCGAAAAGGAGCGGCAGGGGATCCTGAAAGCGGCGTTCAGTTCCGTGTGGTAAGTTGGAGTATCGCCTTCAGACGGCCGGCATCACGGAATCTTTTCAACATATCTGTTGAGCGTTTCCGACATTTCGGTGAGCTTGATGCCGAACACCGCCTCCGCTTCCGAGCTGTCGCAGACATTGTCTTCCTGCATCATGATGAGCTGGTCTGTATTGAGAGCCGGCTTCTTTCCACAACAGAGCGGGCAGAGGATTTCCATTACCGTGGCAATGAGATACATCATCCACATCGGGAAATGAATGCCCCGTCTGGGTTTTACACCCATCGCCGCGGCGACCTGCTTTACGATCTCTTCCAGCGTGTATTGCCTCGGCCCGCCGAGATCGAATTCGCGGCCGATGGTCTCTGGTTTGTCGAGTGAGTTGACAAACATCTGAGCCAGCTCCTCAACGTAGACCGGCTGCAGCAGCCCCGCGCCTTCGCCGGGAATCGGGAAAAAAGGTAGCGGTATGCCAATCTTCTTCAGCGCAGGATCAAATTTGCCTGTGACGAACTCCTTCAGCATCTGCATGAATTCACCATCCGGCCCGTGAATAACTGAAGGCCGGAAGATCGTGTAATCGAGCGAGGCCGACGGCGTCTGGCCGAGGTCCGTCTGGGTATTGTTGCTCTTGATGTATACCTCGGCGTCATACTTGGTCTTGTGGTAGTTCGCATTCGCGCCGGGCCGGGCACCCAGCGCGCTCATGTGCACCAGGCGTCTGATACCGTGGGCGCGCATGGCATCGACCACCTTCTGGGTACCGAGGGTGTGCGCGTTAAAGAATGTGTTCTGGCCTACCTCGCCGATGACGCCTACCAGGTGGATCACCGCGTCACAACCTTCCATCCCCTGTTCAAGGGAAGCGAAATCGTGGATGTTACCGGGTACCGGTGTCACCTGACCGGAATCCGGCAGCGTGCTTTCCGAGCCCGGCCTGACCAGGCATTTTACAGAGTGACCCTTCTCAGTAAGTTTGGGTAGGATGTGGCGACCGACGAAGCCAGTGGCGCCGGTGAGGAAGACATTCATCGCAGTTTTTCCGTCGATTGGTTGAATTGAACCTGAAATTTTCAGCATAGAAAGAGCCGATATTGAGTCAATCGAGGAGGGGCATTGAGCCAGTCAATCTGGGAGGCTGTCTGCTGCGAGTGATACTCGATGCTGGATGCTCGATACTCGGTGCTGGCAAATGGTCTGAGGTCGGAGAGGCCGTCTCACCGGGACTGGTCCGATGCTGCTTTCTGTAGTCGGTCTCTTGTGACGGTTGTTCTTTCGCATTTAACGCCGCCTTCACAACAACATCGGCACTACCAGCATCGAGCATGACGACAGCCCCTTATTCCTCCCCAATTCCTTAGAGGAATACCGTTGGAGATTTTGAAAATTAACAGAGTAACTCCTCTCATTTTCTATGCGGTCGCCGCCTGCGTTTTCACCGCCGATGCGGAATACCTGTCGCATCCGCCGATGCGGCCGTTGCCGGTGGCTTCAAGAAGGCCAATGACGGTGGGGCCGGGATATTTTGTGGACAGCCGAAATGGTTCGGACGAAGGGCCGGGCACGAAAGCCAAGCCCTGGAAAACCATCAAAGCCAGCCTGAAAAAACTCGAAGCCGGTAACACGCTCTACCTGCGCGGCGGCGTCTACTATGAAGATGTGCACTGTAGTCTGAAAGGACATCCGGACGCACCGATCACGATCCGGGCGTATCCGGGCGAACTGGCAGCTATCGATGGCGGCCTGCGTGAGTTCCTCGAAGAACCTGCAAAGTGCTGGGAGCCCTGCCCGGCAGGGGCGGAGGGAGAATATCGCTCGACCGGAAAATATGCCGGTGCGACGCGGGCCGCGGCCATCTTTGCCGATTCCTTCGTGCCGCTTCAGTCCTACAAATTCCCCGTCGACCTGCGGGAAAACAACATCTTCTGGAATCTCGAGGTCAAGAGCGGGAGCGACGCCGGCATCTACTGCGGGCCTGGCGTCTGGTATGACAGCGCGACCGGGCGCATTCATATCCGCCTGAAGCATTACGAATTGCCCGCCCTGGAGAAGACGGATCGTTACCTCGGCGAAACCGACCCACGGAATCTGCCGCTGTTTGTCTGCCTCAATGACGGCACTCCACTGCGTATCGAAAACGCGAGCCATGTGCGCTTTCAGGACCTGCTGGTGCGCGGGGGCAGCTCGAATGTCTACATCAAGAGCTCAGCGGACATTGAATTGAATAACGTCACGGTCAACTCCGTCTTTCCGGCGTGCAATATTTCGGAATCGCCCCGGCTGCGGATCATCAATTGTGCATTTCGCGGGATGTCCGCCCCGTGGTCGTTTCGCGGGCATCACAAATACCGGAGTATGGATATCTATCTGATGTCAACAGGTGGGAATCCGCTGAAAAACACAGATTGGGAATTTGCATACAGCGAGTTCACCGACAGCCATGATGGCCCGCATCTGGGTGCTACACGCGGTCTCCGATTCCACCATAACCTGGTGGAGAATTTCAATGACGACGGCTTGTTTCTTACGGCCCGATATGGCGAGGCAGGGGATGTGAAAATCTATCAGAATCGTCTTGCCCGTTGCCTTACGACGCTTGCCTTCGGTTACGGGCACAGCTCTTTTCGTCGCCATGGCAAAGGAATCTATCTTTACCGCAACATCTTTGATTTTCTGCAGCCCGTCCATTACGGCATCCCCGGACCCGAAGCGACCAGCGTGCCCGGCAGGGCACGGCTGTGCGGCGATCATGGCAGCCCGACCTGGGAGCCGATGACCTTCTATCACAATACATTCGTAGCGAAGAAACCTGGCTGGCGCGGGTATGCTCTGGGCCTCGGCTATCACATGCAGCGAACGAAACGTCGAGTCTTCAACAATATTTTCATCGTCGATAAAATGCCCACACAGACCGCGCCAGCCCCCGCAGTAGATTACGCGGGTGACGGTAATCTGTTCTGGAGCCTGACCGCCGGACCGACTTTCGAGGGCGACTTCTTCGCGAAGCTGCGAAGCCCCCCGGTTTTCAAGGCCGTGCAAACTCGGTACGCTCCCGGCCTTGAAGCAAACGGAATCTTTGCGGAACCAAAGCTTGTGAAGATTGAAGGTGATTGGAAAAGCACTAAGGACTTTCGCCTGCGAGAAGGCAGCCCTGCGATCGATGCCGGTGTGTTCGTTCCTGTTTACAGTCCCGACCCGGTCGCCAGACTGGACAAGGGAAAACCGGATATCGGCGCACTGCCGTACGGAGTGAAGATGTTTCGATACGGGCAGCAGAGAGGGGAAGTCTTTGATTAAGAGAATCGCTGTATCTGGCGACGCTCCTACTTTTGATCTTTCAAATGCAAGATCAAAAGTAAGAGCCTGCGCACTCTGTTTCGCTGTTACACCACCTGTTACTGGAAGCCAGAAAAAGACATGAAGCATTCAATAGCACGATCAACACTTTTATTCGCCGCCCTGCTCACGGCCGTTCACGGGGGCGAGCGTAAGACAATCACCTTCAAGAGCAGCTTAGACGAAAGCGAACAGAAGGCCGAGATATACGTCCCTTCGGCACACGACGGCAAGAAGGAACTGCCTCTACTGGTGTATTGTCATCCCATGGGAATGTCCATGGCCTCCGCCCGCTCAATCGGACATCACGAAGCGGCCGAACGGTTAGGGTGGCTGGTCGTTTGCCCAGAACTGCACGGGCTGAACACGGAGGGTAAAACCAGCTTCGGCGCTGTCCCCGCGCAGCATGATGTAATCGATGCGATTCGATTCATGCAGAAAAACTACAAAGTTGACGACACTCGCATCTATTCAGACGGACGCTCCATGGGCGGATTGTTGTCGCTTTTGCTGGCAGCAAAGCATCCCCACATCTTTGCCGCGGCCGTGGCCGGTTCGCCTCCCACTGACCTCAGCATCAGCAATGGCAAACCGTTCCCCGAAGTACTGGTGAAGGAATTTGGCGGAACGAGAGAAAACAACCTTTTCGAATACCTCCGCCGCGAGCCGGTAAGGTATGCCCGCAACCTGAAGTACACGCCTGTCATAATCTGGCACGGCTCCCTTGACCGCCTGGTGCCGCCCCAGCATTCGGTCCGGATGTTCAGCCTTCTGAGAAAATACAATCCATTCCAACGTCCGGTCTTCTGGTTGGAAGGCACCGGCCACAATCCTGTGGGCTACGGTGCAGACTGGATATTCGAAAAGCTCCGCTGGCATCAGAACAGGGAGGAGAGGTTCAGTACCAGTCTCGATTTCATTCTTGACGAATCCGGTCAGTTTTCATGGGCCTCTATCGAGCAGCTTAATTCTGGTTTTTCTTCTGTTCAGTCTGGCATCGGAGAAAAAACCCTGGCCGTTTCATGTACGAACGTCAAGCATCTGAAGCTCGACATGAAACCATTCAATGAGTCGAAACCGACAGAGATTGTTCTGAATGCGGATGCGGAACTCACCGTTGAGGTCGTCGGCTTAGAGGGTGAGCCTGTGACTGAAACGATCAAGAAGAGCGGTCGGATAAAATTGCCATAGCCCGATGTACAGCCCGCCTTCATTCTGACAGCGATTACCATGCAAACGTATCAGCTCGGAACGACGACCATTGACATCACGCCGCCTGTCGGTGTTTTTCTCTCAGGTTTTGCGGCACGCGAAGGGCCCTCGACCGGTACTTATCATCCACTTCGAGCAGTGGCGTCCATCATTTCGGATGGAGAGTCTCGAGCCTGCCTGGTCTCTGCGGAATGGCTGGGTTTTTACGACCGCGCCGAGGAGGCCAGGGAACAGATCACCGAGGCAACAGGCATCGAAGCCGGTCGCATTTTTCTGTTTGGCTCGCACACGCATTACGGCCCGTCCGTTCGAAGGGATATTGATACACGCAGGAAGTGCTATGTTGACGAGGAATATGTCGCAGGGGCGCTGGACGCTATGGCAAAGGCCGCGGCAAGCGCTTCGGAAAAAATGGAAGCAGTACAACTGAGCGGCGGCAGGGGATGGTGCGGCTTCGCTGCCTCCAGGCGCGAGCCGGATGGGGAGGGCGGCATTAGATGGAGCCCAAGCCTGGATGCCCCTCACGATCATGAAGTTCCCATCATCGTCGCGAAGAGTGAATCAGGAGAGTTGCGGCAGATTCTCTTCAGCTATGCATGCCATCCAACTAGCGGAGGTGGCACGCTGAATGAAACCGGCGGGGACTACCCCGGTTTTGCTCTCGAGCACCTCGATTTGGCGCTTCCAGGCTCTTCACCAGCCTTTCTCCTCGGGTGCGCGGGCGACCAGAAGCCGAACGCTGTCCATCCCGACAAGCCCGGATTCCGGCCCCTTGAAGTCGAAGAAACGAAGGGGCTCGGGGACCAGCTCGGAAGGGCTGTCGTTCGGACCATCGAATCGGACGACCTGCGTCCCATCAGTGGCGATTTGAGAATCAATCAGCAGATGCTCGCTCTGGAATTTGACGCGGTAGATGACGAGATGATTGAAGAGTCACTCCAGGCGTCCAGCAAATACGTCCGGGAATGGGCAGAGCATCTGGCTTCCCTGGAGGAATTGCCTGAAAGCATCCCTTTCGAGGTCCAGACCCTGGCGCTTGGAGATTCGTTCGCGCTGATAGCTCTTTCGGGAGAAATAACCGTGGAATACGCGCTGCGGCTGAAACGTGAACTGGGCGCACGCTATGAAAACGTCCTCGTCCTCGGCTATGCCAATCACATCATTGGTTACGTGCCAGTGAAGCGACAGATCCCCGAGGGCGGATACGAAGTCATCGGCAGCAACCAGCACATGTTCTATCCCGGTCCTTTTGCAGCGGAGACGGAAGAACAGATTTGTGCATCCGTTCATGGCTTTCTTGGGTGAGGATGGTGAAGTGAATTGTGAATGGTGAATTGTGAATGGTGAATAGTGGAAGACTGGAGTGGGGAATGGTGGATGGAGTTGGTTCAGGCCGTGGGCGTGGAATGATGGATGAGCTCTGTGCTCACTT
>Ga0207984_1001012_pt1 | contig 14962 bp, 7 predicted proteins | sample ETNtaG_30_FD_185760 | JGI IMG/M metagenome (GOLD analysis project Ga0207984, IMG submission 185760) | Marine microbial and viral communities from oxygen minimum zone, Eastern Pacific Ocean - ETNP201306PF43B (SPAdes) (version 2) | ecosystem: Environmental > Aquatic > Marine > Oceanic ...
GTTGCCACTGGTGGCGGCGATTTCGGCCGCGTGCATTCCAACTTGATATGCCTCTTCAACATCAACGCTCGAAAGATAGGTGTGGTCATTGCGCTGATCAGTGCCGGGAACATTAAAGCGCGCAGATCCGCGCACGCTCAGGCCCTGTTCGTTGAGGTATTTGGTGACAACTTCGGCTGCCGGCGTGCCCGTGCTGTACTGCGCGTGGGCAAATGAATCGGGGATGAAATCCTTGTTGCCTACATCGAGCCCCTCGCTGACCACCACGATAGCGCGGCCGTGTTTGCTGAGAATTTCGTTCACCCGATCGTGCAGTTCCGGTAGCGTGATGCCGGATTCGACGAGAACGATCAACATTGGCAATTCACGGTCGGGATCTGCGAGTCTTGCCGCAGCCGGGATGAAACCAATCTTGCGGCCCATCGCCTGAAGGACGAGCACTGGGTCGCTGGGCGAGCTGCCACGATTCTCCTGGTTCGCCTGCCCGACCTTCCAGGCCCAATAGCGAGCGCAACTCCCGTACCCGGGTGTGTGGTCGATCACCGAAAAGGTCTGACCGTCTTCGTTGAGACCACCTCCCACGTCATTATCAATCGTTTTCGGCACCCCGACAGAAACCAGGTCCAGTCCCTTTTCGCGAGCGAGGATGGAAACTTTGTTTGCAGTGTCCATGGAATCGTTGCCGCCGTTATAAAAGAAGTAACCGACCCTGTGGGCCTTGAGTACTTCAATCACGCGATTGAAATCCTGCTCCTGATGTTCTTTCAGTTTGTAGCGACACGTCCCCACCGATCCGGCCGCGGGTGTCGTCTTGAGGAGATTCAGTTCTTCAGCAGGCTGCGAACTGAGATCGATGAGCTCCTCCCTGAGGACTCCCTCGATCCCATGCCAGCCGCCATAAACAGAGCCAAAAGCATCGAATTCCGTGCATCCTTCGATGACGCCCTGTAGCGACGCATTAATCACCGGGCTCGGCCCCCCGGACTGGGCGACAATTACGTTCTTGAATTCAGGCATGATTCCACTCCCGCATTAGTCCTCAATCGTCTCCGGACGATCATCGAGCATCCAGTGCGTGTGGAAGGTCACCGGCTGGCCTTTGAGTTTGCCCTTCTCGTGGAGGATGGTGTTGCCTTTCGCGTCGATCTTTCGGTAAGTGTGCGCGCCGAAGAAATCGCGCTGGCCCTGGGTCACGTTGGCGGGGAGGCGTGCGTTCACTGATTGCAGGATGTAGTTGCGTGACGCGTCGAAGGCCATGAATGGGACGCGACTGGCATTCGCTGCCGCGCAGACCCGTTCCAGGCTTCCAAAGTTCTTCTGGATCGCCTGCTGAAAAACCGGTGCGGCCATGAGATTGATCAGCTTGGGGTCCGATTCGTACGCCCTGGTGATGTCGTCCAGGAAGCCGGCACGAATGATGCATCCCGCCCTCCAGATGGAAGCAATCTTCCCAATGTCAAGTCCTCCAAAACCGTATTCAGAGGCAGCGCTCTGCATGAGATCTATGCCCTGCGCGTAGGACGCTATTTTTGCCAGGTAAAGCGCCTTCTCGAGATCTTTCAGGAGCTTCTTACGGTCGCCCTTATGTTTTCGTTTGCCGAGCTTGATGATTCTTGACATCTGGACGCGTTCCGCTTTCTTTGCGGAGATGGCCCGTGATTCTACAGCCGAGTAAATCGTCGGGAGTGGCTCGACCCCGGAATCGAGGCTGAGTGAATCCATCATGGTCCACGTGCCGGTGCCCTTCATTTTCGCTTCGTCGAGGATGCGGTCGACAAGACTGGCCCGACCACTGGAGTCCTTTTGATGCATGACCTCGGCGGTAATCTCAATGAGAAACGAATTCAGGATGCCGGTATTCCACCTGGCAAAGACGTCACCGATTTCACCGGCCTTCATTCCAAGGGCTCCGCTCATGACGTCATAAGCCTCGGCGATGAGCTGCATATCGCCGTACTCGATGCCGTTGTGCACCATCTTGACGAAGTGCCCGGCGCCATGTTTGCCGATGAACGTCACGCATGGCTTTCCGTCACTGGGTGCATTAGCTGCAACGGCCTCGAGGGGTTTCTTCAGGCGTTTGTTGTAGACCGTCCTGTTCGGGCCGCCGGGCATGATGGACGGGCCGAGTTTGGCGCCCTCCTCACCGCCGGAGACTCCTGCGCCAAAAAAGTCGATACCTGAGCCGAGAAACTCCTCATGACGCCGAACGGTATCCGGCCAGTAGGAATTCGCGCAGTCGACGATGATTGCTCCCTTCTTGAGAAGCGGTTTGAGTTGATCGATGCATGCCTGCGTGCCTGCGCCGGCCTTGACCATAACGAGGTAGGTGCCGTCCGCGCCTACGGTCTTGACGAGATTCTTGATGTCACCAAGAACCGGGTGAAGCTTGTCTGCATAAGGTTCGTTCTTGCACGCTTCGTACGCCTCTTCCGTGCGCGACGTGGTGCGATTGAACATCGCTATATCAAAACCTTTGCTTGCGAAATTCTGTGCGAAGTTACGGCCCATGACGGCCATCCCAATCATTGCCATCTTTGGCTTTGCCATTTTCAGTTCTCCGTGAATTGCCGATTCAGATCTAATTTCTTGCGAAACTCAGGTGAGCGCGCGAAGCGTATTCCTGGAAGTGGTGAAGTTCAATCGAGCGCGTGTAGCGAGTATGATTGTCTTCCGATTCTCCGCCGGTGTTCCGCATCAATCTTATGCCACACAGAATCACTGAATCCAGATTCCTCGCCGACGAAGAAAAAGGCGAAGTCTCCTCCATCCTGGTGCGGCCCAGGAAAGCAAAGCTGTTGCTTGTCCTGGGCCACGGTTCGGGCTCGCACATGCGACATGCCCTGGTCGAGGGCCTCGCGACCGCGCTTGCCGACGCTGGTGTGGCGACGTTCCGTTACAACTACCCCTACAGCGAGAGGGGCGGAGGTGGTCTGAATTCGCAGAAAGTGCTGCTGTCGACCGTGAGGAACGCGGTGAAGGCCGCCATAGGCGCCGCGCCGAAACTGCCAATCTTCGCCGGAGGACATTCCATGAGCGGGCGGATGACCTCCTTGGCGCAGGCCGAAGGGCCGCTGCTGAATGTCAAGGGAATCGTGTTCTTTGCCTTCCCTACCTCTGGTAAAGCTGAGAAACGCACGGAGCATCTGGCGGACGTGAAGGTGCCTCTCCTTTTCATTCAGGGTACACGCGACAAGCTCACACCGCTGGACAGCATCGAACCGGCCGTCGAGAAACTCCGCAAGCAGGCGACTCTTCACATCGTGGATACAGCGGATCACAGTTTCAAAGTTCTGAAGCGATCGGGTAAGACTGATGAAGAGGTGAAGGATGAGATGGCTGAACAGTTCTGTCAGTGGGCGGAGAAACTGATCTAGCGACAAATCGAAATGAGACAGACCTTGACCAACCTGTTCGTATTGCTGGCGCTTCCAATCGCATTTGCTGAAGACCAGAATACTGCTCTCAAGAAGACTGACTGGTGCAAAATCACCGTCCCCAAGACAGCAAAGGTCGGCAGCACCATCAACATCCGCATCAAGCTGACCGGGCCGAAAGACAAGCTTGGTGAGAAGGGATACCTGTGGCTCGATCTCAAGGATCAGCATCACAAGATGATGAAATGGGGCGGTCCGAAGCGGGAACTGGCTTTTGGCCAGGAGACCGTTTACCGACTTCCTGTCAGGGATCGAGTCGGGCTAGAATACGTCTACGCGTACCTGGGCGTCGTCCGCAGCAAAGATGACAAGAAAAGCGTGGCTACGGCGAGCACACCTCAGATTCCGGTATCCGGAGCCAGCAAGGCTCCTGAGATTCGTTACAACAAGAGCTGGCTCTACGCGGACGCATCGAACGGTGGCAGGCAGTTGGTATCCGGTGAAAAGTTTGACCTTGCTGTCGATTACTTTCTCGATCCATCCGACCACTTTCAGGCAACCACTCTTTCTGTTTGGGGAACAGGCCCGTGGATTGATACGCCCGATGGCAAATACACGAAGAAGCGAGGTCATATCGGTTATCCGGGCCTGTCAGGTCGTTTGAAGATCACAAAGCCGGGCAAGGGCCGCCACGTGTTCACGTTTACTGTGCCCAAAGGGCTGGAACTGGTGAAGGAGAACAACCGGTTGCTCTTTGTCTGCCGGTTTCTTGATTCGGCCGGGAAGTCATGGCCGTGGCATGTTCGGGCACATGGCTCGTTTATTCGCAAGCGCGGATTCTTTGAGATTGAAACGGGCAAGCCCGGCAATCTGTTTACCTATGACGAACCAGTGCGGATTGCTGCCCGATTGAAGAATGTGGAAGGAGTGGGAGAGAAGAAGGCGCTCAAGTGGACTGTCCATGATGCGCGTGGGAAGAAAATGTTGGGAGGCAATGAGCCCTTCACTGTGACACGGGATGGACAGGAGATCGTTCTCAACCTGAATCTCCAGCAGCGGGGGGTCTTTCTGCTGCAAATGGAAGTGCCCGGTTGGGAGAAGCGTCAGACGACCTTTGCCCGTATTCCCGATGTAGTGGCGATGACGCAGGGCAAGCCGACCCGTTTCGGCATGACGGTCCATGGTACCTATGGCCACCTGGATGAAGAGATTTTTCAGGTGGCGCGCAAGCTGGGCCTCACGACGTGCCGACGCTTCTCAAACTGGAATCGGATGGAACCCGGACCGGGCGTCTTCAAGCTGGATGAGTTAGACAGGCAACTGGCGATCACCAACCGCCTCGGAATTGACATGTGGATATGTATCACCAAGCCACCGGCATGGGTACTCACTCGTGCACGCGATGTCGGCTACAGTTGCTTCGAGGCGGATTGGGATGGCTGGAAGAACTTCGTCCGAACGGTCACGACCCGTTTCAAAGGAAAATTCATCGGCTGGGAATGGCTCAACGAGATCACACCCGGAGGCTCTGCTCCCATCGAGAACTACTTCAGGCTTTGTCGAATCGGAACCGAAACAGCCAAAGCCATCGATCCCGATTTAGTCACTCTCCTGGCAGGCGGGCTCTTCCCGCGGAGTTACCGAAAGCAGGCGCTCTCGGCCGGGATCGGCAAGTACATCGATGTGATGCCGGTGCACTATCAAAACGGCAACGGCGTCATCGAAGCGCGAAGTGATCTGGATGCAGCGGGCCTCAAGCATGTAGCGGTCTGGGAAGACGAATCTGCGCGCGGCAACAACGCGTGGGGCGTGCCTCCACTCGAGGAGGTCCAAAAAACAGTGCAGAGCAACTGGGTGCTCAAGCAGTGGACGGACGAGTTGGCCGCCGGCTGTGAAAGAATCATCTATTTCGGCGGGACACCAAACGCCGCCGGCTCCCACGGCTACGTGCTCGACGATATGAGCCCGCGCCCCGTGGCCGCCACTCTTGCGGTGTTCACGAGCAAGCTCTTCGGAGCCAGGCCGTTGGGCGTTTTCCAGTTGGGTGACGGGGGCCTCTTTCATCTTTTTGCTCGAGATGGAAAGCCTGTTCTGGTCGCTTCCACTCAGGTAAGCGCTGGCGAGCGGGTGGAACTGCAGGCTGGAACGGATGAGATTCTCATCACCGATTACCAGGGCAATGAACAGAAGCTTGCATGCAAAGGCGGCAAGGCCGCGCTCGCTTTGAAGCCGTTGCGTTATTTCATCGAAGGGGCGGATCTCGATGTCTTGAAGTCCTACGTTGTCCCCTCTATCAACGTGGCAAAAGTAAGCTCCGGGACGTCCAGTTCGGTCTTCAGTGCCAGGCAATTGAGACCACGCCTGAGCCTCATCCAGGGGAAGCAGGGGCAGATCGGCCTTCGTATCAACAATCTGTATAAGCGGACCCTCGAAGGCAGCATTCGGATTGGTGTGCCCGACGGCTGGGGCCGGCAGGAGGCAGTTACCTTTTCATTGGGTGCGGGGGATGTCAGTGTTCTGGCTCTGCCGGTTTCCGTGCCACGGACGGCAACCGCCAGCGATTACGATGTGAAACTCTCCTTCGATTTCAAATGGGACAAGCTGCCCGCCGTGGAGAAAGAGCTCGTGCTTTCTGTCCTCTCGCCGGACATGGTCGGCAATCTGATGCCCAACGGCGATTTTGAATCTCCGGCCAGGGGGAGCGCGCCCGACGGTTTTCGCGTGAACAACAAGACAAGCATGCGGGTCAGCTCTGCCGGGCTTGGTGATGGCCTCGGCAGATACGTTGTCAAGTTTCAAAATACGGCAGGCAAATGGGATCACACCGCCCGAACCATCCCTCTTCGCGGCGGGCAGACCTACCTCTATACGGCCTGGATTCGCAATCAGAAAATGAGTGCCGGCTCGAACATGACCCAGAACCTTGCGAACGGCAAGCAGATCCGTCACTACGACGTGCATGTGTTTACCGCGGGGCAGAACAACGACTACTGGCAGCTCTTCACCTGCCGGAGGCAAATGGCAGCGGACACCAAAACCGTCAGCTTCGCACCGGTCGTCAAGGGCAGCGGCTGGGCACTCTACGACAACCTCCGGGTAACACTCTTCGAAGGCAGCGACTACGTGGCAGAAGCATTCAAGACAAAAACCAAACCAGTCATCGATGGCAAACTTGACGACTGGAACAAAGCCTGCCCCATCCCGCTCATCGGACGCAGTCAATTGAAAGTGCTGGACAAAAACTACACCTGGTCACCTGAAAATCTCAACGCCATCGGACACCTGATGTGGGACGACGCCAATCTGTACGTCGCAGTGAAAGTGAAGGATGATGTGCATCACACCGTCGGCACGGGCGAATCCGCGAACAAAGGTGACTGCGTGATCCTCTCCATCGACCCAACGAACCGTGCGCCGGGCGCGGCGGCACGTTCATTCGCCTACTATCTTTCATCTGCGAGCCCCAACCGAGGCGGAGCGCAGCACACCATTTTCCGCCCCAAAAGATTCGCGGGCGGCAAAAGGGCAGGTCACTTGTTCGGCGACTCCTCGATCTATGAGATCGCCATCACTAAAACGAAGGGTGAGTGCATCTACGAGATCCGCATCCCCGCTTCAGAACTCGGCCTTCAGCCAGGCTTCGGTGGCAAACTTGGCCTTTCACTGCAACTGAACGACAACGACGGCAAAGGCCTCAGCGCACACATGAACTGGGGCGGCGGCCTCTCCCCCAACTGGCAGCCGGGCAATTTTGGTGTGGTGACATTCGTGGATTAGGGACTGGATTCGTGGCGACAGGCTGCCAGACTGTCAGCCGTTTTTTCTTAGGGCTACGGTCGAACTGTTCGATGGCATCTTGGCGGGCAGGCTGCCAGACAGGCTGGCGGCCCGTCGCCACGCAAGACACGCATCACACAAAGCCAAACGAGTACAGCTTCGCCTCCACACTTTCTAAGACGAATCGCAGCCGGTAGTTCCCGCGGACCAGCTCACCGCCTACCTGCCACGCGACCTTTGCCTCCAGGCTATCGCTCTCAGAAAAGAAACTCTTCTGGGCCTCAAAGCCTGGCACCACTTCAGCATTTGCCGCGTTGCGGACCTCCACCTTCACTCCATCCAGACCGGCGCCGTTCACCACGAGTCGGCCGCCTTCATACTCGAATGGTATGGTGGTGATCGTACCTTCCAATGCCCCTCGTTCCCTTTGCACGTATCCCCAGCCATCCACGCGCAGCCTGGCCAGGCCCACGCCCCAGGGACGCAATTCCCATGAATAATCGGGCTTGTTCCAGGCAGTGTGTTTCGTCGTCAGATAATCGGGCGCTTCGGGATCGGCAAAGTAGCTCGCAGGCATGCCGCAGTAATAGAGCCAGAGCTCGTTGCCGACGCGCACCGGGATGCACGTGCGGTCGCGGCCGCTGTCCCATTCGCCGCAGTTGCCGTGAGGCATGTTGATCGCACCGCGTTTAACGCGCCAGTAATGCCGGCCGTCACGTGAGATTGCCAGAGCCTTCTGCACGTGCTGATTGAAGTGAAAGTAGAACGCATCGTAGTGGAACATGAGGTGGCCATTCTCACGCCAGATGACCGAATCATGAATCTCCTCCTCCCATGGATTCTCCGCGGCATCCGGATCGATCGGCAAAGGGCCTGAGCAGTAAGGCGAAACGGGTGAGATGACGTTGTCCGGATCTTCCCGCAACCACACAGTGCGCTGCCAGTGAATGAGATCCGGGCTCGTGAAGATAACGGCGCCTCGCCCCGCATGGCAGCCCATCAGCAGCATGGCCTTGTAGCGCCTTTTCGGATTCTTGTCGTGATCGTCGCGAATCAGATGGAAACCAACCGAAATATCACCGACGAGCACCGGCTCAAGATCGGGCAGCGTGTACCACGCTTCCGCATCCGCCGAGACGACTACCGACCACGTCCGATGCTCGACCCCATCGATGTGCCTATAAGTGCCGCAGATGCCCTTGTAACGGCGATCCGGATCGCGTTCATCAGTGTCCTCAAGAAAGACCGGCCGCCAGAACACACTCGGAAACGGCTCGCCATTGAGCGACAGTTTCGACATGTCGTAAGGCTCATCGATCCGCCAGTGAATGCCATCAGTACTGCTGGCCCGGCCGGGCATCCAGTTGCTGCGAAGGTTGCCCTGCCCCATGTATTGCATCTTGAAACCGTCTTCCGTCTTTCGGACGTCGCACCAGGCAAAATGGCCGTCCAGCGGGTGTTCGATTTCGCCTTCGAAGGTCAGCGGGGCAGGTTCCTTTTCCCATTGTCCCAGGCAGTGCTCCACGCCGCGCATTTCAGCAAGCTCGAGATTGTCGAGGAAGACAATCTTTCGAGGCTCCGCACTCGTTAGTGCGGGCACTTCGAGCTGATCGAAATAAAGCTGATTGGCCGCGCTCATCATGAAACCGATGCTTGAGTATTTACGGCAGTCGCGCTGAACGAAGTAGTTTCGCGACGGGCAGTCGTAAGCGCCGCGGGCTTCGTAGTGATCGCCAAAAGTCGCGCCGCCGAATCGAGTGAAAAAGATGTGACGCCGCGTCGTGTTCAGAAAGAACATCCAGATTACACCATGCCGATCTATGGCCAGCGCGGGGCGCCAGAATTCTTCAAGATGAGATCTGAAAGAACCGGTCTTGCCCACGCTTGGCAGCGAGCTGCTTACCCGGCGCTTGAGAAGAATCTCACTCGAGCGAAGGAAGTCATGAATTTGCCAACCGTCACCTTCGTTGACCGCATAGGAAACTGTGCTCCCTCCACCCGGCCTCATACGACCATAGATTTCAGGATGCCGCTGCAGGTCGACCTTTCCCTCGCCCTGGTAAGCGATGACGACGGTCCCGAGGTCCGTCACCGCAATCGACGGCCAGGAACTACAGAAGTAGGCCACCATCTCTGCCCCCGGCTCGCCACGACTGTCCTTCCGTTGGCTCCCATCAAACACGGAATAAAACACCCGGCGATCACGCTCGAACGCGATGTGACGTTTGCCCGCAGAGTCCACAAATACGTTTGGGTGTTCACCATTCTCATCGACCAGGGTTTCGCCGCGCCCGATGACAGTTTCATACAGCGCCTCTTCTCTGGTCATATAGATCGCGAGTGAGCCGTCCGGCAGAAACAGAGCATCTCCCAATGTACACCCGGCATCGCCAATCGTGATCGGATCAGCCCAGGCCGAGCTTTCCTTAATCTTTCCAACAGGTGAATCACCCGCTGCATCGGCTGAGGACATCCGGATGCCACCCTAGTGCTCAAAGATGACATGGAGCCGGTCGGCCTCATCCATTGCAAGGCAGACGTTGCGCAGGTCGTCAGCCTCGTAAAAAGGCGTCCCTGAATCGGCTTTTCCTGCCAGCACGACCGGTTCATTGAATTCGCCGCCCACGTCATCGGGAGAATTCGAGACGCTCAACTGGAGAAAGTTCTGTTCACGCACATTCCGGCTGTCTATGAATGCGCAGAACCATATGCCCTTCGAATTGCGAGCAATGTGCCGTCCATGATTGGCAAAGGGCATGTTGACTTCCAGCTTGGGCAAAACCGCGGAGCCGGGCAGGACCTCTTCATCAAGATGAAAGCGTCGCGACTTTTGAGTGATCTCATGCATGACAGAATGCGGCTTTCTTTATGTGCTGTGTTTGATACAAAATCTTCCGTCACCACTAACCCATCCGCCAGAGACGCTCAACCGTTTCCCTCTATGCCCACCCAGCAATCTCTCTTTGATCAGCCGAACGAGAAACCTAAGAAGCTCTTCCTCCTCGACGGAATGGCCCTTATCTATCGCTCTTACTTCGCGCTCATTCGAAACCCGATGTACACCTCACGAGGCATCAACACCTCGGCGGTTTTCGGGCTCTTGAACACGGTGCAGGAGATCCTGAAGAAAGAGCAACCGACCCATATCGGAGCGGCTTTCGACACTCCGGAACCCACCCACCGGCACAAAGAATTTCCACAATACAAAGCACAGCGCCAGGCCATGCCCGAAGAGCTCAGCGCTCAGATTCCTTACGTTTTCAGACTGCTCGAAGGTTTCAAAATTCCTGTCATCCGTGTGCCCGGCGCGGAGGCGGATGACATCATTGGCACGATGGCCAAAGAGGCCGAACCAGCCGGCTTCCAAACCTATATGGTCACGCCCGACAAGGATTTTCAGCAGCTCGTGTCCGACAAGACGGTCGTGTACAAACCAGGACGTCAGGGCGGGCAACCTGAAATCCTGGGCGTCGCGGAAGTTCTGGACAAATGGAAGATCGAGCGCATCGACCAGGTCATCGACATCCTCGGCCTCATGGGCGACAGCTCGGACAACATCCCGGGCGTCCCCGGCGTCGGCGAAAAGACGGCACAGAAACTCATCGCGCAATTCGGCACGGTTGAGAACCTGTTGGAGAACACGGACCAGCTAAAGGGAAAGCAAAAGGAACGAGTGGAAGAAAACGCCGATGAGGCCCGCCTCTCAAAGCGATTGGTCACCATCCTCACAGACGTGGAACACGGCGTGACGTTCGATGCTCTTGAAGGTCAAGAGATGGACGAGGCCGCGCTGAAGCCGCTTTTCATGGAATTGGAATTTGAGACTCTGGGAAAGAAATTCTTCGGAAAGAATTTCAGTGTCGGCTCCACCCGTGCGACCGTTCAGAGAGAGAAACGGGAGAAAGAAATACAGGCCACTCTTTTTGATGACGAGCCGACAAAGATGGGCTCACTTGAAGGCGTGCCGCACGAATACCACATCGTAAAAACAGCCGAAGAGAGAGCCGCTCTCATTGCTGAGCTGAAGAAACAGAAGGCCATCTGTTTTGATACCGAGACCACCGGCCTTGACCCGCGGAAGGCCCTGCCCCTCGGCCTCTCGTTCTCGTTCAAGCCGCATACCGGCTACTACGTCGTCTGTCCCGACGATTATAAAGAAGCTATCGCTGTCATTGAAGAGTTCCGGTCAATCTTTGAGGACGAGGCCATCGAGAAGATCGGGCACAACATCAAATACGATCTCACGCTCCTCAAATGGCACGGCTTTGAGGTCAAAGGCAAATTCATGGACACCATGATCGCCCACATGATGACCGAGCCCGAGGTAAATAAGCTGGAGCTCGATCACCTGGCGACGCTTTACCTCAACTACGAAAAAATCCCGACCAGCCAGCTCATCGGTGAAAAGGGCGACGATCAGAAGAGCATGCGAGACGTGCCGCTGGGTCAGCTTGCCGAGTACGCATGTGAAGACGCAGACATCACGCTCCAAATCAGCGAAGTCATCCGGCAGAGCGTAAGTGAACGGGAGGCTGAGCAGCTTTGCTATGAAGTTGAGTGCCCGCTGACGACCGTTCTCGTCAACATGGAATACGAAGGCATCCGCATCGATACGGACGCGCTGCGCGAGTTTTCAGAATACCTGGATCAGGAAATAGAAAAGCTTCAGAAGAAGGTCTTCGATGCGGCAGGGGAGAAGTTCAATCTCGATTCGCCAAAGCAGATCGCGGCGATCCTCTTCGACAGAATGGATCTCGATCCAAAGCCTCAGAAGACGGCGACCGGCCAGTACTCAACTAAAGAGGCCGAACTGGTTCGCCTGTCCAAGTCGCACCCCATCATCCAGGACATTCTTGACTACCGTACTGCTGCCAAGCTCAACTCGGTTTACGTCAACCAGCTTCCAGCCACGGCTGATCCCGACACCAACCGCGTGCATACCCACTACAGCCAGGCTTGGACGGCTACCGGGCGTATGCAGTCCAACAACCCGAACCTGCAAACCATCCCAATTCGAAAGGAGCTCGGTAAGGAAATTCGGAAGGCATTCATCCCGCGTGACGAAAACTACCAGATCCTCGCAGCCGACTACTCGCAGATCGAGCTCCGCATCCTCGCCGAGCTCAGCCAGGACCAGGGACTGGTCGAAGCATTCATTAACGACGAAGATATCCATACCATCACTGCGGCGAAGGTCTTCAAAATCGATAAGGAAGAGGTCAATCGAGAAATGCGCAACCGCGCCAAGGCAGTGAATTACGGCATCGGATACGGCGTCGGTGTTCAGCGACTCCAACGCGATTTGAACATCACTCGAACCGAAGCGAGGGCGCTCATCGACGGTTACTGGGAACAATTCCCCGGCGTCGCGGCATACCGGGACAGCACCCTCGAGTTCGCCAGAGAGCACGAATACTCCATCACACTTACAGGGCGTCGCCGATACTTGCGGAACATAAACTCTCGCAACTGGACTCTTCGGGGCAGCGATGAACGTTTCGCCATCAACTTCCGCATCCAGGGCACTGCGGCAGACCTGCTCAAACTAGCCATGATCAAGGTTTATCGAACGCTCACGGAGGGCGGCTTCAAAACAAAAATGCTGCTCACTGTTCACGACGAACTGGTCTTTGATCTTTTCAAGGAAGAAGCAGAAGAAGTTATGCCGCTGATAGAGCGAGATATGAAATCCGCGCTTGAAATGAAAGTGCCAATCGTTGTAGAAATGGGCACCGGCGAGAACTGGTTGGAGGCACATTGATCTTTTTGTTGCTGCAGGCTGCCAGCCTGTAGTTATCCCTGTCATAAGGTGACACACCCTCAGGAGGCCGACATGAGAACAGCACACTTAACCATTGCACTGCTTACGATATCCGCATTCCTCACTTCCAGTGTGAATGCTGAATTCAAGAATCCATTCAAGAAGAAGACCGACAAGCAGCGTACTAAGGAGGTCAATGAAGCTATTGACCTTCTCAAAGGTAAGGATCCGAGCATCAAAGAGATGTTCAAGAAATCTAACGGGTACGCGGTCTTCCCAAATGTCGCCAAGGCCGGCCTGGGTGTTGGGGGAGCGATTGGCAAGGGCCAGCTCTTTCAGGATGGAAAGCTCCTCGGCTCAACATCCCTGAAACAAGCGTCCTTCGGCCTGCAACTCGGAGGGCAAACTTACAGCGAGGTTATCTTCTTTGAGAATGCGAAGGCACTGAAAAAATTCAAATCCGGAAAGTTTGAGCTCGGCGCACAGGTCTCAGCCGTCGCCATCACGAGGGGGCAGCCGCTGGAGCACAATTCAATAATGGCATCGCAGTTTTCACAATGACCAAAAAAGGATTGATGTACGAAGCCGCAGTGGCCGGGCAAAGGTTCGATTTCAAACCGGCGAAGTAAGTACCTAATCGCCCACACTCTTCAAAAGCTCCTCAGCCAGAATCCGATTAGCTTTCACTGAGAAGTGAAAGTCTTCCGTCAGGAAGATATCTGCTTCTGAAGCTAACCTCTCGCCTGGATCCACTAATCCAGCGCCCGGTCTTAGTTTCAAGAATTCCTGAACGGAACCAATGAAGGCCTGCCGCACCTCCTGCTCTGAAGGTTCAAGCTTCATTCCGTGCGAAACCAGGTAATCGTCAACGCGGTCGGCAATGGCCTTTATCTCAGTGGGCCGCAAATCATATGGTGAGGGGAGAAGCATTATCTGAATTTCAGGCGGATCAGGTGCTTCGCCCACGAGCCTGGATAACTTCCAAAAGCAGTAACGCAACCGTTCTTTCAGTTCGTTAAACAGGCCAGGTAAACTTGCCAGGTAGAGACGTTGGATTCCGCCCTGGTGGAGTGAGCCTTTGTTAAAGCTCTCAATGAACCCCTCATGTGCATGCATCCTGTCTTGAAAGTTTTCGTCATATTTCAGATCGGCTGGCCCGAAACCCTGTCCCGGCAAAACTTTCAGCTTTTTTCGTTCTTCTCTTAACTTAGTTCTGGCTACGATTCTCTGGCTTGGGCTAAGCTCTTTGGGCGGTGAAAATGTTACGTCCATGACCACTGGGCCCATTTCGCAGTATTGGCTTCCTTCTTTAGCCAGATAATTTGGGCGTGTCTCGGGCAAAAGCTCGATGAGGTCGTTAGAAAGTGTAAACGCGAATATCACTAAGTCAGGGTCGAACTGAATACCCAGATTTTCATATCGAAGGATGTGGTCGAAAGCGCTGCTGGCGCTCATCCCAGCATTAATGACCCGTACATTCGTTCTTCCGTTTTTTATTAGCAGTTTCTGAAGCAACTGCGGAAAGGCATGGGCATTCGGACAATAACCTTCTGTATTACTGTCACCGAATATCATGATGCGATATTCGCCGTCCGGTTTCTGAAGGGGGTTGTCTTCGTCATTCGGGAAGCCATACCTGTCAAAGCTTTTGACAAAATCGCCGCCTGGCGGATCAGTCCATTTGGCCATCTCGAGCATTTTACGCTCCCATTGAAAATTCCACTGTCGAGTCAGGCCAATAAAATGTGTTCCCGGTGGAAAGGGCGACTTAAGAATCTGCTCCTTGAGTGAGAGTGGCGAATAAACCGCTCGAACTGCTGGCTCCTCGTTACCAGACGAAAGGTCTGCCAGCAGGTTTATGACTCTGGATGCGAGAACGCCGCAGATAAACATTAACAACCCGAATATGGCGAGCCGGGCCTTCTGTCTATTCTCTTCTTTAGGTGTCATGCAGGACTGCCTCGCCTCTTACACAAACTCAGGCACTGAAATGTTCCTCATTGCCTCCTCTTTATTCCAGCCCATATCCTGAACGATGTTAATTCTG
>Ga0207984_1001013_pt1 | contig 14956 bp, 15 predicted proteins | sample ETNtaG_30_FD_185760 | JGI IMG/M metagenome (GOLD analysis project Ga0207984, IMG submission 185760) | Marine microbial and viral communities from oxygen minimum zone, Eastern Pacific Ocean - ETNP201306PF43B (SPAdes) (version 2) | ecosystem: Environmental > Aquatic > Marine > Oceanic ...
CCTCAATCTAAAATGAATCTTCAACTAACTAGCTACCCCAAGCACACGTTCAGAATTTGGCCCCGTACAATTTTGCGCAACCACTCTTATAGTCAAACTAGAATTTGATAAGAATATATTTGATTGCAACACCATAATTGCATGATAGAATAACATATGCGAATTACACAGTCTATCTGCACAACCAAACACATCCAACACATTTTACTGAAGAAAATTATGTATACATTTAAAAAACCAACTGACCTTAACATATGTCTATTTTTTCACGCTAAGATTAGTATTGTCTGTTCAAGGTTACAGCGTAATTGCCCCCCAAACTGCTGCTGCCTAACTCTTTGATGGCAATACCAAAGACGCGACAGAAAACCGCAATCATGGCAAAAGGATTAGGCAAAACACTTGGACTGCCACCTGTTTCTCCCCTCAAAAAATCAACCTCAATCTAGGTCAAAGTAAAAAACATGCAAGAATATTCAGATGAAATCCTCAGGTAATTGATCAACTTACCGCCAATTAGAGCAAAACATTGAAACAGTTCTCAAACTATATAATTATCAAACTAGTCAACAACTCAGTCCCCACAACCACAGAGTAATTTCAGTTTATTCACACCTAATTCTAGCTCTCTGATACAAGCTAATTTGAACCCTCAAGTGATATCAAATTTAACAGATGAAATCTCGTTTTGGGGAAACGGACCTATACGTTTCCCGACTTTGCCAAGGAACAGCGTTTCGACATCTTCCACGGACAGCTGACGATGCCCAAGTACAGCGTGTCTTACAACATTGCCTTGAGAAGGGAATCAATTTTTTCGATTCCTCCAATGCTTACGGATGGGGTGGATCAGAAAGAGCACTAGGAAAAGCAATTGCGAGCAAACGCCAACAGGTAACCATCTGCACCAAAGTGGCAGCATCCCATCCCCCCAAGGCTGCGGAGCATGTAACCAAACCAGCACATTTCACTCGTCATTTCCTTTTCGAGCAAGCAGAAGAGAGCCTCAAGCGCTTGGGAACCGACTACATTGACCTATATCTGCTACACCAGCCAGATGAGAGCACTCCGATTGACGACATTGTAGATTCCATGGATACACTGGTGCAATCAGGAAAAATTCGCTACTGGGGAGTTTCCAATCACTCAGTGAAACAAGTAAGCCAATTTGTCACAGTCGGGAAGAAATCAACCAAAGCGCCCATAGCGGGAATCGAAGACTACTACAATATTGCCGGGGAGTCTATTGATCCCAAGGGATGCTCCCGTACCAGTCAGCTTGAGCGAGAAATGTTTCCTATTATTCGTCAAAGTAAACTGGGATTTATAGCCTTCAGCCCTCTAGATTCTGGGAATCTTTCCCCAAAGCAACAGATTAAGCCGACTTCTCCCCTGGCAGAATTAGTGCGAGTAATCGATCAAACAGCCCAAACCCTTCATGTTACTCGCGCAGAACTGTGTGTGGCTTGGGTATTGACACACACAGAAGTCACCACTGTTCTATCCGGGGCTGAATCCCCTGAACATGTGGATCAGAATCTCGCGGGAACGCAGTTATTCCTTCCTCAAGAAGTCATCAAAACTTTAAATACCGCCAACAAAGCATACAGAAAAAAGACCAAACAGAAACTGGTAAATCGATGAAAGAGCCAAGCCAAATTGTCGATGCCCACGTTCACGTTTGGTCCGCAAATACAGATCGATACCCCCTAGCTCCCGGCTTTAAAAAGTCCGATTTGTGGCAACCCTTCTTCACACCAGAAACCTATTTTCAGTACAGCCAATCGGTTGGGAAAGTGCGGCTGAACTTAGTTCAGATGACCTGGTATGGTCTGGACCATAACTATATTCTTGACTTAATTGCTGACGATCCAGAAACTTTCGTTGGCACTGGCATTGTTCCAGCTATTACCGATGTCTCGCTTCCAAGTCCAGAAAAGACAATGGTCGCGCTGGCACAAGGTGGGATCTATGCATTTCGTATACGAGGAGGAAAAACAGCCCGACAACCAATTGGTAACCCAGCACGGTGGCTAGACCACCCAGGGTACGAACAAATGTTTCAAACAGGGGCACAGCATAACCTTGCACTTAGTTTCCTGATGGGCACGGATGACCTACCTGAGCTAGATCGGATGTGCACCCAGTTCCCTGAAACGCCGGTAATTTTAGATCATGTTTGCGGAATTCGTAGCCAAAACGGCATATTGCCAGAATCAGAACTTGAGCTATTATATTGCATGGCCAAGCACAATCGGGTAATGGTTAAACTTGGACCTTTTCAAGCTTTAGGCAACGGGCGACCTCCCTACTTGGATCTATTACCGTTAATTCGGGGGATTGTTGACGCTTTCGGACCAGAAAGATGCATGTGGGAAAGCGACAGCGGAGGACCGATAGTAATGAAAGACCCAACTAAAGATTATCCGCTATCAATTGCCTTGGTCCAAGATCAGGCAAATTTCTTGAGCAATTCAGATAAAAAACAGATACTAAGCAAAACGGCCGAAGATTTTTTCTTTAATAGATAACAATTTCTTAAATTACCATATACATATAAGGACAAAGAAAACAACATGAGATTTCAAGGAAAATCCGTTATCGTCACTGGTGGTGCTTCAGGCATAGGCGCTGCTACAGTCAAGCTTTTTATTGATGAAGGAGCAAGAGTGATTATCGCTGACATAGACCCTAAAGGCCAATCTTTGGCGGAAAAACTCAATCAACAAGACCAAAGGGCAACCTTCGTTCAAACTGACGTTTCAAAATCAGATCAAGCCGAACACCTAATTGAAGAAACCCTGCGACACCATGGTCAATTGGATATTCTACACAATAACGCGGGGGTTCTGGTCATTGGGAATGTCACCACTATCTCCGAAGCTGATTGGGACAGATCCATCAATATCAACCTAAAAAGCGTTTACCTGGTTTCCAAGTACGCTATTCCAGCAATGCAAAAGGCAGGAAGTGGCGTCATCATCAACACTTCTTCTACAGCCGGCATATCCGGCGGAGGTGGTTATTCCGTCTACAGCGCGTCCAAAGCGGGAATCATCCTCTTAACACAGTGCATGGCACTGGATTTCGCTGAGCAAAATATCCGCGTTAATGCTGTCTGTCCAGGGCCAACAGCTACATCAATGATTCTGGCATCAACTGAAGATAAGCAACGTACTCTCAACCGTTGGGCTGACGAACTCCCTATTGGACGTGCCGGTCAACCAGAAGATATTGCAAAAGCCGTGGCGTACCTAGCCTCCGAGGACGCAGAATTCGTCACTGGTACAGCATTTGTCGTTGACGGAGGACGTTTACTGACGGGTATTGGAAAACGCATCGCTGTTGATCCCAATTGAGACTGAATTGTTAGCCTAATCCTAAGACCGCTTTGACCTATATAAGCTTGTTCTTAACCAACTTGCCGATGCCTCAAATATTTCGTTTATATCTCTCAACACCGGTGCCTTTGTGCACCTCAGTTCGATCCAAAATGTCCACTCTCTCATCAACTGAAATAGGTTGAAACATCTTGGACGATGCAACATTCTGATCTAATACTTCAGGTGAGTCACAGCCAGAAATTAGAACACTTACTGGCAAACTCCACACATATCGAAGGGCATCTTCAACTTTAAAGACCTTTTGTTTTGCAATTTCACCCATGGCTAAACTCTTCATGGCTAAAACCCCGATATCTTTCTCAACTAGCTTCCCCAAAACCTGCTTTTCAAAGCTGAGATAATGCCTATCTACCACATTCAATGGCATCTGGACTGTATCAAAATCGTACAATTCTATAGCCCTCAAATGTGCGGCAGGATCTCGATGTCCCGTGACACCAATGTAACGAACTTTTCCGGATTCCTTTGCTTTCAGCGCAACTTCCATTGCACCATCCTTGAAAAAGATCTGCTCAGTATTTTCTACCGAAGTCACATTATGAAATTGCCAGAGATCAAGATAATCAGTAGATAACCGTTTCAAGCTCAAGTCTAACTCTGCTTGTGCAGCTTTAGCATTACGTTTATCAGATTTTGACATCAAGAAAATTTTCTCTCGATGTCCCTTCAAGGCTTTCCCCATCAAGACCTCGCTCCGGCCATCGCCATAAGAATGCGCATTATCAAAAAAATTAATACCATGCTCGATAGCACGATGAACAATTTGGAGAGCCATTGACTCATCTTTGCTAGCTGGCCCCATGCTAATATGGGCACCGCCCAAACCGATAATCGTAACCATCTCACCTGTCTGACCCAGTTTACGCTTGGGAATTTCGTGATCGCGGAGATCAATTTCGTGTACAGCCGACTGCAAATCACGTGGCAGTTGAAGACCTAATCCAGTACCAACAACGCTACCTGTAGCTACTTTTAAAAACTTCCGCCTTTGCAAAACCATTTCTCCTTCATCATAAGGACTCAACGAACAAAGGCTCCCAATCCAACCCTTTGTTCGGCATGTACATAGAACACAGAATCAATTAAACCAAAAACTCACTCGATCCCAAACGCCAAGCAAAAAATCCGTTCGGATTACCGTTTGCCCCAAGGTAGGTTTAAATGATACACTTTAAAAATTTCAAAAAACAGAGCAACAGTTTTTTCCGCCCACACGAGAGGTCGATGGCAATAAATTACCTCCTCAATTCTTGGAAATATCCGGTTTTATAAAACGAATTCGAATTTCACCAGATTGTTCTCCACGATTCTGGTTAAAAAGGAACCGAGAGACAAAGTTTATAGCTTTTTCCGCCAAATCCTGATGAGCAGATTCGATTGTACGGACGTCATAAACGGTCCCATCAGACCTAACATTAAAATGCAGTTTAACACTTTTACCTTGAAGTTCTTCCTCTACCACCGATATCCTGGGAATATGAAGAACACTACGACCCGCAACCTCACCTCTAATCTCATAACGAGCAGCTGGCACCTCAGTTTTCCGAAATTTTGCTATCACACTATCATAATCGAAATCTGGATTAATCGAATCACCACTATCCAATACAATCTCCGTAACTGCTTCTTGATTAGTTGATTCCTGTCTTTCTTCTGCTACATAATCTTGTTCCTCTTCAATCTCAACAATACGGAGCGGATCCCTGGTGTCTTCCTTGATTAGCGTTTGATTCTTTATTTGAGTGTAGTCAACATCAGGTATCCTAAGGTCCTCTAGTTTCTCAATTGATACTAAAGACGAACATGAAAACATAAGAAAAAAGCAAATCAAAAAGCTGATCTGCAGAATAAAATACAATTTTATACACCTTTGAACGAACATAGTAGCTTTGAACCCACCTGTCTTTAATTGCGATCAGACATTTATGTACATCAACAAAACAACACCGATATTAAATTCGATTTTCCGCAAAGTGCCTATCATCCTTTCATCTTATAAAATCAGCTGCAGTTTCAGGCCACTTAGCGAATTCCTGCTTTTCTTTCCAGAAATTGGACTAAACTGAAACACTTATTAATTCCCCAATCTATATGCTTGTATATGAACACTACCTACAATAATTCCAACACAATAAAAAACCAATTCTTTCAATATCACAGGCCAATTTTTCCTTTCCTAACCCGTCTCTTGCCCACCTAACTGATCGTAAATATATCCCAATACACGCTGTACTTTAGTATCTTTTGGATTAATCTCAACTGCCTTTTTGAATGCAATGAGTGCTGACTGCATATCACCCTGCCGGAGGGAAATTGCGCCTAAACCATAATATGCATTAGCATCATCTGGATTGATCCTAATTGCTTGTTCGAATGCAACATACGCCGATGCATAATCACCTTGTTGGTAGTTACTCTCAGCTTGTTGACAGTAACTTTTTGCTAAAGCATAAATCTTGTTCAGCCCATTGCGAGCTCTCGTATGTTTTGGATTAATCTAAATCACCTTCTTATAAGCAACCAACGCAGATTTATATTCGCTTTGAATATACCGAATTGCACCTAAACCGTAAAAAGCATCTGCGTATTCAGGATTAATCCCAATAGCCCGTTCAAAGGCAACCAATGCATCTTCTAAACATCCAACTCTAGTGTAAATAACCCCCAAATTCATATACGCTTTTTCATGCTCCGGATTGATCTCAATCGCCTGTTTAGTCTCGAAAATCGCGAGCTCTACTCTACCATGCTCATAGTAAACCGCTCCTAGGCTATTATGGACATCTGCATCATTCGGAACCAGCTCGATCGCACTTTTATAAGCAACAATTGCAGACTCATATTCACCTTGATTAAAGTAAGCTGATCCCAACTCGTTATACGCACTGGCATCTTGTGGATTAAGCTCAACAGCCTCTTGGTAAATAGTAATGTCTGATTCTATACCCTCTTGTTTAACGATAACATTTTCAAAATTCATATCACTAAATACCAATTACTAAAATTAGTTGATATATTTCCAAGGACAGACACATTAACAACACTAAACCTACCATTCAGCCTATATTAACCAGTAGTTCTTCACCGTCCCAATAATCAGCTGGAAAGCCATTCCATACAAAAGTTAGTCCACTCCCACTTTCATGTGCTAGGCCTCCTATAAACCACACCTTATCACTATTAGGATAACAACATTGATTAAATGGTATGTTTCTAGCAATCACCAAATGGGCTGGATCCGAATCACTATCATTTATAATTTGGTGGGCTTCACCAGAAGGACTCATAATACTATCACCAACGCCTATGTCGGAAACTCCGGTATCCATTCGCATCTTTCCAATACCACTTAGAACATAGTAAATTTCCCAGAAAGATGCATGTACATAATAAGGAAATTTTTAACCAGAGGATAATACCACATGCTCAATTTCATATAAAGGTTCCCTATCATCTTTATCCTGTGCTCGCAAATGCTGCGAAATGTGACGACGAAACACACGATATTTACTTTCAGGTCAAACCACTTCTTCTTGTGAAATTTCCTGAAGATTAACTTTCTGCATTTGATCCACTTTATTTTGGAAACTAAGGATTACTTTCAATGAGCAAATCGATTTCCAATTTCACTTAAAACTGATCTAGCAATTCTTCAGGTTTATCTGCCACGCATATAATATTTCGGTGTTGTAGTTTAAAAAAACCTTGTGTAGTAGCATGATCAAAAAACTCCAGCAATTTGTTATAGTACCCGTTAGTATTTAAAAAGCCACAAGGCTTTTGGTGAATACCAAGTTGTGACCATGCCCAGATTTCCAGAATCTCCTCCACCGTCCCCAAACCACCAGGTAAGGCGATAAACCCGTCCGACAACTCAAACATCTTATGTTTTCTTTCATGCATTGAACCGACTTGATAAATCTGAGTCAATTCCCGATGAGTGATTTTTTCGGCAAACAAATTGGGAATAACACCGACCACTTTCCCACCGTTCTCAAGGACTGCATTAGCAACGATCCCCATCAATCCGATATTAGATCCACCGTAAACCAAACTAAGATGACGAATTGCTATTACCTCGCCCAGCAATTTCGCGACCTCCACATATTCAGGTTGAATCCCTGAACTGGAACCACAGTAAACACAGATAGTTTCTAGTTTTTTTTGATTCATAATTTAATTTTTATGCCGGTAGTCGCTAATTATCAATCCACCTATAATGCATAGCGGAGAAAGAAATTGTATTTCTGTTTCGAGATAGCCATCAGGACAATTAGCTAATGCCAAGGCACCGACAAGCTCTCCATCTACCAGAAACGGCAACCCAAGAAAAGCATCAATCTTCAGATGCCCAAACGGAACACCACCACTACGTGGGTCTTGCTGGGGGCTATTGGACAAAACGGGATTCCGGCTAGTCAAGATAGCACCATTTAGAGTCTCCAGATTATGAAACTGCAAATTGGTCAAAATATCACGATGATTGTATCTTGGTTTATAGATATTTGTTACCGCATGCGATTGCAAATAGGGACGATCAGCCGAGTTGTAACACACTTCCGCTAGAAAACCGAATCGGCTACTCGACAAAAGCAGAACATCCGGCAACAATTGCACAAACGCAGACTCCATTTCGCCAGTATTAACATATGTAAAAACAGATTCACCCAAAGCCAACAGTAGATCTCTATAACGTTCATTCCTATCTACCATCTGATGCTGATCCCAACAAGACTTAAGATGCACTACGGCTTTATGCAAAAAAGGTTGCCCTGAAACATCAATTGAATCAAGGTTCTCAACGGTCTCTGTTATTTGAGATTGTCGCATGTCTACTATAAGAAATATTCAAATTTTGATATTCTGCGGATTTGTGTAGATATTAAACCGTTTGTCCCGTAGAAACCCAATCAGTGTAATATTAAAATGCTGTGCTAATGTTACAGCTAGACTACTTGGTGCAGAAACCGCACAAAACACCGGAGTCGCTGCTACTGCACATTTTTGGAGTAATTCAAAACTCGCCCGACCACTAACCATCAGAATTCGATTCCGGAATGGGAGTTCATCATTCAGAAGCCCCCAGCCCAAGAGTTTGTCTGTAGCATTATGGCGACCAATATCTTCCCTAACAGCTATCAACACTCCATCTAAATCGAAAAGGGCCGCTGCATGGAGCCCCCCAGTACGATCAAATACTTTTTGAGATTTTCTCAGGGCAACAGGCAAACTCTGAATCACATCATGACGAACAGGTTCAGTTAACGAAACAGGAGGGATGTCTCGACGCTGCAGATCCTCAATCATAGTTTTCCCACAAACGCCACAGGCACTATTGGTAAAAAAGTGTCGTTCCAACTGCGGCAAATCTATTAAATCATTTCGACGCAATTCTACCCGAATCTGATTATACTCCTGAAGATGCCTATCTTCTCCAACACAATAACTCATCTGCAAAAAGTCACGCCGATCCTTCAAAATGCCTTCACTGTATAAAAAACCAGCAGTCAAATCATAATCGTGTCCTGGCGTGCGCATTGTTATTGCAATAGTGCGTGATTGTTTTTTGGAGGATAACTTAATTTCTAGCGGTTCCTCGGCAGCAACCAGATCATTTTTATGCTCAAGACTACCGTCGCTGGCAAACCAAATCTTCCGCTTAACCTGGCTTAAGTGGGCCATTTTTAACTAACCAATCATTATGCTACACTTAGCATTTTTGAAAAACACCTGTTTGATTAAAACCCTCTACAGTGGGTCTACTCGAACCGGACAAACTTTAAGTTCAGCTGTATCAGTAATAGGATCATAACCGGACCCAGTTAAGATATTTACAGGAACATCACTGAAACTGAAACTGGCAAAAACAGTACCGCGCGGCGACCGATTAGTCGATTTAGCCTTTATTTTGATACTACCCCGCGCACTGGCCAACTCGCACCACGCGCCATCATCTAATCCCCACTCTTGCAAATCAAGTGGATTAACCTCAAGAGATTCTTCAGCTAGCAAATAGTCAATCCCCTCCGCACGACCTGTCTGCGTTCGGGTATGATAGGACGCTAATCGACGTCCCGTAGTCAACCAAATTGGGAATTTGGCGCTGATTGTCTCTTGAGGATCACGATAGTTGACGATTGAGAAAACACCAAGTCCATTGACGAATTCTTCCTGATGAAGAATAGGTGTTCCAGGATGTCCAATATCTGGCACTGGCCAATGGTATTTACCTTGATCAACTCGATCCCAATCTAACCCCGCATATATTGGAGAAACACGACAGAGCTCATTGAATACTTCCCTTGGTTCCAAATAATCAAACCCAAGGATTCCCAATCTTTGGGCAATCTGGCTGATAACCCACCAATCTGGTTTTGCTTCTCCTGGCGGTGGCACTGCAGCCCGAACACGTTGTACACGACGTTCGGTATTAGTCACAACACCATCTGTTTCTGCAAAGGCAGTTGCCGGCAAAACAACGTCAGCTAATTCCGCTGTTTCAGTTAAGAAGATATCAATAACCACCAAATGGTCTAAACTATTTAGTGCGCGCTCGCAGTGCTGCCGATCCGGGTCGGAGATCAATGTATTCTCACCGTTAATCAACATCGCCTTTATCTGATCTCCACACAAATCAAGAGCTGCCACTTTAGTAATTCCCTTTTCCAAGTCAATCTCAGTACCATATAATTCTTGAAATTTTGCTTGGTTATGAGGATCAGTAACTGGCTGAAACCCAGGATAGTTATTGGGGATTGCTCCACTATCACCAGCTCCTTGAATATTATTCTGACCTCGCATAGGATTAATACCAGTACCTTCACGTCCAATATTTCCAGTCATCAAAACCAAATTACAGAGAGACTGGACATTATCTACTCCACAAATATGCTCCGTAATACCAAGTGTATAGAAAATTGCGCCCCTATCAGCCAAGCCATACCAAATTGCTGCGGTCTCAATATCCTTTGCCGATACTCCAGTAATTTGAGCTGCCCATTCCGGTGTAAACTGCTCGATATGCTCGAGAAAAGCCTCACCATCCGTGGTTCGATTTGAGACAAACTGCAGATCGACCAAACCTTCTCTATCAATGACATGCGCCATACCAAGAAGCAGAGCTACATCCGATCCAACACGAAGTGGCAAATACAAATCAGAGAGGTCAGCGAGCCCAATTCGTCGGGGGTCAGCCACAATTAGTTTGGCTCCACGATCAATTGCTTTCTTGAGACCAGTAGCTGCCACTGGATGGCATTCCGTCATATTGGTACCAATACAAAAAATAACGTCTGGTTTCTCCATGTCAATTAGAGGATTAGACATGGCACCGCGACCTATTGTCGTTGCCAGACCGGCAACTGTTGGAGCATGTCAAGCACGACTACAGTTATCGATATAGTTAGTTCCAAAACCTGCACGAATAAACTTTTGCATTAGATAGGCTGCCTCACTGGGGGCACGGCCTGATGCCACACCATAGACACTGTGTCTACCATGTTTTTGAACAACCTTACGAAACCCTTCAGCCGCTCGGCCTAGAGCTTGATCCCAACTCGCTTGATGAAAATGCCCATCCTGCCCCCGTACCAAGGGTGTAGTTAAACGATCCGGGTGTTGTACAAAATCGAAGGCGAATTGCCCTTTTACACACAAGGCCCCTTTGTTTGCTGGTCCATCCATAGCTGGCTGGATACCAACTAGTTTATCCTCTTTGGTCAGCAAATCAACTGAACAACCAACACCACAATAAGGGCAAATCGACCGGGTTTTGTCAATTTCCCCTTCCAAGTGGGTACTGCGAATCGCTTTTTTATCTGCTAGTGCTCCTGTAGGGCAGGTTTGAACACACTGGCCACAAAAGGTACAAGCCGAGTCTTTAAGTATCCCGTTGAACTCTGTGCTAATCTGGGAGTCGAATCCTCTGTGGATGATATTAATGGCATGATCTCCCTCTTGCTCAGCACAGACACGAACACATCGATAACACGAAATACAGAGATCATAATCTCGAAGAATGAACGGATTATCGTCATCTTGATTACTCATACCTGAGTGTTCTCCATCGAATCGTTCAGTTCGAGATTGGTATTGATCTACAAGCACTTTCAACTCATGAGAAGCATATCCACGTAACGAATCGACATCAAGTCGGCCACGATTCTCAGACGTAACCATTTCCAACAGAATTTTACGATACTTATTGACCCTTTCAGAAGATGTGCTAACAACCATCTCTGATGTCACCAAAGTTGTACAAGAAGCAACAGGGTTTCGGGCCCCCTCAAGATCGACAACGCACAGCCTGCAACTGCCAAAAGGTTTCAAACGAGGGTCATAACACAGCGTTGGGATATTCTTTCGCTGCCGTTTAGCAACCTCATAGATCGTTTCACCTTCAGTAAACGTGACCGTTTCACCATCAAGCTTTACTGTATTACATCGTTGCTTAATCTTCTTGGTTGAGCTCATTCTTATAACCTCTGAGTTGAACTACAAGCTATGATTTTCCTGATTCTGCATGCCTAACGACTTGGTCGGGAAAGTACCTGATTAAACTTTCCGTAATCAATGGTGCCGATATTCCTAAACCACATGCGCTAATTGCCTGCATAGTCTGACCAATATCTTCAACTTCTTTCAACCATAAGTTCACTTCCTTAGGACCGGCTTTACCTTCCAAACGTTCAACTAAACGTTGCGTACCAATCCGACACGGGAAACATTTCCCACAAGATTCTTCAGCATAGAACTTCATAATATTGCAAGCAATCTCTACCATATCGCGACTATCATCAAAAACGATAATTCCCCCTGACCCCAGATACGATCCCTTACTTTTGATGGAAGGATCATCCAAAGTAACATTCAAATCCTCCCCTGCCAGAAAACCGCCAGAAACACCTGCCATCGTCACCGCCTGAATAGATCTACCAGTAAGCGGTCCACTTGCCCAATCGTAGAGAAGTGTTTTCAGAGGCAACCCGATTGGGACTTCATAGTTACCAGGTTTCTGAACATCACCAGAAAGGCTGATAATCTTAGTACCTGCATGTCCATTGCCTCCAAGGTTCTGATACCACTCAGCACCGCGATTAACAATCGGTGGTACCGCAGCCAATGTCTCTACGTTATTTACAGCCGTTGGTAAATTCTCAAAGCCATGAGTTACGGGATACGGTGGTCGATTTCGCGGGAATGGACGTTTGCCTTCAAGACTGTTTAGAAGCGCTCCTTCTTCACCGCAAATGTACGCCCCCGCGCCACGACGCAAATAGATTTCAAAACTGAATTCTTGACCAAGAATTCTATCTCCCAACAAACCCGCATTTCTAGCCTCAGTTATAGCACATTCAAGCACTTTGAAAGTCTCAGGATATTCGTACCGAAGATATATGAAACCTCTAGTTGCACCTGTAGCATATGCAGCAATAATCATCCCTTCAATAACAGCATGCGGGTCATAATCTAGAATAGCTCGATCCTTAAAACATCCCGGTTCGCCTTCATCAGCATTACAAACTACAGTTTTAGGATTATTTTCTGCCTCTGCGACTGATTTCCATTTCAACCCCGTTGGGAAACCTGCTCCTCCACGCCCAGCTAATTGGCTTTGGCTAATTAAATCAATAACTTCAGCAGGCTGCATCCGTCCAACAATTCCACCAATTCCCTGATAACCACCAAACTTTTGATAACCCTGTATTGATGAGCGATTTATTTCGCGAATGGACGCAAAAATGCATTCTTCAGCTCCACCAGGATTTGGTTCCGGTAAAGGTGACGGTTGAATAGACAATGTGCCCGAATCTAACCCCGTCAGGACTTGACCCTTTTTCAAAACTGGCACAGTATCATCACACCGTCCCGCACAAGGCATTGGCACAGCTCCATCTTTTTCCAGTTGATTCAAGATCCTTTTGCTACCTCGAAGGAGACAAACAGGCCCCATACAGACACGAGGTGCATCCTGCCCTGGAGGCATTCGTGAGAAATGATGATAAAAAGTAATAGTTCCAAAAAGTTCAGCTAACGGAACTTTTAGTCCAACAGAAACTTGACGCATCACCTCATCGGAAATAAATCCATCACGATCATGAAAATCATGTAAAACTGACAGCAATGGCGCAGGTTTATCACGCCAAAATTCTATTATTTCTTGATTAGTAGTTTTTGCCATTATGATTCTACAAAAGCTGTGACACAGACCTAAACCAAAAATTCACACTTAGTTATCCTACATATATTTGGATTTATACTATCATATGATGTCATACACGTCCATGCATAACCATTGATTAAAATCCAAAATTTGACTTGTATAACATGAAAATTCATCTTTAATATGTTAATCTGTATTTGATTGTTGAGCCTTACCCCATCGTTGTCCGAAACTATAGAACTACTAATCAACTATCATAACCCAATTCACATAAAATGACTCAACTTGCCAAAGAAGCCGCTACACTGAGGAGCAACTTTATTCTTGAATAATTTGGAAGGAAGCATAATGACACCAGAAGAAAAATTTATCTTTGATTTACAAGGTTATATTATAATTAAAAATGTCCTGACTAAGGTAGAGATTGATAAAATCAACAAAATCAGTGACCAAATTTTCCCCCGTGATTACTGCGACAAAGATCATAATCAAGGAGGACTACGGCGAACAGCTAACGTTTCGAGGTGGGATCCAGCTTGCCAACGGTTAATCGATCATCCGAAGGTAACACCTTACCTGAAAGAACTTCTAGGCCCAACTTTCCGCTTAGACCACGATTATTGTATTTTCATGAGCCGCGGTAAAAGCGAAGGGAACTTACATGGTGGCCCGGAAACAGCTAATGGCTGCCAATTTTACAAATACCACAATGGTACTATGCAAAATGGACTCTCGGTCTTAACTTACTTTTTTTCCGACGCAGGCCCCGGTGATGGTGGCTTTATCTGTGTACCAGGTAGCCACAAATCCAACTTTCTGTCAGATATGCCATCTGACGTGCGGGAATTGAAACGTGCAGAACCATATGTGGTGCAACCAGTTACTAAAGCAGGTGACGCTCTTTTTTTTACCGAAGCACTCATTCATGGCACCACACCATGGAATGCGGCCCATGAACGCCGAACGTTCCTTTATAAATACAGCCCTGGGCATATTTCCTTTTCACAAACATATTATAAGACTGAAGACTATTTCAACCCTACAGACCAACAACAACGGATCTTATCACCCCCATCCGTCGGTGGAAGAGGGCCAAGCCTAGATTAAGCTTAGTTTCAGCACATCTAATATCCATTTTCATTATCTAGACCCTACTATTATCTAGATCTCACTAAGTAAATAACGAAAGGATGATATGGAAGACGAAAACGCATTCCAAATTGCTGATACAATGAAAAAAGAAAAGAAAAATTCCGCATCGCAAGAAAACTGGAAAGATTATGCTTACGGGGGCAAAAGCCTGTTAGACGACACTGAGGAAACCAATGGCGAAAACGACGAATCAAATGAGAACATCGAGACTGGCAAGACTACAGGCGATGATCAAACA
>Ga0207984_1001016_pt1 | contig 14923 bp, 6 predicted proteins | sample ETNtaG_30_FD_185760 | JGI IMG/M metagenome (GOLD analysis project Ga0207984, IMG submission 185760) | Marine microbial and viral communities from oxygen minimum zone, Eastern Pacific Ocean - ETNP201306PF43B (SPAdes) (version 2) | ecosystem: Environmental > Aquatic > Marine > Oceanic ...
GATGAAGGAGATGTTTCGCGTGCTCGTTCCGGGAGGGGTGGTCTGTGAACGTCAGGGAGGCGGTTGGAAGAAGACGGTCAAGCCGTGGCCGAAGACGATTGACGAGTGGACCCACTTCCTGCATGGGCCGGATAACAACGCTGTGGCCCGCGATGCCACGGTCAACATCCCAAGATCTATCCAGTGGGTCACTGGCCCGCGCTGGGGCAGAACTCACGAGGAGATGGCGAGCCTTAGCGCAGCCGTCACCGCGAATGGCCGAATCTACTACATCGTTGATGAAGCCACGCTCACGTCGATCCGATTTTCGAGCAAGTGGCGGCTCATAGCTCGTGATGCCTTCAATGGCGTGCTTCTCTGGAAGCACGATATCCTTTCGTGGACCGATCATCTGCGACACTTTCGGTCCGGTCCGGCGCACCTGCCACGCAGACTCGTTGCTGCCGATAACGTGGTCTATGTCACGTCAGGTCTTTCCAGCCCGCTGCTGGCCCTCGACGGTGCGACCGGCGAGAAGCTGCGGGAATATGAAGGCACCGATCGAACGGAAGAGATCCTCCTGCATGAAGGCATCCTCTATCTTGTCGTCGGCACGTCCGAGGTGAATAGGGTCGGCGTCGGCCTGAAACGTCGCGGCGAGCCCGAACCGACGTCTGACAGGTACATTACCGCGATTGTGGCCGACAGCGGCAGCCAGTTATGGAGAAAGAACGTTTCGGAAGAAGGTATCCTGCCATTGACGTTGGCATTGAGCGGCGAGCGTCTCAATTACCAGAGCACGGCCAGTGTCGTCAGCCTCAATACCACGACGGGCGAAGAGCTTTGGAAGACGCCGCGACAGACACCTGAGAAACGCATGGGCTTCTCGGCGCCGACTCTTGTGGCGACCAGAGATGTGATTCTCTGTGCAGATAGAGATGTCGGGAAGAACGATCAGAACAAACCTTCGGCAGGCAAGACCGTCTGGGGGGTCAGCGGATGGAATCAGAAAGGCTTCGCGCGAAAAGGCGCCTGCACTCTTGTGGCGTACGACTCCAGCAGCGGCAAAGAACTGTGGTCAGCCAAGTGCGGTGAAGGATACAATTCACCGGTGGACATCTTCGTTGTCAACGGCGTGGTGTGGGCGGGCCCGCGCTACCAGCAGGGGCTGGATCTGAAAACCGGAAAAGTGGTCAAGCAAATCAGCACGAAGGCGCCCCGCGTCGGCATGCCGCATCACCGCTGTTACCGCAACAAGGCATCAGAACGTTTCATCTTCACAGGCAAATCAGGCATCGAGGTACTCAGCCTGGATAAGGGATGGCTAAGCAACAACAGTTGGGTACGAGGCACCTGCCAGTACGGGATCATTCCGGCGAACGGCTTGATCTACGCGCCGCCGGACGCCTGTGCCTGCTTCCTCACGGTAAAGGCGCCAGGTTTCTTTGCCATGGCGCCGCAAAAGAGAGCCGGACTGAGAATGCCCTTCCCAAAGACACCAGTGATCGAGAAGGGGAAGGCAACGAGTGGTGCTGACGCTCCGCGGCAGCTTTCCGATCTTGTCGCGGAGCGCCAAGACCACGATGAAGACGAATGGCCGATGTACCGCCACGACTCGCGCCGCAGCGGTACCGTCTCATCTCCCGTTCCGGAGTTCCCGGCCCAGCGCTGGTCAGACACCGTCGGAGGAAGGCTGACCCAGCCGAGTATCTACCGCGGCAAAGTGTTCGTCGCCTCGACCGATGAACACACGGTGCACGCATTGTCCGCCGATGACGGACGCAAGCTCTGGCGCTTCACGACGGGCGGCAGAATTGACAGCACCCCAACGGCCTTCAGGAACACCGTGATCTTCGGCTCCGCCGATGGATGGGTCTATTGCGTCTCCGCCGAAGACGGCTCCCTGGTGTGGCGTTTCCGTGCTGCGCCGGAGGATCGGCTCGTCAGCGTGCATGGTCAGCTCGAATCGTCGTGGCCGGTTCACGGCTCCGTGCTGCTCCAGAATGACACCCTCTACGTCACCGCAGGACGCTCCACCTACGTCGATGGCGGCATCGTGCTCTACCGCCTTGACCCGCAGACGGGCAAACAGCTCTCCAGGACGATGCTCCATCACCTTGACGAAGAGACTGGCGCGCAGCTCGTCTCGGAGGGCAGGTTCAACATGGAGGGAACGACGTCAGACCTCCTCACTGGCAATGGTGACAGAGTATTTCTCAAGTACTTCACTTTCGATCGTGCCGGAAAGCGAACGGAAACGGCCGAGCCACGGCTGTTCTCAATAACAGGTTTTCTGGGTGAGGAATGGTTTGTCCGCTCCTACTGGATTATCGGCACGCAGATCGCCGCGGGCTGGGGCGGCTGGGCCAATGCGGCCAACCTCTACCCTTCGGGCCGCATTCTCTGCTTCGATGAAGAGAGAGCTTACGGCTATGGCCGCCGACGGGTGGCCGGTGGAGCGGCGGGACACCGTTCCGATGCTTATCACCTGTTCTCCAGCAACCTGAAGCCGGAGGAGGCACCCGATCGAAAAGGAAGGAAACGGCCAGCGAAGCCAAAACCTCACTGGGCGGATACGAATTCCATAATGGTGCGGGCAATGATCCTCGGTAAGGAGCATATTGCCGTCGCCGGCCCACTCGACGCAGGCAAAAAGGAACAGAGCATCCTGGCCTTCACTGACGAAGAAGACGCGGTCGAACGTTTTGAAGGCCGCAAGGGAGTCTTGCTCCGGATAGTTCGGGCTACCGACGGACGGAGGATATCCGAGGTCAGCCTGAGCTCCGTGCCGGTATTCGATGGCATGGCTGCCGCCAAAGGACGTCTCTACCTATCCATGAGGGACGGCAAGCTCCTTTGCTTCGAATCCGGCGAGGGGAAGCCTCTCCCTGAAGACGCATCCAAATCCGTGATGAGCGGCGAAGCCCTTGTTTCTACTCCAACGCGCAGTAAGTCCACCCGTACGGCCACACCTCCCAAGCTCAAAGGGCCTGACAAACGAAAAGATTTCCAGCATGTGGAGGCCGCGGGTGTGACGTCCTCGCCTCTCGGCTACCGGCTCGCCTCAGAGAACAAGAAAGTCGGACTGGCCATCAAACTCCTGGAAGCTCCTCTCAAGAAGAGAGTGGTACTCAAAGTCAAGATGCAGAGGGCGACCGAGTATCGATACCCCAATTTTTTCGAGAACGCCTTTGTTGCATTTGGTGACGGCCCCAAAGACAAGGACCTCATCAAGTGCGGCATCAAATTCGTCCAGGGAAGTGCCGTGATCCTCGCCGGCCCCACCAACGGTCCTGCAGAAGGGATGGAGCGTCTCGAATTGGACAAAGCATCCCCCATCGAAGTAGAGGTCTCGGCAGACCTCGAAGGCCGCATAGTAACGCTCACGGCAGGAGGCAAAACGATCGAGGTCAAGCTCAAGCGTCCTCTGAAGTCCATCACGCACGCAGGCTATACCACCACAAACGCGGTCAGTGACTTCAGCCCCATCCGGATCGAAGGCGAGTGATGTCCGTTAAGAGGATTGCCTGGTGGATCTGCAGCGACTCTCAAAGCCTTTGCCATGAGTATGCCTCTTCCTTTTCCAGTCGCGCTGGTCTTAACCACAGCCCTGCTTGCTCCGCATCGAGCGTCTGGCGAAGGGTTGCAGACGGACATCATCGACCAGATTGAGAAGGACATCCTGACCGTCATCAATTTTGACGAATCGGTGATTGCGAGGACGACGTGGGGTGCGGTGATCCGGGGCGATTTCACTCGGGATGCGCCGGCCAATCTTTGGGACGGGCAGGTCGTCCAGCGTGGAGCGCCGCGCTTCATGAAGGGGAAGTTCGGTAAAGCGATCTACCTGGAAAGAGGCGCGACGAATTTCTTTCCCAGGAAACTGAGCAACGTTGAAATAGACACTTCAGGATTTATCGCTCTGGGTGACGGGAAGCTCAGCCACTCCACCGCCCATCAGTGGGAGGGCAAAGCTTCTCTTGATGCGCGCGCTGGGAAAGGCGGGGGATTCGAAACCAGGGAAGTCTTCACTCATACCGTGCCCATTCACGGACACGAGCCGTTTCGTATGTTCACCGCATCCGTCTATCTCAGGGGCGAGAGAGGCGGTGAGAAGGTTGTGCTTCGGCTGGCGGACCTGGCCTCCCTGAAAGAAGCGGCGCCTAAGCTCTACGCACAGATCGCGCAGAAGGAAGAGGCAGACAAAGATCAGGCGAAAGACGATCTGGATGCTCTGGACGAGGAGGATGAACCGGGCGAAGGTGATGAAAGCGAATCATTGGTGAAGGCGCCGAAGTCGCCCTTTGACCCGACGAGCATCAGACAGCAGATCACCCTGACCAGTGAATGGAAACGCTACTACGCACGGGTCCAGGTGCCCCGCCAGCGCACGCGGCATCGTCTGCGTTTCAGCGTGGTCTCTTCTGATAAGACGCCCAATCACTTTTATGCGGACGGCTTTCAGCTCGAACAGAGCGGGCAGTATCCTCATCACCACGTGGCCACCACGTGGATGCCAGGCCGAACCATCCGACCAGTGGAGACCCTCACATTCCCTCTCAAGGAGGTCCGTTTTCCGGCAAAGCGCGGCGCGATTTCAGCCTGGATTAATTCCCGGTCGTGGTGGGGACAGAAAGCAATCGGGGGCAGCTTTCTCTTTTCCATCGGCGCCCGGAACAAGCCCGTCTACGGCCTGCCTCAGAACTACCGGGTGACTGTCAAGGGTGGGGGCGCTTACTTCAACGTTAAACACAGACCGACCGTGAATGAGTTCCATCACTTCGCGCTTAACTGGGATGCGGAAACGTTTGAGCTCTTCATCGATGGCCAGTCGAAAGCGAAAGGACAGGTCGGGGACAAACCAATCGTAACGCGATTGCTTCACATCGGTCGCAATTGCAGCGACCTGCAAAATGCCAATGCGCTTATCGATGAGTTCGCCATTTTCCGCCGTCCCCTGTCGGGCCGGGAAGTCGATGCCATTCACAACAGCTTACGTCCCCTGCGACTGAAGTCGGGCTTGGCACTGGAGGCACTGCAGAATCGCTGGGTTTTCTTTCGGGACGAAGCCCGGGGAACCCTTCGCTTCAAGGTTCATCCCCAGGAAAGTCTGAGGCGACCGGTGCGCGCACAACTCCTCCATGAAGAGCTCCCACTGCCGGTGCAAGCGCACGACCTCAGGCCTGACGCGGCAGGGATTGTCACATTCGAGTTCGCTCCCAGGCGTCTGACGGCTGCGCGGTATTCGCTCTTTCTGAAGCTCTCGGAGGCCAATGAAAACAGATCATACTCATTCCCCGTGACCGTTGTGCCTGCGCTTAATCCTCACCGATACCTGACCCAATTCTGGCAGGGGCCCACTGACGAAAAGAACCTGGAGGCATTTGGAAAGATGGGGCTTGCCATTCTCGACACGAGCAGATGGGCGAGCGATGAGTCTCTCACGGACCGCCTCGCCCGTCGCGGCATCCAGCTCTGCGCGCACGTGGGGACGCTGAGACCGCTCTCGCCTCTGCTTCATCCGGATGCTTGCATCGTGACGCAGAAAGGTGTGAGCACAAAACGCCTTTGCGCGAACCATCCTGATGTCATCAGCGCTGCCGCCGATAGCATCAGGCGACGGATGGAGATGTTGAAGCCCTACCCGCATGTGAAGTTTTCTTTACTCAACAGCGAGGTGAATAATTCTCCTTGCTTTGCGGAGAGCTGCATGGAGCGAATGAAGTCCGACCTGGGCTTCACGTGGCCAGAGAAACTGCATGTAGGAACTGGCGGGCGGGTTCTGTTCAACGCCAAAGAAGAGCCCGCACCCCATGTCGTCAATGGTGTAGTGAAAGACGACAACCCTTACTACCTCACACTCAAATGGCGTCACGGCCCGGGTAGTCTGTCTCCCCACCATCAGGCTGTTGCAGCCGCGCTGAAGGAGGTCATCGACGCAAAGACAATACACGACCCCGCGTTCCGGCTGCCGTGGGTCCACACTCGAACCGACGGCGTGGATGTCATTCAGCATTGGAGCTACTCACTCGATCTGGAGAGGATACTTCTCCACATCAGAGCCATGCAGTGCGATGCCCAAGGCAAAAGGATGACTTCCATGATCCTGGGTATGGTCTGGCCTCGGAGCACTTATGAAAGGAACGGGAAGAAAGAATCAGTGGCGCAGAGCCCCGATTACCTCCGCGAATCGATGTGGCTGGTGCTGTCCCAGCCGGTGGACATTCTGAGCTTCTGGGCCTGGCGGGCCTCTCCGCCGCCGGGCCACGAAGCCAGCTACAAAGAAGTTGAAAGGATGTTCACCGAGGTGGTCGTTCCCTACGGCCCGGCCATCCGCAAAATGAAGGCGATACCCAACACCGCGGCCACGCTCTACTCAACCTGTTCCCAACTCTTCTACCAGTATCCGTGGTTCTTCACCTGGGGAAACACTGGCGCCTTCAATTCCACGCTGCTCAAGCACAATGTCCCCCTGGACATCATCTACGAGCAGGACATCCTCGACGGCGCACTCGACCGATATGAGACGTTATTCCTGCCTGTTAACGTCGCTCTTCCTGAAAGCGTCTATCGTCGAATCGTCGAATTTGCAGACCGCGGCAAGCGGGTTGTCGGGGACAAGTTCCTGAAGGCCAGGATTCCCCGTGCACACATTCTTGACATCCATCTTGGCAAGCCGCACTACTTGGCGCCGGTGAAGACGATCGTCGAGAAGGTCTCTGCCTTCTGCCCCGAAGTGAAGCAGCGGCTCAAACCGTACGTGGATACGTCCACGCCGGATGTCTTTGTCGCGGCAAAGGAGTACGCAGGCGCCAGGTATGTTTTCGTCATCAACGACAGACGGCATGCAGGCACATCCATGGACTACACGGGAAACCCCAAGCTTGCCGAAAGGTGCCGCCCCGATGGCCTCGCGCAGAACGCCGAGATTGTGATCCGGACGCGTGCTCCCGTGATCTATGATGTGCTGTCACACAAGACCGTCCCCTTCAGCAACCGAGAGGGAGGAGCGGTGAAGCTGTCCCTGGCCATGGGGACGTCAGAGGGCAAGATGCTCGCGATCTATCCGGAACCGATCAATGACGTGAGCGTAGCCGTCGACGGAGACTTGAGAACGGGAGGCAGTTTGCGGCTGACGGCGAAGGTTCTCTCCGTTGATCAAACTTCCATGCCCGGAACTCAGCCGCTTCGAGTCGACATCGTTGACTCGAAGGGAAGACGCAATGATTATTCTGGCAACTACGCAACCGACCGCGGCCTCTTTGAATTAGAGGTTCCCATTGCTCTCAACGAGCCAGTGGGGAAATGGAAAGTGACCGTTCGAGAGTTGACGACCGGCCTATCGGCGTCCAGGGACTTTGAGGTGAGGTAAGACTTTTAGTTATGGTTAGTGCCCGTTGTGTCGGATGCAGTTCATTTGCTTCCGAATGCGATAAGACTGTAGGTAGTCAGCAGTCCTGCGCCATTCCACATTACGAAGTATACTGAGGGGAAAGGAAGAAGATACCATGAGAATACCCATCCTGGTTGAGCCCACTGCCCACAATCGTTTCCGAGCGACGGGTTGCGAGCCATTCGCTGACAGCGTTGAGGCGGATACGCCTGAAGCAGCCCTCGAGCAAATGCAGGAGATGATCGACCGCCGCATCTCTGAGGGGGCGCGTATCGCCGCAGTTGAACTGCCAGATGGAGCGAATGCGTGGACAGAGGGGGCCGGAATGTTTCGAGACGATCCCCTCTTCGATGAATGGCAGCAGGCCATCGCCGACTATCGACGCGAGGGCAACAGTAACTTGGATTCGCCATGATCCAGTTCGTTCTGGATACCGATATTGTGGGTTTGCTGCAGCACGGTCATCCTGTGGTCACAGAACATGTTGGCACCCACAATCCGGAAGAAGTGGCAACTACAATCATCACGGTTGAGGAGCAGCTTTCCGGGTGGTACACACTCCTGCGGCGTGCCAGGACCGCGAGTCAGTTGGTACCTGTCTACCAGAGGATGGCTGAAACAGTCCGATTCTTGGCCAGTTTGCCCATTCTGTCGTTTACTGACGCCGCCGCCGAAGTTTATGAGCAATTCCAAAAGAAGAGGCCTCGGACAGGTCGAATGGACCTCCGGATAGCTTCCATAGCCGCCTCCAACAACGCCACGCTGGTCACACGTAATCTGGGTGACTTCAAGGATATCGACGGACTTGCAGTGGAAGATTGGAGTAGCACATGAGGCAGGAAGTCCAACGATAGGCTTGGAGCTGTCGCCCGGGCTGCAGATACGGGGAAGCAATCATCGGCGCCTTCGGATCACGGGCCGGTGTGAGGAAATTTCGACCTTCTACCTGACAATCATGGCTCCTCAGAGTCTCTACGTTTACGCTGTGTTCCTGGCCGTCCTGCCCACCACCGCGAGTGCCGAACCTGCGGGCCCTCGTCCCACGCAACAAATCCCAAACACACCCGTCCTCTGGCTGGAAGGCCACGGAGCCAGTTCTGATTGGGAAGGCGCCAAACTCCAACGGATCATCGACGAAGAAACCGGCGAACCGTGCCTGGAGTGGTTTCGAGACCCGGCAACGAAAGGGACAGCAAGCGTCACCCTCAAAGGCATAAAGCCCGGGCAATTTGAAGCGGCGCGATTACAGTGGAAATACATGGGCGGAGGATCCGGGCTGACGTTGCAGATAGGACGCCGAAGATGGTTCCTTTACAAGGACAGTTATCGGCCAGATCAGTGGCATGACATGTGGATCGACCTGAACCTTGACGACGACATGGGCGGTCCGTTGCTGGACGACAACGGCCTCTGTGCAGTTCAACTCCACTTCAATAATCTCCCGCTCAATCGCTCGGAGGAAAAGACCTGGCGGCGTATCCGCGTGCGCAATCTGCGGCTCGTGAAGTTCCCGATACGGCTGTCCTGCCCGGTCAGAGATATCCGTTACGAACGCTCCGCTAAAACGCTCTCGACCACATTTCCGTTGTTGCTGGAGAACAAGACCGAACGGAAACAACCGGTCGAACTGTTTCTCGATCCCATGCGCCTGAGCGACTTCACGGCCTCCTTCGAGACGAACGAAATCGTGCTTCAACCGCACGAGACCGGGACAGTACAGCTCTCGTTCAGAGCTGATGCTGACAAGGCCGATCGGCGACCTCCTCTGTCCATCGAGGAGGCCCCAGTGTACGCGCGCGTCAAAGGCGATCCGGACTCCCTGACCACCTGGTATCGGGGATATGTGCAGTGGAAACCGGGCGGCGTGATCGTGCCGGCTGAGTTGCTCGGAGGGCGAGCAGCCACAGGAAAGCGTGACCGGCCGTGGATGATCAAGCCCGGCACAAGGAAGAAAGTTCTTCATCGCGCCAAGTCCTATCCTTGGGCGAACAACTTCGTAAAGAAATGGACTGCCGAAGCGAAACGTGCCCTCGCAAGAGCCGTAAGAGTGCCTGAAGTGCGCCACGGCTATTCGGTGAGCGGAATCTGCCCAACACACTCAACTCGTGTAGCTCTGGATTCGGAGAATTTCAAAAAACACCAATGCCCCAAGGGCCACGTGATCGAAGGCAACGCATCACTGAACCGGCTCTCAGCCCTACGAGTTCATCAGCAGAACAGCGATGCTTGTCGGTCACTAGGCTGGACCTACTATCTGACCCGCGACGAACGGTATGCCCGTAAAGCCGGAAACATTCTCCTCGCCTACGCGGAAAAGTATCCGACATGGGACTACCGCAAGAAGGAAGCGCTGGGTTACTGGTCACGAGTGACGCACGCCGTGCTGGGAGAATGCTGGTGGATCCACGGCATGGTCGAGGGATACGACTTCGTGGCGGACAGTCCTTTGCTCAAGAAAGAGGAACGACGCCAGATCGAGGTCTCGTTGTTCGGGGTTGCGGCGGAAGACATCCAGTCTCATCGAATCATTCACAATCAGCAGGGGGAGATTAACTGGGCTTCGGGCACGGCGGCCGTCAATGCCCGGAACTGGTACCTGGCTGCGAGAGCATTCTCCGGCGCCTACGGATTCAATGATTGGCTGCGTCTCACTTTTTCCGATGAGGGGTTCTCCAGAGAGAACGACATCGCATATCACTTCAGTTCGGTACGAACGCTTGTCCAACAGGGGCTCGTGGTTGAAGCTCTTGGCGGGTCATTCTTCGGTGATTTTGCGAAACGCTGCTTCGATGCGCCGATGGCTCTCTCTTTAACACAACAGTTCGGTGGTTACACCGATTTCTACGAAGTTGCTTACAGCCGCTATCGCGATCCGGCATACCTGACAGCTCTTCGTGCTGCCAGAGCACGGAGGCCGGGTGAGTTGGCACTTCTCGAAGGGGTTGTGCCGCTTCCGCAACCGGACGGCGAAGACGAGGGTGCACTTTCCAGCACGACGATGCTTCGTGCCGGGCGTACCGTGCTTCGGAAAGGCACGCCGGCGGATTACCGGGTTTTAGACATGGCCTGGGGCTCTCCCGCTCACCGTGGCGGTAAATCCCTGCTGGAATTTCAGGCATGGTTTCAGGGCGTCGCGTTGAATCGTCGCGTCTTCCGCATCGCTTACGAATTCAAACAGTCCGGCTATCCCTACCACACCATTGCCGGCAACGTGCCTGAGGTGGACGGGCTGACTCAGACCGGCACTCGCCCGAAGCAGGTGGACTTTCTTGAAGGCGAGTTCCCGGCCGCCCGTTATGCCGCACCCAGAAGCGCGCCCATCTATCCCGGCGTTCGGCTCTCCCGCGCGGTGGCCATTATCGGCGACCTTTTTGTGATCGTAGACCAATTGAGCTCTGACAAACCACGCCGCTATTCGTTCATCTTCTACCCTGGAGCGGACGACACGCAGCTTGATCCGTTGAGTGAATTCCGGCCTTATCCCGCCTTCAAAAAGGAAGGCCCGGATTACTGGTGGATCCAATCTCCGTCATTGGCAAAGATGGGCGGACATTTCTCTCTGGCTTACCAGGCTGCAAAGCACCGCCAGAAGACAGGCGTCCCCGCTCGGGCACATTTCCTACAGGGCGCAGAGACGGAGGTCGTCAGAGGCAAAGCATGGATGAAATGGGCCCCATACCTGTCCCCCGTCTTTTTCGTCCGACAGCATGCACGGTCGGCCGCGTTTGTCGTTGTCCTCGAAGCGGGCAAGAAGAAGCTTCCCCTGGAGAGCAGCCAGATTCTGGAAGTGAACGTCAACGGGAAACCCGCGGCGCGGTATGAGGCCATCGCGCTACGTCTAAAGACACAGGGCGAAGACTTCCTGGTCATCGTTTCCGATGTCTCAGGGAAGAAGACCGTTGCAGGCATTTCCACCGAAGAGAATCTCTGGATTGGACGTCTGAGTCGTCGATGAGCTGAGCCCTGATTGGCGATGAGATGGTTATCGAGGCGGTCAGGGAGTGACGTGAAGCTGGCTGTTATCACGTAACGCCATTGGCAGACCAAGTAGGTAGGTGGAACAGGGGTATTCCGACTACCTGAAATCCTCTGCCCAGTTTTTCGTCTGCAACGAGCTCCGAATTCGCCACTCTCGAAGGGCATCGAGAAGGGCCTGCTTCTTTGAAGAATGCTCGGGCGCATCCCACAGGTTGTTCACCTCATCCGGATCGTTCTCCAGGTCGAAAAGCTGGCCAAAGGGCTCATCAAGGAAATGCACGAGCTTCCACCCGCGGTTACGGACCATGGTCATGCACTCCGTCTCCTGCAAAATGCCGTCTTTGCTGTGCTCAGCGAAAACGACTTCGCGCTCGTCCCATTCTCTGCCTTCCAAAGCAGGTAGTACCGACCGGGCCTCCATTGATTCCGGGACCTCTATCCCGGCCAATTCCAGAATCGCCGGACCGATATCCATCTGCTGGCACAGCCCATCGATCCGCTGATCGCCTTCGAACCGGCCCGGCGACCACACAATCATAGGCATCCGGGTAATGGTGTCGTACATCGTCCACTTCTGGCTGTGGCCGTGGTCTGTCAGGCAGTCACCGTGATCGGAGGTGAATATGACGACCGAATTTTCCAGATCGCCGCGCTCTTCAAGGGCCTGCAAAATCTCGCCGACCTTTTTGTCGATCATCGTGACGTTCGCCAGGTAGTATGCTCGCTGGCGATGGCGTGCTTCTTGCGACGGATTCAACTGATGAACAACTGAATCGTGATCGACTTCACTATTGTGTTTTCGCATCGCTTTGAAAGGCGGCGGCTGGTTTTCGAGTTCCTCCTCGGTCACTTCGAGAAGGGGCAGCTCTTTTTCCATATAGGGCGCCGCTTCATCGGGCGTCGGGTCGTAGGGCGGATGCGGGCCGGGAAAGCCAATCTCGAGGAACAGCGGCTTTTCCGATTGAGGCTTTGTCTTGAGCCACCACGCGGCCATGTTGCCCACAAAATTATCCGACTGCGTGTCTGCCGGCAGCTCCCAATCAAATGCCCCGAGGCACTCGCTGTAATCCTCACGCTTGCGGTAAAGGACGCGCTGTTGTTTCACCAGCCCGCGGGCCGCCAGGGCCTTGTCCCATTCGTCGAAGTAATACCGGCCCTCTAGGTATCGATCCTTGTTTTCCACCACGTATCGCTCGTGAAAGCCAAGGGGAGTTTCAAAGGGCGTCGTATGCATCTTGCCCACGTTCACGCAGTGGTAACCGGACTTGTTGAGCAACTCGACCCACGAATGCTGCCAGGTGTCCGCGTTCTTGAAGATTCCCGTCGTATGCGGAAAGTAACCTGTGAACAGACTGGCTCGGGAGGGCGCGCAGGACGGCGCAGAGATATGGCAGTTGGTAAAGGTGGCACCCTCGCGCACGAGCCGGTCGAGATTGGGCGTATCCATGTATGGAAAACCCAGCTCAGCAATAGTGTCGTAACGCTGCTGGTCAGTGATGATCAGGATGATGTCAGGGCGTGAATCAGGCATGAGTCTCTACTGATTGAGGAGGTCCCTTTCGAGACCAGCAATTACAGGACGCTGTCATGGTCCGGAACCGGGCGGGCAAATACAAGTGAGCGGAACGGATCAGTCAGCAAGAATCCGTTGGATGCTGAAATCAGAGCGGCATGGGGCTCTCTACTGTCGACCGTCTTCCCGATTCATCCGTGGATTTCTGAGACCTGCGCGATGCACATGAATACCGGGTCACCCAGAGTGCGGCAATGACTTTCTGACGACTTCCCGGTAGGCATCCACTTGTTGCTCTCTCAGCTCATTACTCCAGCCCAAGGCAGATTGTATGCGGCCGGCTACTTGTTCAATAGCGTTCAGTCCGTGGTTTTTGTCCTCCAACAACAGTGGAACGCGTCGCCATAGAAAGTCCTCCAGCGTGATGACCATCTCCTGCTCAATGCAATAGTCGAGCTCGGCATACTTGTATGGCAAGCCGGGGACGATCTCTGAATTAAGTGAGTCATCGTTCTTTAGCAGATCGAGGACATGCTTCGCGGCCGGGCCGTAACGATGTCTAAGGTGGTCTTCAACGGGTCTTCCATCCACGTCCGAATCAGATTCTTCAATGGGCGTGACATCGGTCTCACAGGGCCTGGCGGATTTACCAAGACGCCGGACGATGATGTCGACCGCTTCCTCTGCCATGACCCGGTGAGTGGTCAGCTTGCCTCCACCAATCGAGATGAGGCCATCGTCGTCCTGAAAAATCTCGTGCTTACGCGAGGCTGAAGTCAGATCGCCCCGATCGGATCTTATAAGAGGGCGATGGCCCGCGTAAGTGCACCAGACATCATCACGAGTGAGGTCGGTGCCGGGGAACGCGCTGTTGGCGGCCCGGAGCAGATAATCGACCTCATCGGCATTGCTGAACGCAGAATCCAAATCCTCGGAAACTTCAGTCGTGCCAAGGATGGAGATGTTCCCTGCCGGGATGATGAGCAACACGCGGCCATCGTCCGGGGAGGCAAACAGTACCGAACGTTCATGCGGAACGCGATGGCGATCCAGGACCAGATGGGTGCCCTTGCTGGTCTGCAATCGTGGCAAATCCTTTCCGCCAATCTGTCGGACCTGGTCCATCCACGGGCCCGATGCGTTGACGACGACTCTTGCTCGCACACAAAGTTCGTTAGCGTTTATCTCGTCCTTCAGGACACATTCAGACTCTTCCGACTTCAGCCTCAGCTCGGTCGCGCCGGTGTAACTGACAATGACGGCCCCCCTTCGATGCGCGTCCTGCAGAAGGGCCATGGTGAGCCAGGCGTCGTTGGTCTGGCAGTCGTAATAAAGCGCGGCCCCGCAGAGACCGTCGCTGCGGATGCCCGGTTCGGTTTCCAGTGCGTGTTTCGGCTTCAGCATCTTGTGGCGATGCACATTCCGGAACATCGCCAGGGCGTCGTACACCCACATTCCAATGGAACGATACAACATCCCAAAGGTTGGCAGATCGTAAAACGGAAACAGGAACGGGATCGGTTCGACCAGCCTCGGCAGGAGCTTCATCATCAAATGACGCTCACGGCACGATTCATACACCAGACGAAAATCGTAGGTCTCGAGGTACCGGAATCCGCCATGGATCAGCTTTGAGGATCTGCTGCTCGTACCGCTGGCAAAGTCACTCTTTTCGACAAGTGCCACACTGAGCCCACGCATGGCCGCATCCCGCGCAATGCCGGCCCCGGTGATGCCTCCTCCAACGATCAGCAGATCGAATGTTTCGCGCTCAAAGCGGCCGAGGTTCTGATGGCGCGTCTTGTGTGAGAATTCGGACACAGACTAATGAGTAATGAGTAATGAGTAAGTTCCGGTTTTATAGATATTCCGGTTCAGATGCTTATGAACCAGCGATTCACGATCTGTCGCGGGGGAGTGTGGCAAGCGCGCGGCCTCTCAAATCCTGCGTTGCAGCTTCGCGAGGAAGTTTCGTTCGTCTGGCGAGAGTTACATCCTGAAACAAACTATCTGCCTCAACCGTTACACTGTAACAGAGTTAGTCGAAACACAATCCTCAG
>Ga0207984_1001018_pt1 | contig 14917 bp, 5 predicted proteins | sample ETNtaG_30_FD_185760 | JGI IMG/M metagenome (GOLD analysis project Ga0207984, IMG submission 185760) | Marine microbial and viral communities from oxygen minimum zone, Eastern Pacific Ocean - ETNP201306PF43B (SPAdes) (version 2) | ecosystem: Environmental > Aquatic > Marine > Oceanic ...
AAGAAGGGAGACCGGTTTTTCGCGGTCAACAGTTCGCTCATCTGGCACATCGAATACGAACCGGTCGGAGGAAGGGCAGCGTTCTGGCAAGACCATGCGAGTGGTTACGACGGCCGGTACGTTTACAGCACCTGCCGCTGGACAAACGACCTGTTCAAAAAGAACTGGACGAGCGGAAACTACATGGGCAGCGCGGTCTATCCATCTCCTGACGGTGTAACGACGAGCATTCGCTTCGAAGCCATGCGTGACGGTATCGACGACTACGAATACCTCTCGATCCTGAAGAGGCTCGTCGAGAAGAATGTTGGCTCAGGTGTCGCCGCGGTCAAAGAAGCCAAAGCCATCCTGGCCGATGAGCAACTGGGCAAGAAACTCAAGTCTGTTGACGATCTCTACGCCATGAGGGCAAAGGTGGCGGATCTGATCGCAGAGCTGACTGAGGAGTAGCAGGCCAGGATGGAGGTGTCTTTACGGAATCAGGCTTCGCCCATGATTCAGTCAGACGCTTGAAGGAACACAACCATGAATTCCCAACCCAACATCCTTTTCCTGATGAGTGACCAGCACAATGCCGGCAGCATGGGCTGTGCTGGTCACCCGAACGTGAAGACGCCAACACTCGATGCTCTCGCGGAGGACGGCATCCGTTTCACCCGCGCCTACTGCAACAACCCGATCTGCTCCCCTTCACGCATCACGTACGTCACGGGCCAGTATCCGCATACGCACGGTTTTCTGGGTAACAACAATTTTGAGTTAGACGATCGCAATCCCGATACGCTCGGCGCTACCTTTCGCCGCCAGGGCTACCAGACCGCGCAGGTAGGCAAGGCCCACATGATTCGGAGATGGGATGAGGAAGCCTACGAATTCATCCGTTATTGCGACCTTTGCGACGCCGACCGCAACGATCCGACCAGGCATCATTATTTCAAACACCTCATAGACTGCGGCCTGGCAGATGATTACGACGAAGGAACACAGGCGCCCGGCAGTGAGGGCAGAAGCAAAGGCTGCGCGATTTCAAAGCTTCCGTATGAACATTCCATCGAACATTTCACTGGCGAGGAGAGCCTTCGGTTTCTTGAAACGTGGGATCAGCGTCGTCCTTTCTTTCTTCACATGAGCTTTCAGAGGCCCCATCCTCCCTGGCATCCTTCCGCCGAACACGCGGACATGTACGATCCTGCCGATATCCAGCTCGGCCCGGATGCCGCCGACTGGTGGGAGAACAAATGGGCCGGCCGGCCGGAGTTCATCACCCGATCCATCACGAACCGTATGCGAAACAGATCGATGGATGACCTGAAAAAAATGCTGGCTTATCACTTCGCATTGGTCTCAGTAATTGATATGGAAATGGGCCGTGTCGTCGACTGGCTCAAAGCAAACGGCCAATACGAGAACACGATCATCATCTACGCGGCCGATCATGGTGACTTTGCCGGCGATCACGGCACCTGTGACAAGAACGTCGGCATCTACGAGTCCATCCACCGGATACCGTTCATCATCAGGTGTCCCGGCGGGCCGCGGGGAGAATCTCGCGATGCCATCATTGAGTCCGTCGATCTGTTCCCAACTCTGTGCGACCTTGCCGGCGTCCCCTGCCCGGAGCAGATGGACGGCCGTTCCATCGCACCGGAGATAGCTGGACAGGGCGATGGAAAACCGGAAGCCATCTGTGAATGGGATTTCGGTGGTGCGCAGCGACGTGCCAATGCCATCCGCACACAGCAGTATCGGCTGGTCTATTACACGCATGAGCTCGGAGGAGAGCTCTACGACCACGAAACCGATCCTTTCGAGATGTACAACAGATGGGAATGCCCTGAGCACCAGCCGGTCCGCCTCAAACTCATGGAAAGACTTTTCGACCGCATTAACCAGTATCGCCGTCGAACGAACATGGACACCGACCTGGAGGCACATGCCAGGGAAAGCAACTCACCCACCCACCTCCTGCACAAGCGGTGTAAGAAATGGTCGGAGGTGCAAAGCCTGATTCAACATCAGTAACACTTGAACTCTATTGAATGATCTCCGGCTCTACTCCCGCCAGGGGAACATCAAGAAGATCCTCGGCGAAGATGATGTTGCCCTCGAAATTCGACCCCGCTTCCTTGAGGATTCTCTCCCGGATGCCGACCTGGTTTACCTGCTCGGTGATGTGCACCAGGACGAGCGTCTTGACGCCGGCATCGGTCGCGGTCTTCGCCGCGTCGAGGTGACCTGAACAGCAACTCGTAATGCGTTCATCCGTCACCACTCCGTTAATGAAGTGGCACATGTGAATCAGGACGTCAGCCCCCTGTGCCAACGAAGTCAGCGACTGTGTCGGCGCCGTATCGCCGCCGAAGACGATGGATGCATCACCCGTTTCCAGACGGTATGCCAGACATGTGAGCTGCGGCTGGCAGTGCACCACCTCCGCGACCTGCACTTTCCAGTTTTCGGTTTCAATCACTTCCCCTGGCTCCACTTCTCTCACCCTCGGAACCGGCCGTTTGCGTGGCATGACGCCACCGCGCATTTCATAAACGAAGTGACTGCCCGGATGCTGCGTGCGCGCGTCCAGGTCGGGACCGAAAGCGCCGTCTTCCCCAATCAGCCTGTCAGTCATCAGTTGAAGGGGCGGCGGACCGTACACATCAAGCTCCGGGATCTGCCCCGCGCCCTGATCCCATCTCGAAAGGACAAGGTATCCATAGTCCACGCAGTGATCGTAATGAAGATGGGTGAGGAACAAGCTTGTAATCTGAGTTTGCGACACACCGGCTTCCATCAATCGGCGGATGCTGAACGGCCCGCAGTCGAAGAGCAGCATCTCGTCCTCCAGAGTTACGAGATAGCTCGAGCCCGCACGATGAAGGAGCGGGGTAGGTGTTCCAGTTCCGAGGAGTTTCAGTTTTGTGCTCATCATTCAAACCTCATTTCTTGGGAAGCTTTTGGATCGGATCTGCCAGGACTTCACAACTTAATCCACACATTTCAATATATTCATTGATAACGTGATGGGGTAACCATAGAAAGAAAATTGCAGAATCAGAATCGGGACATCATGAGTCTTTATCCAGACACCCTAATGAATACTCACGACATCATTACCGGCTCTACACCACTCGAGGATCGACTCGACGGCGTGCGGCCCCGACTCTTCATGAACGCCGAGAAGCTCGATGAGCTCAAAGAGCAGATCACTTTTGAGCCTTACGCGGGCATGTATCGACGCGTGATCCAGCTCGCCGACGAGGGTATCGAGCGTGGATTTACTCGTGCAGAAGACGGTGCGCCCATTGGCCGGGGTCGAGGCACGGTTATGCCGAATCTTGCCCTTGCGTTCTTCATTGGCGGGGATGAAAATTACCTCGACGCCGCAAAGGAATCGATGCTTGCTGCCATTTCTTTTGATTCCTGGGGAGAGAGCCTGGATTACGGCGAGACTTCGTTTGGACTCTCGATCGCTTACGACTGGCTGCAGGGCCATCTGGACAATGGAACACTCGAACAGGTTAGAGATGCTCTCTACAAATGTGGATTGGAGCGGCATCAGTTCATTGGACAGAACTCGGGCTGGTTGGCGAATGTATATACGTGCAATCACCTCGCGGTAGTGATGGCTGGCCTGACGGCATCCGCGTGCGCCCTGTATGGGGACTGTGACGACATCTCACCTTGGGTGCGGATGTCCACCGAAAAACTGCGCACGATGGCCATGGCTCTGGGGGATGACGGAGCCTCGCAGGAAAGCCATGGTTACGGCGCATTCTACGGGCTTTATCTCTTGAAGGCGGTGACTCTCGTCCAGGAACTCGTTGGCGAAGACCTGTTTGAGCGATGCAACTGGCTGCGCAACTTGAGCAACTTCTATCTCTACAGCGCCTTGCCCGGTGAAGGCCATCCGGTCGGCCCGAGCTACTTCAACTTTGGAGATGGTGCGCGCTGGCACTGGCACGGGCTGGACGTCCAGCAGCGGAAACTCGCCGCTGTCTATCGGAATCCCGCTGCTCAATGGCATGCGGATATTCTGACGTCCACCGGATACGGGCTCGACCAGGGTGCCTTTCTGAATTTGCTGTGGTTCGATCCCGATGTGACAGCAACGCCGCCTGACAGCCTGCCAACCATGCATCATTTCCAGGACAAAGATCTCGTGTTCTGCCGAACCGGATGGAAACCGGATTCAGAGGTAATCGGATTCAGGTGCGGGCCTCACTTCGGCCACCACGCGCTTCGACATTATCCGCATGACATCGGCGGCGGGCACATGTGTCCGGATGCAGGCGCATTCCAGATCTACGCGCATGGGGACCGGCTGATCGTTGACGACGGCTATAAATCAAAGTGGACGAAGTTCCAGAATACGATGCTCATCAACGGGCACGGCCAGACCGGCGAGGGCGCCATGTGGTTCGAGGGACAGCAACTGCGAAGAGAAAAACGAGGCCCAGGAATTCTGCGGGCAGAGAGCTGCGAAACACACGACGAGATCATCGCCGACGCCACTGGCGCATACGGCGCCGAAACCGGCCTTAAAAAGTTCGTCCGGCATTTTCTTTACATCAAGCCATCCATCTGGCTGATTGCCGACGTGCTCGCAGCCGATTCGCCTTCCACCTTCGAGCTCTACTTCCATGCCGATCAACCTTTCGAAGAGCTCGATGAGCATGCGTTCAGAGTTACCTGCGAAAATGGCTCGATGCTGCTCAGGTCGCTGATGCCGCAATCGTCCTCGGCCTCTGCGTTCATACAGGAAGTCACCACAGAGAGCTCTCACGGCGACGATAGCATCCCGGCGCTCGTGATCAGAAACTCAGAGCCCCTGGCGAAGGTCTTCCTTCTCACGGCGCTCTATGCTTTTCCGTCTGATTCGCCCTCTGTCCCGGAGGTCACGGCAGAGGCCAGGGACAATGAAATCCAGGTGTGGCTGAACGATCCCACGACAGGCAGGAGTGAGAGCGTGACCGTTTCACTCGACTCCGACCCCAGGCATTCCATCCTTCGTATGAGTCAATAGTCCCGTTTCACACCATTCGGGCCGTCTGTTTCGTGGACGATTAAAAAGCTCTATCATTGAAGTTGAACGAATGGACGCAGCCTTTGACAAGGAGAGAATTTATGCAACCTTCGCTGAATCATCGGATCGCGATTACGAGCCTCGTTCTTTGCGCTTTGGCCGCGGCTGAAGAGGGCAAACTCGAAGACAACGTCCTGCCACTGGGCGAAGGCGGCAAGGCGCTGAATCTCGATTTCGAAACCGGGAACCTGAAAGACTGGACCATCGAAGGCGATGCGTTCAAAGGGCAGCCCATCAAAGGAGACACAGTAACCACACGGGGACGGGGCCAAGCGTCGAAGCATCAGGGTGATTACTGGATCGGCGGTTACGAGAAGCTCAAGGACGGGCCTCAGGGCACGCTGACTTCGAACGCCTTCACCGTAACGCATCCCTTCGCAAGCTTCAGAATTGCCGGAGGACCGCAGGCAACAACGAGAGTCGATGTACTGCTCGCGGACAGCGGGAAGGTCATTTTCAGCTCGAGCGGTCAAACCCATGAGAGTTTGCGGCGGGTGGCCTTCGACCTCCAGTCGCACAAGGGTAAGAAGATCTTCATCAGGATTGTGGATAAGAGCTCCGGCCCCTGGGGCCACATAAACTTCGACGATTTTCGTTTCAACGCAAAGAAGCCGAAGACGCCTCCTCGGGCACCGGCTCAGGTCGCGTCACTACCGCTGACGGCCGAAGAGGCGGCAAAGAAGATGACGCTGCCGGAGGGCTTCAGCGTCACCGTATCTGCGAGTGAGCCAGACGTCCGCCAGCCCATCGCGATGGCCTTTGACCACAAGGGACGGCTGTGGGTGGCCGAAGCCCTGGCTTACCCGAGGCGGCGCGGCAAGAATCAATCGCCGGACCGGATTCTCATCTTCGAAGACAAGGACGGTAATGGAACTTTCGACGAACGGATCGTCTTTACCGAAGGGCTCAACCTTGTCAGCGGCATCGAGGTCGGCTTTGGCGGCGTCTTCGTAGGAGCGGCGCCCTACCTGCTCTTCATTCCGGACAGGGACGGCGACGATAAACCGGACGGCGAACCTGAAATCCTGCTCGATGGCTGGGGATACCAGGATACGCACGAGACGCTGAATTCGTTCATCTGGGGGCCGGACGGCTGGCTTTACGGTTGCCATGGCGTGTTCACCCGTTCCAACGTGGGCAAGCCCGGCACGCCGGTAAACGAAAGAGCGTCCTTCAACTGTGCTGTCTGGCGCTACCAACCAGTTCGCTCGGAGTTTGAAGTCTTCGCACACGGCGGCAGCAACCAGTGGGGTATCGATTTTGATGACCGGGGCCAGGCATTCATGACAACCTGTCGCAGCCGGAACGGCGGCGGTCCGGTCACGCACGTCATCCAGGGAGGTTACTACTGGCGTCAGTCCGGAGGCCACCGCTACCCGCACGCTTATTCCCCGCTCAAAGCCAGCGCGGATACAGGCCACGGCCCCGGTGGAGCAGGCGGGGACCGGGCGACCTATGGAGGACACGCCCATTGCGGCGCCATGATCTATCTGGGCGATAACTGGCCCGAGAAATACCGCAATCTGCTGATGACCAACAACGTGCACGGGCACCGGGTAAACGTCGAAAAAATCCATCGCCGCGGTTCCGGCTACCGCATCGAGCACATGCCGAATCTCCTCTTCGCCCATGATCAGCGGTTCATGGGAGTCAACCTCCGCTACGGCCCCGACGGGGGCGTCTTTGTGCTCGACTGGTACGACCGGCAGAACTGCCACACCAACAACATCAGCGCCTGGGACCGCGGCAGCGGACGCATCTACAAGGTTACTTACGGCGAGCGCAGCACAAATCCTCAAGCCGAAGATCCTTCTACCGCGTCCGATTCAAAACTCGTCGAGCTTCAACTCCACCAGAACGACTGGTACGTCCGCCACGCCCGCCGGGCCCTCCAGGAACGAGCCGCCGCGGGGAAGCTGTCGGCTGAGGTGCGTCCTGCGCTGTCAAAGATCCTGGATGAAAATCCTGACATCACTCGCAAGCTTCGCGCTCTGTGGGCGCTTCACGTGACGGGCGGCATCGAAGAGGAACTTACTCTGAAGCTCCTCCAACACCCGGACGAATTCGTACGATCCTGGTCCATCCAATTGGAGTTGGAGGATAGCGAGGTTTCGGATGCCGTCGCCGGTCGCCTTGTCGAAATGGCTGGCGCCGATTCTTCGCAGCCGGTCCGGCTCTACCTGGCCTCCGCTCTGCAGCGGCTGCCTGCTGATGCCCGATGGCCGATCGCAGAGGGGCTGGCCAGCCATGAGACAGATTCCGCCGATCGCAACATCCCGCAGATGCTCTGGCTGGGCATGGAGCCTCTCGTGGCGAAAGATCCTTCCAAGGCGATCCCTTTGGCCGCGTCATCGAAGATTCCACTGGTTCGAGAATCGGCTGCACGGCGAGCTGCGTCTACTGGCTCACGAAAAGCTGTGGACGCAGTCGTGGACGCTTTGGCTGATGCTGAAGGAGCAGCGGCGAGTGACCTGCTGCGCGGTTTCGCCAAAGGCTTTGCAGGCCGGCGCAAGTTCCAGATGCCGGCAGGCTGGCCGGAGGTCTATCGCCGGCTTACCGGTAACGGCTCCGAATCGATCGGTCGGGCCGCGCGCCAGCTTGCCCTTCTCTTTGATGACCAGCAGGTACTGGTAGATTTGCGCAAGATTGCCGAGGACACCAAACAGCCGATAGCAGAGCGTAGCTTTGCTCTGAAGGCGCTTCTTGCGAAGAAGGATCCCGATCTGGCTCCCGTGCTTCAGAAACTTGTGGCAGACGAATCTCTCCGGCCGATGGCTCTTCGGGGCCTGACTGCTTATTCCGATCCCAAGACCCCGTCAGTCATCCTCTCTGCCTATCCACAACTCGATGCCTCTTCAAAGCGAGTGGCGATAGGGGCCCTGACATCGAGGCCGGCCTATGCCTCAGCGCTGCTGGATGCTGTTGCCAAAGGCCGCGTCCCGCGCACTGACCTTTCTGTTTTCACCGTCCGCAAGATCGGCCAGATGCCCGGTTTGAAGGACAAGCTCGTGAGCGCGTGGGGCACGGTCAGGCCCGTCAGCAAGCCGGACCTGATCCGGAAGTATCAGGCAATGCTGCAGCCCAAATCGATTGCTCAATCCGATCCCGTGCAGGGCCGTTTAGCCTTCGACAAAATCTGCGCAAACTGTCACACACTTCACGGCGCGGGTGCTGATATCGGGCCTGACCTTACCGGCTCGGACCGAACGAACCTAAGCTACCTGATCGAGAACATTATCGATCCCAATGCGCTTGTCGGGCGCGATTTCCAGCTCACGACCATATTGACGAAGGAAGAACAGATCCTGTCAGGCATTGTGAGAAAGCAGACCGGCAACGCGGTGACGCTGCGGACGACCAACGAGGAGGTCGTCGTCCCCCGCGAGGAGATCGATCGCATCAAGACGGAAGATAGTTCCATGATGCCCGAGGGTCTTCTTGATCCGTTGAAACCGCTGGAGGTCAAAGACCTGTTCGCTTACCTGGCCAGCCCGGAACAGATCCCTCGGTTTGGCGAGCAGAAGCGGATCTTCGATGGCAAGACCTTCGAAGGTTGGGAAGGTAATCTGAAGTGGTTTCGCATCGAAGACGAGGCCATCGTCGGTGGGCACATGACCGGCCCCATACCGCGAAACGAATTCCTCTGCACGGAGCAGGAATACACTGATTTCGACCTCCGGCTCAAAGTCAGGCTGAAGGGGCGGGGTGCAAACTCCGGCATTCAGATTCGTACTCGGCGCATTCCCAATCATCATGAAGTCATAGGCTACCAGGCGGACGTGGGCCGGGGCTGGTGGGGCAAGCTCTACGATGAATCCCGCCGCGGCCGGGTTCTGGCACAGCCGAACGCAAAGGAATTCGCAAAGTTCCTGAAGCCTGACGACTGGAACGACTACCGGGTTGTCTGCTACGGCCGCCACCTGCTCATCTGGGTAAACGGATACAAGACCGTGAGCTTTCAAGAACCAGATCCCAAGGTCTGGCGCAAAGGAATCATCGGTGTCCAGATCCACGGCAGCCGGAACCCCTCGGAGGCGTGGTTCAAGGACATAACGATTGCTGTGCCGGAGAAGAAGTGAGATTCGTTATTACCCACATTTCTTTACACCGAAGGTGTTGCGCCTTCCAGCCCAGGGTTGTGAGGCTTTGCGAGCTACCCTGGGTCCACGGGGCAACGGGTGCCTCTTACCCCGAAGGGGTTGTGCCCATATGTAATTTGTTTGCGTCCACAGATATAGGCGCAACCCCTTCGGGGTAGAAGCTGCTCCGCTCCAGAACCCAGGGTAGCTCGCAAAGCCTCGCAACCCTGGGCTGGAAGGCGTAATGCCTTCGGCATAAAAAACGTGTTGTTAATCCTCCTCCAAATCTTCAAAGACACTGTCTTCGTCGTCGCCTTCCTCTTTTTCACCGAGGAGGTCACCGAGGTCGACACCGGCGCCGCTTGACTTTGCTTTGCCGTGGAAGCGGACGTAGCCCCACAGATCGGGCTGCAGGCGGGCCTCGGAGGGGGCGTCAGCGAGGGTGGAGGTGGCTTTGTTTGACCAGTAGTGACGGGCGAGAACCTGGGTGCCCGCAGGGTCGGACTCGAGGTAGCCCCAGTCCATTTTGAGGAGGAGGTCGGGGGTGATGGTGAGTCCGATTGATTTGAGCGGCACGGCTGCATCCAGCGTGAAGCCGATGACGGCGTCGCTGTTATGCGGGGTGTGGCGGGTGTAGCGCATGTATGCGCCTTCCAGCTTTTTAACTTCGTCGAACTGGACGCTGGTTACGGGGGACGTGATCGTCCATCGGTCGTCGGCCTTGGTGCCTGGCTTGACTGCGTTGTAAAGCACTGCGATTGGCCTGTCGTTCATGCGGGAGAAGAGGAGGCGTATATCTCCCTTGACCGGGGCGCGCCGCGCTGCATCGGCATCCGGGTCGGTAGACAGCATGAGATCGACGCATGAGCCGGTTTTGAAAAGGCGATCCCATCGCTCACCGCGGTTCACCAATTCCGGTTTCCGCATCACTGTGTAATAGAGGTGGAGATACTGGTCGTCATAGGTCATGCCGAATTGGGTGTAGTCGTTGAGGGCTACCTTCGTCACTTCTTTCCAGTCTTCGACTTTTCCACGCGGAAGAGGTGGCTTTACTGTCCGGTTGCAGTCGTAGATTTTGACTTCGTCCCGGGCGCGGTAACGTGCCACTTGCCTCTCCCATTTCATGGCGGCCGCGACATCCTCGGGGGTGACGGCCAACGTGCCGCCGATGCGCTTGAATTCGTCCAGGCCCTTCACTTCGACGACGCCTGCCCAGTGGTGGCCGGCCACCGCGTAGTATTTGCCGTCCTGGCGTGCGCGGCAGAGCCAACCGGAGAAGTGTTCCTGTCCCGCGGCGACGTTGGACAGGTCGAGCCCTCGATGGTGTTCCTTCATGCTCCACGCGATTCGCTTTTCGTCGCGAAGGTCGCGGAAAATGCGCGTCGCAAGCAGGCCGTCTTTTGTCCAGACATTCCAACTGCCGAGGTTGGCGTTTATCACGAAGAACTCACCAAGGTCGCCTTTGGCCGCGGTCTCGTGCCCCACCATCGCGAACTGGCACACGACCTGGCCAGTGCTGAAGGGCCTGCAACTGCGGTCGGGCCCGACTCCGGTGCCTTCGTTGGGGTAGGCCCAGATCTGCTCGCCTTTTGCGTTGTATCCGGTATCGGGGAACTCATTTCCGAGCCTGTAAAAGGAGCCGTCATTAAATCGAAATGCAACGCCTCTCATGTAGCCTCGCACGCAGCTCAGCGTTGTCTTGCTCTTCTTGTAGAGGGGCGCGCCATTGTCGAGAAAACGATCGACCACGAAGCGAAAGTGGCCGGCCTGCACGCCCAGGTCATCGTTGAAACGCGTGAGGGGCCAGATAGTGCGTGGCTCAAAGTCGACCTCGTTCACATCGACCACGCCATCGCCGTTCTGGTCTGCCCAGATGAACTCGAGCTCCGTCAGCAGTTTGCCGTCCAACGAATCGATGATCGACTGTTGCTTCAGCGGAGAAAACTGGTCGGCATACCCCACGGCAGCTACCGGACGGAGACGCTCCTTCTCATGGAGATAGACCACGCCCACCGGCCGTGTGAATCCAGGGCCCTGGGGACGGGTCACGAAATAATCTCGCCCCCGGATCGGAATGTGGACTTCGCCGCTCACCCACATCCACGGACCGGTGGTCAGCAGGTTGGCGAGGCGGCTTGTCCCCGTTCCCCAATCGAGTTTGAACTCGAGCGGGCCATAAACAAGACGAGTCTTGTCATGAGGGTCGAGGACGCCGCCGCCGCCGTAAGCTGTCGGTCCCAGGATGTCGCGCAGGTGGGTGCCGCCGGTTGTGAAACAGGCCACGCGCTTGGGCCAGTAGTTTCTGTCCACGACCCAGAGCTTTTCCTCCTTGTCCACCGCCATGCTCGAGAGGTTTTCAAAACGCGTGGGATCCCACGGCCCGGCACGATACCCGCCCGGAGTACCGATGCTTCGCAGGTGTTTGCCTTCGGCTGAGTAGACTCGAATCACCTTGCGCTCTTTTGCCGCATCAAAAACGTAAATCTGTTTCCGTCCATCGACAGCGATTGAGGTGGGCCGCATAAGGTCTTCCGCAAGCGCCTGATGCTCGCCGCCATCAAGATTGACCTTGACCAGTTTTCCTGCGCTCAAGGCGTAAAGACTGCCGTCTGCGTCGAAATCAAGATCGCCGGGCTTGGAGATGGCAATTTCCTTCTCGATCTTTTTCGAAGCGGGGTTGAGTATTTCGAGCCGTTCGGTCATGAGCGATTCCACCGGCGGTTCGCCGCCCAGGAATTGGAGCGGGGCCACGCCGAACAGACGGCACCGTGACGCGTCAAGGCCGAGTAGATCTTTGGCACAACTGCCCTCGCGGGTGGGCGTCGTCCATTGCTCCACCACACGCAGCCGGATGGCGCGGGTGGTCACCTCTCTTCCAAAATCGACAACGCCGTCCATGTATCGGGCGTCGGCATTGTGGCCCCCGAATCCGGAGTGTTGCATGCGCCGCCGGGGAATGTACTTGCCCACCATCTGCCAATGCTGCGTGCCGGCCATTTCAATCCGGGCGCCGGCCGGACCGTTCCAGACATCGACCTCGGTGAGGGAACAATCAATCTCCTTGATTGCGAGCCCGCGAACCTTCTGGGGGGCATCCCAGTTCATCAGGTAGATTTCTGGATCGGATTTGGATAGCGGCCTGTCCCGCCTGGCCACCCACACGCCCTGCTTATCGACCTGTCCGCTGCTGACGCGCACCTTGGCCGAAGCAAAGAGGTTCCTGTATCTGCGACGGAGCATCTGGAAGCCTTCCAGTCGCCCTTCCCAGGCGTTGCTCTTCTCGTCGTCTTCCAGTTCGGCCTCCAGAGCAGCGAATTCGTTGTCATCGCCTTTCACGAAGGTGATGCGCAATGCACGGGTGGAGGTATCCGGGGGAGCGACCGCGACATCCCAAGGCAGCTTCCCATTGGATTCAAATGGGTGCCACTGTTCCTCTTTGTCCGGGTCAGGCGGGTAGGGCGAGGCCGCTTTGAGCACGCTGAGCTTGACGTGAAGTTCTTCGCTTTGCGGAACAGGATAAACGCAGCTTCCTATCTGCACCGGTTTGTTGAACGCGAGGAGAATGTGCTGTTGGCGCTCGGGCCCGCGCACCGAATGGAGATATGTCAGGCCGTGATTGGCAGCGTAGCCGGGGGGCGTACCGGTGAAGCGAAAGAGGCGCAGAAAGTCCCCCCGTGGGTTGGGCACGATCTCGTAGGGATATTTGGGTTTGCGCGCCTCTCTGTAAAAGGGCAGGCAACGGTTAATGTCGATGGCGCCCATCCCCACCGCGTTCGTCAGCCATTTCTGTTTCGCGTTGATGGAGAGGAAAACCTTGCCGTCATGAAGAGCGATCCCCTCACAGCCGCGGACGCGGCGTTCATCCGTCCTGGCACGGAAGACCTCGGTCACCTTGTGGTTCTCGGCGTCCACCTCCCAGACGCGGTCGGCCCCGGCATCCTCACCGTGCCAGCCGAACGCTTCCACGTAGACTTTCTTGCCGTCCGAGACAACGCGATGACCGCCTGTCCAGGCGCCGAAGCTATGGATGCCCCATAGCTTCTTGCCGTTGATATCGCAGGCGGCAAAGCCGACCCCGCTTTCAGGGACGGGCGCGCAGAAGAAGGTGTAATCGCCGCCCGCACAGACGCCGCGGGGTGGTGAGTGATCCGCCAGCCACCCGCCCGGCCCGGCATGGCCGTTGAGCCACGGCGCATTCTCCGGGTGATGAACGGAAACATTGGGATAAACCGCCTGCTCGTAAGTCAAACGGAGCTCCGGCCCGGTGATGGCCTTCCAGCGATAATTGCCGGGCTTGACAAAGTGACCGTCCTCGTCCTTGAGATCCCAGCGTTCTTCGCAGCCACCATCTTCGCGCAGCACCCGAGCCATCAGATTGCGCACGCGCCTGCCGTCTTCGCTGTCGACGACCAGGGTCACCGTTCCGGGTTCTTGCAGGTCGTATGCGATTCGGTAGGGCGGCCTGCTCGGTCCCGCGGCGTCGAAGTCAGGCACCGGAGCGTCTTTCAGATCAGTCAGGACCAGGAGAGATTGAAGCTCCGCTATCTGGGTCTGATGAGAGCTGCCACCGCCAGTCCTTTTCCAGGCCTTCAGGATTTTGAGACGGAGCCCGCGCAGTTCGACCGGCTCGTTGAAGGCACTCCAGCGCCCCCTATCGGAACGCACAAATAACTTCTGACCGCCGCGAAACCGAGACTTCACCCGGCGCCACTGTTTCTCCCTCGCCACCAGGGGATTGCCCTTCTCCGGACCTCGGTATTTCTCGAATTGAAGGGTGACAAAGTTGTCTCTGGAAAAGACGCCGACCACCGGCCGCGGCCTCTCCCAGGCCATGGCGAACCAGCTCGGCTCGACATCGCTGATGAAGGCGCCCCGGACATTTCCACGATCATCCACGCCCGTGCTGAACCACGGGCCCTTCCCACGAACAACATGTGCGGCTCGATGCAGTCTTCCTCCTCGATTGGTTGGTGCAAGATACTCGCTCTTGGCCGCCACCGAGGCCGCATGGGCAATGTTGAAGAGACGGTGCCTGTAGATGCGCACCGGCCACGCCTGGCTCGTTCCTCTCTTTAAGTGATCGCTCAACAGAACCGCCCGCGTCTTCACTCCCTTGGGAAAAGGGGTAACGCTGATGCCGCGCTGAAGCGGAGGAATAGAAATACTCCTCCAATGCTCAGGCACTGCCGGATCTCCGGGGAACGGAGCGCCGTCTTTCAATATGTGTAGAGACTGATTACTGCAAAGGACCGATCCGATGGCAACGGGCCTCCTGAAGGCGATCCGGTAGTGGAACGTCTCGGCCTTCGGGGTATCTCCGCGGTAACGGTCTGCCCCCATACCCGCCCTCCCGGCCGACCACGCACGATTCCAACCTTCAGTCCGGGACGTCATCTCGACCAGGCCCAGGGCCTGTTTAAGCTTCTCCGATTTCACTGGCTGCCGCTTGCCGTCGTGCCAGGTAGCGCACTGCTCCAGATCGAGATCAGCAATCGTGATGGCTGGTGCAAAAGGATCGTAATCGCCTGCGTGGACCGCCTGCAGGGATAACAGACAAACGGTCCCGAAAGTCAGGCAATGTCGATTCATGATGGCTGTTCCAGGGCTAGATTATTCCTACAGCGAATAATTCAGGCGTAACTTGTTGGAGTAACGGCTTTAGCCGGGCCTGGGGAGCTGTCGCCAACTCGGGCCCGGCTAAAGCCGTTACTCCAACCAAGCTGCCTCAAGGAGTATGATTCGTGCTTTCAAATGCAAC